>Ga0137397_10000102_pt1 | contig 55594 bp, 78 predicted proteins | sample czorhiz116metaG_FD_106658 | JGI IMG/M metagenome (GOLD analysis project Ga0137397, IMG submission 106658) | Vadose zone soil microbial communities from Angelo Coast Range Reserve, California, USA - czorhiz1.16 metaG | ecosystem: Environmental > Terrestrial > Soil > Vadose zone | place: USA... | reverse complement strand
GGGGAGGAAAGGGAAGTGAGGGGAATACTGCCTAAGGCATGTGGGTAGTTGGGGGAATATATGCACTGTAAGGAAGGGCACACACCGGGCTTGGAGCGGCTTAGTAATCCTGCCCTCTTGTGCCCCGGACCCTCATTGCCTCGATACTGAGTGTCACCCTCATTCTTGCATGCTCGTGCAGTCTGGGCCCCTTTCCCTAGCCTAGTACAGAGTAGGATAGATTGTTTTTAGTTTAGTTATAAAGCCGCACTGTCACAAGGTCAAAAGACCAGGCAAGAAGAGATGGATGTTCCCCCATCCTTCCTCTGTGTGTGCCCTCCTCGACAGACCGTAGGACGATAAGTCAAAGCCAGTGAGCTGTAAGGCATTCACGCTCCCTCGTTCAGAACCTCACTCATATTCTCCCACCTGCCATTGACACCAAACCGAGCCACGAGAGCTGTTGCATGCTTGCTGGTTCCAGGGCACTTTACACTCTTTCCAGCCGTTTTCTCTTCTCTTTCTCGTATTGCCATGCCTAGTATTCTATCCTATCCTACTCCTCCTCCTCAAGTCCTGAGCCGATCCCACTGTTCCATCACCTGCAATTTGCCCTGCACTGTGTGTGTGTAGCACACACACACACACACTCTCTCTCTCTCTCTTCCCCCTTCCTCCCTCTCAAACTTGCCAAAGATCTGGGTGCAAACGAACTCATTGCCGCATGACCCCTAACTGGGACCTCGCTCTACAGCACTTGCCCTCTGAGACAACAGCAGGGGCACAGGGTCCATGCATTAAATCAAATGGGAGAGGGATAGGGACACACCAGTGAGCATATGTGTTTGGTGCCTGCCATGCACTTGGCTACTGCTCAGCTATGCCAAGGCTTGTTTCCTTGGCTGTGCTGCTTAGATAAAGAATGCATACCAAATAAGGAAGGAGCCCTACACAGGCGATTGAAGGTGAATATGAAGTCCATGCTCCAGTGCAAGGTGCAACCAATGCTCTAGCACAACTCTGCCTCATCTGTGGGAGCCCCTGAACCTTCTGATTCCAACAGGTACTTCTGGAGGTAGCAAGAACATGCCATGCATGGGGGGTCTGACTTGGTCCAAGTCATGCCAGTCATGTGCAGTCATGTGCAGTCACACTTATCATGCTTTTACCAAAAAGGAAATTTGATTATTTAAGAAAGAATCATGGGTGTTTGGCAAAGAAATTGGCTAAAGAATCACTCAAAAAAAGAATCAATTCTTGCACCCTCGAGAATCAATTCTTCTGGAGAATCAAAATTCCCAATTCTCGTTCCCGAACGCACTAATCATTTTGCGACACACTCTTTCGGAGTCAATCTGGAGTTAGTCGGAGTGTGGAACAAAACGGCTGGATCCGAGCCTATCTCGATGCGTCCAGGTTTGGTGCTTATATAAGGCGCAGCCTCGGGTTTGCCCACGGTGGACTGTACATCATCTGGACGTTTACCGCACTGGCAATGACTAGCCTCGTTGCTATTCTTGATCTCAAAGGAAAGCCTTTGATCCAACGCTCTTACCGCGACGATGTCCCTTCCTCATGCATTGAACGCTTTCTTCCCTTGGTTCTTGAAATTGAAGAAGAAGGACAGCAGGTAACTCCCTGCTTCTCTAACCAGGGCATTAACTTTATGCACATCCGTCACTCGAATCTGTATCGTGAGTGACTGTACCACTGTGGATGATACCCTACTTCGCGATAGTGATTCTCTAGTTCTCGCCCTGTCTCGGAGGAACACCAATGCCGCGGAGATCATTCTATTCCTTCATCGCCTCTCCCAAGTCTTAGTTGAGTACTTCAAAGAGTTGGAAGAAGAGTCGATTCGTGATAATTTTGTTATTATCTACGAACTCCTCGATGAGATGATGGATTTTGGCTATCCCCAAACGACGGAGAGCAAGATATTACAGGAGTTAGTCCTCTCCGCCATTAGACGACTGTGCACTCGTAACCCATACGTCAGGTATATCACCCAGGAGTCTCACAAATTAGAGATCCAAGTCCGACCCCCAATGGCTGTCACAAATGCTGTTTCTTGGCGTTCTGAAGGGATCAGGTACCGCAAAAACGAGGTGTTTTTGGACGTCATAGAAAGTGTGAACTTACTGGTACGTCTTATTCGAGACCGCTCAATTGTACATAATGCATAGCACTCATGCAGGTCAATGCCAATGGCAACGTCGTTCGATCGGAAATACTTGGCGCCGTAAAGATGAAGTGCTACCTTTCCGGCATGCCCGAACTAAGACTCGGTCTAAATGATAAAGTCATGTTCGAGACTACTGGCCGAAGTGAGTCATCCGTATATGTGCGCCTTTTACCCTGAAAAATACATCTTTTCAAGCATCTCGTGGAAAGTCAATAGAGCTCGAGGATGTCAAGTTCCACCAATGCGTACGCTTGTCGCGCTTCGAGAACGACAGAACAATATCATTTATCCCTCCGGACGGCGAGTTTGAATTGATGTCCTACCGGCTTTCGCAAGCGGTGAAGCCGTTGGTGTGGGTCGAGGCCGCTGTGGAGCATCACAGAGGGAGTAGAGTTGAATATATGGTGAAGTGCCGTGCTCAGTTCAAACGTCGAAGCACAGCGAACAATGTGGAGATATATGTGCCCGTACCAGATGACGCCGACACCCCCAAATTCAGAGTACGCTTTTGGCCTCCAGATCCAGAATCCGCTCTGATTAGACATCTAGGCATCCACGGGTTCTGTTCAATATGTTCCCGATAAGTCTGCTTTCGTCTGGAAGATTAAACAGCTGGGGGGCGGTCGAGACTTCTTAATGCGGGCACATTTTGGATTGCCAAGCGTAAAATCAGGCATGTTATGTTTGAACACGCCGTTGGCAGCGTCTAACATCATTACAATTGCCAGAGCAAGACGTAGAGAAAAGGGCCCCAATCACTGTCAAATTTGAGATACCATATTTCACTGTGTCTGGGATTCAAGTGCGGTATCTGAAGGTTGTAGAGAAGAGTGGCTACCAGGCTTTGCCCTGGGTGCGTTACATCACGCAGAACGGAGATGATTACAGGTGTGTCTTTTGTCAGTGTGCGTTGCAGCCATCTAAATATTTGCCAAGCCTACGAACTGCGCTGGATAAGGGCAGCGTCCCCATTGTCCCGATGTAAAAGTAGCGTTTTTCGCTTAATATCATGGCATTGTCAGAAGCGGTCGGATGGTGCTTGTTGAAGTCCAATGAGAATAACTTATCCTATGACCAACGGGGCTTTACACATGAGGTGTGGCTGTCGATCAAGGGTGATGATGTCGATGCGTCATTTCAGAACGCACTGGAGGTTGCAGTGTAAATATTGTCGCAGAGCGCTAGTCACGGCGCGCTGTACAGGGTACCCGACGTATCTCATCACCCGGCCTTGGCCAAACGGGCGGTGAAACGACCTGTCGACAGTGATGCTACCAAGTAGGACCCGGTTCATCGGTTGTAGATCCAGACTCATCGGAACCCATTGCTAGTGGCGAGTAGGCTTCTTCCCTGCGATATGGATGAGACCACGAAGTAACAGCAAAAAGACGTCGCACCGTCAACGAACATATTTCTGGTTGCGGCGGGAAGGGTGGCAGTCACGCCATCGAGTTCTTTGGAAAGCTTGACCTGACACCCAAGTCTACTTGTCTCAGAAAGTCCAAAGGCCATGTCCAACATGTCGTTTTCATCATCCTCTGGCTCTGGAAGAAGGTCATAATGTTCTGGAGAGAGAATAACATGACACGTGGAGCAGGCGACGGAACCTTCACAGGCACCTGCAATGAGTGCAAGTTGATAAGACAGATTGGCCGTAAACAATGGATGCGGCACCTTCTAGGTCAATATCATGTTCATGAGCTATGGAGAGGATGTCATCTCCATCATTGGCCTCAACGGTTCTAATAAGCTGTCCCTTCGAATCACGAAAGTGCAACTTAATACTAAACAGAGTTGAGCATACCGGAGAAGGAGATGTATTGAGCGAGGGAGACGCTTACCCAGTTCCGGGCTCTGGTCGAGTGATATTTCCATGACAGCGGGCTGTTGTGAGTAAATAAGAGATGGCCCGAAGCGAGTGGAGCGAGGCCTCACAGAGACTGGGACAAACGCGGAAAGGTAGGAAGGAAGAGCGACAGTGAGAAGCAGTGAGTAAACGATGCGATGCGGCAAGTCTCTGCCACAATACCCGCATCTTTTTAGACTATTCTCTCGCTCGTGGTTGAAGGTCAACGGTTGGCAGTGGCGCGAGCAGCTGCCGCGCAGCCGAGGCGTGTTCAATTTGCACATATCGGGCCGTCGGGCCGGTATATCCACCCCCAAATCGTGTGCTCGCATCGCAATTCACTCTCACAACTACAATGACTACAATGACCACCGCTAATCAGGTGCGTTGCTTATACACCCCAGTTCTCCTTTTTTTCTGACTAGCACCATTATCTGCAAGGTTTTTGATTCACCGAGCCCCGCGCGCTGCCTTCCCACAGAAATTCTTCTCAAGATATTTGCCTTCTGTGTCGCGCCTGATGAGTCCAACAATCAGGCCTTCACGGCACTTCATATTGTTCGCATCAGCCATGTGTGTCATGCCTGGCGAGAGGTTTCTCTCGCGTATCCTCCCTTCTGGTCGAATATTGCCTTCAAAACACCTTACCTAGCCACGACCATGCTTGAACGCTCCAAACCCCTACCCATCGCTATTCGGGCGAATCTGACGCCCGGGTGGGGACAACTTGACGACACCTCATACCGGATACGATGCACATTCAAAGCTGTCTCTCGTGCTTTGCGCAACTCAGATCGTGCAAAGGAAATTAACCTCCGAGCTGGGCCGTCCGAACGTCTCACGAAAGCCTTTGAGGATATACGTCCCACAAGTTCCCAACTTGAGTACCTCGCCCTACGTGGATACAGTGACAATTCTCGGTCCGCTGTATTTGACGTTCCTAGCAGCGTCTTCTCTCACTGCCAATTTCCTCTCAAGACGCTCATACTTGAACGATGCAAGGTTGTCCCTTCGGACCTTACTCGACATTGTACCCACCTTACGCATCTGGAGTTGCATACCGTGCCGTCTTTCAATGTCGGAGATCTTGTCCTCATTTTCCAGCACGCATCATCCTCATTGCAATCTATCATTCTTGATTCTGTACCTATCCCTGGGGGAGTATTCGAAAGAATCTCACACACCTCCTTCTCCCACCTTTCTTTCCTGAATCTCAGCGCTCCTAACGGAGATTCACAAGCCCATAATGTTTTCTTCCTGCTTCACTTCATGACTATTCCCTCAACCACAGCCCTTGTCCTCCAATTTCTCATCCTGGGCCCAACATGGCAGATGCCTGCCCCGATTATCCCTACTCTTCGTCGTCACTTCTCTGGGGTTGACCCAATCCGTAGTCTCATCGTCTTCCAAACGAATCTCCATAAACGGCGTGGCCTCCGAATTCAAGGTTGGACCAGTCCGACGTTACCACGATTCTTTTACCCAGAGGAAGCACCTTCACCCACCGTCGATGTTCATTGGGTATGCGAAGAACCAGAAGATGGCGGTTCCCTTGAACGAATCCTAAACGACTTGGCTAATGTCGGCCCGCTTCACGCCGTGCAAGCACTCACCATTGCGCGCGTGTCAACGCTCTCCATTACTGCGATGGATGGCCTTCTTCTCATTTTACCGTCCCTGCGCGAGGTCTGCATTCATGGCTCAGCATCTTTGCGAGCCCTCTGTGGACTAGAACCGGGAGGGGGTCCGGTCACACGATCGCCACCGCTTGTGCGTCTGCGCGAACTCCAGAGCTTAACCATCTACGAGGCCTCCTTTAGACGTGGTGGAGCACAGGATGTGGATTTTCATGCTCTCCGTAACTGCCTTAACGAGTTATCCACAAGGGGCTATGGGACGAACGAACTTACAGTATGCTATTCTGATGCATGCCGTCAAGACATGGAGGATCTAGCCAAACACGTTCGACATTTCCTTTGGGATGGATCTATGAACGGTACAGGAAGCGTTCCCGTCCCCCCTCAGATGGATCTAGTCCCTTCCAGTACTACTGTGTCTCCAGTGGTAGGCACGACTCAATATGCAGACTCCGTTTAGCAGCGGATTTATCTACGCTAGCAACCTACAGTGTACCCATCGTGAGGTGTTTCGCAATGCCTTACGAGTCGCACGGCACCACAGCAGCGCTGTTCCGTCGCCATAGACAACTTCAGGACAAACAAGTAATGTGTGTTAAAGTTATGACACTGAATACCGATATAAATATAGTGTACCGTCCAAGGTGCAGATATGACAACCGAAAACGAACAGAACAAAGGGTAACAATTAACCAACGATGGAAAGGATGAGATAATATGAATGTCCTGAACGTGAACAAGATTAAGCGATACTACATATTTGATACAGACGAAGCCGAATAATTGCGTGTACATCTACAGAGAGACGAGTGGTCGAGTGGGGATAATAAACGCAGCAGTTGCAGACGACCAAGCAGGACACTGGTGAGCGTACGGATAGACAACTAAAACAATGACTCCGCTATGACTGTAGAAACGACGACAGTTACGGAACCGTATTAGCGATGACGCGTCCCAAAATGCAGTCACCACTCACAGTCGCAAACTCGATCGAGTCACGATGATTAATTTTCTTGGGCGTTGCGACTGAAACGGCGCGATTGGACATGTGGAGGAATGGGGGATAATGGCCTCTTTTGCAATTCACGGTATTTGGGGACAGGAAAAGCGCCGATAGTGAGCCGACTTGATACTGCAATATTGACTCGAACAGGGAGTCTCATAGGACATTAATCTTGAAAAAGGGAGTTCTCCTAGGCGAGAGATCTCAAAAAAGCTTCCACACGGTTCCAAGGCGTTTTTATGCAATGCCAAGCACATGCGTTGGCACCTGTGGTAGCGCGGGAAGAGAAATGGCGCGTGGCCAGGAAATGCTAAGCATGCCATCCGCCAAGCACGCGTTTATGTCCTTGACCTATATGACTCGGGTCAATATATCTATTACGAGAGTGCTTCGTACCGTGATAAAGCAGGTTGAAGAACATACCTGAAGACCCGCTGGTACATTGATTGTGCGCTCAAATCTGCCGTACTTGAATTCTTTCACAGGATATATGGCGAGGGCGGGGTCTGTGTTGGCAAGGAGAGGAGGCGCTCGCCGGTCGCCAGAAATCGTGAGACGACCATCATTGGTCAAATGCACGCCTATCTCCTCTTTCTTGAGACCTGGTAGTTCAAACGTAGCGGTGACAAAATGGGACTGAGGTTCGTCGCATATTTCCAGGCTGATGAGAAAGTTAGGGAAATACGGAGAGATAGAAGCGTGAGAACTCACCGAGGACGCATGACCTCCGGCAACCCACCCCGATTAGCTGCTAACCTCCGGCGACGGGCGAGGACAAGTTGAATGTACTTGTTCGCAAGAGCACGCTCGAGTGAGCGGTATCTGTCCGCATCTGATGTCTCGGAAGGGTGCATATGTTTGTTCATCGCGGATGGGGTTCTGACGGTCATGGAAGGAAAGTGTAACTGAGGGGCAAGAAAATGCAGGACGAGGAATTTATATTCCCGTAGGTTTGTAGTCACCAAGATCTCAGATCTCGGCCGATGCTCGTCATCGGCATTAGCAGCAGCGAAGACGAGGGCGAGAAAGGTTGTAAGGTGGATGCCTGAGTTGCACCGGAGAGTGTGCACAGCAAAGCCTGCATTGCCTTGCTCGGTGTTGTTCGGCCGGTGCCGGGTGTCGGGTGACTCCGCTTGCTCCGCTCCGGTTGAATGACTCATCATAGCCGGATCGAGATTCAATTCACCGGCTTTATCCGTCCCGTTCCGTTTGACGTCGCGATGTCCGTGGGTGGGGCCTTACTTTGATCCTGACCATGAGTAAGGTCGTCTTTGGTAAGTCAGCGTGAGCTCTCTAACCACCCAGCTCATCCCCCCCGAATTTCTAGTCGGAAATGTGCCCTATAACATGGGAGAAGTTCGTCATCATCATATACTATCTTTCCTTTCAGTGCCTCATCTGTTCACAGGAACAACTCATCGACGTGTTCAAGTCCGTCGGTCAGGTAGTTGGCTTTCGGTGCGCGTGCATCTGCCCCACTACCTCACTCGACTTACTCGCACCCTCCAAGGCTGGTGTTCGACAGAGAAACTGGAAAGCCAAGGGGCTATGGTTTCTGTGAATTCGCAGGTATTCGCGTCTCTTTCCCCTCTCCCCCCGGCTTCACTAGATCCCTGGATCCTAATTTTCTTTTCCCAAGACCACGAAACCGCTCTTTCGGCCGTTCGAAACCTAAACAACGTCGATGTTGGCGGCAGACCCCTCAGAATCGACCTTGCCGACTCGGACCCTTTTCTCGAGGGTAAGACAACAGTGCGCGGAGAGCTCATTGATGGTGGCGAAACACGCGCACAGTGGCGCGAACGTGAGAATTCCAAAAGGGATAAGGAGTCGGATAGTGGCAAGGACGGAACGTCGTTTCTTCGCAATCTGCCTCAGGGTGTTCCTGTTCCCTTAGGAGCCTCGGCTTTGGATATGATTAGCCAGACACTCGCTACAATGAACCCTACTCAACTAGTAGAAGTCCTTGCGCAATTCAAGGTGTGTTATCGGCATTCCTGCTAACCTGATTCCCTACGTTCTCCCCCAACGTATCACTCATGTTCATCGTGGAACTGCGATAGGCATTCGTGATTACCCACCCAGACCAAGCGCGATCTCTCCTCGTAGCACATCCTCAACTGGCATATGCTCTTTTTCAAGCTCTACTTCTTAATAAAATAGTAGACCCTGCTATTCTCCAGGTGCGTTTTCACGAGCTGTTCTCCCTTTGTCTCGTCTCATTTCTCCGCTGCGAATAGCGCATGCTTGCAGCGACCAATTCCAGCCACCCTGTTTCTGCTCCCACCCCGACAGCGGCTCCTGCATCTGCACCGCATTTCCCTCCCCCTCCCCAGAGCATCCCACAGCTTCCACAGCCTTCCGTACATCCAACGTATCATGGAGCCCCACCTCCCCAACCAATGCCTCAATCTTATTACCCTCCACAAGTGTCTTTGCACCCTTCATCCACAGCACCGTCTCCACAGCAACAACAGCCCTTGTCATACTATGGTATCCCACAGCTGCCACCCCAGCAACAACAGTCACCCCCGGTTCCGCCGGCTGGTGCCATTGATAGCATCGACCCATCACAGAAGGTAAGCTTCTCGATTAGCTTGTACCCCCGGGAATTGAGTTTAACTCGGCGCGTCAAAGGCAATGCTTCTCCAAGTCCTTCGTTTGACGCAAGAACAAATTAGTCAGCTCCCACCCGCAGAGAGGGACGCCATCCTTGCCCTTGTAAGTTCCGCTTGCAAAACACATGACGACGATCGACCCACATTTCCTAGCGATCTCAACTCGGTAGTCTTGCATGATGGAAGACGTTAAAGGTGATATGTGTATTCATACATTACACACAGTAATCCGATTCCGCCGTACTCGCGTCCCAGTTCATAATATTATGAGCGCGCCCAAGTAATATTTTGCACGTCATGTGCAGGTTCTCATATTCTAGCGCAAACTCTAGCAAGCACAGATTTTCTCCGAAGGAATCATCTACTCTGGCAACGCATTCTGCAGGCTCCTGTTCGTTTTCAGTTTGAGGAGCTTACTAATAATGGTATCGAGGGGCATCATTGCCGTCTTGGCCTTGGTCCCAACATCATCCCGGTTACGGACATTTACCGAACGGCTATCCAGCTCTTCTTGGCCCACCACTATCCGCACGCAGCCGGGGGTTGATGTTTCCGTGAATGCGTGGCAGAATAGGAAGATGGAAAGAGTGAGCACCTTTGAAACGCGTATTTAGTGTAGCGTACCTAGGATGAAATTATACTGTGCTATCTCGCCATTCCGGATCTTCTTGGGAAGAGTGTCCGACCCATTATCGACATCGGCGAAAAGACCACTCTCGGATAGCTTTGTCGCGACTTCAGATGCGTACTCTCTCTACGAAATGAATCATGTTGCGGACTCGTTTTTCAGGAGTAGTTCGATAAAGATAGTGGTGCAAGTGACGTACGTAGGGCACAGCCACAGGGATGACAAGCACTTGCCGGGGAGAGAGCCAGAAGGGCCTGTCGAGACTTGTCAAAATGTGACGACTCTTGGATCCCATCGACTGTACCATTTTCCAGCGAAGTGCTCTGTAATGATTGCAATGAAACGTTCCAGACTTCCTAAAATAGCACGATGGATGATAACTGGGCGACTCGGAGGTTTATCGGGACTGGTTGCCTCATCAGCAGACCGATATTTCAAATTGAAGCGTTCCGGCAACTGGAAGTCGAGCTGAATCGTCGCGCACTGAAACGATCGACGAAGAGCGTCACGGATGGTTATGTCAATTTTGGGACCGTAGAAGGCACCGTCCCCAGGATTGAGGTCCCACTTCCCCGGGTACCGTTCGTCAAGCGCATTACGAAGTTGCTATAATGTGTGAGTGTGGTTAGTCAGCTGAAGGACAGGAAAACGGACTAACCGACTCCGCAGCATCCCAAGTCTCTATAGAGCCTAGGTACTTCTCTGGACGAGTTGAAAGCTCCAAGGAGAAGTCGAAACCTAAGAGGCCATAGGTGTATTGCATGAAGTCGAAGAGCGCGTTAATTTCTTCGCCGATCTGTTCCACAGGCCTTTAGAGGAGGCATACGAGACATCAGAACTGCAAACCTGATGTGGCATGCAAAACACATGTGTGTCATCTTGAACGAAACGGCGCACTCTTGTCAGGCCAGTCAGCGCACCACTTGCCTCGTTTCGATGGATGATTCCAAACTCGGCCATCCGTATCGGTAATTCTTTGTAGCTTCGATCGCGTGAATCAAAGATCAGACAGTGGCCAGGACAATTCATCGGCTTGAGGGCCCATTTTTCCTTCTCAACATCCAGGGTGAACATGTCATCTTTGTAATTCTGCCAATGACCGGACGTTTCCCACAGTTTGGAGTTGAACATGTTGGGCGAGATCACTGGAGGGGAGGTCAGAAATTGCTTGGAGTCAACAGATCACATTTCGCGCCTTCCTGATATCCACGTTTATAGTACTCTCCCTGAAATATGCGCTCGGTAAATGTCTGTGAGCAGAAGTATACTGCAGCAGCGCACCCGCAGTAATTCCACGAGGGTGTTATAAATACGAGTGCCACGGGGAAGCCAAAACGCGCTCCCAGGACTAAGATCATTGAAGAAGAAAAGTTCCTGTTCCTGCAAAACCAATGAGATGAGGCTACTTCCCTCGTGAGGATGACACACCTTGCCAATTTTCCGATGGTCGCGCTTCGCAGCCTCGGCTAAGAAAACCTTGTAGTCTGTGAGTTGTTTCTTGTCAGGGAAGGAAATTCCATAGACGCGTTGTAGAGAGTCATTGTTCGGATCACCGAGGAAATAAGATGCGGAATTCTGGAAAGGCGATGATTCAAGAAACGAAAAAGCTGAAGACTGCACGTGAGCTGACCTTAGTGATCATGAACGCCTTGATCTTTCCAGTGTGGGGGATGTGGGGCCCAACGCACAGGTCGACCATAGGTCCGCAACGGTATACAGTGGTAGACGTGCCATCGGGAACTTTCGTCTCAATAAGATATCTCTTGTATTTGTTATACTATAAATTCATCATCGTCAGAGGGTGCGGAGGGTCAGGCTATCGTGGTTCTCCGCTCACGTGGAACATTTCCAGTAACCTTTTCTTCGAAACGAGAAGGCGTTCGAACTTTTGCCGATCTTTGATGGCACTTTCAGCGATCTTCTCAAGTAGGGGATAGTCTGCGTGAGCGACCACTCTACCAAGGTGGGTACCTAAGAATCGGAAATCAAGTGGCAAAAAGCAATATCACCTATCGTTAATCGCCATCTCATAGAAAAACCCGTCATCCGTTGGTGGACCGAGGCATAAATGGCATCCGTAGTGTCTTTCGGTGGCCTCGCCGAGTACATGCGCAGAAGAGTGCCAGAACACCTTTTTTCCTGAAACGGGGACTAAACAGAACAGATAGGAGGGAGATAGGTAGTGTACTACCTTCTGGGTGCTCAAAATCAAGCAACTCTAGCTTTATCGACTTCTCAAGCGGCCGCTCGAGGTCCCAAAGTTCCCCATCGACCTAAGAATGCCAAAGATTAAAACACAGATCTGTCGATTCCTGGATGGGAAAATTAGCACCTTGGCGATAACCAGCTTTTCAGGAAGGCTCTTGGATATATCTCTTGCAATATCCATTGGACTAGTCTCCCAGCTCGTGCCTTTACGCTTGGCGCCATCGGGCAGTGCAACGGTGATTTCCTGACGCGGTTGCACTGACTCTTATGAGCTCTACTTCAGCGTGGAGGAACAGAGGGGTAAACCTTGTACGAAGGCGTCATATTCTGCTTTGAGTTCTTCAAAGATCTTGACACGATGGTCAAAGTAATCCGGTGGTGGTTGGAGCTGATGAGAAACGTATGAGTCATGCATCAAGGAGATTATGGTGCTGTGACGACGAACTTCCAAAGGAAACTGGGACATAGGCGCTGCCTTTGGTTTCTTCTCTTTTGGGGGTTTGAGCCCTTTGCCTAACACGGCGTTAGTATGCTGGCCCACAAGAGCTGGTACCTGGACAGGGCCTGAGGATGCAACCGAATGGGACATGGAAGACGAATGTGGGCGAAGTGAGGAAGTGAATAGATACAGGGAGAAGTGTTTTGGATACCAGCGTAGTGGTGGTGTTGAGAAACCCTGCTGCAGGCGAAGCAGACGGAGGCCGATAAGCATTCGACTCAGTTGCAACCCGATTAATTCTCGCCCAAGGACGACTCCGCCGACTCTCGGCAATATCCGAAAAGAAAGGGAAACACGATTGAACGGACCCCGCTTTTCGATAAACACGTACAGTAGACAGTAGATACTGTAAGTGAGCACACAGCACGTGAAGTACTACGGTAAAGTATTCAGTCCCATCTGAATATGGCCACTGTATTCTAGTCAGTACCATCAACCCGCCATACCTTGATTTCCCCGGCACGATCCCCACTAATAATCCCACATCGAAATGGAGAGTCAATGCAGGCCAGCGCTGTGATCGTATCCTGGTGAGGCTGAAGCAAGGTTTGTTGACTATTAGTCAGCAGCGTCATCCGTTGGGAAGGGCGGTTCTGCTGGCTGCTGGCTTGTGCAGAGGTCATCCACGTCTCAACATAACTCGTAGTAGAACCAGTGGAAGATGAGTTGGAGCTATTGCGGTGTCCGTCAGATCGGTCAAATCATACTGGTGGAAGAAAGCACCTGTAACTCGGCTTCTCGCTGTCCAACTCTGCTCCGCTAAGGATGGTCGTACGTTCCACTTTGCTAAGATCCCAAAGCGTGAGCTTGCGATCTTCGGAGCCGCTCACCATGAATCCTCGCCCCCCCGTAGGATGTCCTTCAGAGTTCAGAGAAGACCCCGCAGAACGATGAATCGTCGAATGACCACCGAATTCGTGCCCGACCACAAGGGCACGAATGTCAGGAGAAGGACCGGTGAGTACTTGTTCTCGTGAGTGCGACTCTGATGATGGGCGGCGAATCCCTTGGGTGCCCAGGCCATGCTGTCTCGCACGAACAAGTGCAGCAATAGCCGCAGCTGCTGTCGGCTCTGTCGTGCCACCAGAGTGTTCTTGAGGCTCGTCCAGCGCAGCCGCCACTTTGGAAATAGCCCTTGTTCCGTACGTCTCAACCAGCTTCGTTGATTCAATGTCCCAAATCTCCAGAAGGACGGATGGGACATTCTGGGACGTCGATCGCTTTGTCTCCACAGCCACGATAATCCACCGTCCTTTGCCGCGGCAAGGGTGGATGACACATTGGTAAATGCGAGAGGACCCGTTCGCTGTAGCAGACACTGTTTTCCAGGTCTTTATCATCAGACCAAAACGTATGTCCCACAATGTTAAGACGCCAGAGGCGGTCCCTGTAACTACCCAAGCGCGTTTTCGATCCACGCACAGGGTCGTAATGGGTCCGCTGTGGCTCGGGTGCTCCATCGTGAGTAGAACTCGCATAGTACGTAAATCCAGAAGGCATATCGTCGAGTGCGTGGTCGCGTACACAAGGTTTGATGCCGACTCTAGAATGGGGTAACGTGAGTTAGGGCCGTTGGAGGGAGAAGGGGCATACCTGAGTCATAGTGAGTCATGCAAGTGATGTATTCCCCGGGTCGGCTTATTCGATGCTCACGAATCGTGTGCATCTGAGTATAGCGCGGAAGGGCACCACTCTGGCTGACATGCACGCGAACTACGTGGAGACTCCCATCATCGGTGGCGCTAGCAAAACAGTGCACGCCTTCTAGCATACAGACAGCTTTGATCTTTCCTTGGTGTTGGGTGTACGAAAGTCGTGGCTTGCTCGTGACGTTGCGTTCCAGACGCGCAGTATCCCAAACCTTCACTGTCTTGTCATCTGAGGATGAAACAAAAAAAATGTGGTCCGGTGACACGGCAAACGCAGTGACGGCGTCAGCGTGAGAGCTTAACTGTGCTACCAGTGTTGCTTCAGGCCGTCTGGTGGTACCATCTCGAGGAATAAAGCTCTGCCGAACCGTATTACGACGTCGCACGGGGCCCTCATGAACTCGGGGCCCAAAGTCATGCTGATACTCTCGATTGCTGTCCAGATACATGTATTCCAGAAGATTATTGACGCCAGCCTCATGACCATCTGGTCCACTATTCAGTCATCCAATATCTAGTCTAGAGTAAAGGGATTTGTGTGAGGTGCGCTTACCGTAGGTGGAAATGGGTGCCAATGACATAGGCCGGCGCCAATGTTGTCCCAAGACTGTTCCAGTAGTAGAAACTGGGGAGGTCCGTCCGGAGTGCTCGGGGGACCCTTCGTGCAGCATCTTTGAAGTGGCTTCCAGGTGACCAATCGCATTAGCTTTCGACGACCCAATAGCCGGTGCTGCCTTCTGTCCATCACCGCTTCCGACATGGAGGCGATGCATCGCGCGGTTTAAGGGCGGATTTGGGGTAGATAGAACTGAGTCGGTGGGACTACCAGGTCTGTCAGAGACTTCTGGTAAGTCATCCAAGGTGGAGCCTATCGGTTGCGAAGGACTTGAAACAGACATAGAGGATGAGCGGTGTGGGAAGGAAGTGGGAAGTGAAACCCCAGAGCCATTTATTGCGGTCAGCCTCCGGCGCAGATCCTCAAAAGGCGCACCACTGGGGCCATACTCGACGCTGGATGGGCGTGATAGACGGGACGTATCAGTACGGGGTGATCGAGGATGATCGAATAGAGTGTGATGTCGCGGCGTCGGAAGCAACCGCGGCGTGCGAGAGGTCAAGTCTGCAGTACGGGTTCTGAGGAAAACGGTTTGCGGGACAACCTTGAGCTTTTGTAGTTCAACATGAGTCGTTGTCTTCAACATGTCAGATTCCTCGTCAACCCTTTGGCGTAGGGAATAACTATAGGATATTAGGTAATCTATGATACAGTTCAAGCCTTGAGCACACCTTGAGATAGCAATCGCGAGTTTCACAATGTAATCGCGCATGGAAACGAGCTTCGCCTCTTCAGTTGGTGTCATACCGAGTTGTCGTAGCTTAGCTAGATGGCCTTCGTCCCTGAACACGGCTTGGATGATGAAAATTATCAAAGACTGACAGTACGTACTCATCAGTTTTGTTTCTCATTAATACTGTTTTCTTGATTGCAACAACGCTATCATGCGGCGATTCAAGCTTTGTAGACTTCTTGTGGCTCCTCCAAAAGTGCGTTTTATCCGCCTTCATCGCCCATTGTAAAGCGGCGTCAAACACTTGCCTGTCCAGCTGTGTTCGTCTGTAAGTAGGGATACAACACATCTTTTCCAGGGCGACGAACATGTGGCTTCAGCGCAGTCAATAGGCTGAACTCGTCAACGTCGCGGACATCGGACCGAAGAAAGTGTCTAAGAGATGGGTAGAGGATTCCCCAGACATCGCTCGAGGGAAGGTGTTTTGCTGCAGAGGCGATAAAAGCCGTGGCGCCTGATATAAGACAATGTCAACCCCTGTCTCGGGGAACCACATTAAGAAGTACCTTGTCGTATCCAAACGTTAGGATGGTAGAGAAACCCCAGATTCGCACTCATGAGTTCCCATATCCGCATCTTCTGAAAGAGACCCAATTCACATAGGTTGGTCAGTGCTGCTAAGACGCGGGCAACCACGCTTTCTTCGACGTCTGAAGTTTGGCTGAGCCGTAGGTGGAGGGCAAAGAAAATAGCGTTGCTAACCTGACAATGCCTGAATCATTAGAGGCAATATATATTCTTCCAGACTCCGTCCGCCTGCACATGCCGCCACGTCTACTATCGCGTTAAAGAAAGCATAGCGGAGAAGCCAGTCCCGGTCATTCAGGTACGTGATCATGTGGCTTAAGAGGATATCATTTGTACGCTGTCGCCCTAGAAAGATGCACATAGATGATACATCATGTAGAACTGCACGCTTCACGACACTGGACGGGTCAACGAGTAGCATGATAAGATGCTCTTGAATCGCGTTCTGCAAATCTTGCAAGGCTGCATCGTATGGCACCTAATAACCTTAGGGTCATGATTAAAAATTCTAGATAGTTGGACCCACTTCAAATTGAGCTTCATCGTATTCGATGGCATCTACGGCAACCTTGAACGTTCCGTGAGCCTTGAGTGCCTGGGCCATCTCCAGATATCGTCCAGCTACATCTGCAAGATGGACAATGCATTGCGCATATAACGAACGCACGGACACCTCAGGATCGTTAACTAGTGGTTGGATGTTGGGGATGATATACTCGGGGAAGATTGATGCGTTGGCGGGAGTTATGACATTCACAAGTGACAGCTTTTGTGGTGCTTAGTTTACGGGTAAGAATTTGAACCAGAGTACTGACCACTTGCAAGAGCGTCCTGAGAGCAGCCCCGCGAACCACAGCCGCATCATCACGTAGAAGATCAACGATGTACGGTACCAATCGATCAAGCTTCGCCTCGTCCGTAAGATGGACGGACAGGGCAAGAAAGATATCTAATGCCCGCAATCGGCTCGTTGGTTGAGTACAATTCCTGACATTGGCGCAGATCAGAGCGAGGACGATAAGGGCAGGTCCGTCTGAGTACGGGTCATAAGTATCAGAGAAGACGCGTTATTAGAAATTTACCTTCGGTTGCAGCGCGGGATCTTGACTTCTTGGTGCGCAAAAGCTTCGAGTCCCTGTTGGGAATGTATAGTTCTACGGGAAAAATATCCTATATAAGATGTCTAATCCTCAAAAATCCGCTTATCATATAAGAAAGACAGACCTGGAACGGCTTCCCTTGTGCTTCTACGGGAGCGTAGTCAACCCGGACATCTGTTATGGTGCTCTCGCCAATGTCTTCGAGGAGGTAAGGCTCGACGCTTTCATAGTCGGCCCAAATTTTCTCAACTTTGTGATCCGCATCCCTTGGCACTGCAGCTTCGGGCGCCTTCGCATCCGCCGCGTATAGAGGCGTGACAGAACCAGCTTTTGCTGTAGACACCATGGCTGAGGCAGTCGACGTTGCTGGTGTCAAGATCTCTGGCGAGGTAACAGTAGGAGGCGCAGTAGCAAAAGGGGCCACTATAGGTAATTCATTGATAGACCACACATAGCCATGCAGAAAAGAGTAGAAGACCTCAGGAAAGACAGCACCACGGGCATTGTGCAGTAGGGCATCAAAGGTAGGCCTTGTCGAGGGATTGAGGGCGATCATGTCTTTGATAAGGTTCTGAAGAGATGAAAGTGAATCAGAGAACAGATAACCCCCCGTCTATGCAGGACTCACGCGAACACTGGCATCCTCGACCGAAGTAAGAAGGCCGTCGTGATTGAGCTCTCCTTCTCGATACTTGAAGAGCTGACTGAGTGTGAACAAGGGAGCACCCTCCCTGAAGAGCTCTGCTATTACGCATCCCGCACTAAAGACATCCATAGCCTCTGTCACATGCCGATCAGTGCTTCCCACGCCTATTGCACCATCTGGTTGGGCCCCTGAGGCGAAAAAACGCTCTGGGGCAACATAACATGAGCGTCGACCAGAAGTGTCAAAGTAGAACGCAAAGTCGGATGGATCATCCAGGGGAAGGTAAGTCGGCTTGTATGAGGCGAAATCGGTAAGATAGACCCAATTCCAAGATGTAACGAGTATGTTCTCCGACTTGACATCACCATGGGAAATGTTGCGGGAATGAGCGTCTCGTAAAGCATTGAGCAATTGGAAAGCTATCCACTTCTTCTCGATCGAGCTCAGAAAAGGGCGGGTACTGGAGGGGCAGGTGTTGAAATCGAAAGCACCCATATACTGTAATGGTAAAACTCACCTGATACGATCATAGAGATTACTTGCAACCCATTGGCGAATCACATAACCAGCTTTGTCGGAATCTATAGAAGTCTGATAGCTGTAGACGTTGGGGATGTCAAGCAGCGCCTCTCGTTCCGCTAGTCGAGTGGTTTATTCAACACTGGGAGAGGGGTGCAATCATAACACATACCTTTTAAGTTCCTCTGGTATCTGCTTAAACTGAGCCCCAAGTCGGGCTTAATGTAGATTTTCACAACTACCGGGCGATTTCGATGTCGACAGCGAACGGTCTTCAGAAAGCGCGAGGATCCAAGACTTCGGATCACGTCATCACGTCGGTTTCGGGGTCACCCAACGAGGACGTACCTCTTCTCATAAACAATTTCAGGGTCGAGCTCACTGATAAACGAGTCTAATGTGGCAGCAGTTCGCGTAAGTGTGTACCCAGACTGGGTATTGCCCATGACAGGAAGTGCGAAGAACAAAGGGCAAAACGTGGCTACTATGGTAACTTCCTTTCTGGGCGGCGTTCACTATTCCGCTTCCGCCCGGGCCGCTCACTGATGCTCACCATCCCTCTTCATCGTCATCTGATGCGTCCTTCGTAGCAGTAAATGCCCCAGACTCGCTACCCGACCATTGGACCCCAGATGCACGATCACCCAAGCCTACTTTGTCGCTATCATCCGACTCAGTGGAGCGCGAATTGACAGTCTCATCTTTGGTTTCGTGCCCCGGTGAATGTCGGCCCCGAAGACGACCGAATAAGCGCATTGGTGGCCGGGAGAGTGATCCATCGTCTTCACTGAGGGGTTACGACTTTGAGAAAATTATGTATACCGGGACTCTTGCAAAGGACTTACGATTTCGCACTGTATCCACCGTTCTCATCCCTGCAGGAAAACGGGTCAAGAAAGTAGAACGCTCTATAGCGCGACGTTTGGAGCACTTACACATCACTATCACTAAGAACTTGTCGCTGACGGCCGACTCTCGAACGTCGTCGCACAGTCTGAGATTCATCGGTGCCGATATCATTGCCATTTTCATCCCCGTCTTGACCGTCTTCGGAAAATGAAATCTGAGTTCTTCCTACCTCATCCCTTCCCATGGTTGTGGTCAGTGTCGTGACTTCTATGATTGAATCGTCATTGCCGTCAGAGGAAATATCAACCGCTTCAATATCGTGGCGCTCTGAGTCCGAGTCTGAGTCATCTATGAAGCTAGATTCGTACGATCCGTTGTCTGACTCGTCTACGTTGTGGCCATATGAGAAAGCCATGATTTGTTCCATTGCTGGTAGAATACTCCATATTCCAGGGTGCTCTCCATCCGAAGCTTCATCACCGGGCGCATCAATGTCGTGACCGCTGTAGTGGCGACCACATTGTGAGCATAAGCCTCCCCAGATTTCGTGCATGCAATCGAGACAGCGGTGCACCTGGTCCTCGACGTCATACATACCAAAGGCACTGAGCGAACCTTCAACGGGGGGAGTTCCGGGACGAGATGGCACAGGAGGGAAAACGTTGGCCCACGGATCTCGGGATGGAACTTCTGGATCGGTAGATGCGGCCTCTGGGGAGTTAGCCTCCACTGGCTGGGGAAAGTCTTGGGCGAGCCCACTCTTGACGACAGCAGCAACCATATCCTTGACATTCCATGCTTCTATGGGACGGCCACGCACGATGGCGCGGCATTGAGGACAGGTCTTTTTGCGGTAGATGTGTCCACCTTCTCGTCCATCAGGTTGCTGATCAACGTTGAACCAGTTGACAAGACAGCCATAACATGAGACATGACCGCATGGGGAAAGCGCAAAAGGCTTGTGAAGCAGATCAAGACAGATCTGGCACACGAGAGACGGCACAAGGCTCGCAAGGAGGGCTTTGTGATCGCGGAGGGACTATGAAGAGTTTGTAGACCGTCAACAAAAAGGGGACGACAAGCGGACCTTGCTTTCTGAATGTGGTGCATCAACTACATTCTTTTCTCGGAGAAGAATATGGGCCGCCTTGGAAGACGAGGCTATGGGGACCGGTGGCGAACAGTCCTTAGTTAAGTAGGACGAAGAAGGGACAGGAGGTCCAGGCGAAAGAGAGGTGAAACGAACGTCCTGCACGAGGCCTGACGTTAACCCTAAATTGCGGATGATGGGCTTCTTCTTCTTTCTCCTTTTCCTTTTGTCTTTTTTTGAGTAGCCTTGTCCGGGTTCCGTTTTAGCCCTCTTCGTGTGTGGCGCAGGGGCACCGGGTGAGGATGTGCGCTTCTGTGAAAACTCTGGACCAGTATTTGAAGGCGCACGCGCCAGAGAGTAAGATTCCATGGTCAGGTTCCCTGTGGGAGAGGGGGATAGTTGTGGGTAATTATAAGGGATGTTGCAACGTTGCCGCGCTCCCCCAACCACAAAGTCCACGTGATCGGGGCGCTTCATTTTCGTTTTCGACGGATTATGATTCACTTTCGGGGCCTCGAACGACATGCAGGCCATCTGCGACAATAAATACCGTGTTTCAAAGTCACCCATCATTAACGAGCTACGTGTAAGGAAGGAGACAAGAACATTACATTATTGTATAAATCTTTCGGTCGGCTTATATAATTTGTGACTTGAAAAGTGTCTTGCAACCAATTTGAAACCAGAACTGCCACACTCCCTTGCACGCCCTCAGCCAGTCCTCAGCGCTCAGCCTCAGCCTACACCCCAAGTGCGAGGATCCACAAGTTCGATAGTCTTCTACGTTGTTTGACTACATGTCTCCGCAGGTTCCTATTCATCTCATCACTGGACCGTCTTTCTACAGCCCCCAGGCGGCGTGCCTCACTGGCACACGCAACGCCCTCCTACATTTCTCAAAAGCTGATGCTATGCCGACCGCGCCACCGGTTGACTCGCTTCATATGACTTCAAGTTTGTTTCGGCCCAAATCCACGAAATGTGATCTGCCGGGGCATGACATCCTCCCTCTTCCCGTCCTATGTTCGTCGTCTCGATCACGCTTATTCGCCGACCTTGCCTTAAGAATCCAGAAAGAACTCCGGCATTCGTTGGCTTTTGTGTTTCCCTTCATCTGTGCAGGTTTCGCTAGTGTTTCTGAATATCGGGCATTCTGGCTTACCTTATACTTCGGTTTGAACCTTGCGCTCACCCTATATAACAAGGTCCTTCTGGTATCATTTCCATATCCATATACCCTTACTGCCATCCATGCTCTATTCGGACTTGCCGGTGGTACTTATCTTCGACTGCGAAATTTCTACCAACCGAAGTCTCTCTGTGGTTCAGATCACGCCGTACTAGTCGCATTCTCCATTCTGTACTCTGTCAACATCGCTATTAGCAATGCATCCCTTGACCTTGTCACTGTACCAGTAAGTCAGCCTCTGCCTCCGTAACAGCGCACAACTTAACAATCGAAAGTTCCATCAGGTTGTTCGTGCTGCAACACCATTCTTTACGACACTCTTCTCTTGGTGCCTTTTCAATACCCGTTTCAACCGTTATCAAATCATTTCGGTAGTCATTGTCATTTTCGGGGTCGGTCTATCCACCTATGGCGACTACTACTTTACGACTTGGGGTTTCACGCTCACACTTGTTGGCACCGTCCTGGCTGCTCTCAAGACGGTCATGACGCATAAAATCCAGACTGCACTCTTCGTTCCGCAGCCACTCGCGGCACAATTCAAGTCATCTTTCGCCGGTATTCCGATCGGACCTATGACCAAATTGTCAAGCCCCTTATCCCGATTTCGTCGTCATCGCCTTCAGTTACACCCCCTGGATCTTCTTACTCACCTTTCTCGACTTGCGGTTGTACAATGCGTCGCTTATGCTTACCTCTTTGGGGAAATAGGCCTTGTATCACGGCGATCCAACACCTTGTGGCAGATCATCCTTATTTCCGGAAATGGTCTTGTTGCTTACGCACTGAATATTGTCAGCTTCGAAGCTAACCGACGGTCGGGCGCCCTCAGCATGGGTGTTGCAGGTTATTCTCATCAACAATCTGTCTTGCGCTGTTGTACTGAACTGGACTCTTTGCTAGCCAATGTAAAGCAGGTCCTTACCATCCTCTGTGCCGTATGGTTCTTCCATCTGAATCTTACCCCACTGAATGCCCTTGGTATCATGCTGACGCTTCTGGGTGGTGCTTGGTACACTATGGTCGAATACCGTGCAAAGTATGCCTACCTTCGCAGCTGAAACCTGGGCCCAGTATATCTTCCTTTGGCCTTTGGCCGAGTATCTCAACGACAAACGAGAGCCGACGCTGGTACTTTCCTTCGTCTAACCTATGATTTGTCTACGTCGCTTTGTCATCATCACCTATGGAACTCGTAACACAAACAAAGTTTTTAGTTTACATCATGTACATGGAAGGATTGAACCCCCCCCTCTTCTGAATTTTCGTTCCGACAAGACCATTGATATCATATTGCGCATACTATCCTTTCATCACAGTCATCGCGGCGTGATTATTTCAAGCGAGTCGCGTGATGTCTTCTTCGAAAGTTGCCCTCACCTGAAGTATGCTAGCTTAGTGCGTGATCCGACTGTCCATTAATCATTTACCTCCGCGTAAAACCGGTCATCTTTGATGACCCTGATGCCGGTCAAGGCAAGCGCCTTGCATACCTCTAAACAGGCCTGATGTGCTGCGGGGGTAGCTGACGCAGAAGCAAATGCAGGAGTGTGGTTTCCCCCATTCGGCTCTGTTGGAATGGCTGCCAGGTGGGACCTGTACATAAGTTTATTCCTTGTGCTAGGAAGTGAGACATACAGAACCCAGGATGGATAGATGGCAACGCTACAAGACTCTTGAGTAGTGGAAGCGCATGCAATTGTATAGGAGCAATATACCATATGTTATGTTCCCCTTAAATGAAAAGGCCTCAGTAGGCAATGAAATCATCTTTGGTAAGCATCTTACGAAGTCCGTGGATGCGCTGCTAATGCCCCATTCGTAGTCAACAGGTCCCGTTTTACTTCTATGAACGCGCGCAAACGTCTCGGCTACTCCCACACCCCCCAAAAAAGAGCACGAACATCCGTCAGTGATTGGCAAGAGAAATTGAAGGATGGGGCACAGACCTAGGGCTTTGTTTTGCCGCAGATCATGCATGGGAGGTTGCATCCCAGAAATCTCAACGCTACATCCAGTGGCCAACGCAGACGCTCTGAAAGGGGTTGATAAGACCCCGGGGCAGACGAACTTGGGGGCAACCATACTGAAAACAGGCACGAACTCGTGGATCTGCCTCTTTGACTTCGGCCACCGTTGGCGCGCGAACATACCAGCTGTCTATCTTCAAGAGAGTTCGCCTATTATATCAAGGAGCAAGGCTCACAGCATTTTAGCATTGTCTGGTATGACTGGAATCCAGATCACATGGATGAGTTGCGGACGGAGAACGCTAAAAGACGCTAACCGTTTGCGGCCCAATCTTTGCCTTCAAACACACCATGGATTCGATGGGAGGGTTTCATCTGTTGTCTGAGCAAGGCAACATTCGTATAGGCAGCCACACCCGCATCTAGGGCGTTCTGCCCTTGCCACGGGGAAAGAGCAGCGTGTGCCCTGAGGGACCATGGGTGGCACGCGTTGCAAAGAAAAAGATGTCACGTACGTGTGGCCACGATATTCCACGGAGATACGTTGTAGAGCAAGCGAGCTACTCAGACTTGCGCTGCGCTCCGGACCAGGAGCAGGATGACACCTGCATCAAATTTTATAAGATGGTTACAATACAAACTGGGGATGTTGACCCGCATCACGCATGCGTCCATCCCCTTGTATGCGCCCCTTTCAAGCAGGATAACCTTGCCTTGACCACCTTCCTCGGCTGTTTTTTTTTGAACATCATGTACACAAAAAAGGGAATATAATATACCTGGGGTACCGAGTAGAACGACTTTGCCAGGTATGTCATGTTCAATCAGAGCGGCTTTGGCGGCAAGGGCGACAGCGACTCCAGCTATAGCGATTAGATTATGACCGCATGCGTGGCCAACGCCCGGGAGAGCATCCATTTCAGAATTAACGCCAAGTACACGTCTACCATTCCCATGGGAAAATGTCGCCACCCAAGCTGTATCGAGATGGTAATGCCTTTCGACGCCCCAACCATGTCGCTCCATGAATGCAGTAAGAACATCATGGGCATGTCTTAAGTAGCCGTCACAAGGCGCTGATCAGCCACAATTAGATGATTTTTCGTGTACAGAAGACGCACTTCTCTTGGAACGCCAGCTCAGGATGACCTGATGTCAAAAGCAGTAGTATTAAGCAATGTAGTATTCATGTGATGAACTAGCGAACATCACGTACCATGGATATCCATGCTAAGATCCCGAAGCTCACCATCAAGACTGGAAACTGTCCTTGATATGGTCTCGTAGATGTCTGGTCTGTAAATTCCCAGTGTTTCATCATACTTTTCTACCTTGCAAAGTCGACGGTCTGCTGCCACATTTTGTGCCCACCAGAATTGGGCGTTGTCTATGGGCCCAGATTCGGTCGCAGCCATGACAAAAACACTGATATAGCTATGCTGATGTTGAGGAGAAGCTGAATGTGATGGTCGCAGGTCAACCAGCCGGTGCTCGTCGCAAGCCTGAAGAGGCAGCTACCAGCGACGACCCGTACGGTAATTGACATCCATCGATAAGCAATTATCGAATTATTACTGTAAGTCAGTTGATAAATAATGGCCGAAAATAAGGAGTTAGAACGCCGGTCCGCCGTTCCACAGTATCTTCACATCCCCATCTCATGTCTACAGCAAGGGCGTCTGCATTTGTAGACAGACACTTGTCACTTCTCTCTAAAGAACGCGATGCTGAGGTTGAGAAGACCTCACTTGTATTCTCGAAATGTAGCCCGAAACTACTGGAGCAGAAAGGGCTTGCTCTAAATGGGTTAGGAATTGTCAGCATAGGTGCTGGCCTAGGAAATAAGACGTGAGTTCGTATACTATTTTCGCCGAACATGAACCGTACAATCCTTAGGAGGGTAGACTTGTCGAATTGGAACGCCCGGCTGCATATCATTCTGTCACTATTTTCCCCACTCATACGTTTCGGTGCGACGCAATTTCGAATCTCTCCTGCACGACGCAAACCGGAGAATTAGGCCCGGAGATCTTGCATCGATCGAGGAATATATTGCTTCCACCGGCAAATCCAAGAAGTCTGCCAGACCAACGAGTACATCGGTACGAGACAAGGGAAAATCAGCTGTGGAGGGAGTCGTCTACAAGGTATATATATGTACAGCACGTTTCTTTCTTGAGCTGGCTCATAATTCAATCTTACTGCCGTAACTCAAGGTCGCGGAGTCCCGCATTGTCATTGCCATCGATCCAACGCGCTCGGATCTCGCTGACTTCGAATTCCCTGAACGCTGCAGAATTATAAAACTGGCCAATAGTATCACTTACGATAGGGAAGCTTTCATGTTAATTCTACTTGACTTTAGCTAGATTCTCATGGCAGGATGGAGAACGCACTGAAGCAATTAAAGAAGATGATTGCTACGCCATCACTGTCCGAAACTTTGGTACGTCCTTCTCATGTTCTCGGGGGGTATCATTGCTTTAAATTTCGACTCGAAGGAGTCACCTAGGCCGTCCCAATTAACTGAAGTGCTCCTCGGGATGGCAATGCCCTTGCGGCGTACCCTTCCGAATGACATATCCTTTTTCGACGAATCCCTCAATGACAGCCAAATGGCGGCCGTCAGGTTCGCACTTGAGTCAGTTGAGGTCGCATGTATCCATGGCCCCCCAGGTGATGGCGTCTGGTAAAGCCTCGTACATTCCCGTCTTCATGCTTGTGCAGGAACCGGAAAAACTCACACACTCATCGAAATTATACGGCAACTCACCGTTATCACTCCCGTCAATCCCAGACCGCTGCACTTACTGGTCTGTGGAGCATCGAATCTATCTGTCGATAATATTCTGGAACGTCTTCTGGCGCTGCCTGCTCCACCCCAATGCAAAAGGCTTAACGTTACGCGCATTGGCCATCCAGCACGTGTCATCCCACATGAAGGCGCTCTTAATTCTACTTTAGAAACTCAAGCCGAGCGATCAGATGAGGTGAGAGTTCTTCCGTTCATGCTTTGTTTTTGGGCGCTTCTTAGTTCCGTAAGGCTGCCTTGGCGAGAGACGCGAAGGCTGAATTAGAGACAGCCTTGGGTGTGCTTTCCGGAAAGGGGAAAAGTGGAAAATTACCCCGAGGTCCGGAGCGAAAAAAGCTGTGGGAAGAAGTCAATGCGTTAAGGAAAGAGTATGCAGGAAAACCCTTGATCCGGCTTTACTCAGTAACGTTATTAATGCGGCAGGTACCGTCGGAGAGAGAGGGCCATTGGCAAAGCAGTCCTTCAAGACACCCAGGCAAACAGACAATTGTTTAAATAATAGCATCGCCGCTTACTTTGAACGTAGGTAGTCTTGGCCACCTGCCATTCGTCAGGGGGGCACCAGCTCCGTGCTCAGGAGTTCGATGTAATCATTATCGATGAAGCAACTCAAGCACTTGAAGCTGTGAGACGTACTCTTGTAATAATAGTTGTAGTAGTAGCCCTCACACCTGTTGCAGGTCTGCTGGATACCTATATTCAAGTCAAAGAAGCTCATACTCGCGGGCGATCCAAAACAACTTCCTCCCACGATCCATTCATCATCTGCATCAAAGGATTCCGTGTCCCGAAGTCAAAGCCGCCCAGCATCAAGTATCGATTCTTACATGAAGTCATCGGGAACCTCAAACCATGCCCCACAGAATGAAGATCTTGAACCTGACTGCGGCAGTGATAACGAACAAGACCCTGCAGAGGGTGGAGGCGGTAATGTACCTGGTGCTCAAGGGCTCAGATCAAAAATGACCTCGAGTTTACGCTGCCGGCTCACGCCGCCACAAACGCTTGAGTTGACCATGTTTGAGAGGCTGGAGACGATGTATGGCCCTGGGATCAAGTGCATGCTTACAGTACAATACCGGTGTGTAATTGGGCTACGGCAATCTGGACCGCTTTCGTGATTCAGTTGATTACTAGGATGCACTCGAAGATCGCTGAATACCCTTCCAAGATCATGTATGATTCTAAGCTCGTCACTCACTCCTCTGTTGCTACCCATCTCCTTCGGCACTTGCCGAATATCACAACGACTTCGGAAGATGTCCAGGACGTTCTCGAGACACCTGTCGTCTTCTTCGACACAGCAGGTTGCGAGTACTTCGAAAGGTTGGATGGTGATAGTGACGACGGTAGTCGATGCAACGAAAATGAGGCAACAATTGTGCATAAATGGGTAGAAACTTTGGTGCGTTGCTCGCTTCGCTGGTCGTTTAAGACTTTATCACTCATAGCAGACCAAGGTGGCAGCTGGGATCACCCCGCCCCGAATTGGAATAATCACACCGTGAGTTGTAGCCCATCTTTGAAGAAGTGGGGTTCAGGCTTTCACACTTGCGGTGAGCAGATATCAGGCTCAAGTGGCATTGTTAACTTCCCTTCTTCGTTCACCGTACGGTCCCGAGCTTGAGATAGGTACGGTAGACGGGATGCAAGGGCGCGAGAAGGAAGCTGTGATCATAAGTCTCGTGAGAAGTAACGACAAGGTATCGAGGGGTATCTCTTGTCGCATGCTGATCACTCTAACAATCGGTCCCAGCGTGAGGTAGGGTTTCTAAAGGACGAACGCAGGCTCAATGGTATGAGAAGACGTTCTGCCGCTTTAACCATTGGCTCACTCACTCCCTTAGTGGCTATGACTCGCGCACGTCGGCATCTCGTGAGCAGTCTCCCCTTCGGTCCCGATATATTACTAAATTCATACTCAGTGCGTAGTTGGTGACTCCTCCACGGTTCAACATGGGAGCAAATACTTAAAAGATTGGCTGGCTTGGCTCGAAGATAACGCAGATGTTCGCTATGCAGGGTTAGACTGACTTGCCTGTGCCTCGATCAATCTGCGTAACCATGCACCGAGGGGAAACTACAGGACGGCAGAGTACGGTATACAGATACAGCGAAACGTGCTCTACTCCCAACCGATGCGAGTCTTCCGCGCAAATAAGTTACAATCAATCATTATTTGTCAGTGACACCATCAATATTCCTCCATATCCGACAGAGACGCGTACTCTGAGACGGAGCGCGTGTCCTCATACTCGGCAACAACCTCTCGCATCGCGTACCTCATTATGGGCGTTGCGGGAAGGACCTTTGGCCCAAAGACTTCGTCATCCTCCTGTGCAGGAGTGAGATCTTGTTCTACAAGAGTGTACGGCTCGCCGTCCATGCCATCCATCTCGACTGAATCGCTCACAATTGCCGTGCCACTGCTTGATGCACCGATGGGGTGGATACCGATACTGACACGGCGACTGGTAGGCATGGTATGATCGAGTCCCGCCTGAGACGCCGCTCCTTCAAATGAATCCGGACCTTCCTTTGTTACTGGATCCATCCACCGCAGATCGAGGATTCGACTGCGCACCATTCCATCGACAGCCCGTACCCCGAATTCCCGGCAGAGCATGAAATACGGTAAGGGACGTACACCGGGTTGAGTAAGGCGGCTCATGACCCGCAGGAGCTGCAACGCCGTAAAATCAGACACGTAGCCCGGCTCTGAAACGGGGGAAGAGGTATGTGGATTGCGGATTGTACCAGAGAGAGGTGGATAAATGGGAAAGCCTCCGCCAGATCGCGTGGGGGACGTAGGATTTACACCAGACTGGCGCAGCGCCGCAGTAGCGCTGCTCCGGCGACTGCGCGGCTTGTGATCAGTAATTTGAGGGTTCTGCGCCGTGTGAATGATATGAAGATTGAGAAGAGCATGTGCTTGAATGAAGTGGGAGCTTTGGTGTACTGTTCAGAAAGATCATGGTCAACGCCCGAGCGGAACACAACCTGGTAACTTACTTTCCAAGCGTCCGTTGGAGTTCACTGACATCGTGAAGCTATGAACGAGGTATAGATCACACGATATAACGGTAACCCACCATAGTCAGTGACGTAATCTTGAATATGCACAAGCCGACCCCCGAATGCCTCGTAAAGTCTCTCAAACTCAAGACCGCTCCTCAGTCGTTCGGGCACTCTAGGCAGGACCCTTTCCTCGAAAAAAACACGTGTTTCTGCTTTCGAGCAATCACCGATAGTGATGATCTTTTCCATACATCTTAGCACATACTTTTGGCTAAATCGTAGTACGTACCTTGCAGTGCTGCATAACGTTCAACTGTCTAAGCCATGTCTGGTAAAAAGGGTCGCTAGTTGCGTGAATAACATGGCAGAGTCGATCCTGCTTTGTCAAGACAAGCATAGAGTCCAGGAGAGCTTTCATCGCTTCGACAGACTGGATAAGACCGGGACTGGAAGCGTCGATTAGAAGAAAAGTTCATGTAACGAAAAGAAACGTACAGCTTATGTGCTTCGTCTAGAAACAATACAGGCATCTTCTTGACCGACCTCGTGGGCGGTTTCTCTTGAGCCCGGAGGGCCTCCGTTTGGCTCGGTTTGCGTTGGTCGACACGATCACGCGAAGCGGAACGGAAATGCCACCACTTAGACGGTCGTGTGCGGCTCTGGCTGGAGATGGGATTCGAGTTCACCCTGGGCGCCAGACTTGGGGCATATTCCGGACGTTCCTCGGGTACAAACTCCCTGTATTTCAGAAGAGAACTCTGGAAAACCGAATGTCAGAATGGAAAAGCGGGACAATGCCTTTGGATGAAAGAAGGTTTAACCTGAAACAGCTCCATGAGCCGTGCGATATCACTCGTCCGTATTTGGCCAGAACCGTTGGTGTCAGATAGACGGCGTTCGACGTTGAGACGGTCATGCTAGACGGTTTTTAGAGCGGTAAACGCGGGGCTAGTCCTGTCCTGGTACCTTGAAACTCCACGCTTCCTTCTCGAAGTCCTCGTAGCCCTTCACGTCGGCAATGAAATTAAAATATTGTTCTACTTGTTGGCTAAGGCTTATGTATAGACTGTCCAAGTCTGCAAAGCCAGCAATTCTGAGATCGAAGTGAAGGACATGGTACTTGTCAGACGTAAGGAGCTGTCGCAAGAGGGCGGTCTAAGTAAGAAGATTTCAGTTTTAAATCAAAGCGGGATTCATGAGCGCGGTCCAACCTTGCCAACAGAGCTTGCACCAAACAGAACCGTGAAGCAAGGCTCCTCTTCTAAAGCACGTCCAACTGCTTGGAGTTCAGCGGGACGGGGGAAAAAGTTTGGTAGGCGGGAAAAAGTGTGCGAAGGACGAAGCTGAGCTCGCTCTCGGGATTCCGCGATTTCCCTTCGTGCTTCTTCCAAAAGTTGGCGGGACTCAGTGAGCGAGCGGAGGGTGGAGGCAGGCTGATAGGTATGGGAAGAGAAAGACATTGAGTTTACACACATTGGACGGCAGTTGGGTTTACGAAGGAGTCAGCCAAGCGTGAGTCGCGTGCTCGACGCAAGCCTAAAAGACGTGCGTACGTTAGCGACAACCTGCAGGATCTCGCCTATGCCGAAGAAGGTTCTCGTCTGACGGGTGCTGGATGCCACGCTATGACGAGATACATTGCCAGGTGCCAGGTGCCGATAGGAGTAACGGGAGGTATGGGTGTGGAGGCCACGATGGTTCAGCAACGAGACGGCGTTTGCTGCGGCCGACTGTTGTGGGTGCACGAGGCTCATGTACGAGGAGTTGTAAGCGCGAGGCCTTATGAAATGGGTAAGGGAGAGTATATATGTAGGAAATGGGGATACGGTACAGACGCAGAGAGAATGGATGTTTGATGGCTACAAAGGGTGGGTGTGGTCTTCGATGTGAAGAGAATAGGAAACGAGCACGTTGTAATCATACTGGAGGTGCACTGCCCACCGCATGTATGCGCGTGTACACATGGGAAGTGACGAATGACTTGCATGGCCAAGACGCACGGAAACACGCCGATTACTCGCCGATTGCGCGAGGCGAGAAAAGCGGCGAGAGTACTAGTGTGGCGGGGGTGTGGCGAGACGAGGCGTGGCGAGACAGCATCGAGACGCGGAGCCTGAGGGGTGGCTGTTGTATGTCAATCAGGTGACCGTTCGGTTTATCATCCTCGGTTTTTACGTCCAATTATCCTCACTTACGTTCAGTCCTTCCTATCCATCTACCATCAACTAAATCATGCTGAGAGGCACAGATCGCGGCAGGGGTCGTGGCGGGCCGGAACGTGGAAGGGGTGTGCGTGGTGCGGGTCCCGGCGGCAGAGGCATTCCTCGTGGTGGCCCCGTACCTGGAGGCGGCCGAGGTCGCGGTGGTGGATTCGTACCCCGAGAACAGGGCGGGTATGTAACCTGTCTGGCATCACCACCCCCTATTCATACCTTGTCAGAATATTTGCAGAGGGCCGACCTGCTGTTATCGATGCCCGGCTCGCTGACTCCGCCGAGGACCAGTTAGTTCTCTCATTCAAGGCCCTATCCTTGCGCCAGGATGCTATGCCCCCACGTCCGGGTTATGGAACAAAAGGTTGGAATTCTTTCCGTCTTTACTGTGTCGTATGACCTTATATATATATTAGGAAAGCCTATCAAGCTGCGCACGAACTTCTTCCCCATCCGCATTCCCAAGGGTCCTCTCCACGAATACGATGTTAGCATATCTCCTCAGGACGTCTCGAATCGCAGGGTCAGGAGGAGGATTTTTCAGCTCGCCGAAAACACTCAGGACTGGGTTGCAAACGGACTGAAAGGCCGTATTGCCCACGACTCGAGCGCGAAGCTGATTGCAGCCAATATCTTACCCCAGCCTCTTTCCATCACCGTTCTTTATTATGAGGAAGATGACGACAGAGACAATGGGAAGAAAGAATATACATTGACCATCAAATATATACACACCCTCGAAACTGATGGCTTGCAACAGTAAGTCTCTTTACTCATTTCATGGAGCACACAAGCTTACAGACGCACATAGATATCTCGTCGGACACGCTGAATACCGAAATTTCGATATACTCCCTATCATATCTGCGTTGAATCTCGTTCTGAGTGCCCATCCAAGCCGCACTCAGGCAGGTGCCGGTGTCATGGTGGGTAAGAACCGGTATTTCTTCCCGTCAGCATCGCCCCCGTGCCCCCTTGGTGCCGGACTTGAGGCTTGGAGGGGTTTTTATTCCTCAGTCAGACCTTCGTTCAATCAACTCATGGTTAACGTCAACGTGTGCGCGACAACTTTTTACTCGGAAGGTAATTTAGCAGAAGCTATGAATGCCTTCGAGCAAGCCAGCTTTGGCGCAAGGATGTCCGCGTTTGTTCAGCGCGTCAGGGTCAAAACCGATCATCTTGGCTACCACAAGACGGTGAAGCGCCTCGCCAAATTCAACGCTAAGCAACACAAGTTCGAAGCGCAAGAACTCGGTATGGTTACTGTCGAAGAATACTTCCGACGCAGTAGGTTGCTCTTTGTACGGCCTTGCCCCCTGCCATCCTAACCCTCACTTCCAGAGTACAAGATCACTTTACACTATCCAAATCTTCCTCTGGTTGATGTAGGAGGGAACAAATCCATCTATCTTCCCCCCGAAGTTTGCACTATTCTTCCCGGCCAGCCTTTCCGCGGCAAGCTCCCCGACGACCAGACGGGTGAAATGATCAAAGTTTCTGCCAAACCTCCCAATGTCAACGCCAATGCAATTACAGTCGTCGGTCTGCGTGAACTCGGCTTTGCGCGTGGACCCAATCTGTCCCCGGTTTTGGACGTGTTCGGGGTTTCTATTGGCAACGACATGGCCGTCGTCCCGGCTCGCATCTTGGCTCCTCCCCGAATCCGTTATGGGAAAGGCGAACAAGTCGTGGATGACAAGGCCAGCTGGAACTTACGGAATGTCGTCTTTGCCGAAGGCGCTAAGCTTGGCCCATGGACGGTGTTAGTTATCAAAGATGGCAACCGTCATGACGAATTCAGCGACGCCCAAGATCCGGAATTGCGCAGCATCATCGAGGGCTTTGCCTCGATGTGCAGGACTTGTGGGATCAGCGTTACTCAAACGCCTCCTCTCGTCGCCGTCGCCGAGCTTCCACGAAAGGACCCTCAAGATCCCATTCGAACCCACGCCATCAATACTATCCGTAGCACCCTTATGGCGACAAAGCAAAAACCTGCTCTTCTTTTCGTCATTCTGTCTAACAGCGACAAACACATTTACTCGGGCTTGAAGCATCTATGCGATGTATACTTGGACGTTCCTAACGTATGCGTGCAGGCTGCGAAGATCAGGAGAGAGAGGGGCCAAATACAGTACTTTGCCAATGTCGCGCTTAAGGTAAACATGAAACTCGGTGGCATCAATCACGCAGTAGATGAGGCGTCGATAGGTAAACTTCGTCTACCCCCCGCCATGCTCGTTGGAATGGATGTCACCCATCCGGGACCATCCACCGTCAAAGGAACACCGTCCATTGCCGCGGTCGTGGCAAGTGTAGACCTCCGATTCAGCCAGTATCCGGCGAGTATGCGCATCCAAGAAACGAAGAAGGAGGTTTGTTGGTGCCTCTCGTCTTCACAAAGCGTCTATTGAACATCTCTCCCAGATGATCACAGACTTAAAGGAGATGATGGAAGAGCGTTTGCTTTCTTACCGTGCAAAGAACAGAGATCTTCCCCAGAGAATTCTGGTTTATCGCGATGGCGTCTCTGAGGTCTGCCGATGATATTTCTTCCATACTCCCCGCCTGATGTCCTCCGCTCAGGGCCAATTCTCTATCGTTGTTAAAGACGAAATTCCCAAAATCAGAGCATCTTTCAGGAAGTTTGACACTGCACAAAGCCCTTATCGTCCCAAGCTTACAGTTGTCATTTGTGGCAAGAGACACCATACTCGATTCTACCCCACGGAGGCCGTACAAGCAGATCACAACGGAAATCCAAAACCGGGTACAATTGTCGATCGCGGCGTCACGGCTATCTATGAGTACGACTTCTTCCTCCAGGCCCATGGCGGGCTGCAAGGAACGACTCGCCCAACTCATTACTACGTCGTCTGTAATGAGATGGACATGAATGCGGATGATCTTCAGAGCTTGACGAACACCATCAGTTACACCTTTGCGAGGGCCACGAAGGCCGTCAGCCTAGCAGCCCCCGCGTACTATGCTGATCTCGCCTGCGAACGTGGGCGATGCTACCTTCACAAGCTTCTCATGGGCTTCTCTGATTCTACTACTACGGCAACCAGCGGTTCTACAGGCGAGGAGGACATATTCAGGGAAGCTGAGAGGCTTTGGAACGGTGGCGTGAAGGGAAAACTAAGGGATAGTATGTTCTATTTGTAAAATCGAATATTTTGTAATTGGGTTGGCTAGGGGTTCCTTCAAGTATACCGCTGTGTGCTTCAGACATGTTTTCTCATTCGCTCGTGCTATTCTTGATGCTTGTACTGTAGCCATAATAACGAGTACTTAACTATAGACAGACATCCTGCACTCATCATCGTCTAATCTCGCGTCATAAGAGAATTCACAAGTTCTTAGATCTTAATGGTTATGAAAGCATGACGGGAACTTTCCGTTGAACTATCCCTATGTGTGTAGGCGAAGGCGGGCAAAGATATAATCGAGTAGGTTTGGAGGGTGGACGCCCACTTACACATGAATGCTGATATCCTAACTGTGAAAGAGACTAATCATACCCCGCAAGTCACTTGATATCATCCGATCGGCGTCCATGTAGTTTATAAAGTGGCCATAGGGCCTATTTCACCATCGGCAGCAGTGCGCGGTACCATGCGCACGCTGGTGAGACCGCCCACGCGCACCCGGGTGCGATCCGTGTCCACACGCTGCTGGCACTTTTCTGGACCTGCGCCAAAGTCCCAAGCCATGTCTCCCTCGAGGCGCTCAGCGGGTGGCAGCTTGCCTGACACCTTAGTATCGGCTCTTCGCAGGCTGTAGGTCCCGTCGCGGTATCCCCCCGGCCGAGCAGAACAAAGTTTGGGTCGTACCGCTTTCCTGTCCAGATGCTTCGCCGTATCGCCTCTCTTTGCGTTGCCATATTCCTTCGGTGGATATCCCAAGCGACCCAAGTTACGCTCCTTCTTCCTATGACCCGAACTTGTGGCGTGTGTCCGCTTGCGACACCCATCACCATAGGACACTCGGATAACATCCCTTGACCCGGCGAGATTCGGTCCTGTCGCAACTTTATAGACAATAACTGAAGGACGGGATGTTCCAAGAAGAGATGAGTGTCGTCTAGAACCTGACTCGGATATACTCGACAAGGGAGTCAATAGAGTACAACTGCTTCTGTCCGGGCGCAAGGTCTGCGCTTTATTGTCTGAGGGATTCAGAAGGTGTGTCCGTCCTTGATCGCCATAAATTAACTCCTCATTATCGCTAGAGTTGCGTAGGTTCAGGGGAGAGGGCGTCAAAATTTTACGCGCACGGGCAATGGGTGTGGAGAAAGGCACGTCGAGAGTAGTGGTATGGTGGACAGGCGTTACAGGGTGCCACGTTCGCTTCGGAGCCTTGGGAGATCAATGCATCAGCTTTCATCTGGGAATATCTCATGCTTGCGCACGCACTGTTGTCGCACTTGACGCCATGTTACCGTGCGCCTGTGGAAACACTGCGCGTATCGCCTCGTGAGAGACGCCCCCTCTTTTTCCTGATAGGTCTGGAAGGCCCGCACGTGGTGGTCAGTTATTTGATTCAGCAGAAAGCACCCGGGGACAAGCACCTGTTGCGGGTTCATCTGGACATTGTGCTAGCGATGGCGGCCTTAAGTCTGTAACGGTTCTCGTGAGGAGTGTTCTATTATCACGTAAACGAAGCGCTCCGTCAACGTCGGTATTGGAGTCCGTCCCCACGTGTTGCATAGCTGAGGTATATACTAACTCAGAGAGCGGACGGTCAATATAAGGCTGTCCTGTGCGACGCATCCGGCTGTCTTGTGACATATTCCTACTCTCGGGAATTAGGCCAGAACCCGGCGACGAGAGAACGTCTCGTGCAGAAGGATCTCGAATGGGGGTTTGACTGGGAAGGAACAATGGGCTTTTTGCATAAGGCTTGCCAAAAGGATTGTGACAACCAGCAGAGAGCTGGCTTGATCGTTGGTCCGGACAGGCGAGAAAATCCGAAGCAAGCACTTCAGATTGCGCTCCTATAGCAGAATCTGCTGCCGCGTCCTCTGTTACATGATGATTGGTGCCAGACTGTTCGGTTGTGCCACAGAATCGCCGTGGGGTCTGATTGGACAGGGAAAGATGAGTGGACACATAGCCGGCATCAGGATGAAGGTTCTCCCGCGAGGCCGTCATGCCCAACGGGATGAGGACACTATCGTGAGGGTGCAAGGGTTCACGAGGCCGGGGAGGACCTAAGGACATTACTGAGCCCAAGGCGGATGGTTGTGAGTCCTGCTGGTTTGGTGAATCCAGCCCGGTCCGAGCCTGAGGGGCAACTGGCCCAATAAGAGAAGGGTTGGAAACAAGAACGGCAGCCGTAGGGGAGCTGTGTGGTGGCATGCAATGGCAGCCATCATACGCTAACTGAGGTTCTTCTTGCCTACGTGATTCATCTGACACAGAGATAGGTATGCTTGGGAGGACAACCACGGAAGTGAGCCCGGAAAGGGTATCACGGACCGACCAGCCAGGAAACAAATTGATGCGTCGCAGGATGCAAAAGGCGAATGATATCCGAGAAGAATCAGAGTCGAAAGAAGACTCGTAAATCCAGCGCGAAGTCGATAAAGTTGGCCCATTGTCCGGAAGTGAGGACTGCGATGGTGAAGATGTAAGGAACTGCAATTCTGACAAGGGGATGACGCTATCTTACAACGAAAAATGGCTCACTAGACAACATCTCAGCGACAGATGACCGTATGCGTTCAGCAGATACCACAAGAACGTTCGAAGAATTAGATGGGAGAACGTGGAGAAGATGAAAGCAGAGTTCTTCATAGGAGACACCCCCAATGGACGCATGGACAAGTGGGACAAGCGCAACAAGTCTCAACCACCGCGGAAATTCAAGATGAAGATCGGCAAAGAAAGCAGAGTAGCCGCCGGGGTATGTGAGATAGGGCATCACTTGAGACATCGTGGGCAAGCACAGAGCAAGCACGATTGAAGGCCTGAGGCTGACTAGCGCCAACTTTCGGATTCAAATAAATTGAATGGATCATGAATTGTTAGAATATACGGTCACCTGATCATGACATCGTAAGCCTTCATTCCATCGATTCAAGAATCCATAGTAATCACGGGTCTCTTTAACCACTCTCCGTAGTATTCGCACCCACTAGGTCCCACCGGTCCTCCTTCTTTGCAGAAATCAAACACAGGACAGCTTCCGCACGGCGCTTGGGACCAACCCAAAGCCACACGTTCCTGGCGTACTGCACGGTAAACGTATGCACCCCCAAAATTTTGGTCGTCCAAGGACGCCAAGGGTGACCGTGAGCGCGCATGAACTCTTTTCTTGGGCTGCGAGGATATGATAGACTTCCGTGAATTTGTACGCGATTGAGTGGGTTTTGACTCTTCCTCCGAGTTGATGTCCGAACGCGAAGAGCTGGTCTCGGACTGCGAGTCCGGCTCTGTCGACTTACTCCTCCCACCAAACTTTGTCATCAACCCCTTGGATGTAGATGAAAAATGTTTTTTCAACTTGAGCTCATCCTCGTCTTCGTCGCGACCGTCGTCGGCTTTCTGCTTCTTTCGTCTTTTGGCGCTGTTTTCGACGTCGCTACCGCAATCGCTAGTGTCCATATCTTTGGAATCGCGCTTTCTCTTCCTTCGTCCGTCCCTGGACGACTGTGTCTTCTTAGTTGCCTTCTTTCGAGGTCTTCCGTCATTCTCTGAGCTTGTTGTGGTTCCTCCATGCCCCGCTTGCCTCCTTCCCGCTACTTTCCTTTTCTTTTGAGATCCTCCAGAGTCACTAGCGGAGGACTCATGAGACATGTCACCGCTAAGGTCATTTTCCGCCCACATTGAGGAACCAAAAGCTGGGAGCTGTCATGGTGAGACATCAATGGGGTGCGGAAAGAACAACGGAGAGGCGGGCGCACTCGTTCGATGTCCCCGTCGAGTACTAAGACGTTGAGTAACATTTCCACATGTTCCTCGGTGAATTGGGTCTCCGTAATCTTGCTTTTACTCAGAAATGAAAGTATTTCTTTGGCGTTCGGGTAGGTAATACCAGCGGATACTGGGTGCAAAGGCTGCGAGGAGGAGAGACGGCCGTCATCATACCTGTGTTTTGGGAGTGTCTACATGTGATAGGATTAGCCAGAATAGGATTAGCCAGAATGAGACGTGATGAAGTATAACACACCCGCTCCCTAACGTATCGTAAGCAGGCGCTACAGAGTAGTTTGATGAACTCGGTGTCCAGCTCGTTGTCAGTGTACCACGGCCCTCCTGTAAGCTCGACAGACGGTTCCAGATGGGCCATCATATAAATTTTGCGCGTTGGGTGCTGCAAGGCAGCAGGTCAGGGAAGACACCGGAGAACAGACAGACCAAAGGGAAAACCTTGACGCCTTTGACAGATTTAATGAGTTGTTTTTGAACAAGAGATTTCAAACAGCGATCGATCACTGTCTGATGGAGCTCTGTTTTTGCTTTGAGATGCTTCGTCCAAATTCCTGATGAAGCGAACTAAGTTGAGTATTCGAAGCAAGAAACCACTCGCAGTCACCTTGATTTGCTGTCGCCTGAATGTGACCCAGAACCATGCTTTCTTCTCCGCTCAATCCCTTTTTTCTGAAACCAAAGTCAGGAACAGTGCACCCCAATACAGAGCGCGGTCATTCGCACGCTTCGAGTTCATTCTTTTGGACAGCTCGGTATGAAAGATTTCCGTTTGCATCTTTCATCAATTTGAGAAGACCCTGGAGTGACACATTCAGCATAAATACGTAGGTATTTGAACCACGCATACAGCAGCAAGGAGGAAGTTGATAGCATTTGTTCGTGCATGGGGATCGGGAACGAGCACGTCGATTTCTTTTTGGACAAGAGGCTTCACGTCGAGGTAGTTAGCAGGTAAAGAAAAACACCTTGACGAGCAAGAAAGAAAATGCGCACTCTTCCTGCATGAAGCGCACTCTGATGAAGACGAGTTTCGAGAGAGTTGAGCTTTCTCGACGATGCCGACGCCGAGGAAGAGGCCATTTGGTGGCCGACAATCTCTCACAACTCCTTCACATGTCCCCCAGAACGATGGTCCGCGGGCCGATGCGAGCCGGCCTTGGTAGCGCCACTCGCTTGCAACCGAACAGGGTTGAGCTACTACCACTAGCTGCACCCGCGGGATATCTTCGTGCCCATAATGGGGCATCACAACGCGCAAGATACACTTTCCTCGTACCTCGATAACAGTGCTGCAGCCGTGCGGCAGACGTTCGTTCGGTATGCCCCTCGACTCCGCGCACCACACTACACGTTCATCTAACCTAATATTCTGTCAGCTTCGAAAAAAGCTATGTATTTCCCATCGTCGACCTCCTCAAGGCCCTGTTTCAGGCGTACCCGATCCCTTTCGTGAGTGTCTTGAATTACTTCCCTAACTACCTCTCATCCGGCCCCGCCGCTGCGGATAGACTTTCTTCTCCATCTTTGTCGCTCTCAGCTTCTTTCCTGTCCTCGCGTTCATGTATGCGTTTTCATTTTTTTTGGCCCGCTGCTTTCATATACGCTTCTTTGTAGTATCGTGTCAATAGCCACGCTTTCAACGGCATTGATATTTGCCCTTTGCCTCGCCTTCGCGTTCTCTACTGGCGTTTTCCTCATATTGGGTAAGCCCGCCACTTACTATGTAGTCCTTTTCGTATTCTTACTCCATAGCCAGGCAGCATCCTCCTCGCCACCCTCGGCTTTACTTTGCTTCTCTCCATATTCTTGACCGTATCCTCAATATCGGCCTACCTCTTTGGGCGCCTCGCCCTCCTCCTCTATGGTTCTGGACGCAACGGTTTCCGCATCTGGTCCCTGGAAGTTTCACGCATATTCCTTCCCGCGTCAGCCCACCCATCACTAGAGGATGACGGTCGATACGCCTCGGAAGATTCTGAGATATCAGTTGGACAAGGCATGAAAGACAGTCGCACAACCAAGGTGGAACCTTCGGACAGCGAAATGAAGCTTGTAACTTAAGTCCCCGAGTCAAGAGTAGTTCGCCTAGTTGGCCAATCTCTCGTAGTGTATGGTTACTTTCGCTCTGGGTGTTTATTGTACGCATGATAATTGCAGGTCCGTGCTCTACGTTGTCTTGTATGACATACAGATGAAACTTTACAGCTCCCGAGATTTTTATCGTACTTTTCCTACTCAAATGGTTTTATCAATTAAATAATTCTCTCCGAGCTTTCTTGGGCGGCATGGGAGGAGTGCTGAGCGCCAAGTTGCCGACGCTTCGCGCTAACTCATTCCAGTTCACAACTGCTCACTTCAATAAAACCTTTTGTGCCACGGCCTTTCCCAGCTCTTCGAGTGCGATGAGTAAGAGCAACTTTGAAGCACGTACCGGCCAGCAATCAAGACCAAATTTTCTAACGACGGGATCAACTCTGGATCGCCTGGCTTTCAAGCCAAGGATATGCGCATCGGGCAATTCGCACGGACGACCTTTTGGCCGGAGTTGACTAGCGATCACCTTTGAAAGGCATAAACGGCGTCGTCCATGTCCATGAGCGCCAGCCACAGCGACTTGCATCATGACCATGACATGACATGAGAATGGATAACGGACAACTAAGGGAAGTTTGACAACGACAGCGCCATCCTGGCGAAGGGGCCAACGAGAGCAATATCATGACCTGCGTTTTGATGAGGCTCGCTTGGTGGTGATGCGGATGGACGTCTCGCGTATAGCTCACGGGGCGACTGAATTAATGAGAACGTGTTGGCGAAGTTCTTTAGCGCTCGGAGGAAGTACACCATGACGACGCCATGACGACCTAACTTTCTTACATCCGTACATCTGGCCGCCCATACCGATACTTAAGGAGTTCTCTGCTTTCAGTGCTCACCGGAGGGTTAGACTATTCTACCAGTAGTCATGACAGCAGGGGTGGTCTCTATTAGGGGCTTGGATCTTAGCTGAACCGAACGATGGGATATCCATGTGATATCACTTAGTCGTCGACTAAAGATTTAATTTGGCCTTGGTTTCGTTGCGACCGAAGGATCTAGACCACGGATTTTGTCCAGGCATGGCTAGGAAATTGGAGACTACAGCAAATCGAAAGGAACGCCCGAATCTATCAATAATATCCGTTGTACAGTACGAGTTGTTAAGAATACAGAAGTATATAATAGCCACTAACAGAAATAGTTGTTCATTAAATCGGAGCGCTCAAAGCTTTTCGCCTCCAACTGAACCAGCAGTGTAGAAGACAGGTGTACCGTATGGCGCCAACCCGGACGCTTGTCCTTCTAAAGGAGACTACTACGCAGCATGGGGAAGACGTGGTTGCGGCAAGTCAGAGTCTAGACGTGCGATGGTGGAAGATTACCTTGAGCGTGTGACGCATCATGTCAGTGGAGCGAACTGCAGCCGAAGAAGAGGCAGGCTCGCTCACCATAAAGTGAATATTGACCTGATATGGGCCCGGGATACCCTTGCGAGTGTTGTTGTTGTTGTTGCTGGCTTTCATGCGCGATCGAACCTGCAAAGGGCGCGTCCAGCTGGCTCAGGGCCGAATAATCGCCCCAGTATCGGGAAAATCCACGGCGGCCAACCGGCGACTCTTGTTGAGAAGAACCAAGACCGACTTGGGCTGCAGAGCCGGCATTTGAACCCCGAACGACACCCCTGTCGAAAAACCCCGTGCTGTATTGCAGCGGGAGCACAGACGTCGACAAGCCGCCGGCAAAGTCGTTGAGGCTACCTTCTCCCGGCCACCGATCGCACAATGGGTAGAAGTTCTGGGAACTACCACCCAAAGTGGACTCAGGCTCGGGAGGCGGCTGGCCGTGCAGGACTTCGGAGCGTTCTCCTTGAGTCGACGCATGCAGCTCAACCCGATAGAGTGATACATCATCGTCAAGGAAATGATCCGCGGTCCGCTTCTGCGTTCTAACAATGTCCGGCGTTGTCAGAGAGCCCGCTGCGTTCTTAAGGTTCGCCTTGCTGCCATAGAGAAGCTCCCAAGCCCGTCCTGCGCTCGGCCAGGTCATCGACAAGCGCTGCAACACGTCCATACACGTCGTGAGCCCTTTTCGCGCCTGTGGGTCATCCGGATACGCATTAACTACGGAAACGGGAATGAGCCTAGACACTAATGACCAAGAGTACGATTGACCCACGAGTACGAGCATGCATGATGCCAGCAGTGAACACGTAGTACGAAAGAAACACAGGGGCACGCCTCACACAAAGGCGCTCTTTGAATGTTATGATGATGGACGTGATACGGTTGGCAGCTTGAGCGCAGAGGTCATAATTTTTCTGCGAAAGGACACGAAGTTCGGGGTCGCTGGAATCGTCACGTCTGCCGGTGAGTACCCATCAGACACAGACACTTGACTGGACGGTGTCCTGAGCCATACTCACCCTTGGGTGCGAATCTCGTACGCGTATCTCATACTACACTGTGTTATTACAGAATATCTCGGCGATCAAAGGAATTTTACTCACAATGGGCGGTGCAATAAGAGGACAACACACCAGAATTGCAAATGCAACGTTAGAACGAATGGCGACGGAGGGTGCGGTCTCTTCCAGTTGCTTGGGTCAAACCTCAGGTGCTCAGGAAGGTCCAGAAGCCACTTGTCCAACAGTGCCCCAAGGCGTATCGATTCCGAATGGCGACCCTCGTCCGGATGCACAGCATAGATTGCCTGCACGACCTCGCTGAGGATGTTGGCTACAGAATGTGTGAGGTTAAGAAAAAAATTACGAGGAACGACCGACATACAGAGCGTGGCAGAGGCATTAAAACATGAGAGTGTGTTGATCGGAAATGGTGAGCAATTGTACCCCTCAGGCTCGCGGTCGCGCTTCGCTGGCTGCCATTCTTCCGTCTCCTCGGACTGCGAAGGGATCAACGGTCAACTGAACCGACAAGTTACAAGGGAATGATGGGCATACCTCCTCAATACTCGGGAGTTCGGTATCGAACTCTCGTTCAAAGATGGACAATGGGCGTCCCATATACGACGAAACGTACTTATCCATGATCACGCAAGCATACCAGATCCTGCGACGCTCCTGTAATTCGACGGGAGTAAACAGAGACGTCCCACCGTGCATCCATTGATCCGCGCTCTTGTGCATGCCAAGGTCCTGAGCCATGCGCATGGCCATAACAACATAAAGCCAAGCCTGTGCCATAGCACCGATGCCGATTTCGCGATATCCCATAAGGAGTAATGCCTGACATGTGGCCGGGCGAGACGCAGAATAGGAAGAGTCCAAAAGTCGTTTCGCGTCTTCGAGGTATGCGTCACCGGCGGGCCACATTGTGCTCTCCGACGGTGGTGTGGCATTATGATGGGTAGACGTATATCTAGCCGCGACAGAGAACATTGCAAGTAAAAGCAATGGGGATATCCGTCGTCGCCTCTGCCCGAACTGCAGCGCGGGAGATGGGTCGAGACCGTTGCTGCATTCACGGACAGCGTGCCTAGAGCGACGAGATAAGGGAGACACATCACATGTAAGATCGAGAGATGGACGACGCACTCGCTGTGTAGCTCGTCCAGGAAGCCCTGCTTGTGAAGAAGGGGCAGCGCGGGGTGAACATATGCAAAGTAGATTTCCAGCAGCTCCTCCTGTGTCGCGGCATCTGGTAATTTGGCGTGTTCTTCCTCCTCACTGCGCCGTGGAGAATTATACTCGGACTCCGGCAAAGGTGGCCAAACACGAGCTTTGGGAAAACACCTGAGGCAGAGAAATCAGCTAAATCCGAATGGAAAGAGACTCGATGGCTGACCATATCCCCCCTTCATTTCGCCCGTCTACTCGCTCCTGGAGGTCTAGTAGGTGCAAGCCGCTCGCTTGTCCATGGAACCGTACTTCTCTCTCTTCATTCAGACTGAGCTGACCAACCTCGCTTACAAGTGCATCCTCCTGGGCGCTGCGACCCTTTTCGTGTTCATCCATCGCGTCGCTCCCCAAGATGACACTGCTTGTACCAGCGCCGGCTGGAGATGAGCGTACGGAGTGAAGAGAATCGGAGGGAGACCGAGAAGTTATGCGCCGCTGGCGAGAGCGAGGAGGTTCGTTGCCATCTGGTGATCGTGCACGTCCTATAGAAAGCGACAACGCAGGGCGACCAGAACTGGGGGGCTGTGGGGAGATACTGCTTGGTGACTGAGAAGTATTCCCACGGACTAGGGCGAGGGAAGTTAAACGCTGGACGAGGCGCTCCTGCCACTCGTTTGACGGACTGGCGCGCAGACAATTTCAGAAGACGTCAAGTCATTCGAATCAAAGAGTAGACGGACTGTGTCGCATGGAAGGATGAATTCGGAGAGTCCGACTTGGTCTTGACTCCGGCTGGATGTGGCCGGGCCTTGGACGAGACAGAGGATGCCTCTGCTGCACGCGCACGTCCTTTTACACCGTATGGGGAGTTATCCACACGTCTAATGATTTCATATGCCAGCGGATCCTAGAACGACAATGGCAGTGTCAGAACGAGCCTCGCCTTTGGAAAAGTTCATAATTAAGTTACCTGGGACAAGTCGTCCAATAGACTTGCTGCACGTGAATCATTGGTGGCCAGCATGATACCCACAAGGGCCTCCGTTTGATGCAAGCGTGCTTCTATGGCGTCGATATATCCCTTTGGGGGTCCGCGCTTGCGCGAGGGACCAAGAAACGTGCAATCTACGCAGGTTGGAGCGTAACAGGCGTAAATCTATCAGCGCTGAGCTTGACAAACAAGCGAAGTTGTGGAGAAATATCATCATGGGTTCAAGCTCGACACTGCTACACAGCCGGTGTGACGAATCAGACGCAGAGGGCGTTCAGAGAGAAGGACGTAGTCAACTAATGAAGAACGAGGACCCACGAGAACGGAAGAATATCTCTACGAATCGAATGACACGAGACTCACGTGTTCCTAGCATGATGCAAGCTTTGCATGGCTCATTTTCGGATGACCTCTCGCACTTGCACTTGGATTTACGACACTGGTCGCAGGCTACGCCCAGGAATCACACTCAGTTGTCAGAGTAAGGGAAACTAAAAAGCAATCATGACGCACCTTTGCTACTTCTCCTACGAACTGCCGCCTTGGATGACGAGCCCGAGGACTCGGGAAACATATCGACACCCGAGCCTGATGCGGAGGGCAAGTCACCAAGCTCATCTCCGTCGTCGCATTCATCCGTCAGAGTGAGTACGGTTGCATCATCCATAGAGGATAAGCCGAAGTGAGATTGGGAACCGGGGGCAGAAGAAGAGTATGGGTTCACGTGAGAGATTGGGGTGTGTTGGGGCCAAGTGGAAGATGACCTAGGGTGCGACATGAAGCTGAAGGGAGGCAAAGGGTTGTGTTCTCCTGTACCGAAGCGGAAGCCAGTATCCGGGTACTGGGGTTGTGATTGTCCTATGGATGAGATAGGAACAGACTGAAGGGGCGGGGACTCTGACTTGACGACAGGACGAGCCTGACACAAAGTATGAGGGGACATGGGCGGAAGGAGGAAAGGGATGAAGAGGGAAAGGACAGGAACATACCAGGCCCTTGAGGACTCAATAAAAGAGAACGAGTGCGGGGACGCGGGATGCTTAGGGTGTTCAGTCCGAGCCGAGTGACCGTTCCGAGTCTGTGGCCTCTCCAGTTGCCGGTTTGGTCCCGATGAAAATACGATCGATCGGCCAGATACAGGAGAGGAGGTGGAGTGTGGAGGAGGAGAGCTACCAGGTTTTACAGGCCTTGGTGCGCATGCGCGTGCACCCTCTGGCTTGGCTCACGGTGCCCTGTTGGATCCGACTCCGCAGTCCCCAGAAATAGGTTGTTCAATCCCACACGTGGAACTGCATCAGAAAATGGGTCGCTAAGCCCAGCTGAGGCGTCTATGGAGAGGTCGTAATGGTATCCGAGAGCACATTCCCCTCGCCCTGTCATTTTTTACTCGCGCCACTCTGGTTCCTGAGAGAATTGTTTTCCGAGACGACCACATTCTCTCCTCCGCGTTCTCGGACTGTCAGAACTGTCATTCCTGCCTCCAATCCAAAAAAATTGTGCAGAGGTCTTACCAATAGGCGCCCATTTATGCCATGCGGCGGCATCGGCTTCGAAAAGAAGTTTCTGGATCCAGCGTTTCACTCTCTGTCGGCACCGTAATAATCGTATCCTTAAGCTACTGTAGGTGCCTTGGACTCCCGCACATACTTTGCTTCCCCTTCCAGTTCCAGCTCTGCTTGGGGAGCTGTATACATTACATGGCAATGTCAGTTGCGATGGCTCCCTAAAAATATGCCGTCACCTCCTCCGCATACAACGCACACCATCGTAACACCGAGGACTTGGCTTGAGGCCCTTCCCACGCCATATCTGTGCTAATTCATGTCCGGTCATCGCTCCGTCGGCCGCCTTGCATCTGCAACCCTTCTGGAAAACCTAGCGAGGCTTGCCGCACTTCCATCATGTTGCTGATTCAAATCTGCGTGCCTGCATCCTCGCCATGTGGAACAGCACCGTGTTGTGGAATTAATGATTGCTGCATTTGTTAAGATCCGAATATGAAGACCTCCAGATATCCGAGTCGGGGAACATTTTAGCTGGGTAGCCGTGACAATCACCAAGAACAGGCCTCATTAAGGTTGCACTGTATCTGGCGAACAATCCTCGATCTCTTTCGTTGCGACTCGAAGTCTAGAGGTCATTTCGAGGCTGTCTCTGTCCGCGGTTCTGTTACCGATGCTCCATTGATCGTCACCGCCTGCGGTAGCTGTTCAAGTTCGCTTGCTGGATCAACGCACGGACGCAACATTAACACACTTAGTTATCCTCTATTCTGTCTCATCTGAGGCGAGCGGCTGAAAGGCGCAATGAACCATGACCTGAGGCAGTGATGGGACCTGGTGGCCTGGTGTCTGGCTATACTCAGGTCCAAAACCAACCTCTTCCGAGTCTATTTACAGCCCTGCATACATTAATATTCTAACCCCTTGCCATTGTGACCGTGAAACTGCAAGTCGAGAAGCCGACAAGCGGATATAGCCGCGACTGCCGCGTCCGACTCTTTCGGGGGGCCCGACCCTCAGACTTATGTTATTAAAAGTTGTTGAATGGCTGTGCCGACCCAAAAGGCTGTGATCGCATTCCCTTCGTCGAACAGAAGTGAAAAGTTGATCAGCTCTACTACCTCTTTGATTGTGTCGCTGGCGCTTCGGGAAGAACCGAAGTCAAGTTCCTGTGCCCATCATGATCACATCTGCGGGGCCCGAAGGGAAAAAAAGCTTTGTACTTCGGAATTCGGGACCGATCGCGAACGTCGGCCTCGTTTTTGATTATCTCATTGCCAAGCACTCAAAAATTCCACCCACTTCAGGCGTCGAAGCGAGGCACGTCTGTCCGAGTCCTCGATCTAAGTTGCTTGAGGATTGTGGTGTGCGCCAAGGTAAGCTCGGAAATTTTTCGTTAACAAAAGGCAGCTTTCCAGTGCTCTACCGTACCAATGCAGCGCGTTACCTTGCGGGGAATCACGGAAGCTGACTAAATGGTATGTACAATGTGCGTCTTGGTCATGCCATGTGCATGCGCCCGTAATTGGCTTGGCGGACTGGGGGATAGAGATAATAAAGATAATAGACCTTGCCCCGAGCATGGATAGCATTTGGGCGAATGGCACTAGCGCCACTAGCACTATGTCCCACTGTACTTGCGCACCAGTTGGATGGACACGACATAGGTCAAATTACTATGTTGTCTCCATCCGACTGGTCTTCGAGATCCGCGACAACCCCGTTTCTGCCGTAATAACGAGAACGAGACCATTTTGTGTTGGACGGTATAATAGGGGACCTGTGAACATGAAATATTTCTGTTCCGCAGCATATCAATCCGCCCCTGTTGGAACCAACAGGAAACGATTCTTGTATATAAACACCTTCTGATGGACCCTGCAGCAGGCCATCAAGAGAATATTGAGTTCTGGGACGTTTGTTCCGCTGCATTTCTGACCCATTCGACATCGCTCGTACCTGATCAGGTGGGACGACGTGCATGGATGGTACAGCTCTACACATGGTGACTCAGGGACGCGATGGCCTCAAGGATTACGAACGCCTACCCGAGCGCAGCTCAACGTTGGTACTGTTGATGAACTGATTGAAAACAAGTTGATATGACGTATGTGAAGATCCGTGACAGGCAAAACGCGCGATGGAGCGGGGAGCGATTGGCACGCAAGAAATTTTTATGAACCCCTCGAGGAGCGAAGGAACGATCGGGGTGGATGCAAGTGGGTCAGAAGCACGTCGGCGTCAGGAACAGACCGACGAGGATAACGTACTAGTCAGCACAGGGTTGTACATGACATGCGTTAATCGGGGGAACACAACTCAACGTCGTGTGCGTTAGGGGGTCAAGGTAAGTAATCTCGCCCACATCCGGGTCAAGGTGGTTCCTGCGCGCTGAGCGTGACCCGAGGATCGGCCATCGGCTATAAACGAACCCGGAGCGCATTGATTGCAGTGTTGTGATAATGAAATTCTTCTAGTAGCCACTTCCCAGTAGTAAGAGTAGGCATAATAGATTTGCTCTGACAAAAACCTGAAAATTGAATTGAGAGGCCGAGTACTGCGCAACAGCGACAAACACCCTTAAAATGGTAATCTGAGAGCACCACTATCAAATTCAAACCATCGCTAGGTTTTCCTCAAAAATGCCTCCCATGTCGTTTGTTGGCATGGTCACAAAGGCCGGTTTCATGAACAAGACAGCTACTGTCACCGTCTCTCGTTGGGTCATCGATAAAAAGACAGGGAAGGTTCGTGGATGGCCAATAACTGTGTTTCCTCGACAATTCCTCAAACGTGGCGAATCTAGCGCATTTCCCGGAGTAAAAAATTCCTGGTGCACGATGAGAGAAACCGTACGTGTTGGCTCTGTTCCTGCTGTTCATCGCGGACACCGCCTCTCATCCTGCCACACCACAGGACTCCGCATGGAGGATTCCGTCTTGATTCGGAACTGTCCCCCTGTCTCTGCGCGGAAACGATTCATGCTGGAGAAGATTGTGCGCAGCCCGGCGACCGAAAGAGACCTTGCACATGCCGCGGCCGTGGAACCGCCCGCCGCATCGCCCACCCCGACATTAACTCCATGAACGACATCTCACGCTGTGATATCCTTCAATCATCGACCCAGTTGTCATTCGCTGTGCCAGAGGTTCCCAGGATATGGGTAGAGGAAATATGAGGGCAACGAGGAGCTGAAAATGGGACGGGTGTTGGGCCTCTACTGCATCCCTTGATGTTACATACATGTGATACCCAGCACGTTCCCCCAGCTAATAATACCTGTCTGAAGTTTGCATGTGCGGTCTGCCCTGGATACGCAACCCATCTGTCAAATGTAGTTTCCCATGTATTTTCTCGCGGTTGATGGCCTGGTGAAGCCGTGCGTGAGTACCGTACAAGGGTGGCGGCTTGCCCTCAGACGACCTCCATGCCGAATGCACCTTCCGCGGACACAGATCCTTGGGACCGCCCACTCGACGTGAGCGCAGAACGGAATGTAACCTTCAGAGGTGCTCACGCGAACCACAGGACAGTGGTGGAAAGACCGCTTCAGCGCGTCATAAAGCTGCTGCATCTTCAAGCACAGTCCCTGATGACTGGGACGATGCATCTTCCTCGGAGGAAGACAACCAGAAAGTATGGGATAACGCGTACGGCATCTTTCTCTCTAACCTATAACCTAATCACCTGCCCCAGGCTGATGAATCCTCGCCGGTGTAGAAACAAGAGCGTCCCGATGCCTCAGCTCGTCGTGACGTCCTCGAGGACGGGACCCATCTCGAGCGTCGTCCCACCGGCCTCAGCTTTCCCATCTCCCATTCGCATCCTCAAGCGTTCTGCGACATCGACTCAGAACAGCCCGAGCGACGGTTTCTCGGCCTCCGCGACCACAACTGAGACCTTCGCAGAGCGCTCCGCGAGATACAACGTTGCACGGGAACGCATTTTCGCTGGAACGGCGGAGGGTAGCGTGGGCTCGGGAGATGGTGTTCCTGTTCCAGTTTCGGCGATTATCCGGAATCCCAAAGGTCCTGAACATGCTCCAGGGCCGAATGGGCAAGATCAGGAAGGCCCGCAGGGCTTTGGAGCAAGAGCTGGGAAGCGAGGAAGTTCGAGTCAAAAGCAGGGTCAGCAACTCATAGAGTAGACCTATTTTTATTTTTTTTCGAGCCCACCCTTCGTCTATTATTCCACTCTTTGCATGCCACGACAGTGTGATGACCAGATGATACTCATTCGAAAACCCCCAAACTATCGGCACGATCGCCCCCGATTATCCTCTCGGTCAACGCCTCGCACCGCACGACCGTCCGTATTCTGTCCAGTGCCACGTCACAGTGCCCTCCTTCACTTCGCTCGTCTTCTCCAACCAACAATGTCCCGCCTCGCTGTGCTTGAACCACCGCGCGTTCGAGGTCAGCTCGCCGGAGACGCGGTCCCCATATACTTTCCAAGTAGCAATCTACGAGTCGCACGGCGGTGAGCGCGTTCATTCGAGGGTCGCAAAGAAGGCGCGCCAGGGGAACGACGGGGACGAGCGTCGCCTGGCCGAGATACAGCGTGCGCAGGGTAGGGAGCGCGGGGAAGAGGTCTTTCGCGTCTCGAGGGAAGGCCATGTTCGAAAGGTGCAGATCTCGCAGCCTCGTCCACGCCCGAAAGCGCGCAAAGAGGACGTCGACGGCTGAGGAAACGATCTGCGTGGCTTCATGGTTTTAGACGTGGAACACGGCGGCATCCTGGGGTCCTGCGCACCCACCGCGATGGAAAAGTGGTGAGCGGGATCAGGTCCCGTCCATACGAATCTTTGAGGGCTACCACATAGATATACCAGTCGTGCCGATCAAAGGCAGAATTAAGAACTTACTTTACAAATCCCAACGCTTGGAGACTTTGGTCGTCCACGTCGCCATCGCTCGTGGAGTGCATGCACAAGCGCAAATTCTCGAGTTCCAACGCGGTTGAGCCATTGACATCTCTCAGGAATCGAGTCCCCGAGAGGAGACGCCCCAAGTCACGAAAGGCGCCCCTACCTACTTCTCCTCCTGCCAGCTTAACGGTGATGGTGCTCGGTTGCCAGACTGTTTCCGATCCCCAAATCACTGAGGGGAAGCGCGCCAACGCAGACACGGACAGAAAATGGAGGTGCCGATACAGGATCGGGGAAGCAATCCAGTATATGAACTTGTTGAGGACGAGTACATGGGCTGGTACTGGGTGGATAGCAGTGGCGATATCCAGGACTCGTATCAGTAGTTCCGGAGGTAGGTCCAGTAGATACATCGCCCACACATCAAATCGATTTACAGCCGCGGACTTCACTCCGCTGCCCAGATTTGGGATCGCAGGTACAACTCGAACTTTTGTAACTATGTACTGTACGGCAATGATCACAATCCTTGATTGGTCGGTCAACGTAATGTCCCCGTCTGGGGAGCAAGAACTAGTCGCTTTCTACGTCAATCTGATGGTGTGGATACGTGGACATTTGTCGGTAAGTTCCTGGATGAGGGTATACGTGAACTCACGACGGTGGCCATCTTCCCTCGCGCTCTTCCAGCTGCTGCCCTGGTTGATGTCCGCCCAGAAGTAGTGCCAGGGGTTGCAAATTTCAGTGTTGTCTGCCTAGTCTTGGCCGGTGCCTGTGCGGGTTTGTTGGCAGCGGTCCTCTTGCCCGCTTTCTGATTGCTATAGCACAGCTTAACGACTGATCGGACGGGAGAAGATGGAATGCGAACCTTGGCGCGGCGGCGCGGTTAGTTCGTCTTGTTTTTGGTACTTCGTCGTCGTCCATTTCTTCATCATCCTCATCGCCATCGTCATCACTCTCGGCCTCCACCTGTATAAGTCATACATGTAGGGGAACAGCGAAGGCCTACTTACTACGCCCTTCCTCCTCCCCGAGCCTGACGCCTTCTTAGGTACCATCGACGGTGCTGCTCTTTTCCCTCTACTAGTCACGGGTTTCTTCCCTGATGATGGATGGCCTGCGTCAGAGCCAAAATCGCTACCTGGCTCGTCGACCTCCATCGCCATAGAATCAACTGAGCCAGCGTCATCATCCGCTTCGGCACGAGCCTTGGCCTTCCCCTTGATCGAGAACGGCATCAGTATACAGTGAGAACGCGCAATAGGTCAGTATGTTAACCTTCACACCACCCGTCTTGCCAGACCTTTGTTCCTCCACATATTGCCTTTGGCGCTCCTCGCGGACCCTTTCGAGCTGATAATATTTTGGATGAGCCACAAGGGGCAAGTCAAAGCAGGTTTTCACTCACCACATCGTCCAGATTTTCTTCGGGAACCTCTCCACTTGCTTGGACACCCTTCATAACTGCCCGGAGGGTGTTGTCGACATGCCTGTATTCAATTAGCCTCGGAACATCGGAGAAGGTGGAACGGATGACACGCACTTACTGATAGCGTGGATGTCTTCCTTTTCCACAAAGACTTGAATTGCATCCGACATGCCAGCTTCGTCGAGAAGCTGCATTTCTTGTACGCGTAGATACTCCTTTACAAGTGAGTGCACCCGCACTCGACCAGCGGCGAGCTTATCGAGCCCATCGTCATCCTCCTCCCCGTCGAGCCCTGCTAACTCGGGTTCATTCGCAACAATGCGTCGGGCAGCGGACTTCTTTGCGCGATGGAAGACAAGCACATCGCGCGGATTTGCGATCTTTCCGGCGAACTCCTGGCCAAAGCGAATGGGGTTTGACATGGTTGGCACACCAGTGGTATCAACCTGGGCATACTCATACTTGAGGACTCGTTATCGGAGCGGAACAGGAAGTTCGCCAACCTTAAGTCGGACCAGCGGAAGCATGTAAGGAAGTTCTGCATCACCGTCCTCCACCGCCTTGGCATTGCATTGGTCCCACATATCGTTCGCCTTGCTGATTAACTCCGAAACCTGCATAAATGTGAGCCACATTCAAACTGCAAAGACTTTAGGGCTCACTCTTAGTTTGAGATACTTTGTAACTTCCATCTGGTCTGTAACGTCGAACCCTTCTTCCTCTGCAACTTCCGTCAGAAGTATCTCATCCATCACGAACGGCCGCACAGTGCGCAAAGGGATCGGAGTCAATTCAAATTCGGTTCCTTGAATCTTTAGAAGTGCGACATGTCTTGACAAAAGCTATGAGCACCACAAAAGGAAAAGCCAGAGTAACTGTCGTACTTATCTAATGCCTCGCCTTCAGCAAGGGAAGTTGCGATGGATGAACCAGGTTGAGAGATAAAGTATCGCTTGCCCGCAACTGGCTCGGGCCTGATGCGACAGTCATGTTCATGGCCCCAGACGACGAGATTGATGCTGTCATCGAAGAGACCCTCCGGAACAGATTCTTGTGGCCCATGTTTGACCCTGGGTACGTCGAGTCAGACCACTAGAGCAATCGGAGCTCAGTAGGCATGCCGCACCGATTTTGGTGTAAGAGTAGCAGGTTGAACCAATCGCTCTTATCCTTCGGCATATACATCCGAACGCGGTTACTCCTGAGCTCGAAATGCATTCTTGCATCCTTGACGTTCCCAATCCCGTACAAACCCAAGTGCGTATTCCCCTTGCGCAGAAGCACGGGTCGTACGGCAATTCCTTCAGCAGGGACATCACTGAGGGGGAGCTCAATCTTCCCAATGTAATTGACGAGTCCGGCCACCGACAGCATATCGAGAGCGCAAAGAGCGCCTTCCTAGTGAACCAAAAAAGAGGATGTGAATAATGAGATGACAGAGGGATGGAACAAGGGCTCTGACCGGCCCAGCGCCTTGTGGGTCATCATGATTTCCGTGAATTGAGAAAACAGGGATGGCGACGTTGAGGTTCGTGTCCTCATAGTTGACTGCTGGGAAGCTATGGACATTGAGAAGAGAGCATGTTGAAAAGGGGGCAAGTTGGCGTACGAGACACCTGCAGCTTTACCCTCAGTAGGGTCACTAAGGAGCTCGATCTGGACCGGCTTTTCTCCCAAAGTATATTCTCGCAGCAAACTCATGACTTGATACAAGCAATCGCGAGATGGGCGATTTTCATGGAAGAGGTCACCGGCAAGGAGGATGAAGTCTACCTAAGGCGATTGAGAGGGTAGCCGTGAGGCATGTGTTATAACCTACATCTTTTTTAACTGCGAGCTGCAATATTTCTTTAAAGGTGTTGATTGAGTCTTGTCCACGGATGGGGTCGCGTTCTAAATACCCAATGTGATTATCCGTGGCGAGGAGTATACGGATAGTGTGTTCGGGAACTAGAGAAACCGTAATGAAACATATACAACTTCTGCAATAGCCCCAAGGTACGCACAATCATGCGTAAGAGTGGGTGGTGGAGGTACGAGGCCAGCGTCCGAATCATTGTTGTCGCTCATAACTAACGATCGTCGTGGAAAAAGCGGAGACAAACCCCTTACTGAAAGCGTGATCAGATTCTGATACAGTAATCATTTTTGTGGGACGGCTTGAGACAGTACAGATATTCGAAACACAGCATTCTTTTAGTGTCTGTTCCCTACCAACAATACTCATTCATGTCTGCCTTTTCTTTTTTTTTTTGGCAAAGACTGACAGTAGACTGAACCGCGACGCGGGTCAAGTCCCGTGACCGTGCCGCATAAACACACCCGGCTTTGGTGAATTAAAAGGGAGAGAGATGCGCTCAAAACAGATTTTGTAAAGTCGGTTGGGCGTATGCCGTGGTCCGGAACCCCATGCGGATGCTTCGTTCGGTCACAGCAACGAACACACAGGTAACACACCTCGAAGGACTGTATCAAAGAAAGGATCCTGAGCGCGGATATGATTTGGTGGGAAGAGGCAACCCTGGAATGTTTGAAACTTTGATGATGCAAATAGCACTTTCACAGGCAACAGTGTGCGGACTGTTCATCATCGAACACAGTAACTTAGTAGTTACATCAAATGCCGTCATTTTATTGGTTCGCTCGTTTGCGAGACGGAAATGGATGGCGCCCATGTCCGAGTCAATTTCGGGCGCGTCCCTAATCGTGACTGCG
>Ga0137397_10000101_pt1 | contig 55857 bp, 50 predicted proteins | sample czorhiz116metaG_FD_106658 | JGI IMG/M metagenome (GOLD analysis project Ga0137397, IMG submission 106658) | Vadose zone soil microbial communities from Angelo Coast Range Reserve, California, USA - czorhiz1.16 metaG | ecosystem: Environmental > Terrestrial > Soil > Vadose zone | place: USA... | reverse complement strand
CCGGCCGGTAGGCCGGCATCTGCAGGCGCTGCCGGTTGATGAAGAAGCGCGCCACGCGCTTGCTCGCGAGACGATCGATGCCGCCGTCGAGGACCCACTGGCGCAGCTCCTGCGCGTTCAGGACCAGCTCCGGGTAATCGGAGCCCACCCACCCGGGGACGTACCCCTTGAGAGATCCCGGGTTGAGAACTCCGCCGCTTCCGACGATGCCGTGGCAGGACTCGCAGTGGAAATGGCGGACGAGGTCCCGTCCCTTGGACACGCCCGCGTCGGCGATCGGGGCGATCTGCGCCACCGCCATGACGTACGCGACCAGGTCGTTGATCTCTTCAGTTCGGAGGGTGGCGCGGTAGGCGGGCATCCGGATCGCCGCCCGGTCTCTCTCGGCGCTGGCGCTCTGGCTCTGTGCCCGCCGTCTCGAGACGCCGTCCTGGATGTACTCCCGGACCTCGTCCTCGCCGTTGACGTACATCATGGGCACGCCACCGTCCCACTGCGGCACGCCCTGGCCCGTGCCGGGATCCGGAAGGCCGCGCCCCCCGTCCGGTCCGTGACACGAGAAGCAGCCCGAGCGCGCGGCGATCTCGGCGCCGCGTCTCACCGGGTTCGATTCCTGGCGCCACCAGTACGCCCGGATCGCCGCGGGGGCGCCCAGCCAGCCGGCGATCCCCACGAGCACGATCGTGCCCAGCCAGGCCCACACCCTGCGCATCGACACGCACCCGGCGTAGCGATCCGCCGCCTAGACCGTCTTGACGGCGTGCACCGTCAGGGCGTTCATCCCGTCCCTGGCGGCGACCTCTCCCTTGATCTCGACCTTCTTGCCGGCCATCGACTTCACCTTCGTGAAGGCGCTCGAGTCGGCGTGGTCGGCGAGCAGGACGTACACCTTCCCGTCCGACGCGGCGAGACCGATCGGCTGGCCCATCTCGGCGCACTTGACGGCGCACCCCGCGTGATCCGGTCCCTTGGCCCCCTGGCCGATATAGCAGGCGAGATCCAGGACTTCACCGGTGAGCGTGACGTCCGAGGGTGCCGCCGCCTTCTCCGCGGCGAGCGACGCGCCCGCCGCCATGCACAACAGGAAGCTCGAAGCGACTGCCGCAACGATTCTCCGCATGTGTTCCGCTCCTTCTGGTGAACCTGAGTTCGATCCCCGTCCAGACGGGGCGGGGCAGGACATCCTAGCACGTCGTTTCGCGGGAGACCGCGCCACCGCCCCGCCCGGGGTCCGATGGCCTCCCGGTTTGTCGGGGGACGACGCGGTGTGTTAGGTTGCGCGGATGCGCGAGGTTGCAGGATGAGCCCGGGTCGCAGCGAGACGATGCGCCAGGCGCTCGTCGAATTCATGCGTGGATCGTCCTATCGCCCGGCGACGGCGCGCGACCTGATGCGTCTCTTGAGAATCGACGGCACCCGGCGGCACGAATTCAAGAGGACACTGCGCGCGCTCCTGAACGAGGAGGAGATCGTCAAGGTCGGCCGCGACCGCTATGCCGTGCCGGGGCGCGCCGGACGCGATGGCGGAGGGCGTGCCACGCGCCCGCGGCAGGGCCGGGGACGAGACACCGGAGGCCGGCGCGCGGAGCGTCACGGCGAGCCCCGCCCCGGCCGCGGGCAGGCGATCGTCACGGGGCAGCTGCACCGCCACCCGAGAGGGTTCGGCTTCGTGACGCCGGATGCCGGAGGTCCCGATGTCTTCGTGCCGCCGCGGACCCTGGCCGAGCTGCTCGACGGGGACAGGGTCGCCATCCGCATCGTCCGGAACGACGGGCGCGGACGCGCCGAGGGGGAGATCGTCCGGCTTCTGGAGAGGACGCGCAAGCGGGTCATGGGTGTGTTCCGGTCCGCCGGCCGCGGGCGGGGAGGGACCGTCCAGGCCTACGACCGGCTGTTCGAGAACGGCATCGACGTCGCCGAGGACCAGGGGGGGCGGGCCGCGGACGGCATGGTGGTGGGCGTCGAGGTGCTGCGCCCGCCCGGCGATCACCGGACCGCGACCGGGCGCGTGGTCGAGGTCCTCGGCCACCCGGATGATCCCGGCATCGATCTCAAGACCATCATCCACAAGTACGACCTGCGCGAGTCCTACCCGGACGACGTCCTGGCCGAGGCCACATCCGCCCCGGAGCGCGTGAGCGAGGAGGAGACCCGCGGCCGGGAGGATTTCCGTGACCAGCCGATCGTCACCATCGACGGCGAGACCGCCATGGACTTCGACGACGCCGTGCTGGTCAGGAAGAACGCGGACGGGACGTACGAGCTGCAGGTCCACATCGCCGACGTGGCGCATTACGTGAGGGCGGGCTCCGCCCTGGACCGCGAGGCGTACGAGAGGGGGACGAGCGTCTATTTTCCGGGCACGGCCCTGCCGATGCTGCCGCACAGGCTCTCGAACGGCATCTGCTCCCTCAACCCGGGGGTGGATCGCCTGGTGCAATCCTGCATCATGACCATCGACGGCCGGGGGCACGTGGTCGAGAACCGGTTCGCCGACGGCGTGATCCGGAGCGCCGAGCGGATGACCTACACGAACGTCGCCCGGATTCTCGTCGATCACGACGCGGCGGTCACGGAGCGCTACCGATCGCTCCTGCCGATGTTCCAGACGATGCAGGAGCTGTGCCTCGTGCTGAACGAGAAGAGACGCCGGCGCGGCAGCGTCGATTTCGATCTCCCCGAGCCGGAGCTGCTCCTGGCCGTCACGGGGGAGATGACCGGCATCGTCGAGCTGCAGCGCAACATCGCCCACCGGATCATCGAGGAGTTCATGCTGGCGGCCAACGAGACGGTCGCGACCCACCTGTTCCGGGCCAAGGTACCGTCGATCTACCGCATCCACGAGCGCCCGGATCCGAAGAAGCTCGAGGAGTTCGACGCCGTGGCGCAGGCGTTCGGGTACCGCCTGCCGCAGCCCTATACCTCCATCGAGCCGCGCGCCTTCCAGCAGATCGTGGAGATGGCGAAGGGCCGGCCGGAGGAGCGTTTCCTGTCCCGCCTGATGCTGCGCTCGATGAAGCAGGCGCGCTATTCGCAGGTGCGGGATCTCCACTTCGGTCTGGCCGCGACCTGTTACACGCACTTCACCTCGCCGATCCGCCGCTACCCCGACCTGATCGTCCACCGCATCCTTCGGCGGGTGCGCTCCGGAAGGCCGCTCGCCCCGGAGGAGCGCCAGGATCTCGAAGGATTCCTGCCGGAGGCGGCCCTGCACTCGTCGCGCACCGAGCGCACGGCCGACCAGGCGGAATGGGAGCTGGTCGAGTGGAAGAAGACGGCGTTCATGGCCACACGTGTGGGGGAGGAGTTCGAGGGCTTCATCCTGTCGGTGCACCCGTTCGGGTTCTTCGTGGAGCTGCGCGAGTATTTCATCGACGGCCTGGTGAAGATCGAGTCGCTTCCGGGGGACCGCTTCCGGTTCCACGAGAAGAAGATGATCCTGAAGGGGGAGCGGAACGGCCGGGTGTTCAAGCTGGGGGATCGGGTCCGGGTCCGGGTCGACCGGGTCGACCAGTTTCAGCTTCGGGTCGAATTCTCCCTGGTCGAGGAGACGAACGCGGGGCCGCCGCGGGCCGGGCGCCGGCGCCCGAGACAGCGGTGACCCCGTCGCGCGGCTACGAATTCTTCGAGCACACGGCCGACGTCGGGGCCGTGGTGCGCGGCGTCACTCTGCCGCGCCTGTTCGAGAATGCCGCGCGCGCGATGTTCGACCTCATCTGCGATCGCCGCACGGTCCGTCCGCGGCGCGCCGTGCGCGTTGTGGTGCGGGGCGAGAGCCTCGAGGATCTTCTGGTCCGCTGGCTGAGCGAGCTTCTGTTCCGGATGGAGACCCAGGGTCTGCTGTTCACTTCGTTCGCGGTCGAGCGCGTGGACCGGACGCTGCTGCGGGCCAGGGGCGTGGCGCGCGGCGAGATCATCGATCGCTCGCGCCACGCGCTCAGGCGTGAGATCAAGGCGGTTACGTACCACCAGATCAGGCTCGTCCGTGGCCGCAGCGCCTGGCGGGTGCGGATCGTATTCGATGTCTGAAGGGAGGGGGTCCTGGTGACGCAGCCGGTGTCGCTCCGAATCGAGACAGTGGACGACTGCCGCTTCCGCATCCCGATCCAGGGGAAGATGCGCGTTCCGGGCCTGGTGTTCGCGGACGAGCGGCTGATGCAGGGGATCCGCGAGGACCAGGCGCTCCGGCAAGTGGCGAATGTGGCCTGTCTTCCCGGGATCGTGCGCGCCTCGCTGGCCATGCCCGACATCCACTGGGGCTACGGATTCCCGATTGGAGGCGTGGCGGCCTTCGATCTCGACGAGGGAGTGATCTCGCCCGGAGGTGTCGGCTACGACATCAATTGAGGGGTGAGGCTCCTGCGCTCAGGTCTGAGCGCGAAGGACACGGACGGGCGGCTTAAGGAGATCGTGGACGCCCTGTTCCGCAGCATCCCCACCGGAGTCGGGTCGCACCGCAAGGACTTCCGCCTCGACGCCCCCGGCATGAAGCGGGTGTTGCGCGAGGGGGCCCGCTGGGCGGTGCAGAACGGCTTCGGCGAATCGGCCGACCTGCTGCACATCGAGGAGGGGGGCCGGCTGGAGGGGGCGCGCCCCGAGTTCGTCTCCGATCGCGCCCAGGAGCGCGGGCGGCCGCAGCTCGGCACGCTCGGCTCCGGCAACCACTTCACGGAGGTGCAGAGGGTCGCCGAGATCTACGACGAGACGGCGGCGCGCGCCCTGGGTCTGGAGAAGGACGCGATCACCGTCTCCATCCACACCGGATCGCGGGGCCTCGGCTACCAGGTGTGCGACGACTTCCTGCAGGTGATGCTGCGGGCGTCGCGCCTGCACGGCATCGAGCTTCCGGACCCGCAGCTCTGCTGCGCGCCGTTCAAGTCGGAGGAGGCGACGCGCTACCTGGGAGCGATGTACGCCGCCGCCAACTTCGCGTTCGCCAACCGCCAGCTCATCACCCACTTCGTGCGCCGCGCGCTCGAGGACGTCTTCGGGAAGGGCCCGCGCGACCTCGGTCTCGAGGTCGTCTACGACGTCTGTCACAACATCGCCAAGGTGGAGACGCATCGCGTGGACGGGAAGGAGAGACGGCTGTGCGTGCACCGCAAGGGGGCGACCCGCGCCTTCCCGCCCGGCCACCCGGAGACACCCGCGGCCTACCGGGAGGTCGGACAGCCGGTCCTGATCCCGGGGGACATGGGACGCTACTCCTACGTCCTGGTCGGGACCGAGAGGGCGTACGAGGAGACGTTCGGCTCGACCTGCCACGGCGCCGGCCGCCGCATGAGCCGGGCCGCGGCGAAGAAGCTGGCGCGCGGTCGCTCCATCGTGCGCGAGATGGAGGACCAGGGTATCTTCGTGCGCGCCGACGGCTACGCCACGATAGCCGAGGAGATCCCGGAGGCCTACAAGGACGTCGCCGACGTCGTGGACGTCGTGCACCGCGCCGGCATCTCCCGCAAAGTAGCCCGCCTCGTCCCCCTCGCCGTCATCAAAGGCTGAAGATCTCTCCGCGACCGTGGACCGCCGAGGTGCCTTAATCCGGACCGCGAACGGAACGAGGCGAGCGACCTTGCGGGAGAGGCCGTGAGAGGGATGAAAGACGAGGGAGCGGAACCCACGCGCGGTCGTCTGAGACCCTGCGCCGGGGTCCCGCCGCGCGCCCCACAGCGTGGTGGGCGGCGCAGGGCGAGGCGAGGGGAGGGTCGCGCAGCGAGCCGGACCCGTACCGCGCGGGGGTTCCGCTCTCTCGTCGCGCGTGCCGTCGAACGGTGTTTCAGGCTGGTGGAGTTTCGGGGCGCGCGGAGCGAGCGTTGTTACGGACGCGGGCCGGCTTGACGGCCGGCTGCAGGGCCGCTTCGAAAACTTCGTCGACCGTCTGCACGAAATGGAACGAGAGAGTCTTCAGGACGTCCTTCGGGATATCGAACAGATCCTTCTCGTTCTCCGCCGGCAGGATGATCGTCTTGATGCCGGCGCGCTGGGCGCCCAGAACCTTCGTCTTGATCCCGCCCACCGGCAGCACCTTCCCGCGCAGGGTGATCTCGCCCGTCATCGCCGTGTCCGCGCGGCACAGCCTCCCGGTCAGAAGCGACGCCATCGCCGTGGCCATCGTCACTCCGGCCGACGGTCCGTCCTTGGGCACGGCGCCGGCGGGCACGTGCACGTGGATGTCCGATCGATCGAAGAAGCGCGGGTCGATCCCCAGATCCTCGGCGCGGCTGCGGATGTACGACAACGCCGCTTCGGCGGACTCGCGCATGACGTCCCCGAGCTGGCCCGTGAGGATGAGCTTCTTGCCTCCGGGCATCGCGGTCGCCTCGATGAACAGGACGTGCCCGCCGAAGGGAGTCCAGACGAGACCGATGGCCACACCGGGGACCTTGAGCCTCTCGGCCGCCTCCTGCATGTACCTCACCGGGCCGAGGTAGGACAGGAGATCGGCGGTCCGCACCGTCACCTTCTCGGTCGAACCCTCGGCCCGCTTCAGGGCGATCTTCCTGCAGATTTTTGCGATCTCCCGCTCCAGGTTCCTCAGTCCCGCCTCCTGCGTATAGTTCGCGATGATGGCGGAGAGGGCCGCGTCCTCGATCGACAGGTCGTCCGGGCTGATGCCGTTCTCGGCGCACTGGCGGGGGATGAGGTAGCGCCGGGCGATCTGCATCTTCTCCTCTTCGATGTACCCGGGGAGCTCCAGGACCTCCATGCGATCCCTGAGCGGCGCCGGGATCGTGTCCAGGATGTTGGCGGTGGTGATGAACACCACGCGCGACAGGTCGAACGGCACGTCGAGGTAGTGATCCACGAAGGAGGAGTTCTGCTCCGGATCGAGGACCTCGAGGAGCGCCGAGGCGGGGTCGCCGCGGAAGTCGGCCCCGAGCTTGTCCACCTCGTCCAGCATGAAGACCGGGTTGCGGCTGCCGGCCCGGCGGAGCCCCTGGATGATCTGGCCCGGAAGCGCTCCGACGTAGGTGCGGCGATGACCGCGGATCTCCGCCTCGTCCCGGATGCCGCCGAGCGACAGCCGGTGGAACGAGCGTCCCATGGCGCGCGCGATCGACCTGCCGAGCGACGTCTTGCCGGTGCCCGGCGGGCCGACGAAGCAGAGGATCGGGCCCCGGGACTCGGGCTTGAGCCGGCGCACGGCCAGGTACTCGAGGATCCGGTCCTTCACCAGCTGGAGATCATAATGATCCTCGTCCAGGACCCGGCGGGCCTCCTGCAGCTCGATCTTGTCCTCGGTCAGTTTCGACCACGGCAGGGAGACCAGCCAGTCGAGATAGGTGCGGCTGACGACGTACTCCGCCGACGCGGGCGGTATCGTGCGCAGGCGGTTCAGCTCGCGGTCGGCCGCCTCGCGGGCGGTGGGCGGCATGTCCGCCTTCTCGACCTCTTCCTTGAGCTTCTGGACGGCGATCTCGTTCTCGTCCCCCTCCCCCAGCTCCTTCTGGATCGCCTTGAGCTGCTGCCGCAGCACGAACTCACGCTGACCCTTCTCGACCTCGTCCTGCACGTCCTTCTGGATCTTGCTCCCCAGCTCCATGACGCCGATCTCGCGGCTGATGTGCCGGGTCAGCTTCAACAGACGCTCACGGACCGACAGGGTCTCGAGGAACTCCTGCTTGTCCTTCGCGTCGCGCACGAGGAGGGCCGCCGCCAGGTCGGCCAGGCGCGCCGGTCCCTCGACGTTCAGGAGGGCGACGCCGAGCTCGTCGGCGGCGATCGGCATGAGCGACAGCATCTTGCCGATCTGGGCCTGCAGGTTCTTGACCAGGGCCTCGATCTCGACCGTCTGCTCGACCTGCTCCGCCAGGAGACCGACCTCGAAGACCAGGTAGGGCTCGGTGCGGACGGCGCGGGCGAGCCTGATGCGGTCGAAGCCGGCGACCAGGATCCGGATCGAGCCGTCGGGGAACTTCAGCATCCTCTGGATGACGGCGACGGTGCCGACCTGGTGCAGGTCCTGCTCCGTGGGCTCTTCGACCGCGGCGTCCTTCTGCAGGACCAGGGCGACCATGCGGTCCTTGATCATGACCTCGTCGATGAGCTTGATGGACGACGGGCGGCCCACGACCAGGGGGGTCGGTATGTGCGGGAAGACCACGGTCCCCTTCAGAGGGAGGATGGGCAGGGTCGCAGGCAGCGCGCGCGGTGCGGGCGAGGGCGGGCGCTCCTGGTCCTCCGCCGGCCCCAGGACGGTGCTGTCGTCTAGACCTTGCTCGGACATGGCGGCCTCACAGTCCTCACGCTTCGTCGATCGGCACGCTACGCGCGCCGGATGATCCGCGAGGGATGTGGATCATCAGGAATCCATCCTTGTAGGTCGCAGTGATCCTCTCGGCGTCGGCCTCCTGCGGCAGGGCGAGCACCCGCTCGAAGCGGCCGTGGGCGATCTCCATCTGGTGCCAGCGCATGCAGCCCTGGGCCAGCGGCTCAGGGCGGAGGCCGGACACATGGAGAAAGAGCCCCTCGACGAGGATGTCGATCTCCTCCTTCTCGACGCCCGGAAGCTCGAGCGTCACCACGAACCCCTCGGCCGTCTCGTAGACGTCGGCCCGGGGGAGCCACGCGGTCTGCGGCTCCACCGGCTTGACGTCGCGCAGCAGCCGTTCCATCACCTGTTCCATGCGTCGATGGATGTCGAGCATCGGATGGGAGAGGCTGCGGCGGATGCGCACCATGGACAAGGGTTCCTTCAGCGTCCGCCTTGAAGCGCGTTGACCTGCCGGGTCAGGCGCGACTTGTGCCGGGCGGCCGCGTTGCGGTGGATGATACCCGTGCCGATCGACTTGTCGAGAAGCGCCAGGGTCCTGCCCAGCTCGCGCTGCGCCCCGCCGGCATCCTTCTTGGAGAGGAGGAGCCGCAGTTTCTTGATCTGCGAGCGCAGGCGGCCGCGGCGGATGATGTTGATTGCCCGGCGCCGGCGTGTCTTGCGGATGTTCTTGACGGCCGACTTGATGCGTGCCACGACGAGTCCCTCCCCGCGCCCTACCGCTCCCGGAGACCCAGGGCCCGCAGCCGCTCGCGGGCGAGGCGGGCCTCCTCCGACTTCGGATAGGCGCTGACGATGTGCTGCAGCTGGATGACCGCGTCCGCGGTCCGGTTCATCTCGAGTAGTGCCAGTCCTTTCTTCAAATAGGCGGCCGCCGCCTTGTCGCCCCCCGCGTGCTCGGCGAGCAGCCGGTCATAGGCCGCGACCGCGTCCGGGTACTTCTGCTGGCTGAAATAGACCTCGCCGATCAGGTACTGCGCGTCGTCCGCAAGATCGTCCGCGGGGTTGAGCCGGACGAAATCCTGAAGCTCCGCCAGCGCCAGGTCGTAGTTCCCCTTGGAGTAATCGCTGTATCCCAGGCGGTACAGATCCACGCCGATCGCCGTACCGGGAACCGCTCCCGGAGCCGCGGAAAGGGGAGTGGAGCCCGTGCCCGGCGGAGCCCCGGGCTCAGTGGCCGGGGACGGTGTCACGGCGGCGGGCGGCGCCAGGGCGGCCTGCGAGCGCGCCGCCGACTCCAGCGCCTGACGCGCTGCCTTGAGCTCGGCCTGCAGCGACCCGAGACGCTGGTCGGTCTCGTCCGAGCGGGTCCGCAGCACCTGGACGTCCCGTTCCAGCCCCTCCAGCCGCACCCGCAACTCGGCCATCGCCGTGTCCGGCGCGGCCGGCACCGCCCCGCTGCGCCCCACCTGCTGGACCAGCGCGGCGTTGTCCTTTTCGAGCTTCCACACCTGCTGCTGCAAGGCGTCGAGATCGGCCTGGAGATGCGCGCCACCGCCGGCCGTCGCGCAGGACGAAGACACGAGCGCCAGGGCCGCCACGATCAGCCACGAGGTACAGGCGCCGCCCGCAGCCTCTCTCAACGGCTCACCGCGGCGCCTCCCGCCCTACTCGGCCAGGAAGACGAGCTCGGCGCGCCGGTTCGCTGCCCAGGCCTCGTCGTTGTGGCCCGGGTCGATCGGTCGCTCCTTGCCGTACGAGATGATCCTGAGCCGCTGCGCCGGCGTTCCCAGGGACACCAGATAGTCGCGCGTCGCGCGGGCGCGCTTCTCACCCAGGGCCAGGTTGTACTCCACCGTGCCGCGCTCGTCGCAGTGCCCCTCGATGCGCACCTTGAACTGCGCGTACTGCTTCATCGTCGACGCATCGTCGCCCAGCGTGCGGATGGCGTCCGATCTGAGATCGTATTTGTCGAAGTCGAAGTGGACGCGTTTGAGGGCGCCCTGGGCATTCAGTTTCTCGGCCAGGGACGAGGAGGATTCCTTCACCGCCTCGGCTTCCGGCTGGGACTCCTTGAATCCCGTCGTTTCGTCGACTTTTTCGGCTTTTGAGGGCGCGGACGAAAAGTCCGGCGCCGTGGTCACGGGAGCCTCGGCCGGCGGCGCGCTCTTGCAGGCCGGGACCGCGAGGACCAGGGACGCGCCAAGAATCAGAAGCGCCACGTAGCGGGGAACACCATGACCCATCGTGTCACCTCCACAGGATTGGAGGAACCGGACCTAGCGAGGCGTCCGATCCCGGGGGCGCGGCGTAGACCCGAATCGCCGAGCCGGCGATACATCGAAGCGAGCGGATTATATCACGCGATTCGAGCCGCTCAGCGGGACCAGGAAGGGGAATAGCTGTTCCCCCCGTGGCTCAGACGGCGGGCGTGCGTGCCGTCGAGATCGACGATGAAAATATCGAAATTGCCGGTGCGGTTCGACGCGAACACCAGATGCCGGCCGTCGGGCGACCAGCGCGGCCATTCGTTGATATTGCTGTTCTCGGTCAGTCGGCCCACCTGCCCGGTCTTGATGTCCTTTACGAAGATGTCGAAGCCGCCCGGGACGCGGGCCGTGAATGCAATTTTGTCACCCAGAGGCGACCACGAGGCGGCGTCGCAGTAGCCGATCTCGGGGGTGAACGGACGGACGTTCCCGCCGTCGGAGTCCATGATGTAGATGCGCGGGCTTCCGGCCCGGTCCGACGTGAAGGCGATCTGCGTCCCGTCGGGCGACCACGTGGGGGAGGTGTCGATGGCCGGCTCCTTCGTGATGCGCGTGGGGACCGGCTTGTCGATCCGCTGGACGTAGATCTCCGCGTTGCCGTCGCGCGTGCTGGCGAAGGCGAGGCTCCGCCCGTCCGGGCTCCAGGCCGGTGCGCTGTTCAGGTCCCCCTCCTGCGGAAAGGCCTGGCTCAGCTCCCCGTCGCTGTTGACGATCATGAGCACCGGCGTCCCGGAGCGGAAGGAGACGAAGGCGATCTTGCGGCCGTCGGGGGACCAGGCCGGCGAAAGGTTGATGGTGTTGTTGGCGGTGATCCGCTTGGCGCGGGCGCCGTCGTAGTCCATCACGTAGATCTCCTTCGCCTTGCCGACCTGCGACACGAAGGCGATCTTGGTCTGGGCGATCCCCGGCTGGCCGATGAACTGCTCGACGATCGCGTCGCTCAGCTTGTGCGCGACGAGGCGGGCCTGATCGGACTCTCCGCGATACTTCTTGTGGAGCAGAATTTTCTGCTCCATCGTGTCGTGCAGCACCGATTCGAAGACGAGGTTGCCCGGCTCCATCGATGTCTGACCGAGCAGGAGCGCGTCGGCCCCGACGCCGACCCACTCCTTGTAATTGATGTTCCGGCCGCCCGGGTCGGCGTGGACCAGCTTGTAATATTCGTCCGGAATGATCAGGAAGTAGCCCGAAAAGTCGAGATCGTCGCGGATGGTGTCGTGGATCGTACGGGCAGCGTCCTGGGCCTTCGAGTCGCCGGTCGCGGTGAACGCGGGCAGGGCGATCGGCTGCTTCGGTTTCGCCGCGCCGATGATCCGGATGATCGGCACCGATGGGATGGGCGCCTCGGGCGGAGGAGTCCCGCTCTGGGAGAGTGATTTCTGAAGAGAGACGCCGAGCACGAGGAACGCGACCAACACCCTGACCCACAACCGCCGGCTCGCTGATTTCACGTCGAAGTGTCTCCTGGCTCCTGATGGAACAGATCAATCACGCGTGAAGGTGACCTCGATCTGGATCGTGAAGCTCGGCGCCAGCCCCTGGGGCAGAGGCGGAAAGACGGCATCCTGGATCGCCGTTATGAACGATCGGTCCACGTTTTCGTACCCGCTGGAAGTTGTGAGCGTGATGTTGCTGGCCCGGCCGCTGCTGGCGACGGTCAGGAGGAACGTGGCATTCAGGGCGGGCCGGGTCTCGCCCGGCGGATAGATCGGCTTGCGCCAGGCGGCGTAGATGACCCTCTCAATGATGTTGCCTTCGAACTGGATCAAGTCGGCCTGCGCGGCGCCGCTACCCCCGAACCCTCCGCCCGCGTTCCCCGTGCCACCGGACACCCCCGACATACTGGCGCCGTGCGCGGGCGTCCCCTGGGGCTGCGGCTGGTCTTCGGTCTGCTTTGCAGTCTTCGACGGCGGCTCCGAAGATTTCACCGGGGTCGCGGTGGCCTTGGGCTTCGCCGGCGTGCTCTTCGGCACCGGAGTCTTCTTCGGCGTCGGCTTCTTGGTGCGATCCGGAATCGGGATCGCCTTCTCCTCCTTCGGGACGGGGGGCAGGCTCGACTTCGCGGGCTCGGAGGGGGCCGCCGGAGGGGGTGAGGCGGCGGCCGGTCCGCCGGGAAGCGACACGAGATCGACGATGTAGACTGGTTCGATCGCGGGGCGCGGCAGCAGACGCGGCACACCGAACGCCAGGATGAGGCCGAACACGTGCAGACCCAGCGACAGAACGACCGTCGTGCCCCAGGGGCTCGCGGGGGCCGCCAGCTCTCCCGCATCGAAGCGCGTGATCATTTCTTCTTGCTCCGGCCCTCCGGCGCGCGCGCGGACTGTGTGACCATGCCGACGCGGTCGGCCCCGGCCTTCTTGATCTGGTCCATCACCAGCATGACGCGACCGTACGGCACCTCCTGGTCGGCGCGCAGGAAGACGAAATCGACGCCCGTGCGTTTGATCTCCGTCTTCAGACGATCCGTCAGGAGCGCCATGTTGACGGGACGATCGTTGAGATAGATGGTCCCATCGGTGTCCACCGTCACGACCAGCCGCTGCTCCGTCGCGTCGGCGCCGGACTCCGTCTTCGGAAGACGCACGTCGATGCCGCGGGTCATCATCGGGGCGGTGACCATGAAGATGATCAGGAGCACCAGGACGACGTCGACCAGCGGCGTCACGTTGATCTCGGAGAGGGAAGGACCGAACCGCCCGCCGCCCCGTCCCGGCAGAGAGAGCGCCATCGTCTACAGCCGGATCTTTCCGGCCTCGACGGCGGCCGAGGCGGCGCGGTGGGACTCGATCTGGGACTCGGCGATCGACACGAACTCGAGCACGAACCGGTCGATGCGGCCGCCGAGGCGCCGCACCCGCGCCAGCAGAAGGTTGTACCCGATGACTGCCGGTATGGCCGCGAACAGTCCGGCGGCCGTGGTGACCAGCGCTTCCGAGATCCCCGGGGCGACCGCCGCCAGGCTGGCGGATCCCGAGACGCCGATGGCCTGGAACGCGTTCATGATCCCCCACACCGTCCCGAACAGGCCGATGAATGGAGTGACGCTCCCGGTCGTGGCCAGAAGCCCGAGGTTCCGGTCCAGCCGCTCCGCCTCCGCGGCCGCGGCCTCCTCCACCCGACGGCGCACCCTGTCGAGCACACGATCGCGCGCCTCGTCGGGGATGGAGGGGCTGCCGCGGAACTTGCCCACCGCGTCCGCCACCCCGGTCGTCAGCTCCCTGAAGCCGCCGGTGAAGATCGACACCAGGGGGCTCTTCGAATACCGGCTGCTCCGATCGCGCAGGTCCGCGAGACGCTTCTCGCCCGCGAGATCGCGCAGGAAGCGTATCGAGTCGGCCTCGGCCCGCTTCAGGGAACGGTAGCGCTCGATGATCACCGACCAGGACAGGACCGAGAAGCCCACCAGGACGAGGAGAACGATCTTGACCAGGGGGCCCGAATCCACGACGAGCCGCAGGATGTCTCCCTGGAAGCCGGCGGTCGTCACGGCCAGAGTGCTGGCAAGGGTGAGATGCATCCGGAGTCTCCCGAGCAGGGCGCGCGATCGCGCAACAGATTCGAGCGGCACAAGTTAGCATACGGTCCCTTCCTTGACAACCCTTGATCGGTCTGATAGCATCCGGGACTGATCGGACCCGCGCGCAACGGCACCCTCCACACGACGAGTTCGATGCTCCGCTGCCTGCACATCACCAACCTGGCCATCGTCCGAGAACTCACGCTCGATCTGGGGAGCGGGCTCAACTTGCTGACGGGAGAGACGGGTGCCGGCAAATCGATCCTGGTGGACGCCTTGGCGTTCGTCCTGGGGGGACGAAGCGGCCCCGAGATGCTGCGGGCCGGAGCCGAGCGCGCCTCCGTCGAGGTCGAGTTCGACCTCTCGTCCAACCGCGCGGCCCGGCTCTTCCTCGAAGAGCGCGGCTACGCCCTCGACGGCGACGCGATCGTCACCCGGCGCGAGATCCTGGCGCAGGGGAAGGGACGGTCCTTCCTGGGGGGCACGCTCGCGCCCCTTTCCGACTTGAAGGGGCTGGGGGCCGCCCTGGTCGATCTGCACGGCCAGCACCAGCAGCAGACCCTCCTTCACGCGGCGAACCACCGCGACCTGCTCGACCGGCACGCCGGTCTCGACGCCCGCCTCGACGTCATGGACGGCGCCTCGCACGCTCTTGCGGGGGTCACGGCCCGCCTGCACTCGCTGCGCGAGGGGGCGCAGAGGCTCCTGCAACGGGCGGACGCCCTGCGCCATCTCATCGACGAGATTGAGAGGACCGCTCCCAGATCGGGGGAGCGCGACGCTCTGCGCGCCGAGCGCGAGCTCCTGCGCAACTCCGAGACGATCCTCCGCCAGTCGCGCGGCGCCTACGAGGCGCTGTACGAGGGGGAGGCGGCCGCGCTGTCGCGGCTCGCCGAGGCGATCCGATCGCTGCGGGAGCTCGCCCGCTTCGACCCCGGGCTGCACGAGTCGCTGGAGCGGGCCGAGGCGGCGCGGGCCGACCTGCAGGAGACGGCGTTCGCGCTGCGCGACTATCCGGCTCGTCTGAACTTCGAGCCGCACCGTCTGGAGTCGATCGACGACCGGATCCAGACGCTCGAGTCGCTGCTGCGCAAGCACGCCCCGGGCGGCCGGGAGGAGGATCTCCTGAGGCTGCGCGACGAGGCGGTGCTCGAGATCGAGCAGCTCGTCGGGGGCGGAGAGACGGTCGAGGAGCTGGAGACGAAGGTCGAGGGTCTGCGGGCCGAGACGCTCCGCATCGCCGCGGCGCTGTCGCGGGATCGGCGCTCCGCGGCGCAGACGCTCGAGGCCAAGGTGGAGCGCCAGCTCGCCGAGCTGGCGATGCCGGCGCGCTTTTCCGTCGACTTCCGGACCCGTCCGTCCCCCGGCTCCGGTCTGTGGGTGGAAGGGGAGGAGGTCGCCGTTGACGCGGCGGGATACGACGTGGTGGAATTCCTCCTGTCGGCCAACCCGGGGGAGCCGCTGGCCCCTCTGGCCTCGGTCGCCTCCGGGGGGGAGTTGTCGCGGGTCATGCTGGCGCTCGAGGTCGTCCTGAGGAGAGAGGCGGAGCCCCGCGTGCTCGTGTTCGACGAAGTGGACTCCGGGATCGGCGGGGCCGTGGCGGAAGCGGTCGGCCGGAAACTCTCCGAGCTGGCGCGAAGCCATCAGGTCATCTGTGTCACGCATCTGCCGCAGATCGCCGCGCACGCGGACCGGCACGTCCTGGTCCGCAAGCGCCGGGCGCGCGGCCGGGCCGAGGTGGACGTCGAGACGCTGGACGACCGGGGCAAGGTGCAGGAGATCGCGCGCATGCTCGCCGGAGAAAAGGTCACCCCCGCGGCCCTGCGGCACGCCGCCGAGATGCGGGCCCGCGGACGCGCTCCGGCCGGACCCGAGGCGGGCCGGTGAAGCTGACGGCGGTCTACCCGGGGACGTTCGATCCCATCACCAACGGGCACATCGACATCCTGACTCGGGGCGGCCGGATGTTCGATCGGATCATCGTCGCGATCCTGAGGAATCCGGACAAGGACCCGCTGTTCCCTCTCGAAGAGCGCGCGGAGATCCTCAAGGCCGTGGCGAGCCGCTGGTCCAACGTGGAGGTCGAGTCGTTCGACGGCCTGCTGGTCGATTTCGCGCGCAAGCGCGGCGCGCAGGTGATCGTGCGGGGTCTGCGGGCGCTGTCGGATTTCGAGTACGAGTTCCAGATGACCCTGATGAACCAGCGTCTGGAGCCCGGCATCCAGACGGTGTTCATGATGCCGTCCGAGGCCTACTCCTATGTCAGCAGCAGGCTGGTGAAGGAGGTGGCGCGCCTCGGAGGGGACGTGACCGGGCTCGTGCCGGCCGAGGTCGTCGCGCGGCTGAAGAAGCGTTTCGCGGTGACGGCATGACATCGAAGGAGATGTGTCTGGCGCGCAGGCTCCACGCCGTGAGCGTATCGCCGACGCTGGCCGTGATGATGGAGGCCAAGGCCCTGAAGGAGCGGGGCGTGGACGTCATCGACTTCGGGCCGGGGGAGCCCGATTTCGACACGCCGGAGAACATCAAGCGCGCCGCGGTCCAGGCGCTCCAGAACAACCTCACCCATTACACCGACACCGGCGGGGTCCTCGATCTGCGCCGCGCGATCGCCGCCCGCTACAGGGAGCGTCATGGAGCGGCCTGGGGGCCGGACGAGGTCCTGACCGGATGCGGCGGGAAGAATGTCCTGTTCCTGATCGCCCTGTCGCTGTTCGAGGAGGGGGACAGGGTGGCCCTCTACGCTCCGTACTGGGTCTCGTTCCCCGAGCAGGTGAAGCTCGCCGGCGCCACACCGGTCGTCCTGGAGGCGCGCGAGGCCGACGGGTTCGTCGCGCGCGCCCGCGACCTGGAGGCGCACACCGACCTCAAGGCGATCATCGTGAACTCGCCGTGCAACCCGTCCGGCGCCGTGATCCCGCCGGAGGAGATCGAGCGCCTGGCGAAGTTCGCCGAGCGCACGGGAGCCTGGGTGATCTCGGACGAGACCTACGACACGTTCCATTACGGGCCCGGCCCGTTCGCGTCCCTGGCGTCGGAGCAGGCCCGGTTGCGCGAGCGGCTGGTGCTCGTGAACTCGCTCTCCAAGACCTACGCCATGACCGGCTGGCGCGTCGGCTACGCCCTCGGTCCCCGTCCTCTCATCGACGCGCTGCGCAAGGTGCAATCGCACGACGCCACGCACACATCGTCGATCTCCCAGGCGGCCGCGATCGAGGCCCTCACCGGCCCCCAGGACTCGATCGAGGCCATGCGCGAGGAGTACCGCCGGCGCCGGGACGAGCTGGTGCGCTCGCTGAACCGCATCCGCGGCATTGCGTGCACCCTTCCACCCGGAAGCTTCTACGTCTTCCCGAACGTCCGCGACGCCATGTCGGCGCTCGGCAGCGCCAGCTCCGCCGATTTCGCCCGCCGCCTGATGACGGAGATCGGCGTGGCCACCGTCCCCGGGGAGGCGTTCGGCGCACCCGGGTACCTGCGTCTGTCCTATGCCCTGGGTCTGGATCGGATCCGCGCCGGCGTCGAGCGCCTGCGCCGGCTCCTCGGCGCACGGGACGCATGACGACACGGCGCGGCTTCGCACTCGGGGCGGCTCTCGCGGTGCTTCTCGTGGCGGGCGCCGCGCTTGCGTCCGAGCCACATCCGGCCTCCTCCGCGTCGGAGGCCGTTGTCTATTCCGTCACCCTCAACGACGCCCTGTTTCCGATCAGCGCGGGATATCTCAAGGACGCGCTCTCGAAGGCGAACGAGGGCGGCGCCGCGCTTTTCATTCTGAAGCTGGACACGCCCGGCGGGCTGGTCTCTACGGTTGAGGAGATGGTGCGCGACATCACCTCCTCGAAGGCGCCGGTCGTCGTCTTCGTGAACGGAAGCAAGGCGGCCTCGGGCGGCTTCTTCCTGACGATCGCGGCGGACGTGGCGGTCATGGCCCCCGGGACCCGCATCGGCGCGGCGCACCCCGTGCTCCTTCCGATCCTCCCGACCGGCGGCGGGGCCGCTGTCGACCCGACCCTGATGACCAAGGCGGAGAACGACCTCGCGGCCTACGCGCGGAGCCTCGCCTCGAACCGCGGGCGCAACGAGAAACTGGCCGAAGAGGTCGTGCGCAAGAGCAGCTCGTTCACCGAGCGCGAGGCGCTCAAGCTCCATCTCATCGATTACGTCTGCAGGGACGAGAACGAGATCCTGTCCCTCCTGGACGGCAAGAGCATCCGCCGCTTCGACGGCACGACGCAGACGCTGCGCCTGTCACGCGTGCGCATCGTGCCTCTGGACATGTCCACCCGCGAGCGGCTTCTCGGAGTGCTCGCCGACCCGACCCTGGCCATCTTCCTCCTGTTCGGCGGGATCGTCGGGCTCTACATCGAGTTCACCCACCCGGGGATGATCGCCCCGGGTGTGATCGGCGCGATCTGCCTGATCCTGTTCGCCCTGGCGGCGCAGATCCTTCCGATGAACTGGATCGGGGTCGCGCTGGTGGTGGCGGGGATCGTCATGTTTTTGCTGGAACTGAAAGTGCCGAGTTATGGCACCCTGACGGTCGGCGGAGTGGCCTGCCTGGTCCTCGGCGCGCTGATGCTGTTCAAGAACGAGCCGGGAATGCCGGAGGTGGCAGTCGCGCGCTGGACGATCGTCTCGATCGCCGGATCGGCGGCGCTCATCATGGCGATCCTCACCACCCTGATCGTCCGCGTGTCGCGTCTCAAGGTGACGACAGGCTCGGCCGGACTGGTGGGGGAGCGGGGGACGGCGCTGACCGACGTGGGATCGGAGGGACGCGTGTTCGTGCATGGGGAGTACTGGAACGCCCGGGCGGCCCGACCCATCCAGAAAGGGGCGAATGTCAGGGTGACGCGCGTGCGTGATCTGGTGCTGGACGTGGAGGAGTCATCCTGACGCCGCGGCGGGTCGCGGGGGAGGTTCCATGAACGGTGCAGTGGGGTTGGGGCCGGGAGTACTGATCTTCGTCGCGATACTGGCCTTCTGGATCATCTCCAGTATCAAGATCCTCAACGAGTACGAGCGCGCCGTCGTGTTCCGCCTGGGGTACCTGCATGACAAGGCGAAGGGGCCGGGGCCGATCCTTGTTGTGTTCCCGATCGACCGCATGGTGCGTGTATCGCTGCGCACGGTCGTGCACGACGTGCCGCCGCAGGACGTGATCACCCGGGACAACGTCTCGGTCAAGGTGAACGCGGTCGTCTACTACCGCGTCATGGATCCGAAGAAGGCGGTGGTCGACGTCGAGCAGTTCCACTACGCCACCTCGCAGCTGGCCCAGACGACGCTGCGGGCCGTTTTGGGGCAGGTGGAGCTCGACGACCTGCTGAGCAAGAGAGAGAGGCTGAACGCCGAGCTGCAGCAGATCCTGGATCGCCACACCGATCCCTGGGGCGTCAAGGTGTCGGCGGTGGAGGTGAAGCACGTCGATCTGCCGGCCGAGATGCAGCGGGCCATCGCGAAGCAGGCCGAGGCGGAGCGCGAGAAGCGCGCCAAGATCATCCATGCCGAAGGGGAGTTCCAGGCCTCGGCGCAGCTCGCCAAGGCGGCGGAGGTGATCTCCGCCAACCCCACGACCCTGCAGCTGCGCTACCTGCAGACCCTGACCGAGATTGCCACCGAGAAGAACTCGACGATCATCTTTCCGGTCCCGATCGACATCCTGGACGCGCTGAAAAAGAAGATCGCGTGAGGCGCGTCCGGTCGCCTCGGGGGGCGGCCCCGTGAGCACGGACAGGCCCGCAGACGAACTGACCATCGCCCGCGCCGCCCTCGGCGCGTCCCGCCAGCTGGATCTGCAGGCGGTCGCCGACGCGATGGTGCGGGCCGGCATGGATCTGGGACGGGCCACGGCCTCCTTCCTTTATCTTTACGACGGCGAGCAGGACACGTTTCATCTGAAGGCCTCTCACATCCCTCCGGAAGATCCCCGGCGCAAGGGGCTGGTGACGCTCGATCTCGTGGAGCTGCGGGGCCCGGACCGGAACGCCGCGTCGTTCATGCCGGCCGTGACCCGCGCACCGGAGGCCTTGCGCCGGGTCGCCGTGGAGCAGGTCCTGACGGTCCCGCTTCCCGGAGCGGGGACTCTGCTCGGCATGCTGCTGCTGGCGCGCGAGGGGGAGGGTTTCGCGCCCGCCGACCTCGACCGGATCGGCCGTCTCGTCCCGGAGCTCGTTCCGGCGCTCCTGAACGCCCTGCTGGTCGAGCGCTACAAGGAGCTCATCATCAAGGATGACCAGACCGAGTCGTACAACCGGCGTTACTTCGATCGGTTCCTGAGCGAGGAGGTGTACCGCGCGCACCGCTACCGCACCTCGCTGTCGCTCATTTTTCTGGACATGGACAACCTGAAGGAAATCAACAACCGCTACGGCCACGCCATGGGGAGCAAGGCGCTGCGGGAAGTGTCGCGCCGGCTGGTGAGGGAGATCCGCGGCAGCGACAAGCTGTTCCGCTATGGCGGCGACGAATTCTGCGTGGTGCTGCCCGAGACCGAGCTGAGGGGAGCCTGCGAGCTCTCCGAGCGCCTGCGCGTGTCGCTCGCCAGCCGCTCGTTCCTCGTGGACGACACGCCGGGGATGCTGTTGACGGCCTCCTTCGGCGTCGCCTCCTATCCCGACCACGCCCGCACCAGCCTGGGGCTGATCAAGTGCGCGGACAAGGCGATGCAGAAGGTCAAGCTTTCGGGCAAGAACTCCATCGGTGTTTCGGAGGCCGACGAAGAGACGCTGCAGGCGATGGGCGGGAAGCGTTGAGCCGGCCGCCCTCCCTGCGGCGACTCCTCCTGCAAGTGATCGTGCTGGCGGCGGTCCTCGGCGGGCTGTCCCGCCTCGCGGGCCGGACCGCCAAGCCGCCCGTGGGAAGCGACGAGGCCCCGCCTGGCGGCGCCTCCTCGACCGCGCGCCACGCCGACGAGATGTCGACCACCCCGCCCGACCTGACGTTCTACCACACGCTGGGAGACGCGCGCACTCCCGGCGGGGGGCCTCCGGTGCGCCAGGCGCAGGATGAAGCGCCTGGACGGACCTCCGAGACCTCGCCTGCCGGCGGGGGGGCGTTCGTGGTCCAGGCGCTTGCCACCCGCGATGCGGCCGCGGCGCGGCGGATCCGCGATCGTCTGGCGGCGCGCGGCTTTCCCGCGACCGTGTCCAACGATCGGGCGACCGTCCGTCCGGTGTACCGCGTCCGCGTGGGGCGCTACCGGACGCGGGCGGAGGCGGAGGCGGCGGTCCGGGTCGTGCGTCAAAAGCTCCATCTGAGCCCGTGGATCCTGCAGGAGGAGGAGTGAGATGAACGTGAGGCGCCCGCCCGCGGACGACCGCAGGCTGCTCGGAGATCTTCTCGTGGAGGCGGGGATCGCGACGCGGCAGGCGGTGGGGACCGGCCTCGAGGAGCAGCGATTGCGTGGCGGTCGGCTGGGATACAATCTGCTCAAGCTCGGCCTGGCGACGCCCGCGGCGATGCACCTGTTCCTGAAGGAGAATTTCGAGAGGCTGTCGCCCGACATGGCCGAGACGCTGCGCACCTCCCCCGCGGTCGATCTCATCCCCGCCCGACTGGCGCATTTCTACAGCATGGTCCCGGTGAGCGTCGCCGACGGAGTCCTGGCGCTGGGTCTGACGACCGGCGACACCCCCGCCCTCGTCCCCGCCGTCGAGGAGCTGACCGGGTTGCGCGTCGAGCCGCTGATCTGCCCTCCCTCTCTTGTCACCGACGTCCTGGCCCGTTTCTATCCCTCGGAGGTCGACGCGGGCGTGCTCTACCGGCCGGGGGCCGACCATGTCTTCGTCCTCTCGGACCGTCACCGGCGCATCCTGCCGGCGCTGCCGGGAGCCCTGCGCTGCGATGCGCCGGCGGTGGACCGGCTGCGCTCCCTGGCCGCGGCGGGAATCCGGAGCGGCGCGCGCCGTATCCGGATCGAGCCGAAGCGGGACGCGATGCACGTCACCCTCAGCGGGCGACGGCTGGACGATCAGACTCTTCTGGAGCCGCGCGGCGCCTACGCGGGCCTGGCGCGCCTCCTGGAGGGAATCTCGGGAATCGCGGCGCGCGGCCGGGTCGTGCCGCGCGAGGGAAGGTTCATTCTTCTTGCGGACCACAGACGACTCGTCGCGTCCGTCGCGGCGCTCCCGGGTCTGGACGGCGACAGCCTGACGCTCGACCTGCGCGAGGAGCGGATCGCCCCGCTGTCGCGCGGGCAGATCGAGGCCGAGATTCCGGGCCTGCCACGCGCCGTCGATCGCCTGGCCGAGGCGGGACGCGGGCTGTTGATCGTGACCGGCTCGGACGAGGCGGAGACGGGCTCCGGTGTGGCCACGGTGCTCGGACTGCTCGGGGAGCGCTGTCCCCGGCGCGTCGCCGCGGGCGCCATGGCGGCCCTGCATCCGGTCGAGGCACCGTCCTCCGCCCGGGACGAGGAGGAGATCCCGTTCGAGGCGCTCCTGGACCGGGCGACCGTCGACGGCCCGGATGTCCTGGTCCTGCCCGGCCTCGAACGCTCCGGCCGGGCGATGGTGGCGCGCGATCAGGCGACCCGGCGCGTCGTGATCGCCACGTTCACCCCGGCCCTGGATGCGTGCGCCGCGGTGGAATCGCTCGGACGGGCCGGAACAGGGACGCTCCTGCGCGAGCCCCTCGTCGGTATCCTGGCGGCCCGATTCATGGAGTCGCTCTGCCCGTCCTGCCGGCGACCGGTCGATCCGTTCGAGTTCCTCCCGGCGGCCGCGCGACACCAGCGCCCGCCCGCAGGATCGTACGCGGTCTCGGAAGGCTGCCCCTCCTGTCGCGGCTCGGGACTCCTCCTGTGGCAGCCGGTGTGCGAGTTCCTCTCCTGCCGGCCGCCCGAGGATCCGTTCCAGCCCCGTCGTCCCGCCCGCGAGATCAGGGACGACCGCGCCGCGCGGGGACTGAACACGCTCTCACTGGCCGGGTTCGCCAGGGCCGCATCCGGATTGGTGGACGTCAGGGAGCCGCTCCGCCTCCTGCTTCATGAAGGATAGGTCCACCCTGAGGCGGGGAGGAGTGTGGGCGGGCGTGTCCGGGGCCCTTCTCGCCCTGGCGTTCCCGCGTGCCGACCTGTGCGCCGTGGCGTTCGTCGCCCTGGTGCCGTTCCTGCTGTCCCTCCAGGATGTCCCGCCCGTCACCGCCCTGTTCCGCGGCTACGCCTGCGGCGCGGTCTTCTTTACGTCTCTCCTGTCCTGGATCCCGGGCGTCATGGTCACCTACGGAGGGATGTCCGGTGTGCTAGCCTGGCCGATCTTCCTGCTCCTGGTGTTCTATCTCGCGACGTACGTCGCGGTCTTCGCCCTCCTGCAGGCGGCATCCTGGCGGCGCTTCGGCGAGCCGGCTCTGGTCCTGGCGCCGGTCGGGTGGGTGGCGCTCGAGATCGTCCGGGGGCGCCTCCTGACCGGGTTTCCCTGGGGCCTCATCGGATACTCCCAGTATCGCGACATCCCTCTCCTCCAGACGGCGGCCTGGGGAGGGATCTGCGCCGTGTCGTTCGTCGTCGTGGCCGCGAACGCCGGCATCGTTCTGCTGGTCCTTCGACCGGCCAGGCCGCGCCCTCTCATCTGCGGCGCCGCTCTCCTCCTCCTGGTGGCGCTGGCGCACGCGTACGGCGTCCTGACGATTCGCGCCGGCGAGCGCCGGCCCGGCGGCGAGTCGATCCCGGTGGCCGCGGTCCAGGGGAACGTCCCCCAGGATCGCAAGTGGAGCCCGGGCAGCGGAGCCCGGATCCTGTCGGACCTGGTCCGCCTGACACGGGAGGCCGGGGCGGGGGGGGCGCGTCTTATCGTCTGGCCGGAATCGTCGAGTCCCTATTCCTTCCGCCGGCCGGCGCCGGCCGGGGCTGCGGGACCCGGCGTCGAAACGGACGAGGCGTACCTCTCCGTGGTCCGGGACCTTGCGCGCGCCTCCGGTGCGACCCTGATCCTGGGAAGCGTGGACTATAAAGTCGTGGACGGCGACCTGCGTGTCTTCAACAGCGCGTTCGCGGTCGAACCGGACGGGTCTCTGGGCGGATCGTACGACAAGATCCACCTGGTGCCGTTCGGGGAGTACGTCCCGCTGCACCGTCTGCTGTTCTTCGTCGACAGGCTGGCGCAGGGAACGATCTCGGACTTCGCGCCCGGGACGGTCGCGGCACCCCTTCCGACCGGTGTCGGGCGCGCGGCGACGTTCATCTGCTACGAGGCCATTTTCCCCGAGGTGGTGCGCCGCGTCGCCGGGAAGGACGCGGCCCTCCTGGTGAACATCACCAACGACGCCTGGTTCGGAACGACGGCGGCCCCGCTGCAGCACCTGGCGATGGCGACCGTGAGGGCGGCGGAGAACCGGCGCTTCATGGTGCGCGCCGCCAACACGGGCATCTCGGCGATCATCGATCCGTACGGGCGCATCCTGGAGCGCACCCCGCTCATGGAGAGCGCCGTGCTGCTGGGAACGGTTCAGACTCGCTCCGACGTCACTCCCTATGCCGCGTGCGGCGATCTGTTCGCCTGGGGGTGTGCTATACTCACGCTCCTTCACGGCGCCGCGCTTCGCGCGGCGTTTCTGCGTCGGGGTTGACCCGGCGCGCGGGAGTCCCGGTCGTGGCGAAGAGTCCCCGAAGTTTCGAGATCGAGGAGCTTGCGCGCAAGGCGGACGCCCTCAAGGAGCGCTTCACGGAGCTCCGGGGGCACCTTTGATCTGGAGAGACTCGCCCGCGAACTCGCCGAGATCGAGAAGACCGTCGCCGACCCGGGGCTCTGGAACGACCCCGCCCGCGCCCAGACGACCCTGAAAGCCCGCACCCGCCTGACGGAAGAGCTGGAGTCCTTCGGCAGGCTCGAGAAGAGGGCCGAGGACGCCGAGGTGTGCGTGGAGCTTCTGCGCGAAGGGGAGGACGTCGGCGGCGACCTGAAGCAGGCGGTCGAGGCGCTGCAGGCGGCGCTCGACGAGCGCGAGCTCGAGATCATGCTCCAGGGCGAGCACGACGCCGCGAACGCCATCCTCACCATCCACCCGGGAGCGGGCGGCACCGAGTCGCAGGACTGGGCCGAGATGCTCTACCGCATGTACCTGCGCTGGGCGGAGAGGCACGGTTACCGGATCGAGGCGCTCGACTATCAGAAAGGCGAGGAGGCGGGGATCAAGAGCGCCACCCTCCTCATCAAGGGGAAGAACGCCTACGGCTTCCTGCGTGCCGAGAGCGGCGTGCACCGTCTGGTGCGCATCTCCCCCTTCGACTCCTCCGGCCGGCGGCACACTTCATTCGCCTCCGTGTACGCCTACCCCGAGCTGGACGACGCCATCGACGTGGCGGTCGAGGAGAAGGATCTGCGCATCGATACGTATCGATCGAGCGGCGCGGGAGGGCAGCACGTGAACGTCACGGATTCCGCCGTGCGCATCACTCACCTGCCGACCGGCATCGTCGTGTCCTGCCAGAACGAGCGTTCGCAGCACAGGAACCGCGACATGGCCATGAAGATCCTCAAGTCGCGCCTGTACGACCTGGAGCTTCGCAAGCGCGACGAGAAGCGCCAGGTCGAGGAGGGGGCGAAGAAGGACATCGATTTCGGCAGTCAGATCCGCTCCTATGTCCTGCAGCCCTACACGCTCGTGAAGGACCATCGCACCGCCTCCGAGAGGGGGGACGTCCAGAAGGTCCTGGACGGCGACATCGACGACTTCATCAAGACCTACCTCCTCGCCAGCAGCCGGAGCGCCGCCCCCACCCCTTCCCGCTGACCCTTGCCGGACCGGGCGACGGGGGCGCGCGGGGGCGCGGCTTAAAATCGCCGCGCCGCCGGACGTCCCCCGCCGCCCTCTCGAAAGCGAGCACCGCGGTGAGGCTCGCACACCTCCTGTTTGAGATCGTTCATGGATCGCCGTCCTCGGAATCGCAAAGCGTCAGATGGGGAGAGATCATCGTGTCGGTTCCTTGATGGACGTGCTCCTCGGGAGGTCGCTTTCACGGTGCGAGGCGGGGACGCGGCGGGGTTCGGCGATTTTGAGCCGCGCCATGCGGGTCGCCAGGTCGCTTCGTACCCCGCGCGAGCGAACATGAGCCGAACCCCGCCGCGTCCCCGCCTCGCGGCCCGGAAAAGCCGCAGCGACCCGGCGGTTGACAGGATCCGAGGAGGCCGGTATATTGGCACTCAAGTCCGATGAGTGCCAAAGGCGGAACCACGCAGGAAAATCCGATCGATGCCCGCGCCGAGGAGATCCTCAAGCGGGTCATCGTCAACTACATCCTGACCGGCGAACCGGTCGGGTCGCGCACCATCGCCAAGCTCAGCCGCGAGGGACTGAGCTCGGCGAGCGTCCGCAACGTCATGGCGGACCTTGAGGAGACCGGCTTCCTGGCGCAGCCGCACACCTCCGCCGGCCGCATCCCCACGGACAAGGGGTACCGCTACTACGTGGACGGCCTGCTCGACCCCGTGCGTCTGTCCCAGAGGGACAAGACGCTCATCGACGAGAGCCTGTCGCGGGTCGCCTCGGAATTCGGCGAGGCGATGGAGATCATCCCGAAGATCCTGTCGAGGCTGTCGAGGCATGTGGGCTACGTGATCACCCCTCCCATCCGGGAAGCCGTCCTGAAACACATCGAATTCGTCAGCCTTCAGGAGAAGCGTGTCCTGTGCGTGTTCGTCGACCGCTCCGGTGTGGTCAGCCACCGGATGATCGAGGTCGAGGAGGAGTACGCGCAGGCGGATCTCGATCGGGCAGGGAGGTACCTCGTCGAGGAGTTCGCCGGGCTCACGCTGGGGGACATCCGCGCCCGTCTGGTGGGCCTGATGGTCCAGGAGAAGGCGGCTTTCGACGTGCTGCTGAAGAGCGTGGTCAGCCTGGGGACACGCTACCTCAACGCCGAGCAGGACGAGCGCCGCCTGGTCCTGGAGGGGACCACCAACATCATGAAGCACCCGGAATTCGCGGACATGGACACCATGCGCCGTCTGTTCGAGACGTTCGAGGAGAAGCACCACCTGGTCAACCTCCTGGACCGCTGCCTGGATGCGCCCGGCGTGCGCATCGTCATCGGCTCGGAAACGGACGACCCGGCTCTCAAGAACCTGGCCCTGGTCGCCTCTCCTTATCAGGTGGACGAGCGATCCAGCGGGATCGTCGGTCTCCTCGGTCCGACACGCATGGAATACGAACGGGCCGTGGCCCTGGTCGATTACATCTCCAGACTCCTCTCCAGTTTATTGACCAGCCCCCCACACTGACCTATATTCGGGCGGGAGGTCGTATGCCGACGCGTCCGCGCAAGCCGACCGATCCGCCGGAGCCCGAACGCCCCGGGAAGGACGAGGAGGAGCCGATCGAGATCCTCGAAGTGGTGGGGGTGGACGAGACCACCGGCGCCGTCAAGGAGAAGACGGGGCGCGAGGAGCGTCCGGCCGGCCGTGCGGGGGGGCGGTCCCACCTGGACACGTCGACCCTCGCCCGGGAGCTCGAGGAGGCGAAACGGGACAAGGACAAGTACTACGACCTCCTGCTGCGCAAGCAGGCGGAGTTCGACAACTTCCGCAAGCGGATGGAGCGGGAGCGCGACGAGTCAGGCTCCGCCGCGGTGCGCGAGGTCCTGAAGCGCTTCCTGCCCATCCTGGACAACATGGAACGGGCCCTGCGGGCGAGCGAAGGTTCGAAGGACCCTCTCTTCAAGGGAATCGAGCTGGTGCACCAGCAGTTCCTCGATCTGCTCAAGAAGGAGGGGGTGGTGCCGATCGACGCGCTCGGCGCCCGCTTCGACCCGCGCCTGCACGAGGCGGTCCTGGTCATGGATGTCCCGGGCTTCGAGTCGGACGTCGTCCTGGAGGAGATGCAGAAGGGGTACATGTACAACGACAGGCTGCTGCGGCCCTCACTCGTGAAGGTCACCTCCGGCAAGGGGGCCGACCGGGAGTCCTCGTCCCGGTCGCAGCGGCAGGATCGTGACGCGGGGGAGGAACCATGAGCCGGGTGATGGGAATCGATCTGGGCACGACCAACTGCTGCGTCGCCATCATGGACGGCGGAACCCCCCTGGTGATCCCGAACAAGGAGGGCGCGCGGACCACCCCCTCCATCGTCGCCTTCACGGAGAAGGGGCAGCGTCTGGTGGGACAGATCGCCAAGCGCCAGTCCGTGACCAATCCGCACAACACGGTCTACGCCGTCAAGCGGCTGATCGGACGCAAGTTCAACTCCCCCGAAGTGCAGCAGGCCAAGAAGTTCGTGCCCTACCAGATCGTCGAGGCCAAGAACGGCGACGTGCGGATCCGGGTGCGCGACAAGGACTACAGCCCCCAGGAGATCTCGGCCATGATCCTGGAGCGACTCAAGGAGATGACCGAGGAGCACCTGCAGACGGAAGTGCACGAGGCGATCATCACGGTGCCGGCGTACTTCGACGACAGCCAGAGACAGGCGACCAAGGATGCCGGGCGCATCGCCGGGCTCAAGGTCCTGCGCATCATCAACGAGCCCACCGCCGCGTCGCTGGCGTACCGCCTGAACGAGGAGGCGGAGAAAAAGATCGTGGTCTACGACCTGGGGGGCGGCACCTTCGACGTCTCCATCCTGCAGCTGGGCCAGGGAGTCTTCGAGGTCAAGGCGACGTCGGGCGACACGTTCCTGGGAGGCGAGGACTTCGACCAGCGGATCCTGGAGTGGCTGCTCGGGGAGTTCGAGAAGAAGGAGGGGATCTCGCTGCGCGAGGATCGCCTGGCGCTGCAGCGCCTCAAGGAGGCCTCCGAGAAGGCCAAATGCGAGTTGTCGTCCGAGACGCGCTCGGAGATCAACCTGCCGTTCATCTCGGCCGATGCCAAAGGACCCAAGCACCTGAACGTCGTCCTGGCGCGCGACAAATTCGACGAGCTGACGGCGGATCTGGTGGACCGGACACGCAAGCCGTGTCTCGAAGCCCTGTCGCTCGCGGGACTCAAGCCGGCCGAGATCGACGAGGTGCTCCTGGTGGGGGGCATGACGCGCGTCCCCAAGGTCATCCAGATGGTGCGCGAGATCTTCGGCAAGGAACCGTGCCGAGACAAGAACCCCGAGGAGGTGGTCGGCGTCGGCGCGGCCATCCAGGCCGGCATCCTGCAGGGGGAAGTCAAGGACATGGTCCTCCTGGACGTGACGCCTCTGTCTCTCGGCATCGAGACGCGCGGCGGCATGTTCACCAAGCTGATCGACCGCAACACCACGATCCCGACCCGCAAGACGAAGATCTTCACGACGGTGGCCGACAACCAGTCCAAGGTCGAGGTGAACGTCCTGCAGGGTGAGCGCGAGGTGGCGGCGTTCAACAAGTCGCTGGGCCGCTTCGAGCTGGTGGGAATTCCCCCCGCGCCCAAGGGCGTCCCGCAGATCGAGGTCACGTTCGACATCGACAGCAACGGCATCGTCCACGTCTCCGCCCGGGACTTCGCGACGAACAAGGAGCAGACGATCGTCGTGACACCGTCCGGAGGGCTGTCGGAGAAGGAGATCGGCGACATCATCGACGACGCCCGGAAGAACGCCGACGCGGACAAGAAGAAGGCCGAGCTGTACCGTATCCAGGCGCGCCTCGAGGGCCTCCTCGAGTCCAACATGAAATCGTTCGCCGAGTTCGGGACGCTCCTGGACGAGGAGAAGCGGAACGTGGTGAAGAAGATCCTCGATGGGGCGCGCAAGGCGCTGGCATCGGCCAGCGTCTCGGAGTGCATGGCCTCGCTGGAAAAGCTGGGGGAGGCCTCCGAGATCCTGACCGAAGTGATCCTGTACCATCCTTCGCCCAACGCGCCGGGGGGCACGAGCGGGTCGGGCGGCACGGCGCGGACGTCCTGACGAAAACCGGGTAAAATCACAGTCTTTGCGACGGGCCGTCTGGCGCCATGGCAGCGATGCCGGGGCAGCGGCCGGTCGTTTCCGGCCCTGCCCAGGAGAGAGCGGTCTTGAAGAAACGGGATTACTACGAGGTCCTCGGTGTCGGGCGCGAGGCGGGTGAGGCCGAGATCAAGAAGGCCTACCGCCAGCTCGCCATGAAGCATCATCCGGATCGGAACCCCGGAGACAAGAACGCCGAGGAGAAGTTCAAGGAAGCGGCCGAGGCGTACGCCGTCCTGGCCGACACGGACAGACGCGCGCGCTACGACCGATTCGGGCACGCCGGCATGGGCGGCGCCGCCGAGGGGGTCGGCGGCTTCAATCCGGAGGTCTTCTCCGATTTCGAGGACATCCTCGGGTCCTTCTTCGGCTTCTCGTTCGGCGATCTGTTCGGCGGGGCCCGTGGTCGGCGCCCCGGTCGCCGCCGGGGCGCCGACCTCCGGTTCGATCTGGAGATCGATTTCCTGGAGGCCGCTCTCGGGTGCGAGAAGGAGATCAGCGTTCCCCGCCTGGAGAGCTGCTCCGATTGCAAAGGCACGGGCTCGCGGAGCGGCGCGCGGGTGACGTGCGAGGCCTGCCACGGCCAGGGCCAGGTGGTTCACAGGCAGGGCTTCTTCACGCTGAACCAGGCCTGCGGTCGTTGCGGAGGCGCGGGGACGGTCGTGAGGGATCCGTGCCCCGCCTGCCGGGGAGAGGGGCGCCGGCGCGCCGTGCGACGGCTGAACGTCAAGGTTCCCGCCGGGGTGGACAACGACAACCGTCTGCGCGTTCCAGGAGAAGGGGAGGGGGGAGCGGCGGGCGGCCAGCACGGGGACCTGTACGTCGTCCTGCACGTCAAGGAGCACCCGTTGTTCCGGCGCGAAGGTCCGAACCTGGCGGTCGAGGTGCCGATCACGCTCCCGCAGGCGGCCCTGGGTGTCGAGGCGCAGGTGCCGACGCTCGAGGGGCTGTCGCGCATCAGCATCCCGTCCGGAACGCAGCCCGGCGCCGTCTTCTGCCTGAGGGGCAAGGGGCTCGCCCGGCCGGCCGGCGGGCCGCGCGGAGACCTGTACGTGACCGTGGCCCTGAGCGTACCGACCCGGCTCGGACGCAAACAGCGGGAGTTGTACGAGAAGCTTCTCGAGCTGGAAGAGCCGGCCGGCGAGAAGGACAAAGACAAGGACATCCTGGGCCGGGTCAAGGACATCTTCACATGACGATCCGAACCGGTCACGTTCGGCTGAAAGGCTTGTGCTCCAACGGTTGCACACGAGGCGGACCACCGAGAAAGGGCGCGCGACATGCGGTCCAGCGAGTCCCTGTTTACGCTCGTTTCAGCCGACCCCGACTCGTGCGTGGACAATCGGTGGACAACGCGATGAGATAGAATCACGTCGGCGGCGCACCGTCCTGCAGACGGGGCTCGGCACTCCGACCGACCGGCGCCGCCGAACATTCCCTCGGAGCTCGCTCGGAGGCGAGGATGGGGCGTCGCCGAGAACCACGTCGGCCAGAAATCGGACGATGGGATCCGGCCCTTCACAGACTCACCGAGAAGCAAATCGACGAGCTCGCCGCGACTTTCATCCCCCCGAAGGATCTGTCGCTCTTCGAATGGGAGTATCCCGAGCCACGGGACGCGCGATCTCGTCGCCAGAGGAAGACGCGCGCGCGGATGTTCGGGGGCCAGTACACGGGCGAGTTCGATTTGGTGCGTGGCGAACGCCCGGCCTGGGAGAGGCTCGGCCCGCTTCAGGGTCCGAATTTCGGCGTGCTCGCAGAACTGGCCGCGCTGAAGGCTCGACGCGAAGTGAAGAGGTCTAGGAGGTGCGCCCGCCGAGTCCTCCAGAACCGTCTCGATACGTGCTTCACGGAGAAGGAACGTCACGATGCAGCGAAGTGGGTCCGCCGCTGCTATCCCGAGCCTGACCCCCACAAACTGATCGCAGATTATCTTCGGAGTTGGGGCGTTTCCGACCGTGCCCCCTCGAGGCGGACCCTCCAACGCTATCGTCAGCTCGTCGCGCCCATCCGAAGCTTCCTCGCCAGGTTGATCGCCGACCTCAAGCGCTGAGAGCCGAAGAACCACCATCCCGCCTACAGAATTAAGTGGCACACTTTGCGCGGCGGCCATGCAGCAATATGCATGGCTATGAAGAGGATATCTCCACTCCGGATCTTCAGAGTAGCAGCCGGGCTCACTCTTGATGACCTCGCTGGGCCGACGGGCATCGACAACGGCACCCTCTCTCGGCTCGAGCGCGGTCTCCGTCCTCTCAGCGTAGAACAGGTTCAGAAGATCATCGCGGCCATCGGGCCGGACGCGATCGAAAGCATCATCGCGGCCGCGGATCTGGTGAGACCCCAGGCTCGAAAAGAGCGGTCATCGTGAGCCGGCGCCGCGTCTCCGCCGCCGAGGTCGATCTCTGCCTCGCAAGTTTCTGTCCGGCCCCCGTCCCTCTCGGACCGCGGGAATGCCTCCGACCTCGTGGCGGCTCGCTCGAGAACGCTCTCGCGATTCTTGCGAACGCCCGCATCATCCGATCGTCTGTCGAGCGCCTTGCGATCGAACAGGCCTGGTCGATCCGCGCATCGGTCGCTCTCGAGGCAGCCCGTTTCTTGACGGACTGGGGCGAGGACATGGTCACACGTCGGCGCGGCGCCGGCGAGGGTGTCCGATGATCCGCGCGCGGCGTTCGGTCGAGCCCACCATCGCACGGATCCTCGATGGCAGCAGGGCCGTGCCTCCGGGAGATCGGATCGGGATCGTGGAGGACGGGCGCCTCCTCACCATCCGCGAGGTCGCCGCGCGATACGCGGCCAGTCCCGCGACGATCGAACGCCTCGTCGCCGAGGGTATGCCGTGCCTCGACCTTGCGATCCACCGTCCCGGGCGGCGACCGAAACGAAATCTTCGATTTGACCCGGCCGCGTGTGACCGGTGGTTGGCGCGACGATGAAATAAATACGGCCGCGTTCGAGCGCGGCCGGGAGGTGCGGAACCGTGGAGACCGAACACTACGACGAGATCCACCGGCTGTCAACCGCGGAAGCTGAGCGGGCGCTTCTCAAATCGATCATCAGCCGAGGGCGCGAGGGCCTCGAAAGAGCGCGTCGAATTGTCAGGGTCGAAGACTTCGCCCTCGTCGTTCACAGGGAGTTTTTCAGTGTGCTTCTGGAGATGGATGAACTGGGGCTCCCGTTCACGCGGTCGAGCATCACCGAGTTTCTGAAGCGGCCGAGGTCGACGTGCCAGTAGAAAAGAAAACGATCGCCATGCCATCCGACCAGGAACAGGTTGCGCTGGTCGCGCAGCCCGGGTGCGACAGCTGCAGTCACCCTGGTTGCGACGGAACGCCGATCTTCTATCTCGCCGGCCGCGGCGCGTGCTCGCAGCATCACCACGAACTGGAGCTCACAACGTGCCGGTGAGGAAGGGCCAGAAGAGCACGCCGACCGTCGCCGAACTCGAGGAGCGGGTCCCCCACTCAAGGGAGGCGGAGGCCTCCGTCCTTGGCGGCATCCTCGCCGGCCTGAATCCCGTTTCCGTGCTCGCCGGCGCGCGGCAGCTCCTCTCGGCCGATGACTTCTTCATCCCGAACCACCGCCTGATCTGGGAAGCGATGGTCGCCGTATCGAACGTGTCGAGGGAGATCGATCTCGTGATGCTGAAGGAGAGGCTCGCGGGCGCCGGTCAGCTCGAGACCGTCGGCGGGCCCGCTTTCATCGCGTCGCTCGTCGACGGCGTTCCGAAGTCTTCAAACGTGCAGCACTACGCACGGATCGTGAAGGACAAGGCGGTGCGGCGCGGGATCATGGAGGGTGCGCTTTGTCTCGCCGGCGCGTGCACGAACGGACATGAGACATCGGCCCTCCTCGAGGCAGGAAGCGATCTCTACCGGCAGACGATCGCCGTAGATCCCGAGGCGCGGAAGGGGTGCGCCAGCACGCACGAGCTGATGAGCGACTACTCGGCGAACGTCACGCGCGGTCGTGGCCAGAAGGTCTGGACCCGGATTCGGCCGCTCGATGAGGCGACCGATGGTATGCGCCCGGGCGAGGTGCTTACCATCGTCAAACGCCCGCAGGTCGGCGGGAGCGCCATCGCGAGTCAGATCCTCCACAACGCAGCGATCGAGGGCGAGCCCTGCGTCTTCTTCTCCCTCGAGATGCCACGCACCCAGGCGTTCGAGCGCCTTGTCCAGCAACGGCTCGGACTGTCGCGCGCGCTCGTGGAGCGTCTGGGCGCCGCCGGCTGGTCCGCCCTGACTGCATCACAGCGTGCCGCGCTCAACGGCATGGCGGTCAACATCATCGTCGTCGACCGCGGCAAGAGCGGGATCTCGGAGCTCGACTCCTCAATGCTGCAGGCGTCGGCAAAGCTCGAGCGTCCCCCTCGCCTGGTCGCGATCGATTACCTCGGGCTCCTGAGCTCGGGGGCGAAGAACCTGCCCCTCTACCAGCGCGTTTCCGAGGCGGCCGTCGACGTGAAGTCGTTCGCGAAGCGCCATGAGTGCGCGGTCGTTCTCATCTCGCAGGCCGGCCGCGACCAGGACCAGGAGAAGAGCGAGGGCGCCAAGGAGCTGGGGCTCGACGCCGCGCGCGACTCGGGCCAGGTGGAGGAGGCGGCGGACTTCATGTTGACCCTGTGGAGGCCAGAACTCTCCTCGACCACCGGCCCGCTCGAGAAGCACCGGTCCCGCGGCCAGCTCTGGGGCCGGCTCGTGAAGAACCGCCGCGGCCCCCTGCCGAGCTTCTGCATGCACCTGGACGTAGAGACCCTGCGCATCAGCGACGGGACGGAGGGCTCGTGAGCCGCACCGGCTGGGTTGCCGTGCCGCGTGCCGTCCGCGACGCGCCCTGGTTCAAGGAGGCCGATCCCTTCACGCGCGACTTCTGGATGCTCCTGATGAGCCTGGCCGCCTACGCCCCGCGCACGACAGAAACGGACCTGAATCTCGCTCCCGGACAGCTCGTGACGTCGTGGAAATCTCTCGCCGAACAGATGGCCTGGACCGAGAACCGGAAGCGCAAGACTCCCACCCTCGCGAAATGCCGGTGGGCAGCGGAGTTCCTGAGAAATGCCGGTGAGGCTGCATGGACGCCGACAGGGGCTCCGCACTACACCGGCATCGTCGTAACGCTTGAGCGGTGGGCGTTGTACGCCGTTGCAGGCGAGACAGTAGCCGACACCACAACAGACACCACCGCAGACCGTCTGTTGGACACCACAGCAAGATCAGAAGAAGAACTACAGGGGTCTGCCGGAAGAGCAAGAAAAACCCCCTTCGAGAGACAGCAGGAGAAGTACCGGAGGGACGAGGAAGAGGGCCGACGCCTCATCGCCGAAGAGCGACGACGACAGACCGCGGGGCTTGATGCACTGCCAGAACCAGGAGGGGCGGATGTGCACTGAGCGGGGCCGCAGCGTCCGAGCGCGCAGGCAGCTATCGTCCTCGCCGGGGGCGCGCGGGGGCGTGCAAAGGACGCCGAGTCCTCGCGCGCTCCTGAAACCCACGCCCTGTAGCGACTTGCGGAGACAGGTGTCCACGGAATGACCACGGCGAAGAAGGCCGCAGAACGCTCTCGGAAGGCCCCCAAATCGGGTCACGGTCGACGTTACCCGCGCGGACCGCACGAGGCCGGAGCACTGGCAGCCGTCGGGGACCGTCGTGCGGTGGGCCTGGCGGAGCTCGACTATCTGTGCGCGGGCCTCAAGGACCTGGAGGCTCGGGCGCTCGCCGACCTCGGGGGTGCGGAGACCGTCTCCGAGTTGCGTCGGAGAGTCCTCAGCATTGGGCTCGCCGCGGACGGATTCGTGCTCGCCCTGCTTGCTGAGGTCGTGGACAAGATGAAACAGAGCCGGGCGGCCGGACACGTACCGCACCCCTCGAGATACGAGGCCGTGCACGTCATCGCGACGTTCATGGATTTGGCGGCGCGGCGCTACAAGGACGTGGGGCTCGACCGCCTAGCGCGTCGCGTGCCGTCGCTCGGGGACTACCTGGCAGAGCGTCAGGGGGGCTCAGCAGCCTCAGGAGACGCGAACGCGACCGCGTCGGCACCATCGGTCTCGCCTGCGCCCGATCGCGCAACGGGGCCCACGACGCGAAGCAACGCGCGGCCGTCTGAGGTGAAGCCGTGAGCATCCCGTACATCACCAACGAGGAGTTCATCATCGACCCACAGCTCTACGCCTTCACCGAGGCATCGATGGCCCAGCGGGCCGCGATTCGTGTCTCCTTCGACGGCCTGCCGCCGGCGAATGCCGAGCAACGGGACTTTATCGAGACAGCTCTCGGCCGGCCCTGGGGAGAGGACCTTCGGCGGGTCCGGCGAATGGTCGCCTGGGTCTGCGGAGCCGACAGTGGGAAATCGGTCATCGCCGGCGGCTCTCTCCTGCATGGTGCGCTCTTCTGCAGCCTGAAGGGGCTTCGACCTGGCCAGCGCGCTCACGGTCTACTGATGGCGCCTGACACGCGTCTGGCGTCGATCCCGTTGTCGTACATTCGCGGCGCCATCTCAGCGTCGCCCATCATCGCGGCCGAGGTCGAGAGCGAAACGACGGACTCGATCAGGTTCACGCGCGGTACGGAGATTGGCGTCCTCCCTGCAACGGTGGGCGGTCGCGCGCCCCGCGGTCGACGCTTCTACCGTGTCGTGATGGAAGAAACGGCGTTCTTCATGGACGCCGATTACCGCGTCAACGACCGGGACGTCCTGCGTGGGTTTCGCGTTCGTGTCCTTCCGGACGGTCAAATCGTGCTGATCTCAACCCCCTGGAGGAAGACGGGGCTCCTGTACGACCTGCACAAGCTGGAGTTTGGACGGTCGGAGCGCACGCTCGTTCTCCAGGCGCCTACTGCGCTGATGCGCCCCGACAAGTCCGCGGCGGCGCTGGCGGACGAGTTCGCCGACGACCCCGTGATGGCGGCGGCCGAGTTGGGCGCGGAGTTCATGGAGAACGCCGGGGCCTTCCTCGAGGCGGCAGACCTGGAGAAGGTCATCGAGTCGCGGGTCACCCGCCGCGAGCCCGAGGCGGGGTTCCGGTACGTCGCCGCGACCGACCCGTCCGGGCTGCGCAACGACCCGTGGGCGTTCACGGTCCTCGGCCGGAGGGAGGACCAGCTCGCGCAATTCGTCGTCCGGTCCTGGCGGCCGGGGTCGAGCGTCGACCAGGTCGTGACGGACATCGCGTCCGAGTTGCGCCTGTTCGGGCTGACGGGGCTCGTCGCGGATCAGTTCGGCTCCGAGGTGACGAAGGCCCACTTCACCCGCGCCGGGATCCACCTCGAGGAACGGCCGTTCACCTCGGGGCCCGGGTCGCCGAAGACCCTCGGCTTCAAGGCGCTCCGCGAGGTCGTCATCGGCCGGCGCATCGCGCTCCTGGACGACGTCGAGCAGAGCCGCGAGTTGAAGCTGCTCGAGGTGACGCGGCTGGCCGGCGGCGGCGAGCGCATCGCGGCGCCCGGACGTCTGCATGACGATCGCGCCTGCGCCCTGGCGCTAGCCGTGCACGAGCTCTACGGCGGCCGCGGCGCCGACGCCTACCTCGCGATGCTCGCCAGACAGCTCGAACGGCTGCACGCGATGGAGCGCGGCGAGCTCCCCCCGCCAGGACAGGAGAAGCGCGAGGCGATCCGGGTCGTGCCGCTCACCTCACCTGACAAAGTCCGTCAACCGACCGAACACCAACGCGTCATTTTCGCGGCCGCCGGCGCCGTCCGGCGAGCCTGAAAAGGAAACCGATGACCACAGCGACAGCGAGGAAGACCCGAACCGTCCCCGAGGCGAAGACCCGGATCGCGGCGATCGAGAAGCGCGCGGCCGACCTGCAGGACGAGGTCCGCGCCGCCGCCGACCGTGACGCGCAGCTTCTCGCGGCGCTCGAGGACGTCCGGGGCCGGCACCGCGAAGGCAGCGCGAAGCGCACCGACGTTCGAATTGCCGAGCGCGCCCTCGAGGAGCACCGCCGCGAGACAGCACACCTCGACGACGCGGTCAAGAGTCTGCGCGCCGAGCTCGCCGACCTCGAGTCCTTCGTCGCCGGCGAGGAGAGCGACCAGGCCCGACGCGACCAGGAGGCGGCGGCCGCGCCCCTGCGCGCCGAGGCGGAAGCCCTCGTCCCGGAGTTCATCCGGACCCTCCAGGGCGTCGGCGACACGCTCATCAGGCGGAAGCGCCTGGCGGCTCGGCTGCGCGAGGAATTTCCCCTCGCGAGTCCGGTTCAGGCGATCCCCATGCCGGAGCTCGTGCGCCGCACCGCTGGCAAGGACGCCGGAGGCCTGAGCTTCCGGACCGTCGAGACCTACATCAGGTTCGTCCTGGCGGGCTTCGAGCCGGAGGGCGATCGGAATCTGGACGAGCGGTTTCACATCACCGCGCGATAACACGCGCGCCAGGAAGGAGCAGTTCCATGAACCGAAGTCAGGAACTTCAGGAAATCCGGTCCGCCCTCGACGGCATCAGTGCCCGGATCGAGGCAATCAAGCGCCCGAGCGTGACCGCGGCCCGCACGCCGGATCCACCGCGGGGCAACAGCCCGGGCCAGCCGAGCGCGATCAGTCTGAACCCTCCGCGTCCAATCCCGGCGAGCGACCCCGTGGTCGAAGCGATCACGATCGCGGCGGCGGCGCAGGTCATGGAGCAGCTGTACCACCGCCCGCACGCCGACCTGTTCGCGGAGCTGCGGAGGCGCACGGACGTGCACCGCCTGGAAGGGGGCGACTTCAATACCGCGTTCGGCCGGGCGAAAGCCGAGCTCGTCGCGGCCATCGTCGCGGGCCTGGCGTAGGTCGATCATGGGAGAGACCGTCATCCGTATCGTCCTCGAGGGCACCGACGCCGCGCTGGCGATGTTGAAAAGGAACGAGTCGATCGTCCTCGACGGTATTGAAAAGGGGATGCGCGATGCCACACTCACGATCCTGGCACGAGTGAAGGTAAGACTGTACGCCGGCCCTCATCCGATGCAACGGCGCGGCGCCGCGGGACTTGCCGGATCCATCACCAGCGACGTCAAGCGCGAAGGTAAATTCATCCGCGGGATCGTCGGCTCTACCATGCCCTACAAGACCGGCTATGCGGCCATCCTCGAGAAGGGCGGCCCGATTCCGGAGATCGTCCCGCGGAAGGGGAAGGCCCTGATGTTCCCGAACACCCAGGGCGTTTCCGGCGGGAGCTACCGGGCGGTCCTGGCGAGCGGTGGCACCATCCGGGCGGCCGTCAATGCGGCGCAGAAGACCAGCCGCAAGACGGGCCAGAGCGAGTGGATCTTCGTCAAGCGCGTCCGCGCCCGCTATCAGCAGGCGTATCCCTACCTGCGGCCGTCCTTCGATGCCGAACGGGACCGGGTCGGGCCGATGATCAGGACTCGCATCATCGAGGCGCTGCGAGCAAAAGGAAAAATCTGAACCGAGATTAACATGGCGAATCTGCAAGAGAGGTGAGCTCATGCCCACGTCCGATGGTGACGCTGATCTTAAGGTAGTCATCAAGGCCCTGCTGGACTCCAAGGGCTTCGAGGAGGCGCAGCTCGCCCTCAAGAAGATGAAGGGCGCCACTGACGATGCGGCGCCGGGCTTTAAGGCGATCAATCAGGAGATCTCCAGGCGCGAGATCAAGGTCTTTACCGCCGAGCTGCTCCAGGGCATCGGCGTGATGCAAGGCGCCGGTGCTGCGGGCCGGGTCGCGGCAGAGGGCTTCGCACTCATGACCGGCGGCATGGGCCTGGTGGTCAACCTGCTCCTGGCGCTGGGGGGGCTCTTCGCCGTCACCGTCATCCCTAAAATCAGCGAGTATTCAAAGGAAAGCGCCGAGGCGAAAAAGAAACAGGACGAGCTGACACAATCGATCATCACGCAGCTTCCCCAGCTCGAGGAGCTGGCCAAGAAGATCGGCAACGTCAACACGGCCCTCGCTGAACAGGTCAAAGCCGTCCGTTCTGAAGCCCTGAAACAACAATCGAGGGAGATCGGCGAGAACACCGGCAAGGTGATCGTCCTCGAACAAAAGTGGGGCGATTTGACCGACAAGATCGCCTACTTCGACAAGCTCCTGAAGACGGCCGCGCCGGGCAGTGCCACAGCAAGCCGCGTCCAGAAGTTGCGGGATGAAGCGGCGGCGACGCTCGACGAGATCAATCGACTGAGCGCCGTCCTGACTGAACAACTCGCCGCCGAGGAGAAGGGCATCATCGTTGAGGATATGCGGAGAACGCAGACCGACAAGGTCACGCAATCAACCAAGGACCGCAAGCAGGCGACCGAGGACCTGATCAAGTTACAGCGGGAAATGGACGCAGCCTTCCGCAGGTCGGACGAGCAGCACTTCAAGGAAGAGCAGTTCCTGACCGATCTCACCACCGCTGAGGGTGAGCGCGGCAAGATGGCGGTCAAGGGCGCGAAGGAAGCCGAAGAGGCCGTCCACAAGAGCACGATGGCATCGGGGAAAGCCGCGCTGCAGGAAGCCAGGCAGGCCGTCGCGGAACGGAAGATGCTCCGCGAGAGGGCGAACGCGGAGCGCCAGTTTCACGAAGACTCGATCGCCTCCGGGGTCCAGGCCGCCGCCGTCTTTGCCGGTCTGTTCACGAAGAACAAGGCGATCAACATCGCAGCCGCCCTGATCGATACCTACGCCGCGGCGGACAAGGCGCTGAATCAGTATCCCGGGCCGCCCTGGACGATCCCGTTCGCCGCCCTGGCCGTGGCCACCGGTCTTGCGAACGTGAAGGCGATCGAGAGCGCCGGCGCTGGGTTCGATGACCCCTTCGCGGATCGGGTCGCGGCGAAGATGGGCCGGAAGTCGGCCGAGGACTTCGCCCGGCACTTTGGAGGAACGTTCTCGCGCGAGCTGCCCGCGGCGATGGCCCAGCAGGTCACGCACAACTACACCACCATCGACCGTGGGATCACGCTGAACACGCAGAACCATTCCATCATCGGCGCGCGCCGCACCGAGCAGCTCAAGCAGCTCAAGCGCGACCTGGTCATCATCGATCGGATGTACAACCGCGGGAAGATCGGGGGATAGCCATGGACGAACCGAAGCCGTTGCAGGAGATGACGTCGGAGGAGTTCTGGAAGGAGCTGGGTCGGCGGGGGGAGGCGGTGGTTGAGATCCTGAAGGAGCTCGAGCGCCGCTATCCCGTGCTTCCCCTCTCCGAATTACTCGCGAAGGGCATACCGCAGATGGAAGGTATCGCCCGGATGCTCGTCGCGCGCGGGATGAGCGGCGAGAAGCACTGACGGTTTGCAGACGTGTGCACCTGAGGTTGACACCACCGGGCCCCGGGCGTATATAGGCCGTGGAGACAGTCATGGCGAACGTCGCGGCTTTTCTTTGTCCGCGTATATCCGAGGCCTCGGATCGGGCAAGCTTGCCTTCGGGCAAGAGGCGCGCCGGCGCTGTGGCTGTCTCCAAACACCGCGACGTCCGGCGCGTCCTTCCCCTCCTTCACCCGCCGGCCGCCGCCCTTCCCCAGGGAGGCCGTCATGCCTGCAACTGCTGAAGACAACGTCGTCCTACTCGATGAAATCCGCCGAGTCAGGGAGCTCGTCGACCCGTCCTTCCGTCTCCTGCCGAAACGGTTCGACAAGGCTGCGCAGGAGTTCATGGTAAGTCACGCGAGCACGCTCCGATCGGACCCCAGGACCATTCGGAGTAATCTCAAGCTGCTCGATGATCACTTCCACGATCGGCTCCTGCACGAGATCACCCCGGCCGACATTCAGCAGATGATCCTGGCGCGGTTGAAAACCGGAGTGTGCCATGCCACGGTCAACCGCCAGCGGGCTATTCTCTCCAGCCTGTTCCGCTGGAGCGTCGAGCAGGGGTACGCAATTGTCAACCCCGTCAAGAACGTCAAGAAATTCAGAGAGAGCGCCGGGCGCACGCGGTTTCTTACGAAGGACGAGACCGAGAGGTTGTTGAAGGCCTGCAAGCCCCACCTTCGAGAGCTCGTCTTCGCCGCGATCTACACCGGCGGCCGCCTGAGCGAACTGCTGAAGCTCCGTTGGTCTGAGGTCAACTGCGAGAGAGGCATCCTGACCTTCCGACGCGAGACCACGAAAAGCGGGAAAGGAAGAACGATCCCGCTGGCGCCGGAGCTGGCCCGCATGCTCCACAACCTTCGAGAGGCCCGCAGGCACCTGACGGACTACGGCTGGGATCCGGATCATGTCTTCACCTACGTGGGCCGGCCGCTCGCGTGTGTCAGGACGGCCTTCATTCACGCCCGCAAGAAGGCCGGCCTCGAGGATGTCCGCTTCCACGACCTGCGCCACTCGTTCGCATCTAACTTCGTCATGAACGGTGGGGACATCTACCGCCTGCAGCGGCTCCTTGGTCACAGCAGCATCAGCCTGACGGAGCGCTACAGCCATCTCTCCGAGGATTTCATGCAGCAAGCGGTGAGCTTCATCGGAATCCCCGGGACCGTGCGCGCGCCGCTCAAGCTCGTCAAGCAGGCTCCGCCGGCCCCGCCCCCGGAGGTCCCACCAAGCGACGCTCACGAGGCGACGGATGTCCAGGAGCCCAAGCAGACCCCCAAGAAGGGGAACGCAGCGGCTCTTCTCGAGGACCTGGTCGCCATTTTCGCGATGGAACATAACCCGCAGATCGCGACAGCGCTCCTCGTCCAACGTCTCACGAAAATGGACCGCTGGGCTTGGATTGGCGATGAGCCGATTGAGGCCGGACGCCAGATCGGCCGGATCCTCCGGGATGTGGGCGTGCGTCCGAGGCAGATCCACTGGAAGGGCGCGAACGAGAAGGGATACAGAGTCGAAGACATCGCGAGCGCCTTCGTCGCGCACGCCAGGGACTGAGGGGAGGCCGCGATGTCCACCGCTGAAATCGATCTCCTGCGCGAGATCCGCAACCTCGTCGATCCCGCGGCTCGAGTTATCGCGCGCACCTTCGACGAAGTCGCCGACGAGTTTAAGGCCGTGCACCTGGTCACGCTCAGAGACCGACGCGGCTCCTACGACAGCACACTCGGGATCCTGCGGCGCTTTTTCTCGGACAAACGATTCCACGAAATAGGAGTCAACGACGTCCAGGCCTTCCGATCCGCCCGGATCCGCCAAGGCGTCAAGGGCTCCACCGTGAACCGCACGTGCGCCATGCTGTCAAAGATGTTCACCTGGGGCACTGAGCGCGGTTACTGTCTCGACAACCCAGTGCGCCGCATTCGAAGGTTCCACGAGTCGCGCGGCAGAGTCCGCTACCTGAAGCCCGAAGAGATCGATCGGCTACTCGCCGAGTGCAAGCCGACGATCCGAACGCCCTGCCTCATGCAGTTCATCATGACGCTCATCTACACGGGCGGCCGGCGCGGCGAGACCCTGCAGCTGAAGTGGCAGGAGATCGACTTCGATCTCGGCACTGTCCGTTTCCGGGCCGAGACGACGAAGAGCGGAGAGAGCCGCGACGTCCCCCTGGCGCGCGAGCTTGCCGACGTGCTCCGTGAATGGCGGAGGATCCAAGAACATTTCGGTCGAGAGGAATACGTCTTCGCGTTCGCCGGGACGCGCGCCGGCGTCATGAGGCAGGCCTTCGAGAAAGCTGTCCGTCGAGCAGGCATCTCGGATTTTCATTACCACGATCTGCGTCACTGCTTCGCGAGCATGTTCGTGCAGAACGGGGGGGACCTCTATCGCCTGAAACAGTACCTCGGGCACAGCTCTATCCAGATGACCGAGAGGTACGCTCACCTGAGCCGACGTCGTCTGCAGGAGGGCCTCGAGTTCATCGGCATCCCGGGTAGGTTGAAACCGGCCACGCCGAAGCGGGCACCCATTATCGCGGATGCTCCACTACCAGCGCCGTCGCTCCTGCCGAGTGCGCCCGCCTCGTGTGTCTCGGATGAATCCCTCGCGCTGCTCGCGGACCTTGCGGCCCTCCTGAAGCGCCGGGGGGGCTCTCTCCCGACGAGCCGCATCCTGGAAGAGATGGGCGCGTCGGCACGGTGGACGAGCCTGAGCGGGCCGAAGATGGACCGCTCCCGGATCCTGGCCGCCATGCTCAGGCCGATGGGGATCCTCGCTGGATGGGTGCAGTCGAACGGGGCGAGCCGGCGCGGCTACCGTCTCGAGGACCTGGCGCCGGCGATCGTCAAGTATCTGAAGAGCTGATCGGACGGGCGGCCCGGCGCGGCTTCGCCCGTCCAGACCACAGACCCGCGCCGGGACATGAGGAGGATCGATGACATCGACGATTCTAGAGATTTTCGCAGGTCGGGCCGGACTCGTGCTCGATCTCATCGGGGCGGTTTATCTCTGGCGCGGCGCGACGCCGCCCGGGTGGCGACCCTCCTATGCGCTCATTGCGCCGAACGACTGGGATCCTGACAAGGACCGGGCTGAATACGAGTCCCTTGCGCGAACTTGGGAACAGCGCAATCGCATCGGGCTTGGTTTCCTGGTCGTTGGGTTTCTGTTTCAGCTCCTCGGCACCTTCGCGGGGAGATAGAGGAGGGGCCGGTCGACCCCGGGACAATTGCCTCTTGACACATCCATTCCGTAGTGACACACTTGGGATCGTATGGCCTACCTGAGAGTGAGCAGGCGAGGGAAGCGGCGCTACTACTACATCGTGGAGGCGCGGCGCAGTAGTGGCACAATCCGACAGAAGGTCCTCGAGTATCTCGGCCGGGACCCTGAGCCGAAGCGGCTCAAGAGGGCGCTGGCCTACTGGGGCGTGAAGGCGATGCCACGGACACAGAGGAAGAACACATGATAGGCGCGCTGGTCTCTCTAGGGGCCGTCGTGTTGGCCTACCTCCTTGGTCGGTACGGGAAGATGAGCGAGTTCAAATTCGGCCTCTTGCAGCAGGCAGCCTCGCTCTACTACAGGTTGACCAGGTCGGGCGCTGAGTATCGCCGAGCACTCGCAGCCTTGCGACGAGTTGCGCCCGCCCCCGAGGAGGCAGGACAAGATCGGTTCTCGTACACGAGAGAGACGAAGGCGCAGTTTGAAATATGCCTTGGCGACGTAGCCGCGGTCTCTGATCTGATGGAACAGTTCTTTGATGAGCCTTCAGTTAGTGAACGCTGGAACGAGATCGCGGCGGCCTTTGAGGAGCTGTGGGAACGAGGCGACTTGCTAACGGCTGACGAGGCATGGGCCGGCAGAATCATGGACCAGTGGAGCGCACTGGTACACAAAGCCGCTTTGGAGTGTAAGCGTCATCCGTGGGAGGGCGCCGCAAGATTGGCCCGACAAATTCTCCGGGGAGAATTGTGAGAGCGAAGCCCGGCAAGGGCGGGAGGTAGAGATGGCGAAGATCATCAAGCGTGGCTCGACCTACTACATCGACTACCGGAGCCCGGCGACCCGGATGGGCAAACGGAAGCGCGTCAAGGTGGGGCCCAGCAAGAGGGACGCGGAGATCCTCCTTGGGCAGCTCCAGGAGCAGGTCGCCCGCGGGATGCACCCGACGCTCGGCACTATCAAGCCGATGCCGTTCGGAGAGGCGGCCGCGCGGTTCATGGTCGAATACGTCAAGGTCACTTCCCGCCGGCCCGAGACCTACCAGGTCCGCCTCGAGCCTCTGTCGAAGCACTTCGGCGACCTGCCGATCGGCTCGATCACGAGGGCGGAGGTCAACCGTTACCGCACCCTCCGGCTGCAACAGCCGAAGCTCAAGAGGGGAGCCGGGACCGTCTCCAAGTCCACCGTCAACCGCGAGGTCGCCTTCCTATCGCGCCTGTTTACCTGGGCCCGGGACGAGGCGGGGATCTTCGCCGGGGACAATCCTTGCCGGCGACTGCGGTTCGACGAGCCCGAGCCCGACGAGGATCACTACCTTACGCCCGAGCAGGCGGACAAGCTGATTGCGGCCGCGGCGCCGCACGCGAAACCGATCCTCGGGCTCATGTTCGAGGTGTGCTCCCGCAAGACCGAGACCCTTATGCTCGAGTGGTCCGACGTCGACCTGACGCCAGGGGCGGAGCGCGTGACGTTTAAGGCCGAGAGCACGAAGTCGGGGAAGGCGAGGACCGTCCCGTTGACGCCGGTCGCCATCGCCATCCTCCGCGAGCTCGGGCGGGTTCGGTTCACGTCACACAACCGGGTGTTCACGCACCGCGGGCGGCCGATCACGAGGATCGACAGCGCCTGGAAGACGGCGCGCAAGAATGCCGGACTTCCATCGTGGGTCACGCCACACACGACCAGGCACACCGGGGCGACATGGTTCCGACAGAACAACGGCGATCTGTTCCGGCTCAAGGACATCCTCGGGCATTCGGACATCCGGCTGACCGAGCGGTACGCGAAGGCGTCCCCGGACTACCAGCGGGAGAGCCTGGCCTACATGGGCCGGCCGAAGGCGCAGGAGGAGTCACGTGGACAAGGCGTGGACACGAATCGCGGCAGCGATGCCTCGAACGCCGCGTCCTGAGCATGTCTCACGCGATTTCAATAGGGGATACTCGTTGAAGTCATCGACAGTCAAGCGGTCCAGAAACCCGGGTCAAGGACATCTTCACCTGAGCGCCCCCGCCGGCACCCGATCGACGTTCCTGCGCGCCAGACTCGTCGTCCCGCCCGCGCTCGAAGAGCAGGCGGTTGCGGCGCTGTGGGAGAACGGCTGTCTCGGCATCCAGATCGTCGCGTCCGGCTCGGTGCCGCGCCTGACGCTCGACGCGTACTTCCCGGGCCGGGCGGGAGCGAGGCGGCTCGGCGGCCGCCTGCAAACCGCCCTGCTGGGCGCCGGACTGGCCCCGCCCGGACGCTTTCGTCTGCGCTCGGTCGGGCCCGGTCGCTGGGTCGAGAGGTGGCAGAGAACGCTGCGGCCGATGGTCATCGGGACTTTCCTGGTGGTGCCGGAGGGGTGCGGAGTCCCCGCGCGGAGACCCGGCCGCCACACACTGCGGGTGCGATTCGGCCAGGCGTTCGGGACGGGCGAACATGCCTCCACCCGCCTCTGCCTGCGACTCCTGCAGCGGCACCTCGCTGTCGGACAGCGTGTCGCCGACCTGGGTGCGGGCAGCGGGATCCTGGCGATGGCCGCCCGTCGTCTCGGAGCCGGACGCGTGGTCGCGATCGATACCGACAGGGTGGCGCTGTCGGTGGCGCGCCTCAACCTCAAAGACAACGGGTTGTCGGGACTCATCGAGCTGGTGTGCGCAGATGCTTCGGAGGCGGCGCGCTACGGCCCGTTCGACCTCCTGCTGGTCAACATCGGTGCCGCGACCATAGGCAGAATTATTCCGGCTATCCACGCCGCCCTGGCGCCGGGCGGGCACGCCATCCTCGCAGGGATCCTGGTGGACGACGAAGTCGACCTCATGCGGGCCGCCCGGCGGCATCGCTTCGCTCTCGTCGACAGACGGCGCTCCCGGCCCTGGTCGGCCCTGGTGCTGCGCCGAAGCGGCCCTGAACGCCGCGGGACGTCAGGGGCGTCTTGATATCGTTTCACCCCCTGCCTTATACTCGGACGACACCTGAACGCACACGCGCCTCCGAGGGGAGATCAGGATGGCCTTCACGAAGGCCGAGACGATCTGGATGAATGGACGCCTGATTCCCTGGGAGCAGGCGACCGTGCACGTCCTGTCCCACGTCATCCACTACGGCTCGTGCATCTTCGAAGGGATGCGCTGCTACAAGACGCAGCGTGGTCCGGCCGTGTTCCGCCTGCGCGACCACGTCGACCGGCTGTTCGACGGCTGCAAGATCTACAGGATGGAGATCCCGTACACGCGCGAGCAGATCGAGTCGGCGATCCTCGATACGGTCCGTTCCAACCGGCTGGAGGCCTGCTACATCCGCCCCCTGGTCTATCGGGGATACGAGTCGCTCGGGGTCGATCCGTTTCCATGTCCCATCGATGTCGCGGTCGCGGCCTACCCCTGGGGCTCGTACCTGGGCAAGGATGCGGCGGAGAAGGGTGTCGACGTGATGGTCTCCTCCTGGCGCCGTCAGGCCCCGGACACGCTGCCCGCCATGGCCAAGGCGAGCGCCAACTACATGAACTCGCAGCTCATCAAGATGGAGGCGCTGGTGAACGGCTACGCCGAGGGGATAGCACTCGACGCCACCGGCTTCGTCAGCGAAGGAAGCGGCGAGAACCTCTTCCTGGTCAAGAAGGGGGTCCTGTACACGCCGCCGCTGACCGCTTCGATTCTCCCCGGCATCACGCGGCAGTCGGTCCTCCAGCTCGCCCAGGATCTCAAGATCCAGGTGATCGAGCGCAGCCTGCCGCGGGAGTCGCTCTACATCGCGGACGAGGTCTTCTTCGTGGGCACGGCCGCCGAGGTGACGCCGATCCGCACGATCGATCGGATGACGATCGGCCGGGCCAGGAAGGGTGAGATCACCTCGCGGATCCAGTCTGATTTCAAATCGATCACGTCCGGCCAGATCGAGGATCGCCACCACTGGCTTTCCCCCCTGCAGTAGGCGCCTGTCCGCTCGGAAGTCCCGCCCACCCCTGCCTGCGTAACAGTCAGAAAACAAGCCGGTTTCTTGACTTCGCACCGCGCGGAACCTAGATTCCACGCGTCGTCACGGGGGCCGGTTTCCCCCCAGGGGAGCAGCGGCAACTCCATGCACGTCAACGACCTGCTCAAGATTGCGACGGAGCGCCGGGCGTCGGACCTGCATCTCAAGGTCGGCAGCCACCCCGTCATCCGCGTGAACGGCCGCCTCACCCCCCTCAGCGAGCTGAATCGCATGTCGCAGGAGGACACCATTGCCATGGCGTTCAGCATCATGAGCGGACGCCAGAAGCAGAAATTCAAGGACCACTTCGAGATCGACCTGGCGTACTCGGTCCCGGGCCTGGGGCGTTTCCGCGTCAACGTGTTCCAGCAGCGCGGCACCGTCGGGCTGGTGCTGCGCGTCATCCCGGCCAAGATCCTGAGCATCGAGGATCTGCTGCTGCCGCCCGTCCTGAAGACCATCGCCGACGAGCGTCGCGGGCTGATCCTGGTCACCGGGACCACCGGATCGGGAAAATCGACCTGTCTGGCCGCCATGATCGACTACATCAACCAGCAGCGCACCGAGCACGTCATGACGATCGAGGACCCGATCGAGTTCCTGCACCGCGACAAGAAGAGCCTGGTGAACCAGCGCGAGGTCGAGGTCGACACGAAATCGTTCGCGACGGCCCTGCGTTCGGCCCTGCGGCAGGATCCCGACGTCATCCTGGTCGGCGAGATGCGCGACTACGAGACGATCGAGACGGCTTTGACCGCGGCCGAGACCGGGCACCTGGTGTTCTCGACCCTCCACACCCTCGACGCCACCGAGACGATCAATCGCGTCATCTCGGTCTTCCCTCCGCACCAGCAGAAGCAGATCCGGCTGCAGCTCGCGAGCGTCCTGAAGGCGGTCATTTCGATGCGCCTGCTGCCGCGCGCCGACGGCAACGGCCGGGTGCCTGGCGTCGAAGTCCTGCGGATCACCAACTTCGTGCGCGACTGCATCGAGAACAAGGACAAGACCAAGCTGATCCACGAGGCGATCGCCCAGGGCACGTCGCAGTACGGCATGCAGACCTTCGACCAGTCGATCTTCCAGCTCTTCAAGAAGGAGCTGATCACCATGGAGGAGGCGCTGCGCCGCGCCACCAACCCGGACGAGTTCAAGCTCAAGCTGCAGGGGATCGAATCGACGGCGGACGTGGCGCAGCGCGAGATGGAGAGCACCCTCAAGTCCGGCTTCGAGAACGCGGCGGGCGCCGCGGGCGCCGCGGGCGGCTCGGTGTTCGACCTGTCGCGCGCCCACGGCGCGGGCGGCCCGCGCAAGAAGTAACCTGCCCCATGCGGGCCGCTCCGGCTCTTCGCTCCGAATCCCCACTCCTCCCGCCCCGGCACCCGCGGGCGCGTGGCGACGCGCGGACGCGACGGCTTGCTATAATGGCGCCCCTTCGAGGACGAGCCATGCCGCTTCACAAGCCGAGCGCCGCCTGGATCCGCGAGGAATTCCTGCGTTTCTTCGAGGAGCGCGGGCACCAGCGCGTCCCCTCCTCCTCCCTCATACCGGCGCAGGATCCGACCCTCCTGTTCACCAACGCGGGGATGAATCAGTTCAAGGACGTGTTCCTGGGGCGGGAGACGCGGCCCTACCGGCGCGCGGCCAGCTCGCAGAAGTGCATGCGCGTCTCGGGCAAGCACAACGATCTGGAGCAGGTCGGACGGACGCCGCGGCATCACACCTTCTTCGAGATGCTGGGGAACTTCTCGTTCGGCGACTACTTCAAGAAGGACGCGATCGAATATGCCTGGGATCTGATGACCCGTGTCTTCGCGCTCCCCAAGGGGAAGCTGTGGGTGACGATCTACCTGGATGACGAGGAGTCGTTCGGGGTCTGGAGCGGGACGATCGGCGTCCCCGGGGACCGGATCATCCGTCTGGGCGAGAAGGACAACTTCTGGTCGATGGGGGACACCGGACCGTGCGGGCCGTGCTCGGAGATCCACTTCGACCGCGCCGGCGCGTGCGCGGAGGGACGCAAGGACTGCAACCCCGGACACGACTGCGGCCGCTTCATGGAGCTGTGGAACCTCGTGTTCATGCAGTTCGACCGGCAGCCGGGGGGAGAACTCCGGCCCCTGGCCAAAACGGGTGTCGACACCGGCATGGGCCTCGAGCGGATCGCCTCGGTCCTGCAGGGGGTCGCCGGCAACTACGAGACCGACCTCTTCAGGCCGATCGTGGACGCCGCGAAGCGGCTGGCGGCGAAGGAGGGGGGGTGGAAGGACTCAGGCAAGAAGGACGACACCGTCGCCCTCCACGTCATCGCCGACCACGTCCGCGCCATGACGTTCCTGATCTCGGACGGCGCCGTCCCGAGCAACGACGGTCGGGGATACGTGCTGCGGAGAATCATGCGCCGGGCGATGCGCTTCGGCCGGACCCTCGGGATCGAGAGACCGTTCCTGTGCGATCTCTCCGGGACCGTCATCGACATCATGAAGGACCCGTATGAGGACCTGGTGGCCCATCGCGACCTCATCGCGCAGACGGCGCGCCGCGAGGAAGAGCGCTTCGCCTCGACGCTGGCGGTGGGGCTGGTCAAGGTCGAAGATCTCGCGCGCGGCCTGAGCGCCGGGAAGAAGGCGGTCCTGCCCGGTCCCGAGGCCTTCCGCCTGTACGACACCTTCGGGATCCCTCTCGATCTGATCCGGGACGTCGCCCACGGCTGGCATCTCACGGTCGACGAGGCCGGGTTCGAGAAGGCGATGGACGAGCAGCGGGAGCGATCGCGCCGGGGGATGAAGGAGATCGCCTCCGCCGTGCCCGCGGTCGCCGCGCGCCTGCCGGTCCGGACCACCGATTTCGTCGGCTACGCTGCGACGATCGTGCAGGAGGCGCGCGTCCTGGCGATCGTCCGCGACGACACTCTCCTGGACGAGTTGGGCGCGGGAGAGGAGGGCCAGATCCTCCTCGACCGGACGCCGTTCTACGCCGAGGGGGGCGGGCAGGTCGGCGACACGGGGTACCTGACGTCCTCGACCGGCGTGGCCTTCGTGCGCGACACGCAGGCGCCCCTGCCCGGGTTGAACCTGCACTCGGTCGAGCTGCGCGAGGGCCGGCTGCGCGTCGGCGACGCGGTGCGCGCCGAGGTGGACGCGTCGCGGCGGGACGCTGTGATGCGCAGCCATGACGCCACCCACCTTCTGCACGCCGCGTTGCGCGACATCGTCGGCCTGCACGTGAAGCAGGCCGGATCCCTGGTGAATCCCGACCGTTTCCGCTTCGACTTCAGCCACTACGCCGCCCTGTCGGACGACATCCTGGCCCAGGTCGAGGACGAGGTGAACGACGTCATCCGCCAGGACCTTCCGATCAAGACCAGCGTCATGCCCATCGACGAGGCGCTCCGCAAGGGGGCGCTGGCCTTCTTCGGAGACAAGTACGGGGACGTGGTGCGGGTGGTCGAGGTGCCCGGATTCAGCATCGAGCTGTGCGGCGGCACGCACGCCTCGTCGACGGGCTCGATCGGTCTCCTGAAGGTCGCGCAGGAGCGCGGCATCGCCGCCGGGGTCCGGCGCATCGAGGCGCTGGCAGGCCGGCTGGCCCTGCGCGAGGCGCGCGCCGACAAGGCGCTCGTGGAGACCGTGCAGTCGGCTCTGAACGTCGAGAAGCCGAAAGTGCACGAGACGCTCGTCCGTCTCCTGGAGCAGAACCGTTCCCTGCAGCGCGAGGTCGAACGCCTCAAGGTGACGATGGCGGCCGGCGGACCCGGCGGAGCGGAGGAGGACGTCCGGGAGGCGGCCGGGATCAAGGTGCTGGTGCGCGGGCCTCAGGAGGGTCTGGACAAGGACGCGGTGCGGGCGCTCGTGGACGCGAGTCGCCGGCGCCTGCCCTCGGGCGTCATCGTCCAATGGGCGGTGCGCGATGAGCGCGTCACCGTGACCGCGTCGGTCAGCCGGGACCTCATCCCGCCGCTGCACGCCGGAGACATCGTGCAGGAGCTGGCCCGTCTGTTCGACGGCCGGGGAGGCGGCAGGCCGGACATGGCCGAGGCGGGCGGCAGGAGTCCCGCGGATCTGAAAGCGGTACGGGATCGTACGCTCGAGATCGTCGAAACGGTCATCCGCAGGGTGGGTGCGGCCCGATGAGACAGGCCGCCTGCCTCATCCTGGCCGCGGCCGGTCTCATCGCCCCGATCCTCGCAGGGGACGACATCTACTATCGCCGCAACGCCGACGGCTCCCTGGTCCTCACCAACGTGCCCGACCGTGCGGATCTGCGCGCCTACACCGGGCACGGCCCGCTGCCGGTGACCCGCTCCGGCGAGGAGTTCCGCGAGCTCATCTACAGGACGGCGGTCAAGCACGGCATCCATCCCGATCTGGTGTTCGCGGTCGCCGCGGTCGAGTCGAATTTCAACTCGCGCGCGGTCTCCGAGAAGGGCGCCCAGGGGCTGATGCAGCTGATGCCCGACACGGCCGCGCGATTCGGCGTCTCCGATCCGTTCAACCCGGCCGACAATGTCCTCGGCGGCGTGCGCTACATGCGCTATCTGCTGGACCTGTTCAAGGGGGACTCGCGCCTGGCGCTGGCGGCCTATAACGCGGGCGAGAACGCCGTCCTGGCCACGGGTTCGGTCCCGCCGTATCCCGAGACCCGCCGCTATGTCGCGCGGATTCTCAAGATGTTCGGCGGCAAGAAGCCGCTGCTGCTGGCGGCGCCCCCCAGGACGGTGCCGTTGGCGATCCCGACACCGCAGCCGATCCACTCGTACACCGACGCCGCCGGTGTCGTGCACTTCACCGACGGGGCGCCGCCGAGCCCGCAGCCGTCCCCTGCGGCGGGACCCTAGGGCCGCTTGAAGGAGCCGCGCCTGATCCCGCGGCCGGGATGGCATCGTGATTGACGCAGGCGATCCACGGGAATTCGCACGCCGCATCCCCAAAGCGGAAATCCACCTTCATCTGGAGGGTGCGGTCGAGCTCCCGACTCTCTTGCGGATCGCGGGCGTGACGGGAGGGCAGGCCGACGACGCGACGCGCGGGCGGCTGGCCGGTCTCTACCGGCACCGCGACTTCCCGGACTTCCTGCAGAACTTCCGGCGGCTGTGCGCAGAGCTGCGCCGGCCGGAGGATTTCGCGACGATCGTCGACGATCTGTCCCGTCGCCTGCAGGACGACAACATCCGCTACGCCGAGGTGTTCTGTTCCCCGATCATCTTCCGGCGCGCCGGCGGTCTGTCGGCCGATGAGATCCTCGACGCGGCGAGCCGTTCGGCCCGGCGCCGCGAGCGGGACGGGGGGCCGCGACTGCGCTTCCTGCTCGACGGCGTCCGCCAGTTCGGCATCGAAGGCATGGAGGAGGTCGTGCAGAGCGCCGCGGCCTGCAGGCAGTATGACGTGATCGGCATCGGAATGGGCGGGGACGAGAAGGCTCTGCCGACCGCCGCCTTCGCGGGTCCCTATCGGGAGGCCCGCCGTCTGGGCTTGCGCACGACCGTGCACGCGGGGGAGTTCGATGGTCCGCGCTCGGTGTGGGAGGCGATCGACGTCCTGGGGGCCGAGCGCGTCGGCCACGGCGTCCGGGCGCTGGAGGACCCGGTCCTCGTCGGCGTCCTGAGGGAACGCGGTGTCCCTTTGGAGTGCTGCCCGACGAGCAACATCAGGACCGGAACCGTGCGCGGCTGGGAGACGCATCCGATCGGAGACCTGCACCGCGCAGGCGTCAGGATCTCGGTCAACAGCGACGACCCGGCCCTGTTCTCGACGAGTCTCGTGGATGAGTGGGCCGTCCTGATCACACGTCTCGGCTTCACGAAGGAAGAGGTGCTGGCGATCGGCATGCGTACCGCCCGCGCAACCTTCCTGCCGGAGATCGAGCAGGAAGCGCTCGCCAGCGAGATGGCGCGCGCCGGCCGTGAGGCGGGAGTGAGCCCGTGAGATCACCCGGGCGGCCCGCGGCCCTCGCGCTCACGGCGCTGGCGGCTCTGTTCATCCTTCTCCTCCTCGCCCTGCTCCAGCCGGCCGGGGGACTCCAGGGGCGGTACCTGGTCGCGGGGCAGGGAGGCGTCGAGGCGCCGGTCCACGAGAGGGTCGACCCGCAGATCAATTTCTCCGTTCCGCAGAGGCTCGACGCGGCCTACGTCTTTCATTGGAACCAGAGCCGGCTGGGGGACTTCCCGCGGGACTCCATGCCGCCGTATCACATCCACTGGAGCGGGCTGCTCCTGGCGCCGCGCGCCGGGACCTACGGGTTCGCGCTCGACGTTCACGGGGACGCCCATCTGTCGATCGACGGAGCTCCGGTCGAGACCCAGCCGGACACCGTCACCGAGCGACCCCTCACCGCCGGCTGGCACGCGCTGGCGCTCGACTACAGTCTCGCGCTGCAGGGGGACGCGCACCTGGTGCTCTCCTGGAAGCCGCCGGGAGAAACCCTCCGTCCGGTCCCCTCCGGAAACCTCGCTCCGGACCAGGACGCCGTCGCCCGGGCCCGCGTCCGCCGCGCGATCGGCTTCCTCCTGCTCGCGGCCGCGGCGGTCGCTGTCGCGGTCCTCGCGTTCCTGGCCCGCAGGGAGGGCAGCGCCGCGGCGCGACTCATGACCATCCTCCGGGCCGAGCGCGTCACGCTGGCGCTCGGCGGCATCATCATTCTGGGGGCGATGCTGCGCTTCCACGATTACGCCCTGGTCCCGTTCCATCACGAGACGGCCGACGAATACCAGCACGCCTGGGAAGGGTGGACGCTCCTGCACGACGGTGTGCCGAAGGCCTGGAGCACCTTTCCCGACCGGTACCCGATGGAGCAGACCCGTGACTTCCGCTGGTTCGGCGACCGGTACGTCCTGGTGTGGCCCTATTTCGATCATCCGCCCCTGTTCTCGATCCTCGTGGGGGTCGTGGTGTCGCTCGCGCAGCCCGCGACCTACCTGCCGCCCTGGGACTTCCTGTCGTGCACCCTTCCCGTCATGCGGATCGTGCCGATCGTCCTCAGCCTGATCGGGATTCTCCTGCTGTACCGCGTGGCGAGGGAGTACGGAGCCTCGGAACGGGCGGCGCTCCTCGGCGCGCTGGTCTACGCCACCCTGCCGGTGATCGTCCTGGCGCACAGGCTGGTGAAGGCGGAGAGTCTCCTGTCGATCCTGTTCCTGGGCGCCATCCTCGCGGTCCAGAGACACGATCGATCCGGGCGGGCGCGCGACGCCGTCCTCGCGGGAGCGCTCTCGGGGCTGTCCATCTGGAGCAAGGCGACCGGCATCGCCGTTCTCGTCGTCGTGCTGGTGCTGCTCCTGTCCCGCCGCCGCTACCGCGGCGCGCTCCTCGCGCTCGGCGCGGCGTGCGGCTGCGTCCTTCTCTATCTCCTGTACGCCTGGGCGCTCGACTTCGGCATCTTCCTGAAAATCATCGAGGCGCAGTCGACGACCAAGTGGGTCGGGCCGGAGTCGCTGCAGGACCTCCTCGCAGGCAAGGTCGTCGTCAAATACTTCGGCCGGGGCTGGTACCTCTGGCTCCTGCTGTGCGCCGCCATCGCCGCGCTGCGCCGCGAGCGCGCCCTCCTCGTCCCGGTGGCGGTCTACGCCACGGTCATCGCCCTGACCGCCGATCT
>Ga0137397_10000099_pt1 | contig 56177 bp, 54 predicted proteins | sample czorhiz116metaG_FD_106658 | JGI IMG/M metagenome (GOLD analysis project Ga0137397, IMG submission 106658) | Vadose zone soil microbial communities from Angelo Coast Range Reserve, California, USA - czorhiz1.16 metaG | ecosystem: Environmental > Terrestrial > Soil > Vadose zone | place: USA... | reverse complement strand
GACGACGTCGTCAATCGAAGCTTCACCAAGCATCAGCTCACGCAACGTGGTTTCATGACGGAGGTTGAGAGTATGGCTGATGTTGCCCTGCGGGTCGGCATCGATCAGCAGCACGCGGCTGCCGCGGCCCGCAAGTCCCGCGGCGATGTGGAGAGAGGTGGTCGTTTTGCCCACGCCGCCTTTCATGTTCAACACGGACATTGTTCGCATTTGTTTTTCTGTATGCTACACACCCATGCCAAAAGTGGTCCCGTTCGAAAGACCCACTTCACAGCCGCCGGGAAGCCTGGAAGAGTAAAATGATCGGCGGAAACCATGCTCGTTATCGTCTGCGGACCGCCCTGCACAGGAAAATCAACCATTGCCGACGCGCTCGAACGCAACGACGGCTTGATTCACCTTGAAGTGGATCGCGTGCGCGAGCGCGTGCTCCCCGATTCCGACCAGCGCCAGGAGCATCGAGACATCGCATACCGCTCCATGCATTCGACAGCCGAGTACCTGATTCGTGCAGGACAAGGCGTCATTGTCAACGCCACTTACAACCGCCAACTGCATCGGAAGGAGCTGGCAGCCATTCAAGGCCAGGCCTTTCTGGTCCAGTGCAAAGCCCCGCTCGATCTGGTGATTTCCCGATTCCGGTCCAGGCCTCCAGGTCATCCCGCAGTCGATCTCACGGAAGAAAAAGTACTGGAACTTTGGACGAACTACGCGTATTCGTCCGATGGACTTATGGTGGATACTTCCCAATCGCCGGAAGTTTCTGTTGCAGAGGTCCGCGCCTGGCTGGATCGCGCTGAGCCGGCCGCGTTGACGCGGTGGGCGGGCATGCGATAATTCCGACCTGCATCAATTATGCGGTTGCCGATTATTCCGATTGTCGTTGCCGTTGTGCTGCTCTCGGCCGCGGTGTACGTCTTCACCGTCGTCACACGGTCGGACCAGAAAGTACTCGATGTGCCACGAGTGACGCGGCTGGCGGACATCGATGGAATCGAAACGGAAGTGGCCATCGCACCGGATGGAAATCGCTATGCCGTGATCTCAGCGGGAGATCTCTGGATCCTGAACGTGTCGACGAGCGCGCGCGAGCAGCTCACGCGCACCCCAGAATCGGAAACATTTCCAGCCTGGTCCCCCGACGGCAAGCAGATCACGTTCACTCGAGGCGCGGACACGTTCGCCGTCGACCCGGATACCGGCACGGAAAAACTGTTCGTCGCAAACGCGACCTCGCTCTCGTGGTCCGCCACCAGCCGGACAACATTCGTTCGTGACCGGGAACTGTGGATCACAAATCCGAACAAACAAAACGAACGGCGGCTCGTGGAAGCGGATCCGACTCCGGACATCACCATCCGAACGCCGCGGTTTTCGCCGGACGCTCTCCAGCTGGCATACATCAAAACGCAACTCAACCTCAGGGGAGAAGTCTGGACAGTGGACGCCACAAACGGCGCCGCCAGCCCGCTGGTGGCCGACCGGCCGGCAGAGAACCCGCTTGACGTCGGCTGGATCGCCGAAGGCCGCAATCTGGCTTATCTGACGAATCGCGCCGGAGCATATTCGCTGTGGGAGATCGATTTCGCACAATCCGCAATCCTGCCGCTCACGCAACCCCTCGTCACGATTCCGCTCGCCCGAATTGGAATGGCTGTATGGAAGGATCGCATTGTGTTGCCGCGGCACTTTCTGGATTCCAACATTGCGTTATCCGATGGAACACCGGTTGTGGGAACCGAGAAGCTGGAAATGGAGCCCGCCGTCTCGCCGGATGGAAAGCTCGTCGCGTACACCAGGGCGGAAGACAACAATTTTGAAATCTGGACTGCCGGCCTGCATGGCGAAAATCCAACCTTTCGAACTGCCGGACGCGAGCCACGCTTCTCGCCGAACGGATACGAGATCGTCTACACGCACGCCGACCTCGGCGGAAACGACGACGTCTGGACAGTCGACATCCGCAGCGGGCGTACCGAGCGGGTGACCGATGCGGACGAAATCGATTTTGCCGGCGATCCGTCGCCCGACGGAAGATCGATCGCGTTTGCTTCGGCCCGGGGTGGCCCGATTTCCATCTGGACGATACCCTCGTCCGGAGGAAAGCGGTTCCGCATCAACGACGGCGGCTATGGGCCGCGCCATTCTCCGGACAGCAAGTCCCTCGCGTTCTGGAACCGGCAGGGCCTTTGGACAGCCGATACCGACGGGAAAAACCCGCGCGAGATCTTTCACGGCCTTGCAGAACCGGCGAAGGCGATCTGGACCCGCAAAGGTCCTGCGTTCTTTATTGGGAGCGAGATTCGTACGGCAACTGAAAAACTGTTGTCGATCATGGACCATCCCGTATGGCCTGACTTCGATGTGATGCCGGACGGCCGGTTCGTGATCGCACCAATCGATATTCGCGAAACCAGCCTGTGGGCGATCGATCTGACATATAAGGAGAAATAAAGATGGAGTTGCGACGATTTGTAGGAACTCTGGTCCTGCTCGCCCTGTTGCCTCCCGGATCCCGAACAGCTACAGGCCAGACCAGGCCTTTCCATCTTCTCGAAGCGACGGTAGACGAAATTCACAGCGCCTACAAGTCCGGAAGGCTCACGTCGCACCAACTGGTCCAACTTTATCTGAATCGCATTGAGGCATACGACAAGAAGGGACCGAACATCAATGCGATTATCACGGTGAATGCGAGGGCCCTCGAAGATGCGGACCGGCTGGACGCGGCATTCAAAGCTTCCGGTTTGACCGGTCCGCTCCACGGTATTCCGATAATTGTCAAAGACCAGTTCGACGTTAAGGGAATGCCGACCACGCTGGGCTCCATCCTCTTTAAAGACTACTACCCGGATAGAGACGCCTTTGTGACCGAGAAGCTCAAGAGAGCCGGCGCGATCATCCTGGGCAAGGCCACCCTGGGTGAACTCGGTGGCGGCGATACGCATGGCTCGCTCTTTGGCTCAACGCGAAACCCTTATGCGCTGGAGCGAACGGCAGGCGGTTCCTCGGGAGGCCCCGGAGCGGGTGTGTCATCTAACTTCGCGACGGTGGCAGTTGGACAGGAGGGTTTTGCTTCCATCCGCCGGCCATCCGCATGGAACGGCATTGTTGGCATCAGGCCCACGGCTGGCCTGGTCAGCCGCAGCGGAGTGTACGATGGATGGCCGTTCGTCATGGGTTCTCTCGGCCCAATGGCTCGCAACGTTACGGATGTGGCGAGGCTTCTCGATGTAATGGTCGGGTACGATTCTGAAGATCCTGTGACGGCTCGCGGAATAGGGCATGTCCCAGGGAGCTATACAAGATTTCTCGACAAGAATGGTTTGAAAGGTGCGCGAATCGGCATCTTGAGGGAGTCGATCGGATCCGAGTCGGATCCTGCCTCGGAAGATTTCGCAAAGGTAACTGCGGTCTTCGAAAAAGCACTGGGTGAGCTTAAAGCCGCGGGCGCAGCGCTTGTCGATCCCATCGTGATTCCGAAACTGAAGGAACTGCTGGCCAGGAGAGCGAATAGTCCCGGCGAAACCGACGAATCGTTCAAGGTGTTCTTCGGAAGAAGCGCCCGGGCCCCCTTCAAATCTCGCCAGGAGATGCTGGCTTCGCCGGAGTTTGACAGAGTGTCTCCAATCTCGCGAAATCGTCTCCGGCGTCCTCTGGATGCGGCGAGTCACTATCAATACCTGATGGCGCGAGACGAGCTTATGACAAACGTTTTAAAAGTCATGGCGGACAACAAGCTCGACGCGATTGTGTTCAAAGCCGTCGAACACCAGCCAACACCGATCAAAGACGGAGTTAATCCTCCTTACCGCAACCAATGGGGAGTGCCGGATCTGAACACGTTTCTGGTCTACGTTCCCGCAATGGTCGTGCCGGCCGGTTTTACGACCGACAACCTGCCCGCCGGAATCACCTTCATGGGAAGGCCCTACGACGAGGGAACCATGATCAAGCTGGCCTATGCGTATGAACAGGCGACGCATCATCGCAGGCCGCCCGTCACCACTCCGCAACTTCCAAAGGAGCCCTGAATAATAAATGGTCGAAGGGAATTAACCACAAAGGCACGAAGGCACAAAGAAAGGCCGCAAAAGAAATCATTTGATGCGGCCTTCCTTTGTGCCTTCGTGCCTTTGTGGTTAATTCCCTTCGACCATTCAGGCGTCTGTCGCCGAATTGTGTTTTTGCGACCCCATCTTTTGGAAATAGATCGTAGCCAGCGCCAGCCAGACCAGAAAAAGAGGCACAGTCCACTCCAGCCCCTTAACGAATGCTGTGCTGGCCGCAAGCGCCAGAATCACCACAATGCCAAACACGGAGACCAGGGGATGGCCCGGCATTTTGAGAGGCAAGCTTCGAAGTCTTTCCGGAGGGAGCGTTTGTCTAAAGCGGATGTGGGTTACGAGAATCATGGTCCACACGAAAAACATCGCGGCCACGGCTGTGCCATAGAGAAGAAGGAATCCCTGTTCGCCTTTGAGAGCGAGCACGATCGCGACGACCATTCCGGAGCCTGAAGCCAACAGGGCCGCCAGCGGCACTCCGCGCGGATCCACAGAGCCGAGCAGTCCCGGCACGTAACCCGCGCGCGATAGCGAGAAGATCATACGAGTGCAGAGATAGAGGTTCGTATTCACGCTCGAAAGCGCCGCGGAAATCACGACGAAGTTCATGATGCCCCCGGCGAATGGGATTCCGATTCCCTGGAATACTTTTACAAACGGACTGCCGGTGAGCCGGCCGCCGGTCTCCGCCAGGCTGGGCCATGGTGTCACTGTCACAATGATGAAAATCGCGAGAAGATAAAAAATGATGAGCCGCGCCACCATACTGCGTAGCGCCCGGGGGACCGACTCTTCGGGATGCTCGGCTTCGCCGGCTGTTACGGCAACCACCTCGATGCCCATGTAACTCGTAATTACCAGCGTCAGGGCCAGCCACACGCCGGTCCATCCGTGCGGCAAAAAGCCCCCATGCGCGGTCAGGTTCGAAAGCCCGATCGCCGGCTGTCCGATACCGATGATCAGCGCTCCTCCAACCACTATGAAAGCGGCAATCGCGACTACTTTGATCATTGCAAACCACGATTCCAGCGTGCCGAACACTTTCACGTTCGCCGCGTTCACCCCCAGCACGAGCGCCGAAGAACCGATGACCCAAATCCACGACGGAACTTCCGGGAGCCAATATCCGAAATAGAGGCCGACGGCCGTGATCTCGGCCCCGATCGCGACGGTCTGCGCAAACCAATACGTCACCCGAACCGTGAATCCGGCCCATGGGCTGACGTATTTGTCGGCATACACGCCGAAAGCCCCGGCAACCGGATAAACGCTCGCCATCTCCGCGAGCGCATAGCCCATGATCATCGCGATAAATGCACCGAATATGTAGCTGATCAAAACTCCGGGACCCGCAATTCCGATCGTTGCGGCGCTTCCCAGGAACAATCCCACGCCGATCGCGCCGCCAATCGCGATCATGGTCAGCTGCCAGCTCGTGAGCTTTCTCTGGAGTCCTTGCTCCCGATCGAGGCTGCTCATGACCTCAGAGCTTCCAGGAATCCATCAATTTCGTCCTTCGTGTTGTAGTGGACAAGTGAAGCGCGGATGGCTCCGACGTCTTCCGAAAGGCCCAGGCGCCTGATCAGCCGTGGACAATACAGATGTCCGTACCGAATGGCGTAACCGCGGCTGCCCAGCTTTTCACAAACGGCGGCGGGCGGAGCGCCCTCGACGGTGAAGCAAAAGGTCGGCGTACGATCCGATGGTTTTCGGAGGCCGTACACTCGCACGGAAGGAATTTTCTCAAGGCCTGCGAGCATACGATCCGACAGCGTCATCTCGTAATCGCGTATGACTTGCATCGCGTGATGAATCGCCTGACGCCGCTCTCCGCCGGCGCCGCACATGCGGCCGACGTCCTCGAGATACTCGATCGCAGCCACCAGGCCTGCAACGTTTTCATAGACGTAAGTCCCGATCTCAAACTTCTGCGGCGCAACGTCCGGGATGAAGTATTCGCGAAACGCCGGCAGGCCGTCGAGAAGCTGTTTTCGTCCCCAGCCGAATCCCATGTGAGGCGCGAACGCCTTGTACGCGGAACACGCCATGTAGTCGATGCGCGTGTTCTGCACGTCGATCGGACCATGAGGAAGATAATGAACCGCATCGACGAAGACCTCGGCCCCGGCGGCATGCGCAGCATCGGCGACAGCGCCGACGTCCACCAGAGAACCTGTCCCGTTCGACGCCCACGTCACAGCGACGAGCCGCGTCCTGTCCGAGAGCAGCGGAACAAGGTCGTTGAGGTCAAGGCGTGGATTCCCATCTGCCAGGGGCCAGAAGCGAACCGTGAATCCTCGTTTCTGCAGCTCGAGCCAAACGGATATATTCGCCTCATGGTCAAGTTCGGTGACGATAATCTCGTTGCGTCCGCCGCGCTGTTCCGGGATGGTCTGGCTCACAAGCCGCATGAAAGCGGTGGCGTTCAATCCGAATACGATTTCGTTCTGGTCAGGCGCATTCACGAGATCGGCTACAGCCGCCCGCGCCCGCGCGATCACGTCATCCACCTCGCGTGAAAGCGTGTAAGGTCCGCCGCGCTGAACCATCCGGTGAACCAGGTGATCCCTCACGGCATCGATGACGCGTGCGGGCAACTGCGCTCCGGCCGCGTTGTCGAAAAAGATCGTTCCACGGGACTCGTCGAGAGCCGGAAACTGGCTCCGTATGGCGTGTATCGGAAAACTCATTTTCAGATGACTGTAGCGGCGGTCTATGACCGCCGGCTCGGCGCTCATCGAGCGCCGCTCCAGTTGGGCGACATTATACGTGTTGATGCTACAATCCGCTGCCATGCCTGTTTCTGTGGAGAATTCAAGGATCGTATACGACGGGCTGAAGCGGTCCGGAGTGAAGATCATTTCAGCTTTGCCCGAGACGTGGCTCGTCCATTTGATCAATATGGCGGAGGAGGACCCGGAAACAACTCTGGTGCGGCTGACGCGTGAAGAAGAAGCGATTGGGATTTCGGCGGGAGCTCATCTGGCGGGAGTCCGATCGGCGTTGCTGATGCAGAACCATGGATTCCTGGCGTCGATCAATCCAATCGTCTCTCTCGCCTTCCTGTACAAGATCCCTTTGCTGATGCTCATCAGCTATCGCGGCCATATGGGAGAACGCGACCCCTGGCAAACGCAGGGCGGACGTTTCACCGAACCGGTGCTGAAGGCGCTGGATATTCCGTACGACCACTTGACCAATCCGATGGACGTCGAACGGCAGATCAGCGAAGCGCAAACACTGGCCGAGTCGTCGTTGACACCCGTAGCTCTGCTGCTCTCGAGGCAATTGATGTGGGAGGCGTGATGCAAAGAATCGACGCGCTGCGCATTGCCTATGCCGACATCGAAAACGACATCGTCGTCACGATCATGGGCGCTGTCGCGGCAGAGCTCTATTCGCTTGGCCACCGGAAGAACTTCTTCTACCTTCAGCACGCCATGGGCCTGGCTTCTTCGATGGGGCTCGGACTGGCGCTTTCGAAACCCGACAAGCGGGTGATCGTCCTGGACGGCGACGGATCCTTGCTGATGAATCTCGGAACGCTCAGTACGCTCGCCTGGTACGCCCCGAAAAATCTGATTCATGTGGTTTTCGACAATCAGAGCCTGTTGTCGGTTGGCGGATTTCCGACCGCGACTTCTGCGGGTTCGGATCTGGCAGGAATCGCCCAGAAATCCGGATACCCGGGGGCAACCACGGTCCGCTCGGTCGAGGATTTCAGTACAGCCTGGCGTGCAGCGCGCGAGCGCCTGGAGCTAAGTATGATCGTCGCGAAGGTCGAAGCCGCCGGTCCGAAGTCTTTCCTTATGGATCTGCCGCTGCTTGAAAACCGCTTCCAGTTCCAGAGATGGCTTAGACGGTGAAAAATATATGCGCGTACTGACGGATCTCATTCATGCGTTACAGGGCGGCGAGATCGAAGTCGTGGATCTAACGGCCGACCTGAGCCCGGAAACGCCGCTCCTGCCGCTGCCGCCGCAGTGGCCAAATACGCCGGCGTTTCAGCTTCATGAGATTTCGCGCTACGACGAGCGCGGCCCCGCGTGGTACTGGAACTGGTTTTCGACAGGTGAACACACCGGAACTCATTTCGACGCGCCCATTCACTGGGTCAGCGGCAAAGACCTTCCCGACAATAGCGTCGATCGCCTTCCCGCGCGGCTTTTCATCGGCCCAGCATGTGTCCTGGACATCACCGCCGAAGCGAAGTCGAATCCGGACTTCCTCGTCGATGTGTCCTTCATCGAAAACTGGGAACGCCAAAATGGAAGGATCCCGGTTCGCAGCTGGGTTCTTTTACGCACGGGATGGTCGAAACGAAAACCGGCAGCCGAGTATCTGAACGTCGACGAGAACGGGCCTCACACGCCAGGATGGAAACGGGAAGCATCACTTTTGCTCGCCGAACAGCGGGACGTTCTTGGCGTTGGCGTCGAGACCATCGGCACCGACGCTGGACAGGCCGGCCGCTTCGATCCGCCTTTCTGCAATCATTTCGTAATGCACGGCCACGGCAAGTTTGGATTGGCCAGCCTGATCAATCTCGATCTTCTGCCTTTGACGGGCGCGGTGGTGATCGCTGCGCCACTGAAAATCGTCAGCGGCTCCGGGAGTCCCGTTAGGGTGATTGCACTCAAACCGCACGATTCCGCCTCCGCCGTTCCGGGTCGCCATCATCCCGCATGATCCATGCGCCTCATCGTTATCTCCATTGTTAGTGTGGTTCTCCTCGGCGCGTTGATCTTCATACCTGCGGGACGCCTCGACTACACCCCCGGGTGGATCTGTCTCATCGTTTTGGTTATTGGATTTTCCGCGATAGCTGCGCACGTTGCGAAGCACACGCCTTCCCTGATTCAGCGGAGAATGAAGGTAGGCGCCGGCACGCCGGCCTGGGATCGCGTGTTCGTATATATTCTGGAGTTCCTCTTCGTTTCGATTCTCGTCGTGGGCGGACTGGATGCTGGACGCTACCACTGGACCTCGTTACCGCTCTGGCTTCAGGCAGCAGGACTAATTCTGATGATCGCAGGAATGCTGGTGCTCGGCTGGGCGATGGGTCAGAATCCACATTTCGAATCCACGGTCCGAATCCAGGCAGACCAGAAACATCGCGTGATCAAGAGTGGTCCTTACCGCATCGTGAGGCATCCCGGCTACGTGGCGGCCATTCTGCTGATGATCGGCATGGCGCTTGTACTCGACTCCGCCTGGGCACTGCTGCCCGCGTTTCTGGCGGTGGTCGATCTGGTCGCGCGCACCGGGGCAGAAGACCGCTTCCTTCAAAACAACCTGGAAGGCTATCGCGACTTCGCGAAACGTACCCGGTATCGGCTCGTGCCCGGCATCTGGTAGTCGTCGCCATCCGTCCGCCGTACTGCAGGAGGGGAACACTATTCAGTCGATGGGATCATCACGGCCGCGAGAAGACCGGCGATCAGGCTCGCTACAACTCCGAACGCGATCGCCCATTCGATCGAACGAGCCGCGATGATCCCCGCGAGCGCCGAGCCGACGGGGATGCCGAGATAGTTGAAGGACATCGAAACGGCGAAGGCCCGGCCTGTCCAGGCCGTGTCCGTTCGGCGCTGGCGAAGCGTGAACAGCGCGATGTCGAGTGGGCCGTTGAGGAAGCCGGTAATCCCCATCACGAGCACCAGCACGGCGAGGTTCGACTTCAGCAGAAGAACCGCTACTGTCATGCCCGCTGCAACCATTGGTACGGCGAGCATGATCCGCTCACGGTTGCGGCTATCGATGCGTCCGAAAATGACGGCGGACACGATGCCTGTCAGACCTTGAACTGCGAAGACCAACCCGACCACTGTTTCGTTGAGGTGGAATCGCTCGAGGACCATGAGTGGGACCACAATGGTAAATGCGCCGCTGACGAGGTTCACAACTGAGATGGAGAACCCAAGGCCGCGCAACGTGGGATTGTTCCACGTGTAGACGAGACCCTGCCATGCCTCGACGAGCAACGGTTTGTTCAAAGCGGTTTGTGACGGCGGCTCCGGCGATCGCGCGATGACGATCGCCGCCAGGCCGAAGCTCAGGCCGATGATGATGAACGCGACCGCCCCACCCCAGAGTGCGACAAGCCCGGCGGCGAGCGGCGGGCCCAGGACTGAGGCGATGACATACCCGGTGGAGTCGAGCGCGTTGACGCGCTCCCAGAGATGAGTGGGAATAATGAGCGGAAAAAGGCTGCGCAGGCCTGTCGCCGAGAGCGGCGTCGTGAGGGATGCGACGGCCGCGATGACCATAAGTAACCAGGCTGGAAGAGTGCCTCGCAGGGCCAGTGTTCCGATGAGCGTCAGTGACGCCAGGGCGACAAGATAGTCGAGAACGACAAGCCGCACGCGCCCGTGGCGGTCAAGCAACGCACCCGCGATCGGGCTTACGACCAGGCCGGGAAAAATGCCGAAGAACGTAGCCAGACCCGCAAGCACTGCCGAGCGATAGGACGTCAGCGCGAACAGCACTATTGTGACGCTCACCATCGACTGCCCGATCCGGGCAATCTGCATGCCGAGTAGCAGCGGGCCGATGGCAGGCACTTTCAGCAGCGCTCGATAGGAACGATCGAGCGGCAGCGTGCCCTGGTCTAGCCCCGGGTCGGAAGGACGATAACGCGTCGCCATGGTACTTCACCACGGCTTTCAGATCCCAAACCGTGCTGTTCGATGAGTTGGTGCTGCAGTCGCCGGATGTGAGCAGATTGAGGCGCCAGTTCGACGGGTTTGCCGTAAGACATTACGCGATCCACCGCCTCGGTCACTTCGGTCATTGCCGTATCTTCCTCGCCCTTCTGGTCCTGCAAGCCAAAGGTACCCATGAGGAATGACTTCATCTGGCTCACGGTGTTGCTCCGGATGATCGCAACTTCGAGGCCGTGATCTTCCAAATCCTTCAGCGTACGCGGCTGCCGCTTTTCGTGGGCCTTCAGGGTCAGTACGACGTCGGCATCCTTGGGCGTCTTCGCAATCGTCGCAGAAACCTGCAGGTCATTGATCGCCCGCATGAGGCGGTCCTTGCTGACACCGTAAGGATATATGCGGACCGTCTTCCGGCCCGCGGCAGGTTCCTCAGTGCCGCGTTCGCGCGCGCGCCGTTTTCGTGGTTCCTCGATAGCTGCCGCCGGAGCCACAGTCGCCGGAACGACTCCCTCGACAACCTCGAAACCTTCCGCCTTGCGAATTCGCACTTCCGGACGCGTCGACCGCCCTCTCAGAAACGAGTCCACGACGGAATCTGTGTCGTGGTACACGGAAAACTCCTCGCGATTCCGAATTTCCACAAGCGTGTCGAACGTCGGCGGCGCCTTGCGCTCGAGAACTGTCTTTTGCGTTCCCCGGCGCCTGGCTTCTTCATCGCTGAGCGTGACGGGGTGAATGCCGCCGAGAAGATCGGCGAGCGTCGGATTCATAAGAAGGTTATCGATGGAGTTTCCGTGCGCGGTTGCAATGAGCTGAACGCCGCGCTCGGCAATCGTTCTTGCGGCGATCGCTTCCGCTTCGGTTCCGATCTCGTCGATGACGATTACCTCGGGCATATGATTCTCGACGGCCTCGATCATCACGGCATGCTGCAGCTCGGGTCTTGGAACCTGCATCCGCCGGCTCGTTCCGATGCCGGGGTGCGGAATGTCGCCGTCTCCAGCAATTTCATTCGACGTGTCGACGACGATGACTCGCTTGGTCAGCTCCGTCGAAAGCACCCGTGCGCTTTCGCGCAGCAGCGTTGTCTTTCCGACGCCGGGACGGCCGAGAAGGAGAACACTCTTTCCGGATTCGACGACGTCCCGAAGGATGTCCACGGTTCCGAACACAGCGCGCCCGACCCGGCAGGTCAAACCGACAATGGTGTCCCGCCGGTTCCGGATCGCGGATATACGGTGCAGTGTGCGCTCGATTCCCGCGCGGTTGTCCTGGGTGAAAGCGCCAACACGATGGATCACATAGTCCAGGTCTTCCCGCGCGATCGGCGGCTCGCTGAGATAAATAGCGCGGCTCGGAAAGCGTCCTTCAGGCTGGCGTCCAAGGTCCATGACGACTTCAATCAGGTTCTTCAAATCCGCCTGTCGATTCAACGACTCGCGGATAGTCGGCGGCATGACGCGCAGGAGTAAATCAAGATCGTCCGTGATTTCCTTGCTGGGCAATTCACTTCTCCTGATTTAAAGGTGAATCTGCTAACCTGAAATCATGGTTATGGAATTACGGCAAACCAAAGATCTCGAACAACTTCTCGACGGATCGAAAACCGATCCCGTTCTTATTTTCAAGCATAGCACGCAGTGCCCGATCAGCGGCGCGGCCTACGAAGAGTTCGAGCGCTTCGTGCAAACGGCCGGCGAAGTACCCTGCGGCCTGGTTCTCGTGATCGAAAATCGCGACGTGTCCGACGCCGTCGCCGCGCGGCTTGGGGTCCCTCACGAATCCCCGCAGGCGATAGTGGTGATGGACGGACAGCCGGCCTGGACCGCTTCACACTGGTCCATCACCGAGGATTCGCTGAGCGAGGCGCTAAGAGATGCCAAATCGGCTCATCAATGAGACAAGTCCCTACCTTCTTCAACACGCGCATAATCCAGTTGATTGGCATGCCTGGGGGTCCGAAGCTCTGGAGCGCGCCGCCAAAGAAGACAAGCCTATACTTCTGAGCATCGGATACTCCGCGTGTCATTGGTGCCACGTGATGGAACACGAGTCATTTGAAAACGAGTCCGTCGCGCGGATCATGAACGACAACTTCATCAACATCAAAGTCGACCGCGAGGAACGCCCCGACCTCGATCAGATCTACATGACCGCCGTGCAGATGATGACCGGCAGCGGCGGGTGGCCGCTGACCGTCTTCCTTCTGCCGACGGGTGTGCCGATTTTCGGAGGCACATACTTTCCGCCGGACGACCGTTTCGGCCGGCCCGGGTTTCGCCGCGTTCTCGAGGCGATCTCCGAGGCCTATCGAACCCGGCGCGATGAGATTGTTGCGAACTCAAAGGGACTTCTCGAACAGCTGGATCGACAAACGCTGCAACAGTCCGAAGACGCCGAGATCGATGCGAACCTTCTCGACCTCGCTTACCGCACCCTGAGCACCCGATTCGATCCGCGAGAAGGCGGATTTGGAGGCGCGCCGAAATTTCCTCCAGGCATGAGCATCGACTTCCTTCTCCGATATCACCACCGCGCCGATGACGAACACGCCCTGCACATGGCAACGCTGACGCTCGACAAAATGGCGTTCGGCGGAATGTACGATCAGGTCGGTGGCGGCTTTCATCGTTATTCTACAGACGACCGCTGGCTGGTTCCCCACTTCGAAAAAATGCTCTACGACAACGCGCTCCTGGCCCGGGCATATCTCGATGCGTACCGGACAACCGGCGCACCGCTTTACAAGCGCATCACCGAGGAGACGCTGGACTTCGTCGTTCGCGAAATGCGCAACCCCAGCGGCGCCTTCTACTCCACTCAGGATGCCGACAGCGAAGGCGTGGAAGGAAAGTTTTACGTTTGGACGCTCGAAGAGTTCCGGCAGGTGGTGGGCCCGGATGCCGAGATACTCGCGAAGTACTTCGACGTGACGCAGCACGGGAATTGGGAAGAACGGAATATTCTCAACGTGCCGCGGCCGCCCGAGTTGTTCAGCAAGCTGGAAAAGCTGTCGTTGGAAGAACTCGCTGCGATGGTCGACGCGGCGAAGAAGAAGCTCTACGCCGTGCGGGAAACGCGTGTGAAACCCGGCCGCGACGAGAAGGTTCTTACGGATTGGAATGGCCTGATGCTCCGAGCCTTCGCCGACGCTGCAACGTACCTCGGCCGCGATGATTATCGGGCCGTGGCCGAAGCAAACGCCAACTTCATTCTCACAACCCTGTGGGATGGGAAGCGCCTGCTTCACAGCTTCAAGGATGGGCGTGCGCGGTTCAACGGGTACCTCGACGATTACGCGAACTTCGCTGATGGACTGTTTGCGCTGTACGAGCTGACACTGGACTACAGGTGGATCGAAAAGGCTGTGCAGGTCGCGGACCGGATGATCGAACAGTTCTGGGACGCGGAAGGCGGCGGGTTTTACTTCACGGCAAAGGACCACGAATCGCTCATTACGCGAACGAAGGATTATTTCGATAACGCAACGCCGTCGGGTAACTCGATCGCGGCCGACGTGCTGCTGCGCCTGGCGGCCCTGCTGGACCGTCCGGATTATCGTGATAAAGCCGAGCAGATCTTCCGAACAACGTTCAACCTGCTCCGGGAGCATGCCTCCGGCTTCGGCCGCATGCTGGCGGCTGTGGACTTCTACGTCGGACCTTCCAGGGAAGTCGCAATCGTGGGCAAGCCGGACGAGTTCATGTCCGTTTTGCGCCGGCACTATTTGCCTCGAACAGTGGTTGCGGCCGGCAGCGACAACCGCATTGCTTTACTGCGTGACCGTCCAATGGTTGGTGGCAAACCGACGGCTTACGTCTGCGAGAACTTCACATGCAAGCAGCCCGTGACCGACAGTGCCGCATTTGAAAAACAATTGAACGCGGGCTAAACCCCGCGTTCCATCACCATGACTTGGAATGACGTTCTCGACAGGATGCGGTCCGCAGGTCTTAAACCCCTCGAAGAGGTTTACATCGACAACTACGGAAATACCCTGCCGCTAGATCACCCGGAGTTCAGTGGCCGCTTCTTCCGTTGCGCCCGCGGTGTCGTGGAATGCAACGGCATACGCATCGAGGCGTTTCTCTTTCCTTCGGAAGGTCACCTTCAGGACTTCCTCGAGGTCATCGGCGACGACCCGTGGTGGGTCGTGCATCAAAATGTGATCCTCCACTTTCCGATTTCCGATCCAACCGTCGTGGGCAACATTCTTCAGGCTATAAGCTAGCCGCCGCCAATCTCCGGCCATGGCGAGGGCGAGCATCAACGGCACAAACCACAGGAGGTGAGTTGCGGCGGCCGCCAATTCCAGAGACTGGCCAAAACTGTGCAGAGGCCTGCCGTACACCAGCTCGATGTGAACCCAATACACCGGCAATGACGCCTGACCAAATACGATCAAGGGACTCCATCGTCCAGCCGTTTCACGGGCCGACCATTTGTATGCGCCATACAGGATCAGCAGAATCCAGCCGAGACGAACCAGGAAGTAATGAGGACTCGTGAGTGAGTAGTCGAAGAATCCGTACTCCAAAGCAGGAAACAAGCTCATGGTCACGCCCAGGGCGTAGATGCATATTCCGGCGCCTGCCACCCCTTTGAAGAATTCCGACTCGCCCGTTAGGTTCCTGGCTTCCAACAATACGTAGCCGAACGTAATTCCGGCCAGTGTAAACGCGGCCCACGGAAAAACGCTGAAGTACCAGGGATGCCCGTTGCCGTTTAGATACGAAAGAACAAACGACGGCATGTATGAACGCAGCGGATAAACCCACGGCGTTATGTAAACAAATGCGCACGTGGACAAACCCATTGCTATGATATTTGCCCTGCGTGTTTTGAACGCGATTGAAAGGAATCCGATGATCAGCGTACAAACAGCGATACAGTTCAGGGTGTCCACGCGGAAGACGTCGCTTCCTGTCGAGGCCGGGTACCAGACCAAAAACTGCTCGACCCGGAACACATAAGCCAGCAGGAGAATCCAGATACCGCGCCGGAGGACCTTCCGTGCCAACTCCAGGCAGGAAGCCCCCCGGGCCCGCATCCGGTCGAGAACCAGCGCCAGGGAAACACCGACCAGGAACAGGAAGATCGGGGCGGGGAAACCTCCCAGAAACTGACTGAGCCAAAACCATTCTCCCGCGCGGTCTTGCCGACGGACCCATCCATCGAAAATATGCCCCTGGAGCATGAGCACAACTGCGAGGCCGCGCATCCAGTCCAGATACGCCAGACGGTTGGAATTTTTAATCACGAATAGAAGAGGTCCTCACAGCAGGGAAATCACGATGCCCAAAATAAAGGCGTTAGTATACCCAAAAGCTTGGTGTTTCGCATGCAACTGATCCCCGCATGAAGCTCACAACGGCAGTCTTATTCCTCTGCACTGTATTCTGCATGGAGTTGGGCGCGGCCGACGAAGGGACGGGGCGCACCCTTAGAGGCGTTGTAATCACAACGGACGGCACGGTGGTACCCGAATTCACTGTCATCATCAGGCCTGCTACGAACAAGCCCGAACTGGTCCGGCGCAAACGGTTTAAAGACGGCGACTTCATGATCGAGGGTCTGACCCGCGACAAGTATCAAATCCAGGTGGCTTCGCCGCTGTACATCACGATGCAGCTTGACGTGGACTTCTCCAGTGAAACGAAGCCGAGGGACTATTGCATTTTCCTGCTGCACAAGTTTCGGAACGAGGTGCGGGTTCCGGGAACACAGCCCTACACGGTTTCTCTGAAAATGTTGCAGCAGAAAGTGCCCGACGCGGCCAGGGACGCCTACATGCGTGGAGTGAATTTTCACAAGGAAGGGCGGCTGGGCGAAGCGATTATGGCGTATGGTGAAGCGTTGCGGCTCTTTCCACAATATATCCAGGCCCTTAGCGACGTCGGAACCATCTACACCCTTTTCAATCGCCCCGATTCTGCGCTTTCGTTCCTGCGGCGGGCGCAACAGGTCGATAAGGAAAACCCCATCATCCGCCTGAACATCGCTGCCGCCTTGTTCACAAAGCACGAATATGACAGCGCGATGAAGGTCCTGCAGGAAGCCTTGCGGAGCGATCCGCAAAAGAGCCTGGCGCTGTATTACGTAGCGAGGATACAACACGCGCAAAAGAAGCACGAGGAAGCGGAGCGGACCTTGAGGCAGGCACTACAGGAAGATCCAAGGTTGTTGGATGCGTGGGTGATGCTCGTCAACATAGCCATAGAGCGGAACGATTCCGTTACGGCTCGCGAAGGCCTTGTTCACCTTCGCGAAGCCATGAACGACGGTATGTTTTCGAGGTTTGTTGATGAGCAGCTGGCGGTGTTGGCCAACTAGATCGAGATCTAGTTAGCCGCCAACGCAGCTTCGAGCTGGAGTTGCTTCGGAGCAATCTCTTTTGCAAACTCCGCTTTTGCGCTTCCCTGAATCGGAGGCGCCGGCTCACCCTTTTTCAGGGTTGGTACCGGATTAATGGGAGTGCCTTTGTTGGTCATCATGAAGTGAAGATGCGGACCAGTTGCCAGCCCGGTTTGACCGACCAGACCAACCAGGTCTCCCTGTTTGATTCCTCGGCCCCTCCGCACGTCGGCTGCGATGTGCGACAGGTGCGCGTACCCGCTGGTCAACCCGTTCGAGTGCCTGATCTGCACCAGATTGCCGTAGCCTGCGCTCCATCCTGCAAATGTCACCGTGCCGTTCGCAACGGCAACAACTGGAGCGCCGGCAGGCGCAGCGTAGTCGGTCGCAAGGTGAGGTCGCGCGGTGCCGAGAATAGGATGCATGCGCCGGGCCGTAAATCCAGAGCTGATGCGTGGATTGAACTTCAAAGGTGAGGCGAGCATCGCTCGCTTCAAAGCGACTCCCTTTTCGTCGTAGTAGGAATCTCTGAAAAGGAATGCGCGGTACGTATGGCCTTCGTTCACCAGTTCGGCCGCCCGAATCTTTCCCCACTTGACGAATTTTCCGTCGTGAGAGAACTCTTCTACGATCATACGAATTTGGTCGCCCGGCTGGATTTCCGTGCTGAAGTCGACTTCCCACTGGTACATACCGACGAGCTCAGTCACGAGATGGTCACCCTTGGGCTGATCGGCAGCCAGGGCCTCCCAGAGCGAAGACCGGATTTCGGTGGTGAGGGTCGCTTCGCGCATATGCAGATCCAGCTTGTCGACTTTCGCGGCATAGGAGTCCGCCTCCTTCTCCACTTTCAGGATGCTCTCGTCATCGATCTTGTATTCGAAGGTCTTGAGTGTGCCGTCGATTTCCTTTTCAAGCCGGAACGGGTTCCCGGACCGGAGCTTGCGGACATCGAAAACAGGTTTTATGAGATCGGCCAGTTCGTGGGCAACGGCGACCGGAACTTTGTAGTCCACCAGGGTGGCAACCAGAGTGGTGTTCCGTTGTATCGTGTCTTCGACGACTTCGGTGCGGGGAAGCCGTTCGACGGGAGACGTGGACGCTGGGATCGATTCGGTCGTCAGTTCCCGATTCCTTGGGATTGCGGTAAGCACCAGGGTAACTACGAGGCACCAGAGAAACCCTGGTCTGCATTTGAGAACTTTCAATAATACCTCCAAAAGCGAGAACGAATATAAAACAGCGGCTCTGGCAAGAAAAGAGAGAACTGTGTCTCAAAATGGATGCAAAACTCCCCATTTCGGAGTTTTTCTTCCGTCCTGAGATTTCACCCGAATTGCGTTCTGGAACGTCCAACCAAGTGTTACGGTTTTCAGTTGGCCAGTCGCTCAACGCAAGAATCACCGCTTCCTGTCTGTCTCCGAGACGCAAAAAAGACGAGATTCTTCTTGAATTGTTGGCATTTTTAAAGTTATGTCATAAGGCTCGTTTAACGGAGGTTTGACCAAATGACACGGCGCATCCTGGCTGTCGTGCTGATCGCGGTAATCGCGACTGTTTCAGTGACGGCTTTTGCCCAGGGAAAAAGAACCGAAAGACAAGAGCAGGCCAGGGACCCGGTCTGCGGATTGATGGTTGACAAGAATCCGGCCCTTGCAGCCAACTATAAGGGCGAGACGTATTATTTCTGCTCGAAAGCAGACATGGAGAAGTTCAAGAAGGAACCGCAGAAGTACGTGAAGAAGTAAGAAATGGGCGGGCCGGCTAAAGCCGGCCCTTACAGGTGATCCCCACAGGTCAGCCCCGCACGCTTAACCCAGCCAGAGACTAGTTGCCGGATTTCAGAGCTTGCGCCAGGTCCCCAGCCATCTTTTCAGTCTCGAGTACCCTGTTCGAAGTGTCTTTCCAGACGATCTTTCCGGTCTTATCGATGAGGAAGTAATAACGGAGCATTCCTCGGTTCGGCGTCGAGGCTCCATACTTAGGCGCAATTACGTATTCGAGATCGCTGACGAATGCGTTCTTTGCCCCGACGGAGGTTTTGAACGCATTCAAGGCAAAGGGCTGGTCCCGCGAGATGCCGATCATCTCGATGTCGAGAGCCGTGAACTTGTCGTAGTGAATTCCAGCCTGCGTGAACTCCGTGGTGCAGCCAGGTGAAAACGCCGCCGGGAAGAACATGATCAGGACGTTTTTCTTTCCCTGGAAGTCCTTCAGACTCCCTGCCGGTTGACCTCTCTGCGCGGCCGGGATGGCGAAATCAGGCGCCATTTCGCCGACCTTTATCGAATTATCGGGTCCCGGCGCCTGCAGTTGGGCGAGGACCGGAATCGCAAGGAGTGCAACAACAATAGCTAAGCCAAACGTTCTTCTCATAAAAGTCTCCTCTCTCGGATATCTGGATTCCGAAGCGTCAGTCTGCCTCAATGTGTCTATTTCATCAAGGAGAAGATGGGTTCGAATTGCCCTTTGATTCCTGGAATAGCCGGCAGGCACGAGTCGGATTGAAGACTCCGCAACTGCAGAAGCGAGCGAGCGTGGCTGAAGCCTGTTCGGGTGTGCGTCTTCCCTGCTTTACCCATTCCACCAGCTTGCGGACAAAGTCGAAAGAGAGCATGCCATGGCCGCACATCGTGGAAAGCTCCAGCGTGTGCCTGTCGGCCATGCGGTCGGTCTGACCGAAAAAGCCCAGCGAGTATTCGACGCTGTGCCGTTCGATGCCCGCGCGGCGTGCGCACTCCTGAGCCTGGTCGAGCGAAGTGCTGATATTGATGGATAGCCCGAGATCGGCCTGCTTCAATTCCTGTATGAATGAGACGGCCTGATCCTGGTTGTCGAAAACGGCGGCAACTGTCGTGGGGCACGAGACGCAGCTCACGACGGACTCGAAGTCCCGGGAGAGATCGCGGCTCCAGTGCACCGTCGGATTCAATTCCTTCGATGGCCGGAAGATGCTGCCGTGACTCGCATCGCCCATGTTGACCGGCTTGTATTTTCGAGCGATCTCGAGAAACTGTCGCAGTTTCTCGACTGCACCGTTGTCGTTGAAGCCCCGCGCCGGAATGGCAAAGACGATGTAGTCGTCCTTGAAGCTCTCGCCGGAGCCGTAGCGATGCAAGGTATTCGTCATGCTTTGCGCCCCAGGCCCAGATTCGTCTTGCCGCGCACGGAAGGAAAGCCCTCTTCGGCAAGGACGGCATCCAGCGCGCTCGAGCCGTCTTCTTCGCATCGTGTGGAGACACCGACCGCCACAACCGTTTCCAGGGTCTTCGAGACCTCATCGACCTTCTCCAGGACGGCAGGCACATTCTCGATACGCGTCTTGAACTCGACGATTGCAGAAAGAATTTTTTCGTCCAGGATATCGTCGCGCAGCTTGCCGGTCTTTTTATCCGTCATCAGGTGCGTGACCGGATTTCTTGGCTCAAAGTCGATACCGATCGCGGCCAGTTCCCGGGTCATTTTCTCGATGTCCCGGAATCGCACGCCCACGGTAGGCCGGCCGAATTCGACAACGTACCCCACTTCACCGACTCCGACGCGATTCGTCACATCATTCGTTTTCACTTCCTCTGTGCCACGGCCGTGAACACCCGTACTCTCGTGAGTCACGAGAGGGTCGCTGAAGGCGCGCCTCACAACTCGAGGCCAGGCAAGCTCGTCCGGCGTGATTGCCGAGGTGGGGCAGACGTCCGGTTCGGGATCGAATCGCAATCGGAAAAGTTTTAGCAGCCCGCGGATGCTCCGTACAAGCGTCGGATTGAGCCTTTCCATGCTCATGCCGCGAAAACAGGTGTAGCACTCGACACACTCGTCGGCGTTGACGCTCGCTCGATTCTTCAGCGGATCTATGGAAATTGCGCCCATCGGGCACACCGGGATGCAGTTGCCGCAGGCCACGCATTTTTGCTGGTCGATCTGCATAGACAGCCTCAGTCAACCATAGAATACGGGAAATTCACAAAGTTTTCTCCCCGTTGATATGCGCGTCCATGCTAGTATTCAGAGCTTTAAGTATGGTATCGGAGCTCGCTTCTTAGTAGAGACTGCTTCGGCTGCAAATCGCCCTGCCTCTGCTTTCGCTCCTCGATTTCCAGCTCAAATGTAATGTTGATTCCCCCGGCTAGCAGCGGGGACAATAATCTCGCAGGAGGACTTCGATGAGCCGATCGGCACTCGCCGAAAAACACCCGTGGACGCTACCGTGGTGGAAAGCAGACCGCGAAAATTTCTGGACAATGGTTTACCTCGTGATAACTCACGTTCTGGCCGTGGTTGGGCTTGTGCTTTTTCCGCTGCCTGGGTGGAGCGTATTTCTGGCGGCGCTTGCCGTGGCATGCTTCGGTGGACTGGGAACCACGGTTGGTTATCACCGGGCGCTGGCGCACCGCGCGGTCAAATTGAACCCAGTAGTCGAACAGATTCTCATTTTCTTTGCCGTGTTCAACGGCTCGGGCGCTCCCGCCACGTGGATCGCAAATCACCGGAATCACCACGCGAACTCCGATACGATTGATGATGTCTCCAGTCCGCGTCATGGCGGATTCTGGTGGGCACATCTTCGGTGGGTTTATCAGTGGGAGGCATCGAGCATGCGGAAATGGTGTCCCGATCTAATGCACCGCCGGTATACCTTGTGGTCGTCCCTGCAGACGCCCCTTATCGCCATTTCAGTCTGTTTCGGATACCTGTTCTTCGGCTGGGCCGGACTTTTCTGGCTCGGCGCCATCCGGCTGGTTTACTGCCTCCACGGACAAATGTTCGTGAACAGTCTTCTGCACCTGAAACCGGGACTACCGGAAGGCGTCGATTCCAGCCAGAATATCTGGTGGATCGGCCCTTTCCAGGTCACCGCCTGGGGTGAGAATTGGCACGGAAACCACCACTCCCGTCCGGCATCGGCCTGCTTCAGCCGTCATTGGTGGCAAATCGACGTCGGCTGGTACGTGATTTGTGGCTTGCGGGCTGTGGGCCTCGCCACTAACGTCAGGCGATAACTGAGGCGCCAGGGTAGTAGTGCGTGAGGATTTCTCGATACGGCTGTCCCTGGCTCGCCATCACTGCCGCGCCGATCTGGCATAGACCGACGCCATGTCCCCAGCCGGCTCCACGCAGAACAAAGCGGCCGGCTTCCCTATCGACAACGAAGGCTGAACTGTAAAGGTGCGAGCGCGAGAGAGCTCGCCGAATCTCCAGTTCTTTGCCGACGATGAGATAGCCACGGTCACCCACAATCTTCAGTCGAAAAATTCGTCCGGATGGACCGCGGGCCAGCGGTTGCAGGTCGGTGATTCGTCCGAGGTCGACGTTCAACCTGGAACGGACCAGCTCTCCCAATTCCTCTGGAGGGTATTCCACACGCCATCGGTAGAAATCCCGGGTCTCCTGGTCGAAACCGGGAAGAATCCGGGAGAGGAGACTCGTGTCTGCCGTGTTGCAATACGCTGGTGGATCGGAGCGGATCCACGTTTCCGGACTGTTTGAGCAGGACTGGGGAGGGCCGTCGTAGAAGGATTTCAGGTATGGGACTTCGATATCTTCCCACGCGGTGGAATATCGCTCGGTGATGCCCCCGCAGCATTTGGAAAAACGAGCGTCGCAGATAGACCCGTTGTAGCGGAGCATCTGCCCCGCGGTTGCACGCACGGCGTCGGCGGCGGCAGGTGAGAAGGCCTTGGTTATTCCCTGGTAGCGTTGGCAATGGTCGTCGGCACACACATCGAAATCAGGATGAGCTTCGCGGCCGTACCAGCGGATGATTTCATGCGAGGCATCACGCTCCGCCGGAGGCCGCACAGGACCTTGCCCTTTGAGCCAGCTTCGGGAAATGACCGCATGGGCCTTGAGAAGCTCTAGCGGACAGGAAGCGCTCATTTCGGAGGAAATCACGCTCGTCACGTATTCCTCGAGGGGTAAATCATTGATCACCGTCAAGCCGGACTGGCGTTTAAGAATACGCAGCGCCCCCCGGAAGACCTGGCGTTCTTTGCGCTCCCAGTGAAAGCCGATGCCGATTGTCATGTCATCGAGCGCGAACTCGCATGAAGATATGTCGGCCGGCGACAGCGTGATTTCCGACGTGAAGCGGTGACGTCCCGGGCCATACTGCTTGCCTGAGGCATCTCTGAAGGTCCCCAACAGTTCGACCTCCACCGAGGACTGCGCCTCCATCAATCCGACTGCAACGTTCATCGCACACCTTCCAACCCCGCGGCAACCTCGTTAAATTGTTCGGCGGGAAGAGTCACTTCCCGGAAGATTGCCGCGATATTCTCACCTGAGATTCGCTCGAAGTCTTTTTCCAAAGGCACCACAAATATGCCGCACAGGTCGATCGACGCCGGGCTCACCGTCAACTCGCCGGTATGGAAAACCTGCGGGCGATGCTTGCCGCGCGGAAACAGGTATACCGTCCAACCGGCCGAATCGTGGAACGCCGCGATGTTGATCATGGGTTCGGGCGCTTTGCCCGTTACGGCAGACAGCAGTTCGATTGCGCGGTTCATCTGATCTATCAAGCGAGATCGGTCCTGGCTCCGGAAAACAAGAACATTTCTCGCGTAGCCTGGTATTGTCCGCCCGGGCTTGCTCCTGGTATCGGCCTCAATCGGAAACAACTCCCGTGAACCGGACTGGAAGTGCAAGTGGTCCGGCGCAGAGGCCCCACATTCCGGTCCGTTATAGATGACAAAGGAGTCGTCAAGCGCCCTGGCAAGATCGAGCATGCTCCCAAACTGGCCCTCGATCCGCTGAGCGCCATGCTCTCGGTGAACAATGGAGAGATGGCGGTTCACAATCGGAAATGGATTGCAGTACAGAATAAAGTCCGTACCAAACGCGATCCCTTTCTCCTCCGGATCCTGGTTTTGAGGACAAAGGAAGCACGGGCGTTTCATGATCGAAGCGCGATCCACCGCCGCCGTGGTGCTTTTCACGCGATGCGGAATGTGCCTGACGAAAACCTCGAACCAGTCGATCCGAACCGGCCGCGTTTTCGCCTGCGCAAGGCCTTCAATGCCCTTTGCAAGCATTGGCCAGGATTTGATCTGGTCCCGGAAAAGACTGTCCACCTCTTCAATCATCGCCGGCTCAAACGGGCTTGAATCTCTGCAGTTCTGAGCAAATCCTTGTACGCGTCATAACGGTTGGCTGTCTCGAGAGGCAGCGCACTATCCGTGTTGCCTTCCCAGCGCCGGCAGAGATAAACCGAATCGTAAATGCGGCCGATCTCATACTCGCGGCTGATGCGAAGTGCAACTGCGTAGTCTTCGCCGTAGCTGACATTCGGAAATTCGATACGCCGCAATATAGAAGTATCAAACGCCCGGGGAGCGCCGAGACCATTGATGCGAAGCGCATTGTTTCTACCGTTTTCGCGCGTCCACTCGCGATGGTCGATCACACCCGGCGGGATCTGCTTCAGCGAAAAATCAACCATCGTGTAGGAGCCAACAACCATGGCATAGGGCCCCTGTTGGAGTTCAGCGACAATTCGGGTAAGGACGCCATCATTTATGTAAAGATCGTCGGAATCCAGTTGCACCGTATACCGGCCGCATTGTGCGGAGTGAATGGCTTCATTCCAGCATCCGCCGATTCCGAGGTCGCGCCTTTCGGGAATGATATGCACGAGCCGTGAATCGCCGACGCCTCGCAGGATCTCCGTCGTGTTATCCGTGGAATGGTTATCGACAACGATGACGTTAAAAGCGAAATCGGTTTTCTGGCCAAGGGCACTCCGCACAGCCTCCAGAACGGTTCGCTCGCGATTCCTGACCGGGACGACAACGCTGGCGTTCACGGCGAACTTCTCCGTCGTAGCGGGCACCTCCCGGAATGTCGGCTCGAGATATGCTCCGATCCGCTTCAAATGCTCCGTAGCGATGCGTTCCATCTCGATCTGATAGTCGCGATTACGCGGATCCACATAATCGAACTGCTTCTGGCCGGACGTCCGCGAATCCAGAACCGAGGCCGTGTACAGAGGTTCGGGAATCCTGACGATTGGATACTTTTCAGAAATCCGCAGGCGAAGATCGTAGAAACCACCCCACTTCGCTTCGGATCCGAAGCCCACCTTTCGCGCCGCCGCCGGAGAAACCGCGACTACTGGACCGAAGTCGAAATTGTCGCGAATACTGCCGATCTGATAATCGATGCGGGGATGGCCGATCGCATCCGAATAAACCCAACCGGCGCCGCTCTCGCGGCTAATCTGCGACATCCGCTCGAACATGCGGGAACCCGGCTCAATGGTGACCCGCGGATCGCCGATGAAGAGAACGTCCGAATCCGCACCATCGATCAGTTCACGAATGCTTGAAGAGGATTGGTCTGCAGGATAAACGATCTTCAACGTCCTCGCTCCTCGACGGGCCGGACCATGATCACGCCGGCCATCCGGTTGTTCTTGAGGAATTCATCCAGATCCTGTTCCACGACGCCGCTGCGGCTGCGAGACGCGTGACGCATCCGTAGCCGGTCGCCATCTCGCACAAGAATGCCGCAGTGAAAAATGTCGAGATGTGGCCGCGTCGATGCAAAGAAAATCAGATCTCCGGTCTTAATGTCCGGCGTCATACGGCGAATGAAGGACTTCGGCACACACTCAAACCGGGCTCGCACCGGGGGCAATCCGGGAACGACGTCCAGGGTTCGTTCCTTAACGACCGGGGCGACTTTCGAACGAATCGCCCGGACGGCACCACTCCTGGCATTGTTTCGAATCCATCGGCTCATGTAGTGATTCCGCCGGTTCCAATCGATTCGGCCGTTGTCGTAGCGGATCCTGCGCAGCCACTGGACGAAGCTATCGACGGTTGAGGCCCGGGAGAGCGCGAGGACCGTTTCGACATAAGTCACGCAATCAAAATCGTCGAGCGAAGCGGTGAAGACTTCCGGTGACGATGCCGAACCGATCAGCGCGTTTATCTTGTAGGGCCGGCCCAGAAAATGACGGGAAAGAAATTCGATTCGGGAGCCGGCAGAGCCGTTGGACCTGGCGTTCAAAAGGAGTTTTTCGACGCGCCGCCGGCTGAGACCTCGTGGTTGCGCGTGCTTCATCAGGTTTCATTTTAGCACGCGAAATGGAACCGCTCTGCTACGCGTGACCCATCTCGGCCTGATTCAAGTCAATGAACTGCCCTTCCACTTCGTTATCCTGGGGGAAAAAATCCACGACCAGCAGGTACATATCGCCATCCGCAAACATGTGCGCAAGTTGCGGATCCGTCAGCCGGAACTGTTGACTGGATGCGTCGTATGCGACTTTGATGATAAACATAGCAGAACTCCTTTTTTAACGCCCTATCTAGGTTAGGGCAATTACTCTGCCAGCGTCCGGCTGCAATGGCACCCCGATTGCACTGTTCCTTAGTGATGTTTGTAAAAGAATTTTTCTTCTCCTTTTTACTGCTCGCGTTCGCCGCTCTGCTCATGCTGGGCGGTGTAGCCCTGTTGGTAGACGCATCACGTCGCCTGGTGAGAGACGCGTACAGGCGATTGCGGCAGGCTGAGGCGGCACTGAAGCCGGTCGCTCCAGTTCAAGCTTCGGAAAAGATCACAACCTTCGAGCAAGCAGCATAGTTGTATCGTCCTGGTTGTCGAGATCGTAAGCCCAGTTCCGAACGGCGTCCGTCACGATCTGAATAATGTCGTCGAGCGGCTTTTCCGAATGACGAACGAGGAGATCCGTCAAACGAATTTCCCCAAACTGTTCGCCTTTTGCATCCTCGGACTCCGTAATTCCATCTGTGAATGCAGCCAGTAAGTCTCCACGCTGCAGCTCAATGAGGTCCTGCTCATACGGAGAGTCCGGAAATATTCCCACCACCATGCCATTGGGTTCCAGACGGCTCGTTTTGCCGCGGCGAACGAGGATTGGCGGCAGGTGGCCCGCGTTTGTATACAGCAGATTTCCATTCTGGTCATCATAGACGCCGCAATAGAAACTCGCGTACTTCTCAGCCGAAGTATTTTCGTAGAGCTGGCGGTTCAGCCGCTCCACGAGCGTCGCTGTTGAGACCACTCCGTTCGAGCTGAGCTTTAACTGCGCGTGAAGCGAAGACTGTATGGAGGCCATCAGCAGCGCGGCCGAGATCCCCTTTCCGGCGATGTCGCCGATAACCAGCGCTGTCCATCGCGGATCGAAGGGAATGAAGTCGTAGTAATCGCCGCTGACGACGCGCGCCGGATTGCACCGACCTGTCAGCTCGAGCGTCTTCAACTTCGGCACAGCTTTCGGAAAAAGCTGCGACTGCACCTGACGAGCAATTTCCAGCTCGGCCTCGAGTTTTTCCTTCTCTTTCACCTCCGCAATCAAACGTTCGATATGTTCCGTCATGCTGTTGAAAGAAGTCCCAAGCTCGCTGAGCTGGTCTTTCGTGCGAATCGGAATGCGATGCGAGAAGTCGCCGGTTTCGATCTTTCTGGTGCCCGCATAGATGTCATGGATGGTGCCCGTGAGCGAACGTGTAAGTTTGACGCTCGAAATGACTGCAATCAGCTCGACCACCAGGAACGCACCTGCGAGGAACAGCATGAAAAACACAGGAGCCGATGCGAAGGATCCCAATGGACTCAGCAGGCGGCTCAAAACAGCGGAGGGCCGGGAATAGAAACTCAGGAAGTGAGCGTCACCCCCGCCTGTGTCCAAAAAGCGCATGTCCAGAGGCAGGTTCGCCATCGCCCGGAGGTCCCAAAATCCGCGCGATGGCGGCCCCGGAATGATTTTTGCAGAGTCCAGGACCGGGATAAATTGCGGGTTTTCCCGTTCGATCAAGTCGCGTGCCCTGTACAAATAGACTATGGAAAGGCCCTGAACCAGTTTCGCCAGGAATTCGTCATCGAATGGACTGTAAGCAAAAACTTGCACCCGGCGGGGACCCGTGCCGAATTCGGCATGCGCAGTCATGAAGTACGACGGAGCACTGGTCCTGACGATTCCTTTAGAGCCGGGCTTGCTCCAGGATGGAATCTCACGAATTGGTCCCTGACCTCGAGCGGCCTGGTTTCCAACTTGAATGACTGCCTGCCAGGAAAGTGCCTGGCTCTGGACATGCCCCGTGCCTTCAAAAACTTCCTGCGCGCGCTGGCGAGCCGCGGCCGACAGCTGCTCCTGCCGGCGGTCGAGCTCAGATTTGTTGAGATATCTCCCCGTTGCTCCGACAAAGATGTAAAAGCCGAGGGCGGCAATCGTAAATATCAATAAGGTCGGAAGCGCTCCCACCAGGAAGTAGGTGACCAGCAGACGGTTTCGAACTCTCCATACGAGTTTGCGCATCAGCGGGCGAACGAAACTGAGCGCAAGCAGAGTCAGCGAGACCACAAAGGCGAACGTGAGAAGGTCTCCGCCAATGAGCGAATAGCCGGTCGCGGACACCATAATGGCGTTCACTACGACGACGGCGAATAGAACGAGGGTGACCCGCTGTAGGCGAGTTAAACGCGAAAATCTGGTCACATTTAGATCTTACTCTCAGGAAGTTCGACTGGATGCACGGTTAATCCCATAAACCAGCGCTCGAACGCCCATCAGTTCTGTCTCTCCTTCCAGCTTCTCTCCCAGGCGCTCGGCTACACGTCTCGAGGGGTGGTTATCCGCATGGATGAGACTAATCACATGATCCCGCCGAAGCTCGTTCCATGCATAATCGAGCGCGCGGCGGGCGCCTTCTGTAGCGTACCCTTTTCCCCAGGACTGCCGGCTGAGCACCCATCCCAGCTCGAAGCCCGGCCAGCCTTCGGGATGAAGAAACCCGATGCGGCCGAGGAGCGTCCCGGATGCGCGCTCCTCCACAGCCCAGATCCCGTAGCCTCGAAGAGTCCAATGGCCGAGAATCGTTGCCATCTGCCGCCAGGCGTCAGTGCGCGATAACGGTTTGCCGCCCACAAAACGCATCACGTCAGGATCTGCGCAGATCTCGGCATATGCATCGATGTCCTCCTCGCGAAACATGCGCAACTTCAAGCGGTCTGTTTCCAGGGTAATCATCGGAGCTCCTATTGGAATTCGCTTCATTGGGGCTATCTTAGTACAATCTGGGCACCAATATCGGAGGAAGGCCATGAACAAGTCCCGAAAGTTTTCTGCTGGTCGCCGGAAGTTTTTGAAGGGAGCGGCCGTTGCCGGTGCAGCCTCGCTGGCTGCGCCAACAGGAGTTGCTCAAAACCAATTGGCCCAGCCGCAACGGGCCACCGCTGTGCCCGTGACGGCGCCGGGCGCTGAAACCGGGACGCCGCCGGAAGTCGACGTCTTAACCGCGGATCGATGCGGTTCGGACTTCATGGTCGACGTCGTCAAATCGCTCGACATCGAATACTTCTGCTCGAATCCGGGATCGAGTTTCCGAGCGTTGCACGAATCCGTAATCAACTACGGCGGCAACAGCAAACCCGAATTCATCACGTGCTGTCACGAGGAATCGTCCGTCGGGATGGCGCATGGATACGCGAAGATCGAGGGAAAGCCTCTGGGAGTGCTCGCCCATGGAACCGTCGGCTTGCAGCACGCATCGATGGCGATCTTCAATGCTTATTGCGACCGGGTTCCGATGTACATCATCGTCGGCAACACCATTGACGCCACCATGCGGCGGCCCGGTGTCGAGTGGATTCACTCGGTCCAGGATGCAGCGGCTATGGTGCGCGATTACATCAAATGGGATGACCTTCCGATCTCCCTGCAGCATTTCGCCGAATCCGCAGTGCGCGCTTACAAAATCACCATGACCCCGCCCATGGGTCCGGTAGTGCTGGTTGCAGACAGCGAACTGCAGGAGAGGCCCATCGATGCAAGCGACAAACTGCGCACGCTTCGACTGACGAAAAGTGCGCCCCCTCAGGGCGATTCAGGCGCCGTAGCCGAGGCGGCGCGCTATCTGGTCGCGGCCGAAAATCCGGTGATCATCGCCGATCGTGCGGCGCGGACCCAGGCGGGCGTGAAGTATCTTGTCGAGCTGGCGGAGACATTGCAGGCGCCCGTCATCGATCAGGGCGGACGCATGAATTTCCCGTCTCAACATCCGCTCAATCATTCGGACCGGGGACGCGCAGCAATCGCCGAAGCGGACGTCATTCTCGGGCTCGAGCTCACCGACTTCTGGGGTGCGGTGAACGCCTTCCGCGATCAACTGCATCGCACCTCGCGGCCGATCACAAAAGCCGGCGCGAAGCTGATCAGTATTTCAGCCAGCGACCTGTATACCAAATCCAACTACCAGGACTTCCAGCGCTTCCCTGAAGTCGATGTCAGTATGGCCGCGGACTCCGAAGCCACGCTGCCGGCCCTGACCGAAGCGGTGAGACGTCTCGTCACAGCGGACCGCCGCAATGCCTTCCAGGCCCGGGCCGCTAAACTCGCCAACGCCAAACAAGCATTGACGGAACGACTGCGCGCCGATGCGACCTACGCCTGGGACGCGACTCCGATCAGCACCGCCCGCATGGCCGCTGAGCTCTGGGCACAAATCAAGAATGAGGACTGGTCCCTGGTTTCCCCCACTTTGGGCGGATGGCCGCAGCGTTTCTGGACGATCGATAAACACTACCAGTTCATAGGAGGGCCCGGAGGATACGGTGTCGGCTATTGTGCGCCGGCTGCTACAGGTGCGGCGCTCGCCAACAAGAAATACGGCCGGCTCTCCGTGAACTTCCAACCGGACGGTGACCTGATGTACGCGCCGGGCGTCCTGTGGACTGCGGCGCATCATCGAATTCCACTGCTGAGCATCATGCACAACAACCGCGCTTACCACCAGGAAGTGATGCACCTGCAGCGGATGTCGAACCGGCACCAGCGAGGAATCGAACGAGCGGGCGTCGGAACGACGCTGCAGGATCCCGACATCAACTACGCGCAGCTTGCAAAGAGCATGGGCCTGTATGCAGAAGGGCCGATCGGGGACCCGAAAGATCTCGGTCCGGCGATCAAGCGGGCGATTGCAGCAGTCAAACGCGGAGAGCCTGCGCTTCTGGATGTCGTCACACAGCCCCGCTAGAGTGGACAAGGAGGAACATGAAGATACTCAGCGCTTATCTCCTGCTGTTTCTGGCCGCGCAAAATCAGGCGCCGGCTAACGCGCCGCGCGGAAATGCAGAAAACGGCAAGATGCTTTTCATGAAGATCGGCTGCTACCAATGCCACGGACGCGAAGGACAAGGCGCAGCGGCGACGGGCCCTCGACTGGGCCCGAACCCGATTGCATACAACCGATTCCTTGCCTATATTCGCAAGCCTTCGGGAGACATGCCTCCCTATACAGCCAAGGTCGTTCCCGATCAGCAGGCGGCGGACGTGTATGCATATCTGCAGTCCCTGCCGCGGCCTCCGTCACCAGACAGCATCCCGCTGTTGAAATAGGCACTGTAGCGGCGCTCTATCAAGGTGTGAATGAATTCGAAGGCAGGAGGAAGAAACCACAAAAGGCACAAGAAGCACATAAGTTTCTTGTGCTTTTTGTGGTTCCGGTCCCCTTCGTTGCGAATTCGTCCACAGCTTCTATGAGAGCCGATAGCCGGTCAACTGTGACATTGCCGGCGGTCACAAACCGCCGATACAGCTAGAGCAACCTGCACGATTCATCGAAGTCGAGCCGAGGATTGCGCGGAGCCAGCTTCGACTCGTCACCATAACCAAGATTGCACAAGAAGTTCGACTTGAAGTGGTCCAGAGGAGGGGGAAAGAACTCGGCGTCCACCCCGGCATTATCGAACCCAGACATTGGACCGCAATCCAAACCGACAGCTCGCGCCGCCAGGATGAAGTATCCACCCTGAAGACTGCCGTTTCGAAAAGCCGTGACTGCCTGGGCTTCGGGCGGCAACGCGGCGAAGACGTCGCGTAGCCGGTTTTCAGGCGGCATCTTCTCGTAGAATCGCAGGTCGTAGGCCACGATTGCGGTTACCGGCGCCGTCATCGTTTTCTCAACATTCCGCGGCCCCAGGGCCGGCTTCAGACGCTCTTTTGCTTCCGGAGTGCGCACGAACAGAATTCGTATCGGACTGCAGTCGGCACTGGTCGGTCCCCATTTCATCAGATCGTAAACCTTGCGCAGCAAATCATCAGGAACCGGTTTCGGCAACCAGGCCCGGTGGGTTCGCGCGTTGCGGAACAGGATATCTAACGCTTCATCATTCAATGATTGCCCCATTTTCTCTCCTCAAGTTTGTAGATTTTACGCTACCCGTGACAGAATGAATTCGCGAAGCCGGGGGCTCAATGAAAAGACGCCATTACTTATCGATCCTTCTCTGCCTGACGCTGGTTCTCTGTGTCGATGCGACTGCGCAGTCGATTCCCGCGCAGCTTTCGGACCAGGAATTCTGGAAACTCAGCACGGAATCCTCGGAGCCCGATGGCCGTTTCCGATCCGACAACCTGCTTTCGAACGAAAACTGGTTTCAGTACGTAATTCCGGAGCTCAACCAGACTGCGAAGCAAGGTCGCGTTTACCTGGGCGTCGGCCCGGAGCAGAACTTTACATACATGGCGGCGCTCAAACCGAAGATGGCTTTCATTATCGACATCCGGCGGGGCAATCTCGATCTCCAATTGATGTACAAGGCGCTTTTCGAGCTGTCGAAGGATCGCGCCGAGTTCGTCTCGCGCCTGTTCTCCAAGCCCCGACCCGACGGGCTGAGCGCGCAGTCCACAGCTCTCCAGATCTTTGCCGCATACTCGAAAGTTCCGACAACCGAAGCGCTCTATAAGGAAAATCTCAAGGCGATTCAGGACCATCTCGTCCAAAAGCACAGTTTCCCGCTCGGAGCCGGCGATCTCGAAGGCATCGATTACGTCCTCAATGCGTTCTATAGCCATGGGCCCGACATCAACTATTCTTCGACCCAGGGCGGCGGCGGGTTCGGCCGCGTAACGTATGAGGAACTGATGGTCGCAACCGATGAAATGGGCCAGGCGCGGAGCTATCTTGCAAACGAGGAGAATTTCGCGTTTCTGAAGAATATGCAGGCGAAGAATCTGGTAATACCTGTCATCGGCAACTTCGGCGGACCCAAGGCGATTCGCGCAGTCGCGTCCTATTTGAAGGGGATCGACGCAACCGTGTCGGCCTTCTATCTGTCGAACGTCGAACAATACCTTCGCCAGGACGGCATTCTTCGGTACTTCTGCGCCAACGCCGCCGCCCTGCCCCTCGATCAGACGAGCACCTTCATTCGTTCCGTTCGTGGCGGCCGATATGGCCTGGGCACAGGATTGAATTCCGACCTCGGAAATATGACATCAGAGTTGAAGGGTTGTTCCGATATCCGGTAAAACACACCCGTCACTCCGAATTACTTCGCTATCGTCCAGTCATCCAGATCCACGCCTCGAACCTCGAAATCCCGACTGAAGTGCGCGAGCGGTTCCTTGAAGTGAAAGTCACCTCGGAACCTGACGTTGAAGACGCAACCACCGAGTAGCCCTTGATCGGATAGAGGGTCAAGTCGGCAGGAAACGGGAATACGAGCTCACTTGATTCAGAATACGGACGTTTGCGGACACCAGTTCCGCTGGCCAACGAAGCGTGGATTGGCACAACAGCCGGTCGAAATTCGCTATAGAGCATTGCAGGCCGTCCATGACGTATACCGGCATCTGTTTGCCTTCGATCGTCTTCATATAAATCCCCGATTACGGTTAATCGTTCGCTGATTCGTAATTGGGGATTTATACGTCTGTCCCCGAATTAGCTCGCTGTCCCCTTCGGGCGCCCTACCGCCGAACTTTCTTCAATGCTTCCAGAAGCAGCTTGAAATGGGCCGGCTGCACACTGCCCTCGCGGGGAGCGCTCATGATGTCGTCAAAGAAGGAAGTCAGTTCGAGAATTTCGAAACCCTGCTCACCAAGATCGCGATAGCCGCGAATGTAGCCGTCGCGGAATCCGAGAACGTGGCCGAATTCATGCGCGAGGGTCCGCTTGTAAAGGTCACCCCGGCCTACGGCTACGTACCGGCCGACAAAGCTATGGGTGTATTCGGCGCCGGTGGTCAGTACGGCGGCGTCCGTAGGAAAGTGTGCTGCGTGTGCGCGAATATCGATGCGATCTCCGGGTTTTGGAGCGCCGTCGGGCGGATACAACCCGGCGACCTGTACGTTTCGAAACTGGATCTCGAGGACATAGGTCGTGCCGTTGTCCTTCGCCTGCCACACTTCTTCGATTGAGGCCTTCGCGTTTGCGAGGAAAGCTCCGTCTTCAATGTCAGTGTAAACGGGGACGCGGACCACAACACGGTCCGGCTGTGTCTGAATAACCTGGAGAAATGACGGAACGTCCGGCTGGCCGAGAACCTCGCGAACCGCTTCAGCCACGTCCACCTCTCCAGACTTCATCAAGTCATACAGCTTGGTAAGCTGGTCGAAGCGCTCGCGGTCCTGGACGATTGCGCGCTGCCAGAACCGGTTGTACTGGATGTACTGATCGATCGTGCGCTGGTTCGCGACAAGGTTTCGATACTCGCGAATCAGCCTGCCGATGATTTCCTGCGTCGCTGCATCGTCGGCACTCGCCACTTGCCGGAGATCACTTTCAGCACGGTTCAGCTTCACGTTTTCGCCGGTCACGTAAGATTCCGTAGCCGGCCAGCTATAGGCGAAGGTCGCGACCGGCGGTGTGTTCGAAGGCGGCGGATCATTCACGATCCGTGGCAGGGACTGGTACCCGTAAACGAGGGGTTGCGGCGGTGGAGGGGCCGCCTGGATCTGCGCCAACAACTGCGGAGTCTCTTGCCTCACGGCTGCGCGAAGCGACTGGTAGAACTGGTTGAGCCTGCCCCGGTACGAACGAAACAGTTGCTCGATGCGATCGCCTTCGCGCACATATGCGGGACGTTCATCCGCTTGTCCCGTCCACAGAGTCAGCACTATTCCAATCCAGGGAAGCATAGGCTCGAGAGTTAAGGTTTTATAGACACCGTTTGGGGCGGACTTGTTCCAATCATTTCGCCCACAGCCATATTCTAAATCTTCTTTGTGCCTTCGCGCCCTGGTGGTTCTGGGCTACAATCCCGGCCCATGACCACAGTCGTCAAGCGCGAAGGCACGTTCGCCTGGATGTCCGAGCTTGCACCGAGAGAACGACGCGTATTCGGTGCGTGCATCGGCGGATGGGCCCTGGACGCGATGGACGTGCAGATGTTCAGCTTCGTCATCCCCGCGATCATTACAACCTGGGGAATCACGCGCGTCGAGGCCGGTGCACTGCAGACGGCGGCGCTTCTGATGTCGGCAATAGGCGGATGGCTTGCCGGATGGATCGCGGATCGCTTCGGGCGTGTCCGCACGCTGCAGCTCGCCATTTTGTGGTTCGCTGTCTTCGCATTCGTGTCGGGCCTCGCGCAAAACTATCAGCAATTGTTTGCCGCCCGCGCCCTGCTGGGCCTTGGTTTCGGCGGCGAATGGGCTGCCGGCGCGGTCCTGCTTGGAGAATCAATCCGCGCCCAGCATCGTGGAAAAGCTATGGGAACCATGCAGGCGGGCTGGGCCATAGGATGGGGGGTTGCGGCAGCGTTTTCCGCCCTCTTCTTTTCCGTGTTTTCCACTGAGACTGCATGGCGCGGTCTCTTCTTCGTCGGAATTGCACCCGCGATCCTTATTTTCTTTATCCGCCGGTATGTCGAGGAACCACCCGTCTATCTCGAATCGAAAGCCAAGCTCGAAGCGCGGGGAGATCGGCCGTCTTTTTTTGAAATTTTTCAGCCGCCTTTGTTGAGGGTCACAGTTCTGGGCGGCCTGATGGGAACGGGAGCGCAGGGCGGGTATTCCGCGGTCACCACGTGGCTGCCGACATTCCTTCGCACCGAGCGGGGTCTGTCGGTTCTCGATTCGACGGGCTATCTGGCGGTGCTGATCATTGGCTCTTTCTGCGGCTATCTCACGGGCGGCCATCTGGCGGATCGAATTGGCCGGCGTCTCCAGTTCCTTACATTTGCGATTGGCGCCGGCATCGTGGTGTTGACGTACACGACCCTTCCGTTCGGTAACAACGCCATGCTCCTGCTTGGTTTCCCGCTCGGCTTTTTCGCCTCCGGCGTATTCAGTGCGATGGGCGCATTCTATACGGAGCACTTCCCCACTCGAGTTCGCGGGGTCGGCCAGGGCTTCGCCTATAACTTCGGCCGCGCAACGGGTGCCCTGTTTCCAACATTAGTAGGTTTTCTTTCGGCGAGCATGGCTCTCGGCCAGGCGATTGGATTGTTCGCAGCAATTGCCTACGCGACTATGGCAGTCGCTGCGTTTCTGTTGCCGGAGACAAAGGGGAAAGTACTGGCAGCGTGAGGCGATAGGATTGCCACGCCGTCACGAACGCGGAAATATCGAGTGATCCCAGGCCCGTTGTCAGATCATAACCGGACGCTGCAGCAAAACCCATGGATCCGTCGCCGCTGCAGCCCGGACTTCCCACGGAACACGGCACAGCATTTCCACCTTGATTGACGTCGTGGAATGCGGCTGAAGCCCTGATCGAAAGGGCGTAGAGCACCGGATTCACATTGCCCTGTCTGGAAGACGTTGCCTGATTCATCAGCGCAACAATTCCTGCAAAAACCGGAGCTCCAACGGAAGTGCCGCCTACTACCAGCAGGCTGCCATCCGTTGCGCGGAATCCGTTCGCGCAGCTTCCCTGTGAACATGACAAATAGCCGTCATGATCCGCTGATGCGGCAAATGCGATGTCCGGCACGTCGCGGGCGTTGTCATTCGGCACACCATTGGCCTGCTGCCATTCGGGCTTGGGAAAAAGAACGCTTCTCCCCCCGCCGGTCGATGCGAGCACGCCATCCATCAGCGTGTCGTTCCACGCTGTTTCAGGGATATAAGACAGGGCTGAACCATTGTCGGAGTTGTTGGCGCCGGCCCAGACATTGGGCAGCTTCTTCCGAAAAAAATCACCGAAGGTCTGATCGGCGCTGCTCCAGGCGCTGCCGGTCTCACTGAGCGTGGTGCCTCCCACACCTGTCACGTAAGGCAAACTCGCCGGCGCATCGACGAACATTCCTAGTCTTGCCGTCAACCGCCCGCTGAAGTCGCTGTCGCAATCGGCGGGTCCTCCGTCTCCGGCCGCTGCGGCAATCGTGATTCCCTCCGCATTGCCCTGCTGAGTGATTGCCGCAAGCGCGGCCATTTCAGACGAGCTCCAGTTCGCTTCGCAATCCCCGTAGCTGATACTGATCACGGGCGCCAGGATCTGACCAACCGCATACTGGAGCGAATCAAAGGCGCCGTTGTTGGAGTTCACATAAATAATCGTGGCGCCCCTCGCAACTGCGCCACTCCACTGGATGTCCAGATCCGCCTCTCCAATTTCGCTGCTGACGAATCCCGGGTCGCGTGAACCGGGAACCAGGATCACCGTTGGATTGCTGGCGGGCAACCCGGACAGGCTTCGAAAAGTCTCAATGTCGGCCAACTGGATATCGGTCTGTCCCATGACCGCAATTGTTTGCCCTGTTCCGTCGATACCATTGCTGTACAGGCGTTTCAGATCGTAAATCGTGGCGAAGTCATCCGCCGTCAGGAAGTGGTTCCCCGTCGTTGAGGAAGTGAATTTGGGTTTCGAGACCATGCGATGCTTTGGCCGGAAATTGTCCAGGGAACGGAAACCCAGCACGATATCTGATAAGGCGCGCGGCACGGAAGGTTCCGTGGCAGTGGCATAGTGCGGCGTGCCGTTGACGGCATATTCGTGGATCTCGACGCCGAAGGCCGTTTCCACCTGCCGGGCGGAGCCTGTGAATGTCACCCAGTTCCGCCCTCGAGCCGTTTCGTCAATCGTGAGTCCCTGGTTCTGAAGCCATGCCACGGTTCTGGAGTAGTCGTTCACCGTCAGTCCGAACCGGTCCGCAAATTCTTCCGGCGTGAGCCAGCGATGATAGTTTTGCGAAGAGGGATCCTGTTGCTGCCGCAGAAACGCGTCAAGCGCGACCTGTTGGGAGTCCGATGGTTTGAGCATCATCGTGATTCGCTCCATCGTGAACAGGTCGCCGACTTTGCCTTGATCGTATTCGGGCCGCGCCAGAGGGTGAACGTGGCCTTTGACAATCGCGGAGGACGTTCGCTCGATATCATTCGCGATTCGGTCGTGAATCGCCTGCGCGAACGCCGGGTGTGAAGCGGCGAATAGAAATGCGAAAAGGACTGCAGATATGTTTCGTTTAGGCATGTCAGGTTCTCGCTACGGTCCTTTAATTCAAGATCAGCCCCAGCGGTGTTCCGTCCTGAGCGAAGAAACTCAGGTTTCCGGTTCCAGCCTGTCCGGAAGATCCACTGAACAAAATGAACTGCGTGGTGTAACCCCCGCCGTTGACCAGATGCGGAAAAAGCAACTGCGAGGATGTTGTCGGGCTGCCTTCAACAACCGGGGGAGTCGTCGTGAACAGGAAGTCGGCCCGTTCGTTGTATCTGGCTCGCAGGCCGACGACGGAGACCTGCACTCCAGGTGTAGTTATTCGCAACACGGCTCGGGGCGGCAGCGAGACCGAAGGAAAAATTTCATTCAGGAATTTGGAAACCTGGCCATTTGCAGGAATCGTAAGCGAGGCATTCGCCAGAGCACTGCCGTCGAGACCCGTCAGGTCGAACTCAACAGTGACCGGATTCGACGACGAATTCGCTGCAGCCAGGCCGCTTTGAATGGCGCCGATGGCGTTGGGCAGGCCGGACGCTTCGACGTACATCCGGATCGCCGTGCCTGAAGCCGAACCGACGGCCGCTTCCGAAACCGTCACTCGGCCCGGCTTGAACGAGAAAATCGCGATGGACGCCGGCACGCCGTTTCCGGCATTCGGTACGACCTGAACCGAACCGGTTTGGACAGATGTGCCCGTCCCTCCGGTCGCCAGTTTGAAGGAACTCCGCCCGGGTATGGAGAACGGGAAAGGGGCCTGCGTCTGCTGCCCGGTTGTGTTCATGAACTGGATGTTGCCGGCGATCGTCGAGTCGCCCGGGTTAACGAGGATCACCTGGGTGGTCCAGCCGCCGCCATCGGCGAAATGCGGCAGCACCACAGTGCTCGTTCCGATCGCCCCCGATATTTCCGATACAGGCAACGTGCTGAAGAGAAATTCGTTTCGTTCGTTGGTCAAACCGCGAATAGCTATGACGGAGACCGGCACGTTCGAATTGAACGTGAACGTGCCGTGAATATCCGGCCCTCCGTTGAACGGCGCCTGATCGAGGAATTTTGAGATCTGGCCGTTGGCTGGAATCACCGCCGTGCCCGCGCCGAAATCGGCCCCCGCATTGTTTGTGAAGAAGAAAGAAATAGTGGCAGCCTGGGCGTTCGGATTTGCAATGGCAATGCCGGTTTCCACGGGCCCGCTTACTTCCGCGTAGATACGCCCATTCTGCAGGACGGGGGAAGCGGGTACACCGGCCTCCGATACGAGGACGTTGCTTACTCGATAGCCGAAGATCGCGACCCCGTAAGGAGTCGTGTTTCCCGAATCGGGACTAACCGTGGCATATCCGACAACAGGACCGTTCCCCGAACCATCCGTCGTTGCGGAAAAGCCGCCACGGTTCACGATTGAGTATTGCCTCGTGGTGGGAGCTGCCGGCGATCCATAAGTGCCGTTCGTAAAATGGTAAACGATGACGGATCCGCTCGCGGCAATCCCCTGATTGAACCCGCTCTGCACGGCCAGCGTGCGCGTCGTATCCTGAATCCCAATAGTCGCGCTGGAACCGTCCGAGCGCGGACCGGTCATCGAGCCGTAGACGAATTGAATGTCATTCGTGCCTTCATAAAAAATGGCCTCGAACGTTATCTTTGCTCCCGTATCGTTGCCCTGATCGTCCAGAATTCCGGCGTTCGACCACTCGACGACGAACTGCCGGTTGGGCGCCGCACCCAAAGTAACGGAACTGACGCCTCCGCCGGTCCTGAAGAACAAGTCATCGAAAAATGGCGCAATCAAGGCGGGCGGGATCGATCCGGGCAGGGACCCGTTCTGATACTCCGGCGCGGTGAATGCATCGAGACTTAGCCATCCGTTCGTCGCGACACCAACCGTCGACCCGGCCGGATACGGTTTGTTGAACAAAGCGAACGTAAACGGCAAAGTGACGATGGCGGAAGCATCGTCCGTGTTACCGAACGAGATAGCCGTTCCGCCGGCCGCCGGCGTGGCGTCCACAAACGGCCTGGAACTCAGAGCAAAATTCGACCCGGTGGGCACGGGAGTGACCGTGAATGCGGGCCCTGCCGCTCTCTGCCCCAGGATGTTCACGGTGATAGGTCCGGTGGTCGCGCCGTATGGAACCATCGCATCGATTCGGGTCGACGTGGCGCCCACAATGCTTGCAGGCGCTCCGTTGAAGCGGACGTCGAGACTCGCGATGGGCGCGTTGAGTTCGGACCCGAGTAGCGTCACGACCGTGGTGGGCGGCCCGGCCAGCGGCGAAGCGCTCGTGATAACGGGAAGCTGCGGTATGTATGTGAATGCGCCTGCCTGCACACCCGAGGTCCCATCCGTATTGACAACCACGACATTTGCAACCTCTGGGATATCGGCCGGTGTGGTGGCGCGAATCGACGTGGCACTGAGCACCTGAACATCGGAAGCCGCGAGTCCATCCAGATAGACCTGTGCGCCCGCGCGGAAGTTCTGGCCTGAAATCATGGTGACCGTTCCACCGTCAACTGGTCCGGACGAAGGACTGATACGAATATTCGAAGGCTGCGGATTCACGATCACCATGCCGCCGCTCAAAACACTCGCCGCTCCGCCTCGCAGCACCTGGATGTCCTTTGGTCCCACGGCCGCGTTCGATCCAACACTCAATGTGATAGTGGCGCTGGAGGGAGCCGACGAGCCTATGCTGCCCGCATACGTCGGGTTCCCGGAACTTACATTGGAGGCGGGCACCGAGACGGTATCACCGGACTCGATGTTGGTCCCTCCGATCCTCAGCGTTGCCTGACTTCCCAGTGGAATGCGAACGGCAAAGGTTTGGGGTTCGGTCAGATTCAGTGTGGTGGCAGGCAAGACCTGAATGTCCGCGCGATCGCTCAATTGTCCGGTCGTCACCGGAATCGCGAAGGCCGTCGCCAGATCGGGGACATTACCCGAGAAGGTCGTACCGAAACCCAGCGGGAGGTTGTGAAAAAACGATGAGGGTGTTCCGCCGATGTTTTGTTCCGTAACAGGACCATCCAACGGCTCGGCATAGACGCGGTAAGAGCCGGCCGGCAGCAGATCGATCTCGTAGCTGCCGTCGGGTTGGGACAGTGTCGAAACCAGAGGCGTCCCATTAACATCAACAGCAACAACGTGAGCGCCAAAGACAGGGGTCGGTCCGGCCAAAATAGTTCCGGAAATAGCGCCGAGCGACGCAATGGCTGAAGAGTTAGGGTACAACACGGATATGCCAACCATGTCGTCGTATGTCAGCATCCGTTGATCCAACTGTCCGGCGGCGCCATAGGGTGTCATGACGGAAGACAGAAGTGCCGAATGATCCAGCCCCAGCAAGTGCCCAACCTCATGTGTCACGACGCCTTGAACGTCGTACTTTCCTGGATTGCCGCTTGTCGAAAAGCCAACCGCAGGATTCAAGGCAATATCCGCCTCCTGAATAACCAGGTTTCCGTCGCTGCCCAGCTCAAAAAATGAGAACGTCGACGCGATCGTGTCGGATCCCAGGGGCACCGTGTTGTCCACGAATGTCACTGTGTTCAACCGGTCCTGGCCGACCGTTGAAACCGGAGTCGGTCCCATGGCCTGGAACGAGACTGTCGCCGTCGGAACATTTTGCCAGGTTTGAAACGCGGCCTGGACGGCGGCAAACTCGCTGCCGTTTCCGATCTGCGGAGAGCCTCTGTCACTGATCCAGAACCGAACGGGCATGTTGGCCCAGGCCGGCACCTGTCCGGTGGACGAAGCGATCAACGTATATGCGGATGCCCGGCCCGTGAGGCATAAACAAAGGAGTAGAAAGATGACGTACTTCTTCAAGGTTACTTGTTGATCCGAAGTCTGACTTGACGTTTGAATTCATCGAGCGGCATTTTGACCGGCTTGCCGGCAGTTCCATCAGGAAACGAAAGGCCGCTGACAGTATTGGAGATTTCGCCGTTCGATACGGTGAATTTGCCCTGATTGAGACCGACCACCGTCGTGGAGGTGTTCGACTTCTCGAGGAAGAGGATCGCGTTCTCACCCTGCTCAAAAGCCGGCATTCCGGAAACATGGAGAATGGTGTTTCCGATCTTCCCGCCGATTGTCGTGACGGTCACCGTCTGCGGGGTGCTGCCTTTCATCGTTTCCTGAACCTGGATTGTGTAGTCCGTCAGGATGAGCTTCTGGTCGGCTGTCCAATACGTACGCAAATCGACCACCCGGCCCTGAACAATGGACTGAGCCCTGGCAACGAGTTCATCAAAACTCAGTCTGCGGACTGTCGTGGCATGCAGTGGCGTCAGCGAAACAAGCAGAAGAACGGTAGAAAAAAGAAGATGCCGTCTCACAGTAGCCGTTCGACTGACGCCTCGTCTTCTTCGTTTTGTAAAGAGTTGTATAGTCCTGCGCTCTGCCTGAAGAATTAGCCGCGAATTACGCGAATTACGCGGCTAATTCTTCGGTTCCTAAAGCGAATTGAGGAAGGCGACTAGATCGGCCTTCTCCTGCACGGTCAATCCCATGTTGAATCGGTTGTTATAGAAGTTCACGGCATCGCGAACTCAGCCGCTGACGAAATTGTGTGCGCGGCCTTCTTTTTTCTGGCAGTATCTGTGAAGCTTGAAAGGATAAAATCATGCGCCGGATTTCACTTATTACGGCTGCGTTGATCCTGGTGATGGCGGGACCTTCACTCGCCCAGGAGTGGATGGATTTCACCAGCCGGACGGATTTCTTCCATGTCAACTTCCCAGGTGAACCAAAGGTGAAGGACATCACCTACCCGACGGAGTACGGCATCACATTGCCGGGCCGTGTCTATAGCGTCGAAAATGGTCCGAACCGCTATTCCGTCACTGTGGTCAATTACGCCGATTCCGAAAAAATACATACAGCGCGAGCCGAGCAGTGCAAGCAGAACGGTGGAGAGGGCGATGCCTGTCAAAACGACTGGCGTGGTGAAGTACAGGGATCGATCGTCTACGCGTCGTGGCAGTTCTTTCAGAGACCCGGCGCCAAGGTTACCCACTACGCCTGGTACGTGTCGGACCTTGTAGAAGGACATCGACTTCAGCTGACCAATGCCGACGGATCCCATACCTTCGCTGCGGTCCACAGGCATGGCACCCGTCTTTATATCCTGGAGGCGACAGTGCCTCGCGGGGCGCCGGCGCCGGGACTGTTTCAGCAATCGCTGCAATTTACTGATGAAGCGGGGAAACCCGTCCGCTATCGGACTTATTACACGACAGGATACAGTGAAGAGTGGAAATTCCCGGCCCCGCCGCCGCCGCGCACCAGATGAGTGCCGGCCGCGCCGCGAGTCGATAACAACGGCTGGGCGAACTTTTTTATCTGAAGGAGGGTAACCATGCTAGTCAGATCTTTGGGCTTTGCGGCCATGTGTGCGGTTCTCTTAGTGTTGCCGGCTCTGGCCCACCATTCCCACGGCAACTACGACACATCGAAATGGACAACCATGGAAGGGAAGGTCACGGAAGTGCACCTGCTGGTCCCGCATTCCTGGCTTTATATCGAAGTCAAGGATGCCAAAGGGGAGCCGACAGTCTGGGCTCTGGAAGCGACTGGCCCCGGCGGACTCCAACGGGTCGGCGTCAAGCGCGAGGACCTCAAAGCGGGCGACCCGGTCAAAGTCCGGTGCCATCTGCTCAGAGACGGCGCGAACGGCTGTCTTCTCGGGTTTGTGACGCCCATGCATGGTGATACCGTGCGTGGCCATGGTGTTGAAAGAGATTGGGACGGCGGAGGCGGAGCGGGCACACTTGTCCCTGCCGCCGCACCTACTCCTCGCTAATCCTCTTTCGCCGCAGAAAAACTGTAGCGGCGGTCTATGACCAGAGGTGTCCAGGATACCGCGCGAAGCGCATCCGAATACAGCCGCGTAGCGGCGGTATCTATTTTTGGACGGATCTGGTCAATGACCGCCGCTAGTCTGACCCCGATTTTCCAGGGTTCCGGCGATAGATCTTCTTCGGATCAAAACCGTAGTTAAAGGTCAGTTCCTCGCCTTGCGCGATGTCATCAAGAGAATAGAAAACAATCCTCCGCTCACTTTCTCGAAGCGCACCAACATTGGGTGCCGTCGAATGGTTGATGAAACGCGATTCATTGCCTCCAACAACGCCGTCAATACCGCGACCATCACTGAATTGCATCAGACACGTGAAGCCGATCGCATCGTAGAATTTCTGGCGGCGATTCACTTCCTTAATCGATAGCGGCTGCCCTTGAAATTCGATGAGCCGGCGTCCCCATTCGATATCCTCACCGGCAAATAAACCGAGTCCGTGTATCTGGGAACGAGCAACAAACAACCGGGGAAATCGGACGCCATTCGGGCGTGCTTTAAGATAGTCTCGCATCACTGACGCAGTTTTTCAGCGAGGCGGGTCAAAACTGGACCATCTCAGAAGAAAGGCCGATAGCGCCCCCGATTTTACGGGTCGCGTGCGACGGATGAATCGGCAAATTTAATTAACTTTCGTCATTTTCCCTGCTACTTTATCCGCATCGAGTCGGCTTTCCGCCGATTGCTCACTCATCCTGAGTTGGTCAGGTCCGGGACTGGACGCGCGTCCGTCATGACGCGCAGCAGTGAAAGGAGCCGTGAAATGACGAGCGCTCATTTGGCCTACCTTCTTCTGGTGCTCACCCTACTGATATCAATTCCATCATCGATTGAAGCCCAATCATCGCGCCTGAAATTGGAAGGCATGTGGAGCGACCCGCCCTCCACCGCAGTGGGCTCGTTTTGCTCCTTTGCGTGTACTGACGCGGGGATCGGCCGCCTGAATGCTCTATTGGACGACCCGGCCAACGACGCTCGTCCATTCGAGCGACTTCAAGCAGAGGCCAAAGCATATGAGCGAGAGTACATCCGTTCCCGCCTCACGCCTACGGCACTGAAGACATATCCCCTCGACCCAGCGGAAGACCCTGGGTTTCTACGTTGCGAGCCCTGGGGATTGGCGCGGCAGATGTTTGCGCCACACCAACTCGAGATACGGCAGCGCGGCAAGGACCAGATGGAACTGCGATACGGAGAATGGGACGCCCGCCGGACAATCCATCTGGATGGCCGCAAACGCGCTACCAATCAGGGGCCGAGCCCGATGGGATATTCGGTGGGACGCTGGGATGGCGAGACTCTGGTGGTCGAAACTTCTGGTATCGCTGCGAATATAGCGAGTTGGCCGGACTTGTCCGCTACAGCCCGGCACAGCGATCAACTGCGAGTCGTAGAACGCTATACGCGCTCAAAGGACGGAACCACGTTGCAGCTCACCGCGACGATGGAGGATCCATTGAGTTTGCGGGAGCCGGTGGTGTTCAACAAAATCTGGCGCTGGGCTCCAGACAGTAAGATTACGCCGTATGAAAACTGCGAGCGCCCGACAGAATTCAAAAGAGGGGTGAGGCCATAAGGCGGTTGCGTTCTGATGACGCGGAGGTGTTCAATGAGATACCAAATCAGAGCTGTCGCTGCCATCTTTTTGTGCTGCTTCTGCCTCGGGACAAACGGACTTGCGCAAGTTATAAATGCGACGCTGAGCGGCACTGTTTCCGACAATTCCGTCTCCGACTGTCGGACCCCCCAACCTCAACATCAATTCGGGGACGTTTGGGGAGATCAATACGAAGACGGGAAATAGAACGATTCAAGGGCTACTTCGTTTCCAGTTCTGACGACAGAAAAATGGGGTCGTAGCCCTATTTACCCATTTTTGCCGACTCCGGGCAGCCGACTGCCAGGGAACAAACAAATGCAATTTGAGGCATCCAAGTGCAGTCGCCACTCAGCAGTCGTGCTAGCATTACTCGCAACCAGGCATGTCGAAGACCCGCCGAAACCATGCCGAACACACAGAGATCCAGGGGAAAACATTATGCGTACTTCAAAATGGAATATCGCCGGCGCGCTGGCTGTCCTGGCTTTCATAAGCGCCGCCGATGCGCAGACTGTGCGGCCTGCACCGGATTCGATCGACGCTCATCTTGCGGCCGGCAAGAACGCCGCGGGCGGGCGCGACGACACCCCTGATTTCTATGGCCTGGTCACCGCCATCTGCGTCGCGCCGCTGAACGGCGCTCCTCGGCCAGACGCTCCAGCGCCTACGATGAACCCCAATCGGGCAAGCACATACCTCCAGCCGAAAAAGGCTTTTGACGACTTGTATTGGATGGGCACGCCTTCCCGTTCGACCTGGGCTCTGACCACCAGTGACGGAATCATTCTGTACGACACACAGGGCGTGTATGACTCGGAGGAGGTCATTGTCGGCGGCCTGAAAAAGCTTGGCCTCGATCCCGCCAGGGTGAAATACGTCATTGTTTCCCATGCCCATCAAAACGAAGTCGGCGGCGCGAAACTGATGCAAGAACGGTATGGTGCGCATATTGTCATGGGAGCGGGCGATTGGGATATTGTCGACCAATCCGTCAGCGGTTTTCCGAAGGGAAAGCCTAAGCGTGACATTGTCGCCACCGACGGTATGAAGATCACGCTCGACGGCCGAACGGTTACCATTTATCTGACGCCCGGCCACACGCCTGGGGCGATTTCCGGAATCTTCCAGGTGCATGACCATGGCAAGCCGCTGACCGTCGCTTATTCAGGCGGTACCGAATTCAATTTCGTGAACGACGTGCCGCATTTTGACACCTACCTCGCTTCAGTACGGAGATTTGCAGCCATCGCGGCCGCCGCTGGCGCCACCATCATCATGGGAAATCAGTCTCAGTTTGACAGTGCGGCTCCTAAGCTCAGGATGCTGGGCGATCGGCGGCCCGGCGAGGCGCATCCCCTCGACGTCGGCGCCGCTGCCGTGGCGCGCTATTTCAGAATTGAAGATGAGTGCGCGCAAGCGGTGCGCCTCAAGCTGCTCGCCCAGCAGCACGATGCCACTCAACCGCCCAGGTAGCGTCTGCGGCGTATCACGGACACCGTCGCCGTCTAAGCGGAAACCGGCCGATGCGCCCGAAGGAAGGAACGAATCTGGCGCACCGCTAAGGGAATCCGCTCCTTGGGCTCCTTCCACGGGTACATGCTCAGTTCGGCTTTCGGCGCGAGCATCGCGGCCTCCATGGCGACGGCGTACGGATGCGCCGGGACATCGTCCGGCAAGATCAGTACGGGCGTCTGGCAATTGCGCACGAAATCGCGCGTCACAGTGAAGACGAAGTCGGCGTTGGTGCGATACATCCTGGTCAGATATTTCTCGACCATCTCCATCGTAATGTCGGGGCGGCGTTTGACCAATTCCGGACCCCAGCCGGTCATGCTGCCGTCGTAGAGGAATGTCGGCATCTCCGGCCGGAACCCGACGGGCTGCGCCAGCACGGCGGCGACAACGCGATTAGGTGCCCGCTTCAGGAGGTTCCAGATGAAGGGGCCACCGATGCAGAAGCCCATCACCATGAATTTGTTGATGCCCAGGTGATCCATCAGGCCAAGCTGGTCATCCGCGTGTGAATCCCACGGCCGGTCGATCTCAAGCGGGCCGCTGGACTGGCCGGTATTGGCGTTGCGCAGGTCCGCTCCGATGCAGCGGTACTCTCCCTTGAACTCCTCGATCGCGTTAAAAGGCCCGGTGCGTAAGCCGGATATCGCCGAGTTCAATCCCCCGCCGGAAATGAGCAACAACGGGAAGCCGGAACCGGCCTCTTCATAGTGGATGCGAACGGGGCCCTTTTCGTAGAAAGGACTGGCCGCTCCTCCTTTCCCAGGCTGTTGAGCAAACACGCGACGCACTGCGGCCATCGCCGTCGCTGCGGCGCCCGTTGCCAATATTTTGCGTCTGATCAGATCCATAGTCGGCGTCCTCCTTCGGAAGGTTTGGGTAAGCTTCCCTGAAGTCATCTTCGACGTCAAGCTGGAACGTTTTCTCTTGAATGAAGCAAACCCTCTCTTCGCAGAAAGACCTGACGCAATCGGAAACACTGCCGGAAAAAGGGATCTCGGAATTTATCATTGTGAACGAAGGGACCGGCCAGTAGATATCCGCTCTGGACTGGCTCCGGCAGCATAGGCACCTTTTGCGGAGACTACAGCGTTAATACGTCTCAGTAACTCGATAACGACTCGCGAGGGGTTTATCAATCGGCCGCGCGCATCCGCATGGACGGTATGAGTCCGTCAACGCCCCACAAGTCTCCATTTGGGAAGTTTCGACTTAAAACGTATCCGCCGACAGGCGGCATCGAACATTGCCAACGGAACATAAAAAAGATGAAGTGTCGTTTAGAAAAAGGACGCGTATCGACGCGTACAAAAAACTAGTTCATGTTCCCTCTAAGGTCCTATTATCTCAGGAGAACCGAGGAGGAAAGGAAGCAATGAAACAATCAATGGCGATCTTGCTGACTGTGTTCGTACTGTTTGCAGTCGAGGCGCATGCCCAGGTGCCCGGCCCTTTGAAGCTGATTCAATCCATTCCTCTTCCAGACCTCAAGGACGGCGATTTTGATCATTTCCAGGTGGATCTTCCGGGGCAACGGTTATTCCTCGCCGCTGAGGATAATTCGGCAATTGAAGTAATCGATCTGCGCACCAACAAAGTGGTCCACAAGATCACGGGGCCGAAAGCGCCACATTCTATGGCTTACAATCCTGATTCAAAGAAGCTCTTTGTCGTTGATGATGGAGGCCCAAACCAGGTTGAGATCTACGACGGAACATCTTTCGCGTTTTTAGGGGCTATTCCAATGAGCGCCCATGCCGACGCTAGCGTTTACGATCCTGTCAGCAAGTTATTTTACGTCGGCAATGGCGGCAGACAAGCGAAGCAGGACTTTTGTCTCATCAGCATCGTGGACACGACAACCGGCAAGAAAGTAGGCGATATCCGGATTGATGGCGCAGACCGCGTCGAGGCAATGGCAGTTGAGCATTCAGGGCCGAGGATGTTCGTGAACTTGTACTCCAAGGGTGCCGTGGCGGTGATCGACCGAGAGAAACGAGCTGTGACTGAAACCTGGTCGATAGCTCAAGAAGGTCATAATAACGGATCGATGGCGTTTGACGAAGCCGGCCATCGGCTGTTTGTTCACGCTCGGGATCCCGGCAAGGTCGTCATCATCGATTCGGATTCCGGGAAGATTGTTACGACGCTACTATCAGTGGGCATGGTCGATGACGCGGTTTACGACTCGAAATATAAACGGCTTTACGTTGCAGGAGTCCCTTTCATTAACGTATTTCAGAAGAGCGGCGAGGGTGACCGTTATGATCTCCTCGGCCAGGTTCCAACCGCCTTTCACTCCATCACTGCAATTCTGGTGCCCCAATTGAATCGCTACTATTTAGCGGTGAACCACCACGGAGAGACGGACGCGGTGGTCCAAGTCTATCAAGTAGTACCGTAACCGGGAAGATCTCGTCGCCAAGAAAATAGACAGGAAATGAAAGGTTCTTCGCGATTCTGTGACACAGCAATTCCGATAATGGTCCAAACTCACACAATCGTGATCGGTGCCGACTACGGTTCGGTGACGAAATGGACGCGACAACTTATCACACCGGTAAACCGCAGAGTTGAACCCAAATGTTCTTCAAAGTCCAGACCACAGATGGCAAGCAACGACGAACGAACAGATGAGTGGACCTTACAGAACGGATTCGACGGAGATGCGCTTCTGGGCAAGCCTCAATCGAACATGAAGGTCCCCGATTTTCAGGTCATGTGTTCCTGAAGGGTTTTGATTGCGATCCTACCGTTAAACCAGTACCCGTTCTCGTTCTTTGGCTACCTTCGTTCAAAGAGCTATTTGGCCGTCACCTGTGTCGGTAATCAGCTGCCGCCACCGTTATCTTCTTCGGATTACCGTAAGATTCCTACCTTGCTCCCATGGCCCGGCCTCAATATCGAAATCACTGAACGAACCGATGTATTCCCATGTGTCCGTCGCTTGAATCCGCTGGATGAATTGCTTGAATGAAAAGATCTTGCGAAGCTCAGCGTGTTGAATCCGTTGAGTCTTACCGTGGTCCTCAACATCAAGAGTGATCGTGCTTTTAAGTAATCCATGTTCTTGGTCTATCCAATGGGGGGCGTAGGTTGCATGGACGTTGATCCCATTGCTGGATTCGTCCCAACTCTGTGTTCGCATATCTTCCGGGAAATAGCCAACGGCGGCATCGAGGATGTACAGGCCACCGCTTCGGAGCACACCAGCAACTGACGCGAGGTGCATTTCCAGATCGCCATCACTGGTGACATAGAAGGAGCCTAGGAAAACGCAGGCGCAATCGACTGGCTCAGGAAAAGAAAAATCGATCATATCTGCCTTCACAATGGATGCGGGAATATTAAGGCGTGCAATTCTGTCTCGAACATAGTCGATCATCTCGTCGTTTAGATCAATTCCGACATATTCATAACCACGCCGACACAACTCCTCAAGATGCGGGCTGTTGCCTGATGCAAGCTCAAGAACAGTGCGCAGGGGGATGCGGGAATAACGCCCCACCACTTCTTCAATGAAGTTTGTCTCAGCCGGAATGTCCCGATAGGAAAAAGCTATTTCGTAGTATTCGGGATAGTCATATATGGGCATATTCTCCCAATCGTAGCGCAGGAATGATCCCACACAGGCGCTGGTGCCCGAGTAGACGGCGCGAGCATGGCGCTCGCCCACCGCTTTATAGCCGAGTCGCTGAAATCTCCCGGTGACTTCGATAGCACTGGATTCCGAGCGCGAACCGCGATGCCGTCAATCGGCTTTCGTCCCTCAGCCCTGTCTCCAATATTGCCCACACCAACGCTGCAGACTGAAATCCAGCCGGAAACAATTTCCGGACCAGGATCACTTCTTCGGGATATCGGTTACCGGGCCAGTGGACAACGTCACATGCGTCTGCAATATCCAGTAATTTGCGCGGCTCCGTCGACACGCGTGGGATAGCAGGCTTATTTTTCCTGCGGCATCGCCTTCTTCAGTTCAGGAAACTCATCAAGCCATCGTGTCATGGCTTTCCGACCTGCTTCCTGGCCTAGTTCAATGCCGCGGCTCGTGGACTCGCGCGTTAGTGCCGGGAGTACCTGAATTGTCTTCTGGCCAATTGGCGACTCGTAGAACTGGATCAATCCTTTAATTTCGTCGGCAGTGAAGTATTTGTCATACAGTTCGACGCCCATAGTCGTGAAGTCTAACTGCTTGAATTCCTCATTCAGAATTTCAGTCAGCCTATCAGACATCTTTCGGAATCGCTGATCTTGATCGAACACGGAAGGCATGGCTTTTTTCAAAGCTCCGATCATCTGATCCATCATGCCCTGCTGCACTTTCTCCATACCTGTCATTCTCAGCAGTCGGCGAATGTTCTCGATTTTGTCCGGATCGGCGTTCCTTACCTGTCCCAAAGCGGGACTCATCAGAGCGAGCGAAAGAACAAGGAAGTGCACGAATCTATTTTTCATGAGGGACTCTCTACTCAATGGTCGATTTCTAGCCTGTCTCAGAAAACAAGAATAACGAAAGGTCACCGGCTTACAAAGCACGGCAGACCAATGGCGCTCGGCCAAGCCACTGGCGGAGACTAAGTACACGATTTGAGGTGCCTATTTCCTCGGTCTTCACTATTTCGCATACCATAAGGTATGACATGCCCGAGTTGTGGATTTGGTGGGATTGGCAAAGCAAGCCTCGATTGGACAGACCTGCCTTGGATGTTGCTTCTTCACGTCCCGTTCCGCTGCCACCGGTGCCGTCTGAAATTTCGAGATTGGTGCTGGAAGGTATGACATGTGATTTCCCTTGCAACCTTCACTTCTAGGGTTCATCGGTTATAGTCAACTTGCCGTTTTCACTACGGCGCGCCACTCATCTGGTAGCTCGTCAGAACTATGACCTCCAGCGCGCGGAGAGCTTCGATGCTGTTGCCCGCATTGCGTCATGATTGACAGTCGGTGAGCAAACTGTGTGCCAACAGGGAACAAACCTCGGAACGCCCGGAATTGACTCCCATTAAGACATCACCCGATGAATAGAGGCTCAGTCTTGGTCGTCTGGATCATCCTGGCCGCAAGCTGTGGTCACAAAGTTCAGGCTAGGCTTCCTGGTGCGCCGCCAGAACACGAATTGCTATATCGAGCGCGACTGGAGGCAACCGGCAAGCGACTCCAGAAGGCTACCGACAAGCAATTGATGCATTTCGCAAAGCATCCGCTCTGGCTCCATCGCGTTGCGAGTATTCGCTGCATCTCGCCGAGTCACTTCTTCTTATCGCCCAGGAACAGAAGTTACAACTGGGAAGAATTCGAGCCACGCGAATCGGAACCTGTCGGGGTAATAGAGGCACTATCGACCGTTGATCCTTCGAAATACCCGGCAATCGAAGTTGAGCACGGCGGAATCGAGGTTGAAGTCATCGCAAAAAACGTTGGTTTGCGACAAACTCAGGTTATACATCAACTGGAGTCGCATGTATCGACGCCGCTTCTATAGTGGCTTGCTATCCCGAGTTCGAACGGGCAACAATCCGCTTGTGAGCTTCGATCTCTACTTCTGTGTCCTGCGGAGCGAGCGGCTGTGCAGCCCATCCATGTAGAAAGTGCCTTGGGAGAAACCCATGTGAGGCCTCCTGGTGCGGAGCACGACTCGCACACCGGACAGGCGAGTTCACACGTTGATCGAGCCAAGGACCAGGAGCGAAAGCGAAGATCGGAAGGGAGAGACACATGAAGCCCGTCATCGACCACATCCAGATCACCGTGAAGGACATGGGTGTCGCGCTGCCTTTCTACGACAAGCTGATGCCTCTACTCGGATTCGATCTCGAGAACCGCACGAATGCGGTCGTCCAGTCGCACGAGTTCCACGTCGTCGAATATGTCCATCCCCAATTGGCGTTTGGCATCAATTCGCCGCGCGAGCGTTTCGCGCAGGAGACGGTCCATCGCCGCAAGCCGGGTGCTCTGCATCATCTGGCATTCAAAGTAGAGTCCAAGGCCGAGGTCAATCGCCTCGCTGCGGAGCTCGCGCGGATCGGCGCGAACATCGTCGATGGGCCGGGCCTGTTTCCGCAGCATGGTTTGGACTACTACGCGGTGTTCTTCAAGGATCCGGATGGGATCAAGTACGAGATCGTCTGCAGCGGTGCTTGATGTGAGTCTCCCTGCGGCGGTCGCCGGCCCCACCTCGGGGCCGACGATCGCAGCAGGTGATCCAACCAGAAAAGACGGGGATGAGCACGTCGAACACGTAGTAAACGAGCTGAGTGCTGGCAGACCCATAAGTCTGAAGCAGGTTGAATGATGGCCGTCCCATGTTCATCCAGCGCCACCACCTCGCCATCGATCACAGTTTCGTCCGGCATCGCCATGAAGGCCTTCGCGATGCCCGAATAGCGCCCGCTGAAGTCGTTGTCATTCCGGAGAGCGCAGCTGCACCTTTCCTCGGCTCTTGATGCCAAGCGCCCTATACCCATCCAGTTTGATTTCTTCTGTGGCGTTCGCCATTATGTGGCGCTGGCATGCGGGGCCAGTTATGAAGACGCACCGAACCGCCTCCGAGGCTACATAATTCCATCAGAGGCTTAGGCTACGGGGGAAATCCGGTATGGCCTGATCGGCAAACCTTCCCCAATTAGGTTCTCTCTCCGGTTTCGAGGTAATACGTCAACTGATGTCACCGGGGGAGTACGGATGACCGCACCTATCATGAGGTGAGCCGCCTGCGTTCTCGACCACAGTCCAGCTCGATGGCCTCGCCCCCTTCGACCTTCAAAAGGTGTTCTAGGGTTCTTCACTTCCGTGAAGTACTTGACTGACGCAGAACGACGTCGGATGAATTATTCACATCGGTAATGATCAAGAATCTTTGCGAGCGTGAGCCGGAGCCAGTTTGGCTACCAACCATCAGGGTCTTGAGAGGTCCGATGGCTTGAACAATCCCGGCTCCATCGGCATTCGTTTTCAGGACGGCCAAAGGCTGGAGCCTTCCGAAAGGTACTTGGTCTGCTTCTGCGAGATAGACCTGATATTGAGACATGGGTGCGAGACCCTCTGCCGCGATCTGAACCAGATCCAGTAGGCCAAGTGAGTTCACCGCAACGGAGGCTTGTGCATTGGGGAAGGTGCTTCCTCCGGCTTCCAGGTGCAGGCGCACAATGTTGCCGGCCTCACCGAGCGGCACTAAATTTTCCACCTTACCATTCGGAGCTGCGTTCGGCACATAGACCAAAGCCTGCGTCGTCTGTCCGATCGGGATAGTGGCGATTACCAGATTCGTCACTGTGTCGATCCCCATGGCCCGCTCGTCGTTCTCTAGCGCGACATACACTCTGGATCCGTCTCCGGAGGACCAGATACCGTGAGGAAGGTTCCCGACTGGGATTGTGGCAACTAGTTCCCGCGTCGCGCCTCTGCGGAACACCTTCACTTCGTTCGATCCGCCAATGGTCACATAAGCAAACTTGCCATTGCGATTGTTGGCGAAGTTGACATGGTTCGTGATCGGTCCTGTATCCAGCACAGCCTTCTCCTCGAATGGAGGCTTGGCATCGAACACCTGCACTTTGCCCACGTCTTTCAAAGTGATCCATACCTCGTCGTTCTCCGGACTCACGGCGATGTTTGGACAAAATGGACTGGCTTGCGGCACGCGTTTGATGATCGAGTGCGCCGCCGTATCCAAAACGGTCAGCTCCGGAGTAAAACTCGAACAGACAAAGGCGTAGCGTCCGTCCGGGCCGAACATGGTCATACCGGGACCGTTGGCCATTTCGATCCGACGCGTCTCCTTCATTTGCAATGGATCGATGACCGAGACATAGTTTTCCCCTCGCACTGTGACCCAAAGTTCGCGTCCGTCTGGCGTGAAGAACGCCTCATGGGGCGAGCGCCCTACGTAAACCTTGCTTTTGATCTTGTTCGTCGCCGTGTCGATCAGAGTGACCGAATTTGAGGCCACGGAAACCACGGCGAGCGTCTTCGAATCGGGAGAATACCCGAGCCCATGCACCAGCAACTCACCTTTATAGAGCGGGCTTAGAGCGCCAGGTACCGGATCACCAAGCCTGATAACACCCAAAAGCCTGTTGCTGGACGGATCAATGACCGAAACCGTATTCGAAGTCTGATCGGCTGCGTAAACGCGATCGTTGGCGGAAATTGGAACATCGGGTGTGGCCCAGGGTGCTTGCTGCGCAAACGTGCAGGGGAGCACGCAAAATAGCAACGACCAACAGATTATTTTCATGGCTACTTCTCTTGGTTCGGGTCAAATGCTGGTTTCTGACCTTGCCTTCGGGAACCGTTCTCGCGCTGTTTCAGCCATAACTGCATAAGTACAATTTCAGATTGCTGGTCGGTGACGATCTCTTGCGCCAGTCTGCGGATTTGCGAGTCGTTACCATTGGCCAATTGTATTTTGGCCATGTCAATCGCCGCTTGGTGGTGCGGAAGCATCAGTTTGACGAAGTCAACGTCGCTGTCGCCCGATGGTTTCACCGAAGACATGACGATGTGCATATGTTCCGTGCTTCTCATCAGCGCGGACCAGTTCGGATCGTCGTTCGTCATGGCCGGGCGCCGATGCGACTCTTGTGCCAATCCCGCCATCACGGTGAGCAACACCAGGACAGTCACAATCTGGAGCGTTCTCTTCTTCATTGTCCCTGTCGTTAATCTTCCCTCGTGTGGTCTTGTTCGAGGCGGAACCGATGCGCTTGATCGCCTTTGTCAGGAAACATACTTGGGGTGACGAAGCACGAACAACCGGAAGAAATTCGGACTGCCCGCTAATTTATTGCGGATTGTCTATGCCAGCGCAGTCCATTACTCGCGAAGAACGTCGCGGTTCTTTAGCAAATTGTCGTCAGTTAGCGGATAGTCGGTTATTACCGGCCAATTCTTTGAATCACACCCATAAAAGGTCGTAGCCAGGCAGCTGTATTCTCTTCCAATTGGGATTTTCTCTTCAGGAGGAGGAGCTCTGCTTCCGGCTCAGATCT
>Ga0137397_10000098_pt1 | contig 56241 bp, 82 predicted proteins | sample czorhiz116metaG_FD_106658 | JGI IMG/M metagenome (GOLD analysis project Ga0137397, IMG submission 106658) | Vadose zone soil microbial communities from Angelo Coast Range Reserve, California, USA - czorhiz1.16 metaG | ecosystem: Environmental > Terrestrial > Soil > Vadose zone | place: USA... | reverse complement strand
GAAAGTTGTATTGAAATTCGGTGGCGTTGCCAATATTTGGCCGGATCCAATTAATCAACCGGTACGACGACAGACCCCTCCCATTCAAGTCTCGTCCGAAAGTTACAAGCTCGTGAACCATATGCGCCACATAACATATTACAGTGGCATGATCCGTGACCTGCACGTCATCCTTCATGAGTCCGAGCTGCAACCACGACAGCCTTGGCGAGCGCGACTGTCAGACCAGTTTACGTATGGACCAGAAAGGGGGGACAACTCACCGCAGTGAACACACTCCACCACTGTTCCAGCCCGCACCTGCGCCTTGGGAACGCGACAAATGCATGTCGAACCCTGATAGTTCATGTCCTGAGGATCGGTCTGAGTGAGAGCGTAGAAAGCCAGCTTCGCTGATACTTGCCTTGGTTTGAATACAGCGAAGACAACAAAGCTTCTCGTATCCACTTTTCTTCCATTTTGCAACCAGGCTTTGTGACGGTGGCAGTGATCAGCAGACCGATCCAGTCAAGGTGAAGAGTTAGAGACTAACTTTGTGTCTGCGTATTTCTCTTTCAAGAGCCAGTCGTAAAGCTCCCTACTGATCGCCTCCCGTTTGTAGTAAAGCTCATAGATGTACCTCGAACGGGCATGCGATATGCGCATGATAGGCCAAAGAGATTCAGACTTGCGCTTGCCTTCGTGCGATTCATTCTCGGCGTCGCGCATCTTTCTCCCATAGTCGTCAAGGATCTGCGAAGGGGATGTATAAGCGAGGGTTATAATACCATGAAATGTGCTGTACCAACAGGTTCGATCTCTTCGAACCCGTCAGGGGCTTTCTTGGTGCGACTTGTCTTGATTTTTGGCATGATGAGGATGAGCGGCGAAAGTGACCGCCACCACGCCCGGTTGACTCGGACCACGTGCACGCCCAGCGCCCAAGACACGCCCGGTTCGACTTTTGCAACGAGGCATCCCCGTTTCGTTTTGCCTTAAAACCCCTTCCTCCCGGCGAACCGACCCCACTTCAGAATCCTTTCGTGGCTCGTGGAACACCGCCTCTTCCATCGGGGCGCTCATCTCTCCCCAGCCTGTTCGCTATGGGCATCGTTGTCCTTATTCTACGCTGCTACCTTGTCTTCCAGAACGTCTTCATTACCTTCAAAACCCTCAAATCACCACCGGCCTCATCTCGACACAATGGACAGCCAAGTGTTCGGGCTCTCACACAGAGAAAACGCGACATGAAGGGTTGCATGGCGATCTGGATTGTTTGGGTGAGTCGTGTGACCCTTGGTCTCAGAACGAAGTCATGAAGGTGCTCGATCAAGTGCTCCCTAGCTCTTTATGAATCGCTCTTGGAGAAAGTAGTTTGGATTTTCATTCCTTTCTACGACGAGTTGAAGACGGTCATCCTCGTTTTCATTATCTTGACTCGCGCCCGAGTTTGTACCATTTCTCGTTTCACCTGGGCGCTATTGATCGGTTTTTTCCCAGAGTGCCGAGCCCATTTACCTCCACGTCATCCGACCTCTTCTCAAACCTTACGTGTCAACCCTCGATGCGGTCCTCAACTTTGTTCACAACGTCGGCGACTTCATTCTTTTACTCCTTTCCCTTCCTTTCAGCGCAGCCATGTCGTGGTGGTACGGATCATCAACTGATGAAGATCAGGCTGGTCTGACGGAGGTGGACTCTGAGAGTGTCAGAAGCTACGGTGATGAACAGCCAGCCCCATCGAACAGGCATTCGGATCACCGCGGCCATCACGACGCTCGGATGGCTTCATCAGCCAGCGCATTCCGGGAGACAAGAAAATCTTCAGACACTCTGCGTTCTCGATTTTACGCACCTCCAGCTGCATCGTCCAAAAAACATGAGATTTGGCATCCCCCTTCCTCCTCACATGAAGACGTTGACGAGAATCAAGCAGAATACCCCGCAAACGTCCCTCCAGTTGTAATTCCAGAGCCTCGGATCGCCTCCGTTGCTGTTGATGATTGGCAAACGTACCCCCCGTTCCCTTCCGCTTATCCGCCGACACCCGTGCATCCAGCCCAGATCAATATGCCAGAGCCTGTTCATCCTTCCCAGTATGGCATCATCCATGAGGAGGGTACCGCGGGAACTGTCGCAAACAACGAACAGATTGACGGTGCCCGGCCGGATTTTGGGCGGTCGCTCCTGCCGCCGTGTGAGCCTTTGAACCCCGGCTCCGATGGTGGCTTGAGCGACGAAATGAAATACTCCGGGGTTCAAATCCACGAAACTCGTTATGTAACTTCAAGTGATGGCGATGATGACATAGAGGATTACGAAAGCGAGGACTCATTCGACGTTACTTTCCAGACCCCCAAGCATAGACGCATTCTCCGGGCTGTGCCAATGGGTCGTGAAGTTTCCAACGTCTCCATTGTTACCGAAGCCACCGTGGCATCATCTGTGCCTAGCGAGGCAACGGGCTTAACAACAGACCATCACGCCTCCTCATTGCGCACGACTACCATCACGGTCTCGCGTAGCAGTTCCTCGGGTAGCTCAAATGCCGCAGGAGTGAAGCGGCCTCTTCCCAATTACAAGATTGGTGTCCGCCCCCGCGTACGTGCCGCAGAGTATAGAAGTCCGAGAAAGCTGGGACCAATGAGGGGCACAGGACGCTTCACAGCTCTTCCCCGACCTGCTTCTCATCAGCCCCGGCGTGGGGGCACAGTATCCGAAGACACGTTGGACGATGAAGACGTCAAGGACGCGGATTTGCAAGGAGATGACGCCCTGGCCCGAAAGAGACGCCGGGTAGCTGCCACGCAAGGAACGAGACCAATGGTGGCTGCTCGAGTTGCTATGGGCAACACACGGAAGGTATCCCAGTCTTCGGAATCTAGGCCAGCGCCAGCCCAAAACAACCGAAATCCTCGCATTGCCAGACCCCCTGTAGTCACGAAGACCTCGTTGCGAACCGTCAATCCCCGTGCGACCAAAGGCGCGGCCGCATCATCGAGATTCCCCGCTTCCCCTCGCAAAGCTCATCAACCAGCAAAGAGGGCTGCCGCCACTTTTCGTCCGTGACATTCCACATTATTAGCTTTCACTCGCTATCGCTATGATTCGTTTCATTGAAATGGATCCCGAATATTCCAGAGATTCTTAGACTTGTTCGGCATATCATGTAAACTATGGCTGTCTCATTGCATTATCTCATTCTCAATAGTCCGAATGCAAGATTATCCTATCCTATCTCATTTCTGTTGGGACATGGTCCTACAAGCGGAGCTTATTCCGCGGATCGCACGCAGCCACGAGGGACAAAGAGCACCGTTGTATGGATCGCGTGGCTGGTTGGGATGGGACGCAGTGGGGATGCAGCAACGCATACAGTATTTTCGGACGCATGGTGAGATGGGATGGCGATCAGGGCTGATCAACTACGTAGTAAAGGTCAGCCGGCCAGGTACGCAGACGAAACGAAGTTGAAAGGGCAACGGACGACGTAACCAAGCTTTGCCTGGCACCTTTCAACTTGAAGCACGACTCTGATCGTCTTCTCGGCGACTTCGGTTTTACCCTCACCTTCAAGTTCATCCTCAGCGCAGAGTCACTCGCATACTCATGCAGAATATGCAGGCATGCGTGGTTGATCATCTCCACAGTCTCGGAACATCAAACTGGAGAACATGATGCTGAAAGGATGGACATCTAGTCCGGACCTTATTCGATCACCCATCAACCGGACAATGCGCTAAATGTTTCAACTAAATGATCAACACCATCCTTTAGCGTTTAGACGATCAATGGAGCATCGATGCGATGCAGCCAGGAGAAAAAAGCCCACGCGGGCCATTGTTATTGGCTTGTTTTCCCAATTCAGTTCTTGACTGTTCCATCGCTACGCGCTCTGTCTGCGTCGGCTCAATTGTTCCAGAGCACGCCGCGCACGTTTCACGTTGTATTCGTTGATGTCGAGACGATGTCTGTGCGTTGCCAGCCCCTCAGCCTGTATGATCCGCCGCTACGACGTCCCGGGTCTTTGTCAAGCAGCCAACAGCACTCCATTTGCTGTTTTGGGGCCAAAAAGGCGCCTACAACTTTTGCACTGGAGCTTTCGTCCATCAGGACGCTTACCGAGACTCCCGAATGCTGGTTTGGTACAAAAGACGACGTCAGGACGCGTCTCAACTGCACTCAACATCCGTCTCCTGCCAAACCACCCAGCATAGTCCAACTCTCGAGGCTGCTACCATACATCCCTCTAATCCATCTATTGCTACACCCTACACCTTCAACGTTACGAATAACATTTGAAAAACTCATTATAATATGCAACGTACTTCCAAGAGCAACCAAAAAGCGCAGGTACGGCCCAGTGTTCAGAATCTCTTTACGCTCGTCATATTTACCCCTTTCGTATTTAGAGCGCTGGCATGGGTGCATTCAGAACTTCTCCAAAGCCGCCGATGCCGATGAACCATTCCTGGCTGGCTCCCGTTGTTGCTCCTGTTATGGGCGATACCGTAGCAGAGCCTTCGGAGTATCGATTCGCGTCCAGAGCACACGGCGTTCGCCGGTCGCCATCTGCATCGACGAAGCGTACCGCCACGAAGAATCCAACGGCGCATCACGGGCAGCCGCAGGCGCCGTCCACAAACGGGATGCTGAGCACATCATCGTCCACTTATCAGCAACATTCACGAGAGCAACGACACTACGATTCGGATGACCGATACGACGAATTCTTGGCCACGTTCCAACACCGCATAGATGGTATGACAGGTCAACGAGGGGGCTGGGGGTTTTAGAACTCGAGCGTTACCCAGAACGTTCGCTTATTGTGTATATTAAGCACCCATATGGTGTACCGTTGCTGTATCATACTACTTACTGTAGCATCACTATTACTATTGTTTACTTTTACTTTACTTTTACGCCGAATATTGCGCCTTATGTAATTAGACTTGTTGAGGTCATATGGCGCCCTCGAGCCCTCCACTAGTACTGTAGTGAGCCCAGGGCAAGTCGCCCCTCCCACTCAACCACTTGGGAACACGTCATAGACAGTGACACCCCTCAGACAACGATAACGATACCTTAACGGTAAGTTTACCTCCATATTGTGGTCTTTGTAGCAGCGATTGGGACCAATTCGGTTCGTGCCTCTGCATATTACCGTAATCTTCTACAGGCTTACGCCCCTCGCCCACGTGTGGGTGATTCTTGTGCATCTTCGCCCACGCTGTCCTGAGGCCCCATTTTTCATGCCTATTCCTCCTCTCCCACACCTTTCATCATGCCCGGTTCACGTCTAAAGAAGCGTCCATCCGTTGACACTCCCGTTTCTTCACAGTCCAAACCCATGAGTTCTCCATCCTCGCCCGAACCCAAGCTGCGAAGCCCCCGAGAACCTTATCCAATGCCGAGCAGTAATCCTGCCAGTCAGTATACTCTCATGGAGAAGCTCGGCACAGGGAGTTTCGGCACCGTGTACAAGGCCATGCACAACGAGACGAAGCAGATTGTTGCCGTCAAACAAATCGGTGCGTCTCCCACTTCTTGGCTTCTCTGTCACCCATCGTTGACGACATCTCTCTTTCCTTGCGGTTCGTCGCTCATTTTGATCCTCAGATCTCGAAGACTCGGATGACGATATTTCCGAAATACAACAGGAAATCGCCAACTTGGCCCAGCACGAGTCAGAATTCGTCACTCGTTATTATGGCTCCTTTGTCGTCAACTATAAGCTCTGGATCATCATGGAGTACCTAGCCGGTGGCTCTTGTCTCGACCTCCTTAAACCTGCCGTGTTTTCGGAACCGCACATAGCCGTCATCTGCCGCGAACTCCTTCTAGGTCTTGATTATCTTCATGGAGAGGGCACCATTCACCGTGACATCAAGGCTGCGAACGTCCTGCTCTCCGCATCGGGCAAAGTCAAGCTTGCGGACTTTGGCGTTGCCGCCCAGTTGACGAACACGCTTCGCCACACCTTCGTCGGTACACCATTCTGGATGGCCCCAGAGGTCATCAGGCAAGCGGGATACGATGCAAAGGCGGATATGTGGAGCTTGGGCATCACCGCCATTGAAATGGCCAAAGGGGAGCCGCCCCTTGCTGAGTATCACCCTATGCGCGTCCTATTTCTGATCCCAAAGGCAAAGGCCCCTGTGCTTGAGGGTCCCTTCTCAGCGGCGTTTAAGGATTTTGTTTCACAGTGTTTGACGAAGGACCCCGCACAGGTAGGTCCTCCTCATGTTCTGGCCGGGAGTTTTGTCGACACCCCTATCAGCGGCCAACAGCAAAGGAGCTCCTCCAACATCGTTTCATACGAGGCGCACGCAAGACATCTTATCTTACCGAGTTGATCGAGCGTTATCAGGAGTGTCGCGCTCGTACCCCCGCACGTGGTCAGACAGCTCAACCCTCCACGCTGACTAGCATCGCATCATGGGACAATGGAACTCTGAGGAGTGAATGGAATTTCGAAACGATAAGGTCCACCGCCGCCATGGGATCCTTCCGTAATATGGCAAGGGATCTTGTACAGCCTGGGGTGATCCCCGATGAAGACGAGGATGTTGCTTCATTTGGGACAGCAGATGATGGGGACTCTCTAGACACGGCAGCTGCGACAGAGGGAAGCGATATTCCCCTCAATCCGGGAGGAACTGGATCGGAAATTCAGGAACAGCAAGCCACCGTTGTTATACGGTCCCAGTTGGGATCCCCGCACGGACACGTCGTACCGATTGAGGAAGTTGTTCCGACGGAAACGAGTCACACGACGGGTTCACCAAGTACGGCAGATGCCAGCGCCAACGCGGACCTTGGCGCTCCGCCAGCATATGTGCGGACACCAAGACGGTCATCTTACGCCGCGCGCACAGCCCCGAAAGGCACCATCGTGCGAGAGGCTGACATAGGAACTGGGGTGGATACAATACGCCCTGTGAAGAAGATCGACACGACGGGTTCGCTACGGTTGTCATCGGAATACGTGGGGAGTATGCGAGGGCGGGATGGACGGGAAGGTAGCAGTGCTGGCTCGGCACCTACATCGCCAACATCGCCCGTGAAAGACAAGTCTTCCGCGCATAGGCGTACGGCGAGCGAAGCCGCGAAAGCGGGGCGATCGCTTGTGGACGAGGTTGTCCTTCCGACGCTAGAGAAGGTGGGTTCCGTCCGTCCGTTTGATCCGCCCAGGGGGAGGGGGTGTCTGATCGGAGTCAATGAACTCGCAGGCCATAACGGACGACATGGACGCGCACGAGATCGAATCGCTCAGCATGCTATCACGTGGCTTTCAGGAGCTCAGGGATGTCAATCCTGAGCTGTCCTTCAACGTGATCCTTGACATCCTCTCTGGACTAAATGAGTACGCGGCACTTTCTTTTTCTTTTTCTTTGATCCCTGGAGGTTCACCGGTGCCTTTCGTTTCAGTAATGCGGCCGTACGACAACATGTGCAGACTTCCAGGGGGCTCTTCCCCCACCGACGTGTAACTCGAAAGAGCGAGATGACGAACCGCGGGCTCGTCGTGACCGAAGTGGTGGAGGACATCGCTGGCCCGTCCGGTGCAACCGCAACACCAGCCAGAACCCCTGGTGCGGACAACGTTGCGGATGCCTCGCCGGTCAAGCGATCGCCCATCGCCGAGCTGTTGTACATGCGGTGGCTAGAGGGCCTCAAAATCAAATGGCCGAACATACTATCATAGAGCCCTGCAAACCCGTCACGATCGCGATGCGATCCTCATCCCTCACCCTTGTCAACAAACGGCCTTGAATTCACTAGCCAGCACCTGGTCTCATTTCTCGGCCGTACTCGGATTCCCTCCCACCCCACTCCCATTCATACCACCAACCCCCGGGTCTCACGTACGTTGCCCCGGAATTAGAGTCTTGTCTTGCGTTTTCTCAGGCGTAATATTTACCCATCATTCAACTAACTTTTTTTTTTTTGCTTGTATCCAATCTCGAATAGGGTTTTTTGGGGGCCTTCCCTCATTATATTGGCCCTTTGACCTGACTGCTTACCGTACGCGCCGCTTGTTCTATTCTCATGCCGAACTTCTTTTCCGTTCATATCCCCTTTTTCTGTCCCTTCCGCTGGCTCACCTCAGTTCTCACCCCACACATTCAGGCCCCCCTTGCCTGTGTTTCACGCATCGCGTTTTTTACGATCTTTATGAAACAGACACGAAGACATAGTTGGAACAGTTTCCTGTATGTGATCCTACTAATGAAATGAGCAACGAACAACTTTTGATTCGGGTCCGGATCATCGCTGTACAGCATAAACCCTATTGCCAGTACTGTACGCTTGGGCGGGCTTCTTTTGATGCTGATATATGTTGATGGCTGGTTCCTGGGCGCTGCCAGGTGACCGTGTAATGCATGTCTATAATTGGCAACTATACAAGGTAACGGTATAAAAAGACCGAGCCTGTATGTTCACGCTTTCGTGTAACTCCCATGAATACTCCTACCCATGAAAGGTGAAGATTAGCAATTATCGTCCGCACAAAAACCGCGCACCACAAACGTCAAAGTAAGAGGAAAATAACCAAAAAGAAAAAAAGTCCGATAAGTATGAAAGGGTATTAGTATGCCAAGTGCGCCAAGGGTTCGTGTCCAGAAGCAGCGGGAGTCCAGGAGAGAACAGACGATCATTAGTAATGTCGTAAGTAGAGCGTACGAGCATGGCATGATTGCATAACAAAGCCACATTATGGAAGAGGCAAGAGTACCGACGACCAACCGACAAAGGGACAGGAAGGACGCCTAAATCAGGCAAAGGCTCAACGCTAGCGCCACTGACAGTATGCTCGCTAGAGAACATGAGCGCAACATTGGAGCGACCCCGTTCGATTTAACACCACTCGCTGGCACTGCGCTACTCTGGCCGCCCTCTGAACTCGTGGGACTGGGCGGCGTGGACGTACTCGAGCTAGAGGTCGTGGCCGCAATAAGCCCTGCACCGTTTAGGCCGGCGGCTGTCAGAGGAACTAGGGTCGGTGCGCCCGTGTCACCGTTGGCATTCTGATATGCACTCTGGCCGTTCATGGCAGCCACCGATTGAACATTCCAGTTATATTGCTTGAAAAGTGGGAAGGCAGTTATAAAGGCCTGCACTGAAGCCTCGCTGAGCTCGTGCTCTAGGATGACGGGGCCAGGATTCTGAGGGCCTGAGCACGTATTTTGAGAAAAGTATGGGATACGGCGAAAAAAAAAAGAGGTACCTGAGAGCCACTGCTGCATGTTATTCTGGATCGATTGTGGGGTGGGCCCGCCAGGCATACCGAGTTGCCAGTCTCCAGTGCTGAAAACAGGTTTGGGACACCGACGACAGGGTCAAGCAAACAGAGTACATACTCGTGATTCCAGATGATGCAGTCCAAGCCAAATACTTCCTTGGCGATAGCGTTCACTCGGAGGTCCGTATCGCCGTATGGGGGACGCCAATAACGGGCAAGCCTACCCCCGGTGGAGTTGTAGATTACCTGGAGCGTCCAACCCAGCTGGGCAACGATGTCATTATTGGACAAACCGGTCATATAAGGATGGGTCCAGGTATGCACGGCGATATCGTCCCCGTTGGTTTGGAAGGCGGTGTTGAACGCATTCCAATTCTGGACGATATTCATCCCAATGTAGAAGTGAGTCGCCTTGAGTTGATTCTGTCTTAGGAAGGCGTAAAGGTCATTGGAAGGCTGCTTTACACGTGGAGGAAGACGGAAGATCAAATTGAGGATGAAAGCAAGAATGGAACAGAAAAGGGTGACATACGGCCAGCGGACCATCGTCGAAAGCCAGACCCACGACGCCTTGGGGAGCGTTAAATATTGTATCGTTGAGACGACAGCCGTACGACCAGGAGCAGACATCGGGACTAGCCGGGTTAACACCAGTGGGGTAGACAGGCACTGTGCTCGGACTCTGTTGCGTGGGTCGCGGGATGTTGGGAATCTTTCCGGCTTGAACAGCGGCGTTGAGCGCGTCCTTCCAAGCTTGAGGCATCGCGTTCGAATCCGGCGTCCCGACCGGATACGCGGCGGCCCACGTCGGACTGCCTACGTCCGGGAAGCCACTGGCTGAAGCCGTAGTCTGGCGTCTGAAGAGTGTATGCGCGAAGTGATCATCGTCCTGATACCAGCTATCGGGCAGAGGACCTTGGGAAGCGTGACCGTGACCATGAGTATCGTCGTCGTCGTGAATGGGGATGGCTGCGGCGTGAACGGAGGAAGAGGAGAGGAGGACACGGACGAGGGCGAGGAGGAGGGTGGTACCAGCCAGGGGGGAGAAGAACAGCATGGTGGGCAGGCAAGCTGAGCTGGTGGGGAGGACGTCCGCGAGGAGTCATGGCAGCTGGAAGGAGACCTTTTAAGTCCATGTTGGGCCGAGCGTCAGTGTCAGTCCAACGAGCCATGAGGTGACAGAAATATGTTAAGGACCCACGGCTAGCCGTCCAACTTACCGGCGCCCGGCTCCCAGCCCTTGCCGAGTTGCCGCTACCTGCCCTTCTCATCGCCTTTTTCATCTCTTGCCCTTCTCCTTGTCTATCCTGGCCCCAAGAACTCGTAATTTCTAGAGCTGATCACAATAATGGGTGGTCTTTGTGCGCAGAAGAAAGAAGGGCGCAAGAAGCGCAAACATAAGGACCAACGACAGGCACAACGCCAGAACACTTCCAAAAAGGGCAGTATTTGATTTACTAACAATTGAACCCTTCCCCTTCCGCCATTATTTTCACGTCTTACATTTGTAACTCGCCAAGGCCAAACCATCAACTCACTCTTATTTCTTTTGGACCACATACAACTTTCGGCGATCGTTCGGCAGGGATACTGAGGTGTCCTTGGTAACAAGAACCATGCATCTTGTCGGGCCGAGCCAAGATTCCGGTCTCACGAACGTAAACCCGTCGTCTGTCGATGGTCTCATAAAGTTTACATTACATTGCAGATGCCTTGGGGTCAAAGATCATGCGTCATCAGAGTTGTCCAGTACAGTTCTGAAAATAACAACCTAAAGTCGAGAGAAACAGCGTTACCTGTGACTCAGAACAAAACAACGTAACCAAGTAGAAATCCCCAGGTACACCAGTCACCAGCCGAAGTCTTTGCAAAGGACGACTCAAGACAGCCAAGTAGCGACACCGGCGAACAGCGTCACCTTCAGTGCGAGCACCGCCGAGGTGGTCGTCCTGCTGACTCGATCAAAACCGGACGACATACTCTGCCTCGTAGTGCTATTTGACCCATCGCTTGCAGTCGGCTGACTCGCCGAATTTGAAGGTAGAGAGGGCGTGGCATCGTCTGGGAGGATCACAGCAGATGCGACTGGCCCGGTTCTCTCATCTGGGTATAGGGACCCATTCATCTGTGCAGCCGAAATGGTCTCCCAACCGTTTTTGCCGATGAGAGCGTAGTTGTCGATGAACGCTTGGGCGGACAGAACCGTGAGTTCATGCTCCAACAAGATTAAACCAACCGTTTGGTCGGGACCTCGTTATAGAACATATAAGCACATCGCACGCAATCGAACGGAAACATATAATTACTCTCAAGCGCATTTCGAATGACTGTGTCGGCTTGGAACAGGCTCGTTTGGTTGTTGGTGAGCTTCCAATCATTGGAGCTAAATGCAAGGCCAGATTATGGAATCGATTGGCAGCTTACTACGAAGCCAGCACGCACTCATGGTTCCAAAGGATGGTCGTCAGGCCGAGGCATTTCGCGATACTCTGAACTCGCCGGTCCGAATCGCCGTAGGGTGGTCTCCAATATTTTGCAACGCGCCCACCAGTGCAGTTATAGATTATCTGCATTGTGTATGCCAACTCGGCGAAGACGACATCGTTCGGGAGCGACGTCAGGTAGGAATGAGTGTAAGTATGCACCGCAATGTCGTCCTGGAGTGTGTTGAACGCAACCAAAAACAGATCTGGATTCGCTTGAATATGCGCGCCGACGAAGAAGTGCGTTGCTGTCACATTTTCTTTTCCAAGGAAATCATATAACGTAGGCGAGCCCTTCAAAACATGGCGAGGAAGGAAGGCGCATCAGAATGTGATCCGGGATCATACAGTTATCAATAGCCAAGCTCGGTCTTGCGGCGCGGCGTTTCCTGGGAGATTATCCACTCACCAGCCACGGGCCGTCATCGAACCCGAGTGCCATGTAACCACCCGGAGCATCCCAGATGTCGCCCTCCATTCTGCAGGCTTTGTACGTTGCGGAGCAAACTTGAGAGGAGGTGGGGTCATAATCCCTTGGGTACTTGGGGCCACTAGGAGATATGGTTGTCTGAGGAACGTCGGGGATGTTCCCTTCGCAATGGTTGCTGAAGTAGTCTTTCCACTCTTGTGGCATCGTTGATGCGTCAATCGGGACCACCGGGTCTGGTAGTGGTGGGAATTCGTTGACGCAGGCTAAGGAAGGAATTTCGTAAGTATGTACGCGGGTTATGACAAAAGGTCACACCTGTTGTCGGGAGATCGAATCTAGTTTGAGTCTGTCTACGGAATAGGGCATGGATAGGATGGTCTGGTGAATGGAACCAAGTGTCTGGCACGGCTGGGCGAATGTCGTTTTTGTGAGCTGGAAGGACGGAGGCAGTGGAGGCCAACGGGGAAAGAACGAAGAGAAGGAGAGAGAGAGGAGAGAAAGCCATTATGAGCCAAGGGAGACGTTGGAATTGGGGAGAATCATTCTTGGCTTCTCACGGCTGCTCCCACGGCCTCGAATGGCTGCCAATCTCGACAAACTTGTATTTTGGATGGCATATGCTCCCTACAGCAGATATCTGTATCCCGAACCTCTCGATCTTTCCGACGAGATCTCGCGCTGCTCCAGGCGCTTGTTCTCTCGGGAAAGCGCTTGTCTGAAAACGATGCACATTGCGATGCAGAGCCCGCTCGTCGAAATGCAAACCACGTAGGACCGGGCATAGGTCGGACCCCAGGACTTTTGCCACACGTACCTGTCCGGATTTAAGAAAGAAAAAAAAAATGTTGTCAGCGACCGAGACTCCCGGAAATAACGTATGAAACCCACGACCCGGCAATGTTTCCGAGCTGCGAAAGTGCGTTGACAAACGCGAGCGCGACGGCGCGTTTTGACGGCGAGCGCGCGAAAGTGTTGGATGTCCAGGTCAATAAACAGACAAAGCCTGCGTATGACTGCGCCATCAAGAAGCTGATAGGTTAAGTGACAGCCGAATGGTGATAGGACGGGACAACATACAACGCAACATAGCGCGCTGCAAGCTTCATCGTCGAGATAGCTATTATGAAGCCAACTATTCCCACGAATAACGGGATGATGATGTGAAAAAATCGTTCCCCGGTCATGTCCGAATGCCTGGAAGGCGGTGGCGGGAATACGATGTTAACCCGGAAGAGTAACCAACCGCCGAGCTTTGCCTACCTGCTGACTACGAAGGTCACCACGGTAGCGAAAACCCACGGAGGCGCACAGAGCAGCAAGGTCACGGTATCCGAGTATCCGAGTGTCGCCGTGAGCGTCGGAAAGAAAGCATTGAACGATAGCGAAACGACCAGACTCATGAGCGTGATCGCTAACCAGTAGACGCGCCAGTCGCTCCATGTCTCAAGCAGGCCAGGGAAGCGCGATCCTTTATGCTCCGTCTCATCGCCATCGCCAATGCCGACGTCTTCTTGCATGCGGAGTTTGGCGAGCCGCATTTCCTCCGGAGAGAGGAATCGATGGGAGTTCTGAGGAAAATCTGGAAGTACGAATACAGCAATGATAGCGACCAGGATCGTCAGCGTGCCCTCGATGAAGAAAAGCCACCTGAAGCGAAAAATCGATGAGAGAGCTTTTGACTCTGGCATGAGAGCGACAGACCTCCATGATGCATGATCCAGCTTGCCTTGCATTCCGCCTAGGATACCCGAAGCCATGAGCGAGCCAAATGCGTTGCTGATGAGGGCACCGCACGAGAGCAACGCAGTACGAAGACCGAGCTCCGAGCGCTTGTACCATTTCGATAGGAGGAAGAGGGCACCGGGGAAAAACGCAGCCTCGACGAAACCAAGAAAGAATCGAGTGATGAGGGCATCCGTAAAGTTGCGAGCAGCGCCTGTGCGAACGTGAGATGAGGGCGGCGATAGGGATGTCAGTCGCTGACCTGTCAAACAAGATATAGCGCCCCAGAGCATCATGCAAGTGGGAAGATATAGAGAGGGCTTTCCGATATAGTTCAACAACATGTTCCTGGAACGGCTTTCAGAATGAGACTGAGAGGATCGTTGGGGTCCATGCTTACGAAGGTATCTGCATCAAGATGTAACCAACATAGAGTATGCTTAGCAGAGTGTTGAATTGCTGCCCTTTGAGATGCAAGTCGGCCTCGAAGCCCTTCAGACGGGCGGCGCTGAAGAAGTTTGTCAGCCATGGCTGGGTAGTGGAACAGTACAACACTCACGAAGCATTATTCCGGTCGGCCTGTGAACGAACATGTGAGAAACGTGAAACTGGACAGCAATAACGAGAGAGACGCACATAGTTGAGGACATAAATCAGCACAAGGATGGACATCCGCGCATCCAACTTACGAAGTAGCTTCCGCTCCAGCTTCTGTCTGGCCTCCCTGCCCCCAAACTCGGCGTCGACGTCTAGCGCCGCTGCTGCTTCCCCGTCGTGTTCCTCGTTGACACGATCCATCAATCCTTCCAACTCTGGTTCGGAGTCGGTCGAAGTCCGGGGTGACATGGCAGCGTATTTAATGCTGGCTGGCGGAGATGAGCCAGATCAGCAGACCGCGGTATGACGATGGAAGCTCAGCGACAAGCGAGCCCGCGGAGAAAGAACACGGGCATGGACATGGAGCGGCCTTACGGCAATAGAACGTGGTTGTTCAATATCACAATCTAAGTGACGGGTGCATGGCTGCAGCAGCTTCGGTTCTCCCAATAACCCAAACGCCTTCAGATTACCATAGGATCATCTCACCGTCTCTGCGCATCCCCTCAGATTCTTCGATTGCCATCCCGGTCGGTCTCTTAGCATGTCAACGTATATCCGTCGAATATCCTCACCATCGTCTGAGCCTCGCCTCACCGTCCCTTTCGTCTAGGTGACCCTTTGCTCTGCTCCTTGAAAACCACAATCGTTTCTACAACTCTTCTCAAGCCTTCTCCTCCGTCGTCTGGCAAGAAGGGTAGTCACACAAAGCAAGCAAAGGCCTCTTCCGTCCTACCTTCCCTCACCCTGTGCTCCAACTCATCTTACACGATACGGTTCTATTCCCCGAGGGTGGAGGCCAACCTACCGACATCGGGATCTTGACCTCCGAAAACGGTGTTATCTGGGATGTGGAACTTGTAAAGCGACACGGTGGCGTAGCCGTCCACTACGTTAAATCTGCAGAGGATATCGACGACGTGCCTTACGTCTTTGCACCGGGCAAGGAGGTCAATCTTGAGCTCGGCCAAGCAGGCTTCCAACGACGCCTTGATCATGTCTGCCCCCTCCTTTCTTCCCTCACTGTACGCGCACTCACATCGTTCCTCTCAGATGAGCATGCACACCGCGCAGCATCTCCTTTCTTCTGTCATCGACACCAGCCTCAAGACTCCCACACTTACGTGGTCTCTCATACCATGGCCTTCCCCCGCATACGTTGATCTCCCGCGATCCCTCACCGCCGCAGAAATAGGCCAAGTCCAAGGCCATGCTGCGGCACGCACCTCCCGACCCTCTCGACCCTGCAGTTCTTCCTCTTCCCTTCCCCGACCTCCTCTTCCGCCACCTCCTTCCGGCACTACTTCCTCGCCGGCCCGCGTCTGCTCAACCACCTCGGCAGCGTGCAGTCGCTGCTCACGCGGACAGCAGGCATCCTCTCGTGCGGCCCGCCGGAGACACCGGAACGCGTCGCCCTCGCCGTCGAGGAGAGCAAGCGGCGGGAGAAACGCGTCGACGACCTCGAGCGGGAGCGTGCTGGGTCGTCAGCTCGCGGACGAAATGGCGCGATGGCGTGCCGCTGGTGGCGAAGGCGAATGGGCTAGTAGGTGCCTCAATCGGACGGACGACTCGCCGACCGCACGGACGTTCTTGCAGGCGGTCACCCTCGCTTTCGAGACACACCTTCCGAGACAGGTCGATGCAGCGCGCCAGTTCACGCTCTTGCTCGTGTCTTCGCCGTCTTCTCAGACATCTTCGTCTACGACCGTCGTCGTGCTCTTCGGAGGCGAGGAAAAACGCGTAAAGGCAGTCGGTGAAGAGTTGAAAAGACAGTTCAGAACGCTGAAAGGTGCGGGTAAAGACACCCGATGGAGTGGCAAGTTTGTCGGGGTATGGTTAGCTGACAGGCAAGGGAAGACTGCGTCTGCGCTCCTATCCCAGACATGGACGCAGCTTTGACTCTCGTAGCGAAAAATAAAGTTAGGGAGTAGAATTGTACGTAACACGCTATCTGTAGTTTGGTAAAGAGTATACAAGTGATGGTTTACAGTGTTTGCAAACTTGAAACAAAAGGAACCCCACCTGTGAAGTCTATCTGAGACCCACAAGTTAACCTTTTGGCTCGTTGCCATCTTCATATATGGCATACTCTCCCTCGGAGTCGAGTCTAACCTGAATGTTTGTGTCTGTCCAAAAGAACATCATGCAGAGCTGAGTTCGACGTTTGACGTCCAGTAGTAAGTGACGAGGAACATACCTGAGAAGCGGTTGCCGAACGACAGTTCGCCCTCACTCGCGCCCATCGAATCACCATCCGTGAGTCCCCATTCCTGCTCACCGTCGACGCTCCCGTCCCACCAAGCGACCTCGCTACCACAGACCGACTGCGCTTCCATGTCATGAAGGCGTGAGGAAGCTGTCGACTCGCGTTCCTCCCCTTCCATCGCTTCATCATCGACTGCAAAGTGAGGGTGATCAACCTCCATCTCTATGTCAATGCCGTCGCTGTCCATGAAGCCGTCCTCGTAATCTGTGTCAAAGTCCGAGTCTGCATCGTATTCGGTAGGAACGTATTCCTCGTCGGAGGATTCGGCGTCCGAGTCCACTGGCCGCAGTTCGGGAAGGAACTCGTGTCTACATGTTGGGCAGGTGCCGTGCTGGACGTATGCATCAGGTAAACTGGAGGTGGGGGGGAAGGGCGGAGAGAAAAGCGCACCCGGCCCTTGATCCATTCCGAAAGGCTGGTCAAGGAGACTGGTGGGTAACGTCTTTGAGCGTAGAGTGGGAAAGAGACTCACTCTTCCACGCAGAACAGATGTCCACAACCACCCACTCTCGCAACGCCTGCATCAGCCTTCCCCGGTACAACATTGTCATCACGCGAGTCGAGGACGGCTCGGAAGGTCAGCAAACATATTGGACAAGAGTCATCGAGGTTTGAGATATCTTTAGGGATCAGAAGATCGAGGCTGGCGAGAGCATTGGCGACAATTGGGTCGAGAGAGTCGGATGTGCTCATAATAGACGAGACGAGACGAGCGAAGTCTGAGTTCGATAAGCAGGGGGCCCGAAACACGCGTGACCAAATCGGGGAATCTGCAATCAACAAACTTCGCGTCGCGTCACATGACCATCTCCATCGCTTCGTATATAGATCGTACGGCCCCTTGAACCAATGGCAAACGATACACGATGGCTACTACTGCTCACATACCATGGGCCACAAACACTAAATATTAAGTGCCTCACTCACCACAACGCTAGCCCTCACTCCTACCCCTCTGAGCATCGCTCACCCCCACTCATGTCATAATAAATACCTACACATTGTAAAAAGTTTCAAGAATATCGAAACTACATAATGCACTGTCATGCTGATGTGGGAGATACGCAACACGACTCAACCAAACACCAGCCAACGTCATCTCTAACGTGATGAGGGATTCACCAACCTGATGATCAACACCTGGGAGCATCTCCTTAAGAAAGTACAGGAACTTATGGACGATCGGTTAGCACACAGCGAAGTTTTAGGGTAGGAATACATGTTGAACACCCTAGGGACGACGCGAATTGACCCCCACTCCAGCGCGCTAAATGGGGGTGATGTTTCTCCTGCCACCTAGCATTCAAAGGTCGGTAGTACCGTATTTTCCCGAGAATAAAACACTTTCCAAAATAAAATAAAATAAATCGTATGTCCGCTTTCTCATCATCCACCACTTGCATATATACCCTTCCATACAGTAGTTTGATGCCTCAGTTGTGTGCTATACTATCGTCCGCAGAGGCTAAGATGAGGTCTCAAAATGAAAACGACTAAAGATGAACAATCAGATGTATGTATCCGCAAGCCGGCTAACAATGTATCCTTCCGTCGTGATGGGACCATACTTTGCCTCGTTTCCTGGCCCATGACAACTCGGTAGGCACGAAATCCTCGCACCAAAGTTAGGATTGCAGAAGAAAGCGATTGACTGGCGGAGAGGAGCCATCCCGTCTGCGTTGGCGCTCTCCGTAGGAGGCGCGACTACGCGATGGAGTGTTGAACGTAGGATGTCGTTACTCCATCGAGCAAGGAGATCACCAGTATTTACGACGATGGTCCCAGGCTTAAAAAACCGTGAGGCTGCGTTGGGTGTTACTCGGACGAACAATGAGACATACTATCGGCCTCGCAGGCTGAAAATGTTTCGTATGTGGGTTCTCCACCTCGAGCCCGCCAATGTTATCTTGAAAGACGAGAGTGAGAGTGCCATAATCTACGCACGTCCTACCGTTACTACTTTCCGTTATCGTGTTCAGAATGGGAACACACCAGAATGTGCCCCGACGCGAGCCCGGCGGCCTTCCTTCAACAGCGACGTCTTGATGGCGGGATACGATAGTAACCGAAGGTTGTGGTATTGCTCGTTGACCTTATCTTCGAAGAACATCTCGTCCAAGTCAAGACCAAGGGCGATGGCGCGCATCACGATGCAATGAGTTTCATGGCAAGTCTGTTTAATATTTTGAGTAGCGAAACGGATGTATGGTACTAGTGCGTACTTGGAAGAAATCCACCATCGTTTGCCTGAATCCAGTGGCGTCGCTTTCTTGAGGCCAGCGGTTTCTCCAGGTCTTATCCCAATCGCGACCGATCTCCATAGACTCTTTCGTGTCCGGTGCCTCGTTGCGTAGTTCAGCAATCTTAGCAACATCAGTGGATTGTGTCGCACGTTCCCGGCCCATCTTCACGTAGCCGCGGTTAGATCGGGGATCATCCCATGCGAGCTTATCCTATGGCAGTTGCTGGTTCACATTCATTAGGAACATTTTGGCGACCAGTAGGATCCCTACTTTGACTGAAGACGGCAAGTGGAAAAATTCCGCACTCTGTTTCCAATTTCAACAAGAGGCCGTCTCGTGGCAAGGTCGGCACAGACCTTTTTGAACACATCGTCTACCGTACTCGGTGGAATGCCGTGGCCTTCGAGATAGATGAATCCCACCTCCTTGAATCCATTCACGATTTCGTCAGCCGTCTTCCGCTTCTCCGAGAGCGAGTTCGCATGTCGGTATTGGCTAAGGTCGATTAGGGGAATCCGAAACGTCTGGTCCGACCGAGTGTCCTGTCAAATAACCAACGATTAACCGAGAAGATTCCAGCCAAGTGGAAAGGCTGAGGACACGGACAAAGGCGAGATTAGCCAAATTTCGACGGTGAACAAGCAGTGTGCGACTGTTGGACAACCTGAAAGCAATAACGCACCCAACCATAAATGCACGCTTGTAACGTGCTGTACTCAGCAACTTTATAGCCATTGCAAATTTGGAAACTGCTGAGTACTTTTACGGCATACAACCCCTCCCAATAACACCCAGGGATTATCATGGGTAACACCACACTGGCCCAGTGGAGTATTCCGGGGTAACTCGTATTCTCGAAAACCCGTGTTAGTTAACAGTTAACAAGACGGGCAATTTTTTTGATTAGACATGTAAACTGCATATAATGATGCTGTAGACAGTAGATAACTATCACCCTGTTCGGGCAAGGTCCATCGCTTTAGTATCTGCACGACCGGACTCATGTATCGCGTAGGAAAGGGGCATGGAATGGCACGCCGTAGCTCACCGCAGTGACACGCAGCTCTTTGAGGCCGCTGCCACCGTCAAACGGCGTGGCGGGATCAAGAGTGATGGTCGGAAGTGATTAGTGGAAATGCACGCATCGTTGGACGGGCGTCGCAGCCAGTCGCGCAAGAGTCCGGCACGGGGTGCGTAGCACCAGCGCTTCTACAGCCGCGAATGCGCCAATGCACGCGCTTGTGCAGGCAGTATGGTATCTGTGTAGCCACAAGAAGAAGTTGGTGTAGGTGATGTCGACGTCGTGGCTTTCGACTATGTGTTGTCAGTGAGCATTTTGGGGGTGAGATCCATACCGATGTTTGGGTTTGGGGGCCCATTCCTGTGTCCACCCGCCGCGTTCGTCGTTACTTCATCACGTTCGTGGGCGAGTTGACTCGCAACACCGTCACCTACCTCCTTGTCCACAAGGGCGACGCCCCGAATTTCTACCACAAGTTTAAAGCATGGGAGGGTGCCAAAGTTGCCTTCACCGTTGAGACCGCTGATACCGAGGCCCGTGAATCGCACACAATCACGGAGGCCAGATGCAGTCCCGACTGGCCACTGTGGGAACAGGCCATCCACGAGGGGCTCGTGATGCTGAAGCTGTGGGCACCTGGCACCTCGAACACATGCCCCGGGAGCCAACATTCCTGTGTCGAGGTGGCTATGCAAAGCGAAAAAGGATGCGTCGGGGAGGACAAGAGAGGTTTGGAATATCTTAGAGTCAGAAGCTCGAGGCCGGCGAAGGGTCAATTCGATGAGCAGAGGCAGACACATGCGTGACCCAAATAGAGAATAAACAATTTGATTCTGCTTGGAACATCGTAAGTTGTCATCGCCAAGACCGCCCATCTGTCCCGTATAAATGCGAAAGGACAAACAATCAGTGGTATGTATCTGAAAGCCGGCTAACAATGTATTCTTCTGTCGTGGTAGGGGCATACTTTGCCTCGTTTCCTGACCCGTGACAACTCGGTAGGCACGATATCCTCGCACCAAAGTTGGGATTGCAGAAGAAAGCAATTGACTGACGCTGAGGAGTCATATCGTCTGCATTCGCGCTCTCTGTAGGAGGCGCAACCACGCGATGGAGTGTTGAACGAAGGATGTCGTTACTCCATCGGGCAAGGAGATCACCAGAGTTCACGACGACAGTCCCAGGCTTGAAAATGCGACGATGAGTTGGACATCTATTCGGGTGAATAACGAGACATACTATTGGCTTTGCAGGCTGGAAATGCTTTGTGTGTGGATTCTCAACTTCGAGCCCGCCAACATCATCTTGGAAAAGTAGAGTGATCGTGCCATAATCTACGCGACTCCCGTCATTATTACTTCCCGTCATCGCGTTCAGAATGGGAACACACCAGAATGTGCCCCGGCGCGATTCTGACCTTCCTTCAACAGCGATGTTTTGATAGGGGGATACGATAATAACCGAAGGTTATGATATTGCTCGTGTATCTTATCTTCGAAGAACATCTCGTCTAGGTCAAGACCAAGGGCAATGGCGCGCATTACGATGCAATGAGTTTCATGACAAGTCTGTTTGCAACCGTGAGTCGCGAAACAGATGTAGTATTAGTGCATGCTGCGTACTTTGAAGAAATCCACCATCATTTGCCTGAATCCAGGGGCGTCGATTTCCTGAGGCCAGTGATTTTTCCAAGTCTTGTCCCAGTCGCGACCGATCTCCATGGTTTCTTTCGTGTCCGGTGCCTTGTTGCGTAGTTCAGCTATCTCAGTAGCATCTGTAGCTTGTGTGACAAGTTCGCGGCCGATCTTCACGTAGCCGCGGTTAGCCCGTGGATCATTCCATGCGAGTTTATCCTACGGCAGTTGGCTGGTTCGTAATCACTAGGAATATTTTAGGCAAACAAAGGATTCCTACTTTGATAGAAGATGGCAACCGGAAGAATTCCGCACTCTGTTTTCAAAGGCAATTTCAACAAGGGGCCTTGTCCCGTGACAAGGGCACAGACCTTTTTGAATACATTGTCCACCGTACTCGGTGGGATGCCGTGGCCCGCGAGATAGACGAATCCTACCTCCTTGAATCCATTCACGATTTCGTCGGCCGTCTTCCGCTTCTCCGAGAGCGAGTTTGCATGTCGATATTTGCTTAGGTCGATCAGGGGAATCCGAAACGTCTGGTCCGACCGAGTGTCCTATCAAATAACCAACGATTAACCGGGAATATTCTAGCCAAGTGGAAGGCTGGAGACACGGACAAAGGCAAGATTAGCCAGATTTCGACGGTGAACAAGCAGTGTACGACTGTTGGACGACCTGAAAGCAAAAACGCACCCAGCCATTGTTGTACGGTTGTTGGCGAGCTGTACTGTGCTGTACACTTTAACGAGGAAACTGCCGAGTATTTCAACGGCAGCAATCAGGTCATCCTCATAAACCTCTCCTCGATTTCCTCTCCCAAGGACAACAACGACCTGTGTCCGCCATGGCCAGCAGAGGTGCTCACTACGGTACCCATAATAACCCGTTTCACGGTTCCCCACCACCCCCTTATGTATTGCCTACACCTACCGATGCACCCCGTCCGCCTCTCCCGTGAGTATTCGCATGTTGCTTACCGTATCGTTTCCGCTAAGGTCGTCGAAACTTCAAGTTTTGGGGTGCCCGAGTAGGTAACCTTTGTGTCCGTTCCATAGGATGTAACGTCTGATTGTTGTGGCCTGCCCCTAGAACCGACGAAAGGACATTGCTCGTGAACAAGGAACCTGAGAAGCACCTCAGGAAGTACAAGATCGCCCACTACGCATCCGCGCTACTCTTCGTTCTCATGGTAATCAGCTTTTTGACGGTTGGTCCGATGGTATCAGCTGCTGTCCGACACGAGATAACCGAATGGGAACACGTACACGACGAGATGCTCCGCGACATCACCCGCCTGCGTGAGGAGAAGAGAGACATTTCGGACGACATCGAGATCCTTCGGATTCAGCGCGATGAACAGCGTCGAGAGTGGGAACTCGAGCGTGAAAAAAATGAGGAGAGGAGGCGTGGCCATATGCCTTTCTGGGGCCAAGCTCGACTCGTGACTGCGCAGTGCCCGACTGACCGCTTCCGGCGGTACGAGGCGCGCATGTACAACCTCCTTGTCGAGGATGACTGGTATGCGGTCTGCATGAAAGAGTCCATCAAGATCGCAGGGCGAACCCTCACTTCGCCACGCTCATGCATCAACCAGGTTCGTCCCTTTGCTCACTCAGATGAACCCTTTATAAACTTCATTCAGGGCCTTGATAATGGCGTGCGTGGTTACTGGTCTTTCGAGGTGAATACGCGTGAGTGCCCGAGGACTATCTGGGATAGGGTCAGTCAAATGTCTTTTGCTTTTGTTCACAACGACAAGGCTTACCGGATTCCGTCGCTCAGCTGAGAAACATCTTCAAGTAACAAAGATGAAGACGAAATAACTTTCATATGGCACGCAGCATGGAAGAATGCACAGTAGTTTTTGTGTTTAGTGTCATTAAGGATATCTGTGTTTGTAACTGTAATTATCCTCTGCGTGTATGCTGTACATAGGGTACCCGCTGGAGACTTTCTCCGAATTTGAATCAGTTTGTCCCTCGTCCATCCAATTATCGTCGCCACCCGTCTACTACAGAGTCCGAGCGTCAAAGGAATCGGGCGCAGCTAAAGAGGTTCAACTGCGGGAATAATTTGCGGGCGCAGGCGATCGCAGTCGCCTGAAGAGTGCCATCAGCGTTTTACCTCCGTCTGGTCCCCATCTGTTCAGATTATGAGAATATGTTGTCAAAATAGGCAGTCATCAGACGCACTCTCCGGCGGCCACCTCCGCGCAGCCCCGTTCAAACTCCTCGGAAGCTTGAACCTCACTCCATCGTTCCACAACGAAATCCTGAAGTGCCTTATCAGTGCCGTAACATCAAGTGAGACACGCTTTCGGTCCTACCTCCACGAGAGAGTGAAGCTCGTCCCACACGACAGAGGCCAGGAGTAAGGCGAAGCACGACTGAGGCGTGATGGTTGTCATCATGTGTTCCAGGGCAAGGGTAGCCAAACCCGGCAGTTCATATCGATGTGCGATTTGATAAACAGAAAGCGCCGATGCGGGCGGTGGTGTCGAAGTTGGATGCGCATGTGGATCCCCAGAAGACGGCGTCGCAGATATCCGCGGGCGTGGACGCTGCGTAGAGTTGGTGTAGTGTGGTGACCCAATGGAGATTGGCGGTACCGTGTGACTGGACGGAGAGTGCACGGGTGTGGACACGGCGATGTTGATCGATGCGCTATCGGGGACGGTACCACGCCGAGAAGCTGCTGAGCTAGCAGAGCGAAGGGTAGACGATGACGGCGGCTTGGACGCAGGAGCTGGCCGTTGGACAGAATTTCGCATGACCGTAGAGGTGGGCTGGCTGTTCTGGAAGGTAGATTTTCCCTGGCTCGAGCCGCTCCCGCGACCATCCACAAGGGAAGGAGCACTGTCACCACTAGCCGCGCTTACAATGTCGTCATCTGCGGCACTACCCTTGTTGAACGTTTTCCAGTCCCATTCGCCAGCAGTTCCTCTCGTGCTCAGCCAACGCACACTCCAGCCGGCACCAATGCCCTCCACGGCCGATCTTGGGTCGTCGTCTTCTTTGAACAGAAGCCAGTTCGCATAGACCCATTTGAGCAGCCAGTAGATGGTGACGAAATCTGCTTCCTCCACGACGACAGTGTGAATTTTGCGTTCCCCGCATGGCACTGTCTCGGAAAATGCAGAGGAGAGCATGGAAGCAAAGTACTCTGATCTGCGTATAAGAATATCGGAATGGGCGTATATAACGCGCTTTCGGGCTGTGATCCGCCATGCGCCAAAAGAATGTGAAGAGGAAGTGGAAAGCCGACTCTCGGAGTTGGCGGTGTCCGGTGGGGTGGGAGAGGAAGGAATTTGTGGATATTCACGAGAGGCCTTTTCGAGACAGATGAATTGGACATCGCCTGTGTCTGCGATTCCGTTAGCTCCGTAATGAGGTCAACTAAATTCTCTCGCTTACTGGAGTTATCCAATGAGGCTTCGAGTCCCTCGAGCAGATCGCGGGGCACGTAATAGGCCGAAGGATGCTGAGGAAAGAAAGGCCCCGTTGGGGTGTGGATTTGTATGCAGATCACAAACGAGTCCGTTTGCCGGATCCTTGGGTTCTCGAGCAGTGACGAGAGTGACGGCAAGGCACACTCTGCAGACCTCTAGAATCAGGACGCGAAGGGGAAGAATACGCCACTATAGATGCTCACGCCAAACTTCATTATCCTGCCTGAATGTCCACTCATTTTGCCAAACATCCCATGCCCAGTCGGCCCTCGCACCGCGCTCCCCGATACGATCATCTTGACACTTGATCGCAGCCAACATAGATGCTGAGATCTCGTACTCGGCGTTGTAGTCCAGCATAAGACACGTTACATAGAGGGAAATCGTAGGGAGTTGAGTAGACTTGTGTTCTGTATCGGACGGTGTTCGCGCTGAAAAGGACCTCTTAGACTAACACAAGGGAGGAGTCAGGCATGTTTCATACCTATCTCCAGCTTGTATTTTCCATCTCCAAGCATGGGAGACTCTCTGAGAATTTCGAAATCATCGCGGTCTGACCCGGCCCTCCCGTCTGTGGTTTCGTCCAGACCTCGACCCTCCACGAAGTCCCGAAGCTTCCCAACGTCCTGAACAACCCACTCAAAGGCCTGTGGCATACACGCGCATCAGATAAAAACTTGCATAAGCACAGTGGTTTTAGCATACCGTGAATGACCAGTGTCGGGTCAGATCATCTTGGTGTGCAGAAGCGGTTGACGTAGCAGCCGCAGCACGTCTGACTGCTGTGTTCGTTGAGTGCGACATCGTGTTAGAAGAACTGGAGCCTGATGAAGGTCTTTGATCCCAGACCTCTGGTCTGGTGGTACCAGTAGAATGAATAGACAAAGAACTCTGAGAAGAGCGATGCGAGTAAGTCGACCATGGCCAATGTGGTCGGGATAGGACACGCCCGGACAAGGGTGCAGGTGAAGATTGTGGAGAACTATTGTGTGGCAAATGATCGCTGGCAGACATGGTTTCTCGGTTTCTAGGCCTCAGGCCTCGGGCCTTTTATCCCACAAATAATGGGTGAACGTTGAATGGTGAGGTCCAATTCAAGTTCCCACGCTTTATACATCCCCGATCAGGCTCATATATATTGACATTGACAGTACTGTGTATCGACAAGGCAACTATCTACCCGCAACCATCATGATCGGCTTGGCTTTCAATATGTTGACCAGAGTGGTTCTGGGAAGATACTCCGCATTACTGAGAGACCGGTTGAGTATAATGCCTACAAGGACAATAATACGAGTCACGTACAACGCCAGTGTTCCAACGCTTCGCTTTTTTGCCAGTCCATCAGCCGGTTGCTGGTGTCATTGAGAACCAAGTTATCTCCACTGGTAGTATCCCCACGAATAAGCTTCATGTCTACTTCACGTTCCCGAAGCGTGCCAAAGACCATAGCGCGGAGATGCGAGCCTGCGTAGTCCATCTCTGTCGGAGAGCGGAAGGACAGCCGCTTCGTAGAGGGAGAACAGAAGAACACCTGCATCATGGAGCCCTGAGTGACAATCCTCCATGTCAGAATATCGAAACAAACCAGATTAACAAAAGTGTTGAGGAGGTCATGTTGACCATGGGTAAGATCGTGTAGCACACGACACTGGCCGAAACTCTTCTGTAATGTATGAAGGATTGCTTTGGCAGGATTCGAGTTGATCCTCCCAGCGAAGTTCTTAATCGCATCAGCTTAATGAGCATAGATAATCCATAGCGCGTAGGTCAGCTCACCACTGCGACCACGCCATCAGGATTCATAACAATCTTTAGGTCTTCCCAGAATTGAACGGTGAATAGATGTGCGGGCACTCCGCCGCCGGAATAGCAATCGTGCACCACATAGTCATATCTTTTGTTGTTAGAAATCCCGTGTTGCAGCGCTGATTGCCGCTTCTCAGCGAGGACAACACGGGCATCTTCCAAAAATATACGATCACTGGGAAGGTCGGGTAGTCCAAAGTACTGACGAGATGCGTTGTATACCGCAGGGTCAATTTCAATGACCGTTGTGTCGATGTTTTGCTTCACAAAGGACGTGACTGCGACACCAGCTCCCAAACCACTAGAAGAGATCAAGCTTTGCTTGGATAATTAGGATGGACGCAGGAGCCTACATGAATAGTGCTTTCTCCTGGCCACTTTGTACCGCTCGATCACTTGTGTCTACCAAGCGAACAGCTTCCTGTAACACAAACGCGCTATAAATGGAGTCGCCAAGAGGAGTACCTTCAGCATCGAGAAGAGGAGCACTGTTAGCTCGGGTCGAAACATTGTCACCGATCCAGACGCCGCCCAGGATGGAATGCGATGCACGGAGATATCTGAGCGACGTTGGCTGGCGTTCGGCCGTGTCTTGTACCCCGGCATCAGATAGCAAGGACTCGCCGACAACGATCATGCCGGTGACGGATGGCACTGATGATAGTATCCGTAGTGGGAAGTTCGGGTGAGTGTAAGGCTTTGTCACAGGTTGCGGCAACAGAGGAGGGTTGAGAAGCCAAAGCAGAGGGAGAAGAATCAGGACGACAAGCCATCTGAGGAACCAGGGAAAAGACGGTAGGGTACCACCCTGATGGCGTGTCTGGAAAGATGTCATTGCAGGTGACGAGGGTAAGGCATAGAACGCGACGAAAATCCCGCCGATAATGCGGAGCTAGGGTATGCATGGAGCTTACATGTAGGGAAAGACAATCTTACTACTCACGATGCTGCTGTCAGAGTACCCGAAGCGGTACGAATCTATCAAGCCACCCCAGACTGGTTGAAGTCCGATAATGCTCGTAGCGCACGCTGGAAGAATCGTAAAGCGTGCAGTGGTATTATCGGATGTATGACTCTCAAATATCGTCTATATACAGTACTGTAAGCGCGCCAGGAAGACAGGAGAAGGATCATATGTCCTCACCGTTATACGTTTCACCAGAGAGACACCAAAGTAGATAACCGGAAAGAGAACGGCCAGATGCGTGATTGTAGAGCCTATGAGGGGGTCCCCGATCCTTCCGGTATACAGTGCTGTCCAATAGGAGGACGCAGGGATCGCGGTGACCAAGCAACCAAGGATAGCAAGAGAAGGCCTTAAAGGTGGCACAGGTCCAAATGCACCGGCGACCGTCGCGGCCCAGACAAACTTCTCGAGGTGAAGATGGACAGGAATGCTCCCATACAGCGGGTCCAAAGCGAGGGCGTATAGGAAGGTAATGAGCGAATTGGACGCGATGAGGAAGACGATGGGAAAGACGAGCAGGAGGTAGAGATAGGACTTGCGTTCCCCTCTCCGCGGTTGTGGGAGCTCCCGAGGGGGGAGTGGGGTGGCTGCAGTGTTCCCTGCCTTTCGTTGCGAGGCCGCAGCATTATCACGTTTTCTGCGTGGCTGTTGGGGCATTTTTCGCAGCCGAGTACGATGCCAGCGATTGACAGCAGCCAGATGTGTATACGCGGCGCGGGACGCGACGGACCGTCGGCAAAACATACATTTCCAAAGTTACGCGTCTGGCTGTGCCACCATCAATCATAAATACCACGGCTGGTCCTTGGTCTATCATTTCATACTTGTACCTAACAACAAAGAGCTTGAAAGATGGAAAACGACTCTCAATCTCACGGCGAACCCGTTCTCGTCTTCGACAGCTTCGACATTGACCTGGTTGTCAAGGTGCTGTCGCACACCGCATTCAGTGAGTCTCAAGATTCCTCCTTCCTAGATAAAATGTTCTGACGCGGGGGATATCAGGCCCATTCTTTCTCTTTCTTCTGCCCGTCTTCTTCGTCTTCCAGGGTAACAAAATAAATGATACTCCCGTTTTGATAACATCCGCATATTGGGCATTGGTTTCGTTGTTCTGTGGGTCGTCTCATTATCACTTGATATCTGGGACAAACCGTTCCCCCAAGGGTTGTTGAAATGGTATTCTAGGTTGTATCGCAATCAAGGAGGTTGGATTTTTGGACCAGGCATGCTTGACTGGGGCGAACAAATCGTACTCATCACCGGAGGTTCGAGCCAGTCTTTGTTCACGCTCGTATTCATCGAACCGTCCACGCAGGAGCTTCCGGAGTTGGGGAGTTACTCGCAAACACTTTGGCGGTCCGCAATGTCACGGTTGTCGTTCTCGACACAAACCCCATCGTCACCGAGAACTGTGCGTGTCCTGCAACGAACTCTCCACAGCCACCTTTTTGCTAATTGAGTTTCAGATAATATCACTTACTACAAGTGTGATGTGTCAAAATTGGAAGAGGTCGAGGCGGTCGCTAAGAGGGTCATTGAGGAGGTAAGTTACTGTCCTCCTCCGTTTCACATGATCTGGACCTGCTTTCATAGATAGGCCATCCCACCGTGCTAGTCAATAACGCTGGCGTCGTCCAAGGGAAGCTCATCCTGGACCTCTCGCCCGAGGATGTTAAGCAGTCTGTATCCTCAATTCTCGCTGTCCAATGAGCAATATATAACATACACACCAGAACCTTCGAAGTTAACACACTCGCCCACTTCTGGACTCTGAAAACATTTCTCCCAGAAATGATCAGAAAGAGGTCTGGCCATATTGTTCGTTTCTCATTCTCGTCATCGATATCACTACTGACCAGCCGTGTAGGTCACCGTGGCTTCTATCGCTGGTCTTGTCGGGATTTCACAGATGAGTGCGTAGTTTGCGCGCAGTGTCTGTGACTTAGTCCTCTAACTGAAGCGGTCATAGCCGATTATAATGCGTCAAAGGCTGCCATTATTTCACTGCATGAGTCGTTGCGGTACGAACTTGACAAACAGTGAGTCCTTCGAAACCAGACTGCAGAACGACATCTAACTCCTGTGAGCCAGCTATCACGCGCCCCAGATTCGTACCACTCTTGTCGTCCCCGGCCACATCTTGACACCCCTTTTCTCAACCGTCCGGTTCCCCAACAGCCAGCTTTTCCGATTCTGCTTCCCTTCTTTAGAGCCAATCACCATCGTAAAGAGAATTATCGCGGTGTTGGACGAGCAGCACTCGCAAAAGATTTACTTGCCGTTCTTTGCCAACTTCGCCCCACTGCTTCACCCACTTCCTAGCTTTTTGAGGGATTTCGCGCAATGGGTAACCTTATTTTACTCTACTTCACATCCTTCGCTAACATTCTATTCAGTTCTCGAATGCAGATTACGCCATGGTGAATTTCACGAAAGTTTCTGGCCGCCGAGCGGATGAACCACCCCTCCCTGACCAAGCTCATCGTTCCAAGAGCGACTAGCGTACACGGCAACTGGGTGAGATGCTTCATGGCGCCTTTCTGGGGAATGGGTCACGTCCGGCATCCCTCAGAGAGCTAAGACTTTTGGCCACGTAGTTAATGCATGCTCCTCGGTAACCGGAGGAAGCTGTAAAGTCGTGTATCAATCTTGGATGTACTCTCAGCCGTCAATTAGAAAATTCTCCAATCTGGTCACCAACCGACATGAAAGTATGGTGATAGTCGCGTGCTATCTGGTCAAGTGAGAATCAAACGGTCGCCGTGCAAAGGACAGAGAAGCGGTGAATCAGTCAGAGACTCGGAAGTCATAGAGATTACATGACCGAAGAAAAGTACATTGTCTGGATTCCGTGGTACTGGCAATCAGACGCCCGCTTTGCCTTATGAGCTGTGCATGATGCAATATATGAGACATGGCGAGAGGCATGTGAACATATAACGAGTAAAGTCAGGACATTCTGCCCCCTAGCACGACGCTTGGCTGTCATGCCTTGACGGCATACTTCCTCCGCGGAAAGTGAGCATCCTTCTTACGTTGTTTGAGTGTCTTGAGAGATTTTTCGTTCTACGACCGAAATTCTCAGTCGGCGAAAGTTGAAAAGGCTGTGGGAGAAGAAAGGCTCACCTTGCTCAACCGCAGTCGGATGGCACGAGTCTTCTTCGGTCGCAGGTCGAGGGGAAGGTATTTCTTGTCTTTGTAAAACTCCCGAGTATTCCGACGTGCTTTTTGGTTGATCACGGTGAGCACACGAGCGATCGACTTGCGCACGGTGTTACTGCACCCGGATGAGCCCCAAGTTCCCATGGCCCATGAAATGAGAAGTGCAAACGTACATCTTGGTCAGCTTGGACGTTGCGCCGCCAGCAATCTTCTGTACCCGCAACGTGAGCAGCTCTTTTTTCAGCTCCGCCAGCTGCTTTTCCAAGTCATTCTTAGTCCTGGCGAGTGAGAACCCAGCTTTCAGTACAATCGCATAACTGGCGCAGAAATTACAGACATACTTGGACTGAAGCTCGTATGCCTTGACTTTGTTTGGCATTGTGTGAGGCAACTCTATAAATGAAGGGATATGATGAGCGATGAGATACTACGCTACTATCCGCGCTTGGATTGAGATACTTACATCGAGAAGGACGATCTTAGACGTGTGTCAAGGCGTTGTTCAATCACAAATGCCGAAAGGATGAACTGTACAGTTTTTCAGCCACACTTCCCACACATTCGTTCTCCCAAACACCGGCCCGACGTACCTGTACCTGGCAAGTCATATTCCACACTCATTTCATGACTTCCCGCAGGAGCTTGTTTCGCCCTTGTATCGATCTCCATGACGGTCAGGTGAAGCAAATCGTGGGTGGTACACTCTCAGAAACAGACCCAGGGTCCTTGAAAACGAACTTTGTTGCAAAGTATGCTGTGGGACCTCCTCCCTGTCACCTAACAAAGCTAAGTTGGCTCGAAGAGAAACACCTGGAGACTTTGCACGGCTGTACAAACTACAGGGACTAGAAGGTGGACATTTGATTAAGCTTGGGCCGGGGAACGACGAGGCAGCCAAAGATGCGTTGAGGGCTTGGCCAGGTCGGCTTTAAACTCGCGCTCGCTTGGTGGCAGATTATGAATACACGGTTCAGGGGGATTGCAGATCGGAGGCGGAATAACTGACAAGAATGCAGCATCGTGGTTAGAGCATGGAGCCAGTAAAGTAAGTTTCCTTGTCATCTCACGTCTTTGTAGTAGTCGGAGCTTCTCTGCTCAGGTTGTCGTCACCTCGTATTTGTTTCCCGAACAAAAGTTCTCTCTTGAAAGATTACAGACAATATCATCTCTCGTGGGGAAGGAGCGCCTAGTTGTCGACATCAGGTTTGTCTGCTGACCTGTATCACACTAAGGGTTCGGTACAAGTGTCAGACAGTTGTCGTCGTAGAGAACATAGGTGGATGGTGGCGATGAACAAGTGGCAAGACATCACTGACACAGAAGTCTGTCAAGGTGCGAAATGGTCGGCTTCCGTCATTGAGACACTCATGCTTGAACCTCCCTACAGAGACGTTAGGCTTGCTTTCAGAATATTGCAGGTAGGACCGCAACGTCGTCTTGAAACTACCTCACTCATCTAGGATCCAGTGAATTTCTTGTGCATGCAGCCGACGTGGAAGGTCTCTGCCAGGGTATAGACGAAGATCTCGTCGCCCGTACGTCTCAATGCAGCCTTGCTATTCTGTACTAATGGGAGTAGTCCTCGGTAAATGGGCAACGATACCGACGACGTATGCGGGGGGTGCTAAAGGTGCGATAGTTGTGGTCAGAATGGCTTGATCTCACCCTCGTTAAGATATTTCGGACTTGAGCACGGTCCAACGGCTCTCTGATGGAAGAGTCGATCTGACTTATGGCAGGTTAGCTACTTGTCATCGTTTAGCGATGCCTGTTCTGATCGCCAATGTTATAAGTGCCCTTGATATATTCGGAGGAAATCTGGTCAGGTTTCAGGATTTGGTCGAATGGAATAAGGCCGTTTTTTCGGGATCGTAAAGCCATTTGCCTCCCATAGAAAGAGAGGATGACCACATTTGATATTTTCTCATCTGAATGGGACAGTGGTTAAAACTACAAACTTCCCATGCGTGGAGATATTGATATCGCCTCTGGACTACGTCGAAAGTCCGAAGGCGTTTTCAGTACTTCAACGAAGCTTCCAGGATTCTCGTTAGGTGCTCCCTGCCATCCTCACCGGCAACATCTCCAACACCCGGAGCAAGATCCAACACACGCCGTTGTGGCAACGTCCCTTCTACGAGCATTGGCACGTCTGCCCTTGAATAGCCAACCGCCTGGAGACCCCTTGGCACACCAAGGCCGTCCAAGAAGGACGCAATGGCTTCAAAAAGATGACAGCCAACCGCACTATCTGGAATAGAGGTTATGGACTGATCAAGGAGAGTTGTTTGTTTGAAAACAGCGAGTGCCTGGCGGTGCCTGTCAGGAGAGGAGGGCGCGGTAAATTGGAAGACGGCAGGGCCCGTAAGAGCGACGCTGATCCCGTGGGGAATAATTGGGTGGTCAACCTTATAGCCAGCATGTTGGTACTTAGGACCTTTCTTATTAAGCCCGGAAATCTGTGAACATCAGCGTAAACAAACAGGCATCAGAACCGCAAACAATGATTTTACGGGATAGCTCATGCCGTGGCACAGATGGACGCCAGCATTACCGAACCCAATACCAGCGAAAGACGCGGCCAATCTACGGAAAAAAGACACGTGAGCAGCCCTAGATATCAACAAGACATTGAGATAATATACAGTAATTGGCGACGCGCTTCGGTATTATCCTTGTCTTGGGCCACCTTCGGTAGGTATTTCACAGTTTGCTCCAGGGCCCAGAAGGAGAAGATATCGGCAACAGGGTTGCTACCCTGATATGCCGGTCTTAGGATAGGATTTGCGGGTCTTGGTGAACGTTCTGTGTATCTGCAGCAAACTGATTAGATTCGAACAGTAAGGATAACAAATGAGCGAACGGTATTGCGGTGAAACTCTCCAAGCTATGGAAGAGGACATCGAGACCTGCGCTAATGTGCACTGCTGTGGGGCAGGATTCTGTGTTGAAGGTGTCGACGATCCCGAGAGTGGGCTTTAACGCGCGACTAGCAATGCCGGTCTTGAAGGACTTGGAAGTGATGTCAAGAATTGCAGTGCCGGTCGTTTCCGAGCCAGTCCCAGCCGTTGTCGGAACTTGATGACTTACAGTCAGCTTCTCGAGAGTTAGCATACGTTACACGTACCAGCAATCAGAGGGCGTAGAGCCTCTGAAATCGCCAGCCCCTTCCCTATTGGGGCATTGATGAAATCGTACAAATCTGCGTCTTTGTATACTGTGAAACTTCGGGAACATCAACACGACCGCTGGATTTGAGGACTGGCAGCGCACAGATTCGCCGCTTTGGCGGTGTCTATAACGCTTCCGCCACCGACACTGCAGGGAAACATGAGGCAGAGTGGTCATTCTTGGAAGCTGAGTCGCTTACGCGAGGAAGTGGGAGAAATCATGTAGTCTTGACCAGGCAATTGCCTCTCGCCAACTGTCCTCCGTAGGTTCCGTTACGACTCGGTCGAAAACCTCAAAACGTAGATCCTGCTGCGAGAGCGACTCGATGACCTGGGGTAACGGTCAGAATGTGTGACACGACAACAATGGGTCGACTAGCCATCCTCATAGGGAGAAGATGGGCAACGTTGGAGTCTGTGAAAACAGCCACCTGGCGACATTTGTCACATCAACATAAATCGAACGAAGTTCCAGAACGCAAAACAAACTTTCGTTGCCTTCATGTTCTTCAAGTCCATACCGACCTCGCGGGTGACGCCATCTCCAAACCGAAGATTGGATGCGGCAACCTGCGTCAGAAATTTACCAGAACCGCAGCATGTGAATAAAGTGTTGACATACTTCGAAAGCATATTCCTTGTCAACCCGTTCGACTGGCGTCGCGAGTCTTCTGAGCTGATTGGTGATCGCATGAACGTTGTGGGAAGCATGAGATCCGTGACAAGGACAATTGGAATGTTGAGAGGCATTGATGAGCCGCAGAATGGCAGAGCGAGAAGGTGTCATGGGTGTGAACGAGGAAATTACGTTGATCTGGGGTAATCTTGAGGCTCGCGTCTCATCCTGAAACGCTGAAGGTTAATTATGCAGTACAGTACTGTATCGCTCATACGTCGTCTTCATGAATGAAATATGTCGCTGCCGTATTTATTCGGTTCGCTGCTCGTCAACAAAGTGGTCACTGTCAAGGACAAAACTCCCACGAATTGGCAATTCGCCCCCTCAAATTCAGGTTTCGTGCCTTCAGTGGGCCTTGGTTTCGCGGTTTCGCTCTCACCCTCATTCCACACTCCTTTCGCCTTTCTTTCCCTCTCCTTTCTTTTGGAAAATGAAGCCCGCCGTTCTTTTATTCACTCTCACTCTTTTCGCCACAACCGTTCTTTCCCTCAAGTTTCCAGTGAGGAAATCGAGTAGGCATTCACTCTCGCGTAGAGCCGGGTCCACAAGCATATCATCTACATATGACCCCCACATTTTGGCCTCGTCCACCGATGCGCTTCCAGCGGATGCTTTTATCAGGTGTGTGTCGACTCTGTGTTCTAGCAAGGCAGTACCATCAGAGCATGTTCTCAGCACCGTCAATGACATGATTTACATCGTTAATGTGCGATCCTTATTCATTACATATTCATGAGTAGAACATGTTTGTTAACTCACACCGTAGGTGACGCTTGGAGGCATTGGTGTGTCTCTGATCTGATGACTTTCGGAGCGCGACATCTCATCCACGGTTAGAGTATCGTCTGCAAATGGACACGGGCTCATCCGACATTTGGATCAAGGGGCCGGCGTCACCACTACCCAATTCGAATCAGACGGTGGGTGCATGCTCGTGCTTTTATCCTGCATGACAATTGACACGATGGGTAGTTAACCTCTTATAACCTGACTGTGAGCCTTATTCTTTCTTTTCTGGTGATCTCGGCTCACTTGCCCTCCACAGTATGGCATCGGTTGGGCCTTCGGATACATATCCTACTCTACCGCACAGTTTTCTGGGTATCTTCTCCCCTCTGTATCGTCCAGGATAGGCTCTGAAAGCATTTATTCAGCATATCGGTCCCAAATCAAGCATTTCTTGACGTATCCAGTGCTCAGAACCCTGCTATCACCTATGGCGCGAGTGGTATCATAGGCCTAGGCTTCACTTCTCTTTCCACCATTGATGCTCTCGTCAATAAGACGGGTTCGTCTTCAGGACGCAGCCTTCTGTACAATCTCTTTAGCCACAACCCCAAGGAGCCTAACTTCATAACATTCTCATTGCAAAGATCAACTGACCCTGTTGATGAAGTCCAAGGGACGTTCCTTGTTGGCGAGCTCGATCCCACTTACGCTGCAATCAACCAAACTGCACCAATTCCCACCTTCCCCGTGACAGCCCCCAAGCGCTGGAATATTCTATTAGAGGCCATTTTGGTTGGGGATACAGCTGTTCCTCTGACCAGCACCGTCCCAAATGCACCCTCAAATAGAGCAGTCGCATTAATGGATAGTGGGACATCCTACAGGTATGTTTGCATTCCCTCATGGATAGGCTCGTGATTCAGAGCATCCGACAGCTACGCGTCACCCGAAGTGTGTGAGGCGATCTATGATAATATTCCAGGAGCACAGCTGGATTCAGAAAGCGGTCTATGGTTGATACCGTGCAACGTCGAGATTGATGTCGCCGTTCAGATCAAGTAAGGGTCATATGGCAGTGATATTGCTCAACCTCACGATTTCCTCAGCGGTCAGGTTTATCCTCTGCATCCCCTTGATACGGTCCCGACGAGTGCTTCCGATCCGGGCAGTTGCGTGGGCTCCTTCGTTTCCCAAGATATCTCATCCGTAGCCACCGGTAACTTGTGGGTCCTTCCTTCAAGCAAAGCCAGCACGATCACTAACAGAATGTGTTGAACGGGTTGAATATCCAGCGATATGATTATTGGCGACAACGTCCTCCGTTCCGTGTATTCTCTCTACGACTTTGGTGATTTCGATGCATCAGGAAACATGGGGAACCCATACGTCAAACTCCTTTCCCTCGTCGACCCGAATGTGGCGTCCAAGGAGTTTGCAGCTGCTAGGGGCACTGTCCCCCGCACGAATATTACGTTTAACGCGGCAAACTCGACAGCAGCGCCCACTGGCGGAACTACTGTATCCCTCTCGGACGACATAACAAATACGCTGAAAAAGATCAACACATACTTCCCTATCATGCTTGCGGTCCTCGGGCTGAATGCCCTTTTTATCCTCCTACTCGCAATTGCAGCGTTTGTCTACATCTACCGTCGCCAACGGAGTGCATCATATGCATTAAAGCGGAGGACAGCTCGGCGGCTTACGCCAATGCCCCTTGCGGCCGTGTCCACGGACTCGTTCGTCCCGCCGCGTGACTCGATACTACGGCGGTCATCGCACCATGTTTATGAACCTGTCTCGATGGCATTTACCGACGACACGTTTGTCCCGCCTTCCCCCGCCTTCCACCACACTGGGAGTTTTGGATCGAAAGGGCGACCATGTGATGACCGCCCAAAGTCTATTGCATGAGCTCCAGTCCGAGGCGTTGGGGTAAGTTGGCTGCCTGGACTGAGTAGGTCAGTGTTTACCTGGTCTGGTTGGTCATTCGTTTTATCGCTCTGTCACTCTGTCACGCGTTTTTGCTCTGCCACGAGTATTGTCTCATTAGCATTAGTAAGTGTACGGTACATCTACGGACCACAGACTGCCTCCTGCTGCCCGACGCGTTGTCCACTACTGTAATGCGCTCGTGATACCCCACGTTGATATTTACATATATCGGACTCATACTCCTGGACTCACTTGTCGCATTTCTTGGACCATTGATATACTTTAGGTTTCCTGGAGTTAATTGCATTTCGGAATTTGTGACAACGAGTCCAGTTCTATGGCAAACTGCGGCACGACAACGAGTGACACTAACGATAAGAATTTTGGGCCCCGATCGGTGTGGCTATGGGGCGAAAACGATCACAAGAATGGAGTTTCCCTGGTAGGGAAAGTGTTAATATATAGCGGCATGCGACATTTAATACTGGCGTCCGATCAGGCGATCAGGGTAGGGCACGTTCATTTGCGCTTTTCCAAAAAAGATTCGGCCCGTCTTCGGAGATCCGACCAAACCTTGTGTTGTTGCCCAAGGTCTGTAGCATCGGGTCTCTCTGCGCTGTTGTGATCCGGAGACGGGGGAACCGCTCGGAGCAACTGGACGACGGAGAGTGCGAGCGAGACGTGTGACTTCTTCGGCGGAATCGACCCTTCGATGGCCGAGGACGACTCCCAAACATCGAGAACGGAGCTGTGCGTGTTCAAGAGCTCGAGGCACTGACGCTTCTCCTCCGGGGGCGCCACGATCGCGAGACGGAGGAGGTGCGCCCATGCCTTGACCGGCATAGAACCGCGCAACGGGCCCTCCAACACCGCGCGGGCTATGCGGAGCGCCGAGTGGATGTCTTCGCAGAGGTAGCAGAGCTCGAGGGCCAACGCGAGCGAAAACTCATTCGGCGCCGCTCTTTCGTCGCGCGCTTGCGCGGCCAGCCACTCCACCCATTCCGCCGCGTTCTCCGCGCGCGCGGGAGAGTTCGAGCCCTCATTGACGAGGAGGAGGTGCGCGGCGAGCAGCTTGGATAGGTGCCACCGGCAGATAATGGGTCGCAGCTCGGGCGAGGACATCACGCTCTGTGCGTAGTGCACGGCCTTGTCCGGGTGGCCGGCTGTGATGCAGCTGTCGAGGGCCTCGCTGAGTATCCACGTCGTTAGCGCCACTTTGGGCGGCGACGGTGCGGGCGAGGGCGAGGGCGAGGATGCTTGGTCCTCGTGTGGTCGGGGGAGCCCGCAGATGTCGTGCAGGATGTCGAACATGAGCTCGTGATCGGTTGGCTCGCCGCGGGAGAGCACTTTGATCATGGCGTCGACGGAGCGCGGCTCAATGGTGTGGTGTGGGTTCTTATCGACGCTGCGCATGTGCCGACGCCAGACGTACTTTGCATCTGACACCGATTGCGCGATGGCCGTTGGATGTGTGTCCATTGAGTCGACCCGGTCGGCCAAGACGCACAAGAGGGAGCTGTAGACCTTGGGATGGGGCGCTAGCGGGCCATCTATGTCTAGTTCGTGGAAGACATCAAAGGCCTTTTGGTAATTGCTGGTCTTCCCGAGAATGGAGATGTAAAGAGCGATGGGGTACAGTATTAATGAGGCACCAGATTCGCCGGCGGGATCATCGACCACGATGCGAGGGGTCTCAATGTGCCGTCTTAGTTGCTCATAGACGGAGTGTACCGATGCGAGTTGCTTCGAATACTGTCCCCAATCCTTGATGGTGGCATAACCGCTCATCATCGTGGCATACGTCCTGACGTTTGGCACGAAACCGCGACGTTTCATCTGCGCGACATGTTCAGTCAGCTAAACGTTACAAAACCAAACAAGACAAAAAAAAATGAACGGGGGAGTAGGGAAAGGGATGGGCATGAGGGGGACGTCGTACATCTGTGAAGACGCTGTACGCGAGCTTGTATTTCTGGGCGTGCATGCACTTCTGGATGAGCGTGTTCCACACCTTGATATTTTGCGCGTTCCGTGGAGCGCGTTCGAGCGTGGCGACGGCGAGGTCTACATCACCATGCTCGCAAAGCTCGATGAGTCGTCCGGAAAGTTCATAAGGCTGCAAAAGCGAACGCTCTCGCTTGCCGTGATGTGGGGCTTCTTCTTCTGCAGCAGATGACCGGGAACGGGGAACGACTTCACGGGCATGCGCGAAATTAGGTGCCGCCGAGGATGCTTTTGTGGTTGACCGTGGTGACCGTGGTGGTGGCCGTGTGGCATTGGGTCTCGGCGGTTTCTCGCTCAGGGCGGCGGAGAGACTAGTCGTCGTAAACGAACGCAGTGTATTGCGGGCCCACAAATGTGAGGACGAGGCGAGTGCAAGTGTCGCAAAGGTGCGACATGCCAGCAGACTCATTGACGGAATGGATGATCCAGTGATCCAGAACAGCCGAATCGTGCCGCAGAGGCGAGGTCAGCGCCTGGCTGAGATGCCGCCACTGACCGATAACTCCACAGGAGTAGGCCCCACACCCAAATCCACCTCGGTGTCGCGCGTGCATATAAGATGGCCTTTGGTAGTTCCTGCATGCGCCATCCAACAGAACATGATGTTCTGCAAGCTGCCTGCGCTCTTCGGAGCCATCGCCTTCTATCTCGCCCTTGTGCACGCACACCCTATCTGGAACATCTTCAATACCAGAAACTCTATCGACTCCTTCGTCACAGGCTCTAGCCCCCTCCTGGCAGGCATAAAGTTTGGTGCAACACATTATCTCACCACGCCACGGCCTCCAGGTACGAGCGCTGTACTATGAGACGCCATGTCATCTCACACGAGGCATGCAGGCTCGACTGGAGACCTTACCGTATCTCTCCTATCAAGCCAGGATGATGCTCCGTTATTCTTTGTGCACAGTGACAAACTCTTTCATTACACGAATGATTCGTACATCTTCCATGTCAACGTTTTAAATGTCACCGGAAACGCGAACGAGCCTCTGCCTTATCAATTGGTCCTGTCAGAGAGGCATGATGGCCTCCTGGATGCCATGTGGCGCTGGAGAGGGGCGTTTTTACACCTTGACTATAGTCAGCAGACCACCAATGGCTTGTACTACATGTGCCTGTCCGGAGACGGAAAAGAGGGCGTTTACACATCTTTTGACCTCCTGTAAGTGCACGTTATACATTACGCCGTTGACGGCTGGAGTTAACTGCCAAAAGGATGTCGCCGCCTAAGGGGTGCAAAGTATTTACGCTCCATAGCTTCGGAGTAGGTAGCAGCCGGGCGAAGCAACGCCCATTGTCTGCATAGTTGGTTCAACGATCGCATTTTTTTGGCCGAGTACGGTAATAGGTCACTTGGACAGGCTAAGATCTACACGGCGGGCCAAGAAGGCGACAAAGAACAAAGTAAGAAAAGCAATGGAGACAATCTTGGGCTTCTGTAAATGCGCCGATGGCGGAACCTTATATGTGATCTACCCAAACTCGTCAGCGGCGTCCAAATAGGCACCCGTGCATGTAACTCACATAGATCAGCCCGTCATGCTTATCCGTCAAATACTCGAATGATAGCGTGACAGCGGGGCGCCCAATGGAATCGAGGTAGGTGATGTGCATCGAGCGCTGTTGTGTAATCGGAGCGAAAGGAGGAAAGACCTCGATGTGTCTGTAAAACCCTGTTTCAACAGCCACGCATTTCGATACACTCTGATCTGCTTGCTTACGTTGCACCTTCCGGTAAAATTATCTTCACTTCTGCCTCATTGACAACTGCGCCTGGAACGACGGTTTGGACCGGGATGCCAACGACATACCTCCCGCTACTAGCGTCGTATCCTGCCGAATCCGCGAGGGGAGAATCCCACCCTATGGTGAACGAGTAGTTCCAACCACCCATCAGGGGATATCGCGGGCGCAACTCCAGCGTGCTAGATTGCTTGCTTTCCGCAGCCTTGGGCACGGACGGCGCCACACGCAATCGTGATGTGGACACGTTGCCATTAAGGTCATAGTAATATGCGGAATGAATACCCGGGGGAAGGTCGAGGGTCAGGGAAGGAATAATGTGCGGTGGCATACGATTATAAAAAGTTTGGCCTTGGTGCACGAGGCGTGAAAAATGGCCCTTGAGCCTACCGATAATGTTAGAACAAGAACCGGAGTTATGCAAAAAGGGTCTGGCGTACTCGGGCCCCGCGTTGCGTAAGGCAATGTCGTTCTGAATGTTCAGGTTGGCACCCCAGTGACTGATCTCGGCGGTACGCTTCAAGGAAGTAATCTCCACCACCGGGGCGGCAAAGAAGTAATGGACTACGATATGCTTCTGGTGTTCCCCGATGAACGCTGCAGATGCAGATGCCGGAATTTTGTTAAAGGGGCCATAAGTGATCGTCGCACCCGATTTCGTCGCGATGTTATCAGTTGTGAACACGTCCAGACCCTTGGGCGTGGTGTACGAGACGATACGAGGTGCTGGCGCACTGAGGACGTGTTCAATATTGCGCCTTACAACATGCGTAGGTAGCACACACCGAACTTTAATCCTTTGCGTTGCAGTCTTGTATGGGCTGAGCACGAGTAGGTCACCCTCATACTTGAGCGCCTGGTCGTTTTCCTGGCCAACCTGAGCTGGCCAAGCATAAGTGGTGTGCGTTTGAACGGCCTCCACGACCAGGTTGATCGTGCTATTGATGCTAAGAGGTTTTGGAAGGTCAACCGTGTACGAGTATGTGCCGCTGTAGGGGTTGAGGACGCGTCATTATCGCTTTCGTGATGGGTGGAGAACATTGAGCACTCACTCATGCGGGTCGAGTAGACGACTCTTGATTGGCAAAGGATCACTCTGACCCTTGAGCTTCGCCTCAAACCAGCTCACTGACGCTTTCTCTTTCTCTCCGAAGCTTACGACGTATTTTTGCGCACCATCTTCAAGTGCTCGGATAGCGTACGTTGTTGTGACGGAGACGAGAGAACCACCAAGGTCGACGGTGCGCACAATGGCGGTGTTTTCAAACGAATGAGAAGTGGCAGAGGCTAAGACGTATGAAAGGGTGGCCAAGGCGAGAACTGGCAGACGGAGCCAGCTGCGCGGAGCCATTGAATGGGTGATTTTGTTTGCGAGAGAATAAGAATAAGAATATGTGGGTGTGAGAGAAAGGCGACGTTGCAGTCTACGTGTCTATTTTCGGCTAAGCTACCAAGTCCACATCGAGCGCGGGTTCCGCAGCGGTTTGTCTTCCCGCACGAGCCCCGCTGAAACTATTCGCTTCAATTTACGGGCGCGCTCCTCTTCCAACAACTCTGCTCGTGTCTTTCCTTCCTTCAGCACCACACTTAATCGTGAGTCAGGGTGCACACGAATCCCGTATTTACCGCGCCCTTTGCACTCTAAACGCTTGTATTGCCTTGGTCCCTTGGTCACCCAGGCTTCAGCTTTGGCAAGGAGACGATCGAGTCAGGATACGCCGGGAAGAACGAGAGATGATAGAATGGGATTCGTCGTACCAACGATCATCTTCTTGTGGTCGATGCCTTTTAATGTCGCGTGCGCCTTGGCGACGACAAGCATATTTCGAATGCGCTTGCCCGCTCGTTTCTCGCTGAATGTCATTTGCAAGATGGCTGAATCTATGGGCTTTCCAGAAACTTGACGACCGATTTTGTTGAGTTTCCTGTGTGAGATTTTGAAATTTGCCGTAGAGTACTTGTGCTGTGCATAGAGTCGAGTGGGCGTGAGTATGTGTTCGTTCGAGTCGACGACGCGTATCCGCGTACATGATCACTCCGTCTCGCCACGCCTGTCGCCGACGGCGTAGAGTCCTTTTGTTGGGTTTTTTCTTCCTCCGGAGCGGCGGTATCAAAGATGCTTTGGCTGTCCTCCTCATCTTTGGTCCGCTTCGCGGCATCTATTTCGCGACTCGACCGCTGCTGTCGTAAACCCGGATTCACAGCAGCCCGGAGCCACTCGAACGGGTTTGCGCCAAATGACGCACTGCCAATACGTCGGCAGTGAGTCCCTGTGAATTGAAGGACTGCCGAGAGAGGAAGGGAGCTCACTGTCTACGCGGTCCAGACAACAACAGGTGTGATATCGCAGCACGACGCTGAAAACCGACAAGGTGGCCTAGAACATAATTCAATATTCTCACTGATACATAAGCGAGAGGAGGGTACCAGTGCATACCTGCAAGACTTTGCATGACTATGAAGACCGCGATGAGGTGGGACAGCCCAAGCCAAGGCCGGAGAATTCCGAAAGCGTGGCGACGCGACGTGACAGAGTCGTGTGCATTTCGCATCGCAGCATACACTCCACCAACCAAGCAGTTAGTCAATCATGCCGTTCCTTGGAGGCATATTTTATATCGGCTTGCTCCTCATAAATGCCGTAGCAGTCCTCAGTGAGGACCGTTTCCTCGCCCGCAGTGCGTGTTTTGTTTGCCACGCCACGCCCTCATACCCATACACACACACATCTCTTTCCTTCACATTTTGCAGTCGGATGGTCGTCCGTTCCTCCACCAAACAATGTCGGGTTTCAACAAAATTATGATCAAGGCAGTGGATACGGGAATCCTGTGCAGGATATTGGCGTAAAGGGCAGGATTGTCAACCTCATGAGTGCAGTGCGAACCGTCATGCGAAGTGCGTGTCACTATTGATTTTTGCTCTTTTGAACGCGGGTATTAACCCCCCCCCCCGCTAGTACCACTCATAGGAATAAACATCATAGTCATCATATACGAACTCATACTTGGGAAATAATAACCAATACGTAAAGGGGAAGCATTCTCTTTCAGATTGACGGTCTCTGCCTCTTGGAGAGTTCATTCAACTTCTGATACGCAACCTCAATCTGATCTACGAAGTCTTTGACTTCATGGCCATTCTGCTTTTGGATTTGTTCAAGTTCTATTGTAAGGATGACGCCGACAGCTCACCTCACAACTCTTCCAGGTCCCATCATGGACACAGACTTTTTCCCCGTTGACGACAACGGTACAGCTTTTCCTGTGAGGTTGATGCATGGTTATCAACGAGATGGAAGGGCGGAGATCGAGGCGCACGTAATCCCAAGAGAGTCGGCAAAGTAAATGCTTTCACGTAGCAACCGTACGCCCTCTTTCCCCGTTCCGCTGCCATCCTTACCGGCACATTGTCCGATTGCACTACCCTGCCAGTCGATCTTGACGGTACGACCACACCTCAGTGCTACGTCCGACCTTCCTATCATGTCTATGCCTTGATAGTTTTGGCACATGACGAACTCCCACCATGTACTCACTGGCGTATGTTTTGCTACGCACAGCTGTTGCACATTTCCAGCACATTCATCGGGTCCATGCGGGCAGGTGACGCCGAATGTCGGATCTGATACGTTGAGCCTGTTGTGAAGGGTCAACCGACATACCCAGATCGATTGCTGAGCGTTTATGCTCGTGCATACGTAGCAATATAGGCGAGGGAAAGATCAATCTTTTCTGCGACCCTTGGGATAACCTTATCGAAGAGCGTCTCACAAAGGAGAGCGTCTGGACACCGCGACATGACGCCCAACGTTACAGGCACGCGAAGCGCTGTTGACCAAGATTGTTGCACATTGTTCGGGGTGGCGAATACTGTTGCAAGGTACAGTGATAGGGTCGACAAGATGATCGACGAAAGCATCTCCGTCGCATACATCGCAGCCGTCGAGATGGCGGTCGAAGGGGAGTTCGGATTGTTTCAAATTGCGTCATTGGCGACACGTGTCTCTGATACACCAGGTTGACCGAGCACGCTTTAATTAGCATCACTACCTTCCCTTTCAAAGTAAGACAAGCGCCGAGCTATCCGAGACGTGCCACACCCATCAGGTGCACAGATAAACAAAAGTGCTACTGTACGAGAGACTATTGTCGTTTATGCGCCTCATTCCACCATCGTCGGGCGTCCGCGTCCGATAGTGGCGGGTCAAAGTACCTGCATCGAGAAACGAACGCTGGTATGGAACCATCATCAGCTTATCGTAAACCCCTCACGGAAATTCCCAATGGTGGCGAGCGCTGACCATCAATGGAACGCTGTCGAATGATCTTTTCGATCGAGAGCTCGTTACGCACTTGCCGGTACTAGGAGGAGGAGGAGGGGGGGTTATAGTTCAGCGACACGGACGCCGGGGAATGAGATCAATCAATATCTGTGTCTAACCTTGACTTCGTCCGACACTCCGACGGACAAAGGTGGATGCTGAGGCCCACAATCACCGGAACGGTGATCCGATTGCCTAACCTGAGCCCCATCCACGACATGGACACAATAGTCGATTATTTCAGCCCGGCGCTTCCAGTTGGCTTTTGACCAGATATGAAAAAGGGGGAGAAGAAAAGGAAAGAAAAAAATAATCAAGGCCTCCAGCGTGATAATAGGGTTTATGTTTCGGCGCGCACCGACTAGCTCCTGCCATAGATATGCACACGCCTGTTCTTGGACGTTTCCTTTCCCAGTTGCGCCCAAACGATCACGATCACGGAACTGAGCGTTGGTCCGGTTGATCCTCATCGTGACCGTGTCGTCCAGCTTGCGGTACTCCTTAAGGAGTTCTAATGTGCATCGGATTCACGTCTTGTGAGAACCATTAACCGGAACTCGAGAGCGAGCGGGCGGGCAGATCGGAAAGGTCGAGAAGGAAAGAAGACGAACCTTTGAATAACGAGAGATTGTGGCAAGTTTCAGGAGAAACGTGCACCAACTGCGACGATTGAGAGGACGAGTGCACCGCAAGGCTACCCAAGCCCGGCATACGTGGAGACATTGGTCAAGAGGCTTGGAGACGTCCGTCTCTTTCAATTTGCACCCAGGAACCCGGTACGAACGATTCGACGAATACGGTCGTCGTTGTTGTCGAGACTGTTGTCGTTGATGACGATGAGGATATTCGGACGTCGTCTTTGTTCTTTGGCAAAACCAGGGGATCAATTGCTTACGGGAAGCTGGCGCTACGGTCAACACTAAACATGCCGATCACCCGGACGCCAACGTAAGGCGCCCAGGAGACGCCAATATCCCGGTCCCGGATCGGGATTTTTTGTTTTCCGGGTTCCGCAAGTATCTATGGACCCGTCGTGATGCACACAGACGCCCAAACGCCCAAGTGCCAGGCGGAAGCTCCTTTATGGGTTAACCATAGAATGGTCTTGCGGCGCAGCTGCCTCATGCCCAGTTGGTGAATCAGTCCAGTAGGGAGATTCCCGCACAATTAATGCCCTGCCGCGTGGCGCTCTATCCCCAACTTATCTGATGGGTGGCGACAATGTTTCCGCGCCGCAAACAAAGGGCAAAGAATGGTCTAATTGGGGCCGATCAACCAACAGACAGTGGCGTCACTATTGTCACCATGCTCCCGGAGCTCCTTGCCCCGCCCTGCCCTGGAGGACAACAACTGGTATTATGGCTCGAATCACATCACCCACGAGCACACATTTCTGGTTATAGTAGATCAAACCATGCTAAGACCGGATTCTGGCTAATGAAACAAACGAAAGGATGACAGATAGCGGGAACGGGAAAAAGGAAACATGAACCGGATGAACTACATTACCAAGAAACATTCAGTATCAAGAATCTCTGGCACCCGCCACTTTCCATGGCTCGAGGGATTCGTGCGCTGATTGACCCTGAGCGGATTCCTCGGACCTGAATTTCTTCCTGTTCTCTCCTGGACGGTAACCATGATTGCGTAACATGTGCTTGTGCCTCTTGGAAGGGTCTTTGAAACGGTCGGGGCAGAATTCACACCCATGAGGAGACGCACCAGTACTGAGGGCTTCAGTAAGGGATTGTACGAAACAAAAAAAAAAAGAAAACGCCTACTGAGTGTTAAGATGACAGCCCGCCACATTAGATCGTTGCGTGAAAGTTTTCTCGCACCATGTACATTGAAACCTCCTGCAGAACGCGTTATTACACTCGGACAAAGAGCGAACCAAATTTGGTTAGCACATACTTGATGCAAAGGTGCGTTGCCTCGATGTGCCGCTTTACCAAGTGCTTCTTGGAAGAGTAATCGCATGGCACGGGGCTGCCATTCTTCATTGTTTGCCACGTGCAACGCCATGGTGCCTTACTCCCATCGGGGCATTGTTCGACATGCTTGAGCCATTCCTTAGTATCGTACTTGACGGGGAGCTCGATGACCTCGAGCTTGACGCCAGATGGGGAGTAATATTCACGCTCGGGGCCTTTGTCCAAGCTTTTCTCGCCTTTAGGTTTGCTGGATGAATTCCTTCGCTGCTTTTCGCTTGCCTCCCGTGTATCGGAATCTGACGTCCCGATGTCGTCCGAATCAGCTCGGACTGAGAGCCGGTCCTTCCCTGTACCGGTATACGAATGTCGGCTGCTATCGTCTTCGGAATCCTCGTCCTCCGACTGCCTATAATAAACTAGAGGTTGGTAACGAGAGGGATATCGTGGGTCGATGGAACTAACTCAAGGTACACGGGGCGGGGTCTCTTTCTACTCCTGGACGGGATTGGAGAGACGGTCTCATACCTCGCAGCAGGTGGGACAAGTGGTGGTGGTGGCAGCGGTAATGGCGCCCTTCATAATACGTTAACATCCCCCCATCGTCACCCTGCTTTGAACACAGGAAATACTCACACAAAGGTCTCCACTTCTCTGGACATACGCTCCTCGACAGTGTCTCGAGACCCATAAGATCGTGGGGATGAGATAGACTTTCGCGCATGACGGTCGTCCCCAACGATAGACGACGATGGGATGGACCGTCTAGCTACTTTCGGGTAAGGTGACGACGGTTCTCCGCAATAGTTCCTGTGGTCCCCCATTCGCTTGAGCACCAGACTGAAGATACGAGGGCCAACCTTCTGTTATGTCCCATCCTGCAACCCTCGTCCAAAGCCCGAACTGTTGACTGCCCATCAACAGAAGAACCGTTACGGTGTTCATAACCCAGAACTGGGCCCATCCTGGCATGACAGCTGAGGGGAGGCAATGAGACTGGGCTTTGGTATATTCAACAAATCCATACCGCGTTGCACCGGCTCTTAGAGCCCTCCGCCTTGCTTCCTCCCTAGCAACCTCATGTGTGGCACCGATGAGGCACGGGTGGCGAGGCTCGATGTCAGTGTCGATCCCCTCGTTTCTGAGGAAAGCTCGTAGCGGGGGCAACGACTGGACAGGGCGTGGATAGATGGCGTCCCGCTGAGGATACCGAGGCCTACAGTGTGGAAAGAGGTGATGATTATCCCATCCACGCAGCCACTTGCCAAAGCACTCACGGGTTGGCATGGATATTCGAGGATACAGAAGTATCACTGGACGCTGGAGAGGGGGGGTGCTGGTAAGATTGGCGGTCTAAGCGGTGGGGCATAATGATGAAGAAGGGATGCTCAAGAAGAGGGACATTTTAAGTGAGTAAGCGGTAGGCCGCCACTGAACGTTCGCCAAAGAAAAGATAGAGCACTAGAAGATGAAGCCGGTTAGTAGCCGATCGCATGGCGATTTGTCTCGCCAGGGGTCCCGGTTGGTGGCGAGGCAATCAATTGGAGCGCTTGATGGCGCAAACGGTGATGTGAAGAAACCAGGGTGTTGTATACAAAGCCCAGAAACAAAAGCAACGCGAACGGGAAACAGGCACCAACCTTGTAAAAAATGCCGTTGAAATCAACAAGGCAGTGACTGCGATCACATGGGCGCCCATAAAGGATTAGCGCATGTTGGCGAGTGATGAGAGCAGGTCGAACCGAAGGTTGAGTGGCGGGTGGCGAGGGCAATTGATTACGTGGGAAGAAACACGTGCTTGGCTGAGCCAAGGACCCGGAAACAGCTCATGATTTAGCGCTTGCCATCCTTTGTTGAATATTTCACCATATTTGCCATGGGACATGGGATGGGCCTCGAGGGCGTCAGAAGTTTGAGGAACTCCATTAGACATATCGACCAGTATGTCGGTATACGAAATAACTTTGTTTCAGCTCCGCTTGTAGCGTAGTGTGTGGCCCCAGTAGACAGTTGCGTAATTGAAACAAAGTACTCGTAATCTGTGGAAATGGGCCATCCGGGGAATCTCTTATGCTCATGCCAAGGTTTGAGTCTTCAGAGGATCCCCGGAGAAGGCCGTGGTACTCCAGTCCTCCTCTTCCTGTAAGCCTGAATCAAGGGACGTTTGGTTTTCTCCGCCACCGGATGATGCGAATACGGATGCGGGGAGGGATTTTGTCTGTCCAAATGCCCGGGGAGTGCGACGGAGGGGTTTTATAGGGCGCGAGCAGGCAAGGTCATTGGCTGTGACCACAGAGGTGCTTTGCGTTGCAGCGGGATCGTTGCTACCACCTTCGAGATGCTCATCACGCTCGTCGACGGTGGATTCCATGCGCACGCGTTTCCTATCGGATGACGCAGGAATGGAAGAGTTGAATTGGGAATAGACGGCATGTAGGGTATCGTTGGAGGAGCGAAAGATCGCCGCGTCGTTAATCGGGTCTTGTCTTTCCGATTGCGATTGGACGGATGCGGGGGAGAACCGTTGGGTGGCGTAACCCTCGGAAACGCCTATGATAAGAGGTGAGCGGAGAGGTGGACGAGTGAGTTTGCGGGCTCACTCCTCCTTATACGACTTCCGATGTTCTGCAGACGCGCGTTGAGATCGGGGTCGATGCTGTACATTTTGTCAAGTGAAGCGAGAAGGGGATGGGAGAGCTCACAGGTCGGAGGCCGAGGACTGGAATGAGGCGTCGCTGGCGGTACGGGCATCTTGGGTTAGACGGCGCTTTGAGAGTGGGTCATGTTGATGGTGGTGGTGATGCATGACGCCTTGGACCAGGAAAGGTGAAAGGTGAAACGAGGAGGAGACAAAGAGGGGACCGTCTCGGGCCGGGAACGGCAAGAAAAGGCCGAGGGAACGGGAACGGAGCGAGTAAGGTTAAGCAGAGTGGAGAGTACGGTAAGCTGCCTGAGACGCAAAGGGGCGTGTTGTCGGCCAGGCCGCCACTGCTAAACCATCTCGCAGTCGCTGCCTATGGGCGGTTGATCCACTCACCTGCCGCCCCAGCTACCAGCAGTGGCCAGTAGCTCATCGTCATCATGTCCCTTCCCATCCTCGCTCTCCTCTCGGCCTGCTATCTCTCTCCCCTTCAACCTGCCAGTGCACAATCCATATCAACTTCCACTCCCGTGCCTCCTCTTCAATGGATCAATCTCACAGGCCTTCTCACAGGCCCCTCAGCTCCACCCCTCAAGGATGCTTCGATTGGTTATGATAACACCTCCCGTACTCTCATCCTTTTCGGCGGTGAATCTCAAGGCGGCCTTCCGCAGCAACAGACTTACCTGTCCGTCCTTCCTTTCTTGACCTTATTCGCCTTGCTCAACCTTTCTCCCCTAGTCTCAACCTTAACACTCTCAACTGGGCCACCCCCTCACCTAAAGGTGGAACGCCTTCCGCATCCCCTCCCCCAAGAAGTGCCGCCATCGGGGGCGGTGATTTTGCAGCAAGCTAGTATATCCCTTTTTCTTCTCAAACCCATCCATCTTCTTACATTCGTATCCCAAGCCGTAGCGGGCATGTTATCATTGGGGGGAAAGGTACCGACGGGCAGCCTCTATCTGATGTCTGGGTGAGGCGTTCACCCTGTACTCGCTATCACATACCTCTCACAGTTTTTCCCCAGGAATTTGATTATAACAACCAATTTTGGTCACAAGTCAATACGTCAGCAAGTCCCATCACGTCACCCTCTCTCATGGGCGCAGTGGGCGGCATCGATACAAACATCCCGTTCAACCTGTCTGCGTCTGCGCCGCAGGGGCCAACCAATTCTTTCTATCTCATGGGCGGTATCTCCAGTTCCGGGTCGCAACTTAGTCCCGTCCCTCTTTCCGAAATCTGGCAACTTGACATTTCTGGCACACTCTCATCCAATCTCGTGGATTCTCTTGTCGGGACATGGTCAAAAAACACTGCAGGCAACAACACGGCTCTATCGGGAGAAGGCGGCACCATTGTCAAGCAGCAACTAGTAGCGTTTAGTGGCTGCATCGGTACACCCAACCCCAACGTTTCATGTGCTCAGCCCAACTCCTATGTGACTGACGCCGGCACTGGACTTTCCGTATTACCCGCTGTCTGTGCTGTCCCTCGTATCGGCGCTGCAGTGGTAGCAAACAAGAACACCTTTTCTTCGAGCTTCAGCTCTCAAGTCTTTGTCCTCCTTGGATTATTCAACACTTCTTTGTGGGACGATGGTGGTAGCCTCCAAAAAGGCGAGGTGGTGAGCTGAACATATTCCCTCTTTCCTTTAGGTTACATTCATACGACTGTTGCCAGGATGTCCTTGATATCAATGGTGGAGCATGGGCTCGTGTCCTCCCTGCTGGTGACCCTGGCTCGAGTGGAAGTGTTTCCTATCCACAACCTCGCAGCGGAGCAGCTTCGATATCATTCCCCCAAGGGGTTGTGGGCACATCACTAGCCTCTTATGCTGACACAATAATTTTCGGCGGTCAAGACAGCTCTGGCACGTATCTATCTGACATGTGGCTTCTTAGGGCGTACCGTGCATCTGTTGCTCAGTCAGGTCAACAATGGAGTGGCTTCGGCGACGGAAAGCTACAGACAGGCGTGAATGCGAACGGTGCAGGCGTCAGCGTACAATATATCAGTACCTGCGCGAAATCGTTGGCCTCGTCACAAAAGTCACCCCCATCCGGCTCTCCGACGGGATCGCCTCCCTCGTCTTCTACATCCCTTCCCTTTGCCGGCCTGTCTCATCCATTCGACACTTCTCTCATACACAAATCACTAGCCCCGATTTCTTTAGCATTGCTTTTTCCGACTGTCCTTTCTTATCGATTATCATTGCCTCCCACCTCCGGTCCCCCTTTGCAGCTCTCCTTTGCCTTTCGATGGGCGTCAATATTGATGTTGATCGTCGCTTACGGTGCAGGTCTCGCCGGATTGGTGTCCTCTTTTACATCCATCACTGCTTTAAAAAGCGGGACCCTTTCCAGGCGTGCGACGTCATCTAACACGGTCTTGAAGACAACCCATGGTCAAGCGGGACTTGCTTTGTTTGTCGCCCTCTACGTCCTCGTCCCCCTCCTTTTCGCCGCTTACGTTCTACGATGGCGAATGTTCGCCTCTCCGAGGGATATCGTGGGGAAAATTCGCGCTGAACGATCTCGTGCTGACTCATCCGACACGGCGGAGAAGCTGAATTCTTACAGGCCTGCCGCAGACTCTAGCCAGCAAGGCGTCGTGCGCACGCCTCCTCCTACCTCTTCTCCAGGAAATACGCCATCTCACAAGCACTTCGGACTCTGGTTTCGGAGCAGAGAAGGAAGGACGTCCAGTGAAAGTGCATCAGATGAATCACCTGTCCCCCCCACCTTCGAAGTTGTTAGCCGACCAGCTCGCACGCGTCATCCCAGCGCTGGAGGCACGCCCAGTTTTTACGAGCATACCCATAGGACATCCACCACGCCCCGCAACCTAAGCGATCTTAGCTGGCTTGAGCGGCGGCGGAGTGTAAATGCTGTGGTACGTATAAAAATAGGTCAATGGTCAAGGATGCCTTGCTGAGTTGGAGTTCATAGGGTGAACTGGATTACGCCTTGATGCGGAACAACAATCGGGGCCCTGCCTCAACGCCCGCGACAACGACCCATCTAAGCGCCCAGGCTTTGTCAGAACCACCATCTGCAAAACTCCAACGGCCACTAATCCCCACAAAAGAAGAAATCGTGCTCCGTGTCCTCATGCATACTCTAATTCTGGCCCTCTGCGTCCTATCGCTGGTGGAGTTATGGAATCGGGCGCTAAAAGGCATCTTCGTGGCTTTTTTGATTTGGACGGTCGTGTTTTACGTCATATTCGTCTTTTTGTCTTGGAACGGACGTCCCAGATATTCCACCCTGACCGCTCTTCTCTACAGTATTCGAGGGACCGGACGGTTGACGTCGGGACCCATAGGAACACCAAGCGCTTCCCGCCCCATCTCCATGGCCGGTACAGACCAATTCCCTTTTCCACAGGAGCCCCGCAGTCCTTATCTCAACCAGCCGTTGTTCCAGGCGGCTGCGGAGGACGATTTACAGTCGGCGTCCTACGCTGGATTGCGGTCCGAGCCGGAGGAGGTCGAATCGGACGAAGATGAGGAAACGCGACAGCGCCGGATCGAGGATGAGATAGGGCGCCGAGATGTTTCGATCGTCACCGTTCCGAAGCGCAAACTATGGGTCGCTAACCCGTCGTGACACATCCATTTATGCTGCACACCACCGTTCATTTTCACACCATCCGCGCACCCGGTCCTTCTATACCCGTAGTTTCCGCTCTCGCAAGGCCTCGCATATTAATGTCTTATCTCGTCATGTTGCTGTCGTCCTGTCTCCTTATGTCGCATCGAATGTCCACTCAAACCTTGCCCTGCCCTTCCCCTTACGCCGAATATGGTCAACGCTTATTCCTTGCATAGATGCTAATCCGCGGACATCACACACACGTTATGCTGCTGTACTCTCTTGAAATGATATTAAAAAGGAATGATCTACAATGCCGTGTCCGTCCGTGTCAGCAGCCACAAGAAACAATGAAATGCTATCAAATGGAAGCGTTGGGAATGGTAAAATTGAGGATTCGTGCAGATAAATGATTGATCGATACCGCTATACTGTCGGAAGTCTATTATTCAGGGCTGCCCTCTTACTATCTCATGTCGCCACCTGTCCACCCTTCCGAACTTCGTCATATCCGTCGCACCAGGTGGTGGGCTTGCAGGAGCCTGTTGAGGGATCAAAGGCATCATTTGTGGGATCACTGGGGGACCGAAGAAGGCAGAACCAATCAGCGACGGTGTAGAAAACATCATGCTTTGTTGCATCTGCGCCTGTAGCAATAATTGTTGTTGCTGCTGCTGTTGCAAGAACATGTTGTACTGCGTTCGACGTTGCTGTTCCGGATGGAGGCCTAGAGGACGGTCATCGTCGTCCACGTCATTCACGTTCCCGAATTGCGACTGCGAGGACATGAAACGCGACACCCGCAAACCAAGCGGCTTGTCGTCTTCGTCTTCTTCATCTTCCTCGTTGTTGCCGCCGTCGGCAAGACCGGGAGTTGCGGAAACCTCGCTACCGAGGTGTTGGGAGGATTCCAGATATTTAGATTTCGTCAGCAATTGCGACAGCGGCTTCTCTTCGTCCGAGTCCGAAGCGTCCGTGACCGAGAGCCCAAGACGGGTCGCGCGCTGAACGGCGCGGCTGACGGTGGCCGCGAGGGGCATGTCTTCTTCGCTGTCGTCGTCATTTGCAGGATGGGGCCCAGACTGAACGCCAGAAGCACGTCGGGGCGCACGGTTGGGATACCGCGGCCCAATACCGGTGGTACGAACTGGCCCGTCCGCCTCCATGTCGGACTCCCCAGAGTGCCAGCCGTCAGCACTCGTTCTTGGGGGAGGAGGCCGCGGCACCCCCGCATCACTTGATCCACTACTGCTCTCCGTTTCATCGTCGCCCGGAGGCGGGGGTGCCGTTCTTGCGATGGGCCTTTGAACAACAGGCGGCACGGGGGCCTCTGAAAGTGCTCTTGGTTCTTCAACAGGGACAGCAGCCTGGGGGATTACCTTATTCTTTTCCTTATTTTTCTTTTTGGACTTCTTCTCCATTTGCGCAGCCTCGGCAGCTTCCTGTCTCCTCTGTTCCTCTGCCTCTTGAGCTTCAATTTTCTTGAGTTTCGCCATCTCACGCTCCCAAAGCGTGTCTACGCCAAAGACTGACCGTGTGCCATTACGCCCATCATTCGGCGAAGCCTGTAATCCTGGTGAGCGGTCTTCATCAAAATTGAGAAGGGGTTTCCCGCCGAGTGAACCCTTCCGCGAAAGGTTAGGACGCGTTTCCGATCCAGCCAATATATTTTGCGAAACAGGGCGCTGGTTCAGAGAGGAAGGGTCAATGAGTGTGCTGAGCCGCTGCGATTGACCGCGTGCCATCATGGAAGGGCGATCATCACCATTGAATACTCTGTGGATGGCGGGCTCTGTGAGAGACTAGGCGCTCGAGAATAAATTTTAAACATACCTCTGCTTACTGCGCATTACGGCTTTGCGATGTTCCAGTTCATCGACCAAGCTACGTCCATATAGCTTTCCAGGAGGCCGGCTGCTATCTGGTTCCTCGACAATCACTGTGACGGGCCGCGCTGGTTCCTCCTCGGGTAATTCTTCAGTAGCTTGTTCACCTTCTTCTGTGGCCCGACGAACGCCAGATTCGAGATCCATGTAAGAGACATCACGTTGACCCCCTACCATGAGAGTGTTTCTGAAAGTTAACTGGGAGAGAGTGAGACCGGCACGAGGATTGGGAGTAAATGAGTTGGACGCTATCGGGGCTGCCGAACCTGAAGCGTTACCGAGGAGTCCTACAGAGGATAAGCGGTTTGAGCGTGCTTCCTGCGGAAGAGGAGGCCCATCCGTCGAAATCTCAAAACCTTCCCTCGCTACTGCGCTTGGTGCGACGACGTTCTGGCCCTGGAGCGGGCTGGGCATGACGAGGATCTTAGGGCGCATGAGTTCGAGGGTGGAATATGGCCTCTCTCGGATAGTCCGGCCTCGGCCTGGCAATCCGCTCGCGATGGAAACACCGTCATTGTCACGTAGCATTGATGCATTCGAGTATGTTCTTGCGTGAGTAGGGTCGAGACGCGAAGACGGAGACAAG
>Ga0137397_10000097_pt1 | contig 56668 bp, 51 predicted proteins | sample czorhiz116metaG_FD_106658 | JGI IMG/M metagenome (GOLD analysis project Ga0137397, IMG submission 106658) | Vadose zone soil microbial communities from Angelo Coast Range Reserve, California, USA - czorhiz1.16 metaG | ecosystem: Environmental > Terrestrial > Soil > Vadose zone | place: USA... | reverse complement strand
GTGCCACAGACCCGGCTCGAGCAAGAGACGACCCTTCAATCACTTCCGCAACCGCACCCCACCACCGTCGTCCGCCAGAAGACACGACCTCCGACCACCCTCACGCCTTCGGTCGCAACACTCTCGACGCCACGTTGATCAGGACTCAAGGAAGAGGTCGTCAGTATCGTCGTCGAACGCAAACAACTCGGCATACCGGGCCCAATTGATGGCAGTCTCGAGCTGCGCGGGCGCGTTCTCCCCGAACTCCGTCTGCAGGCGCTCCAGGAAATACGACTCGGCGACGCGCCGGTCGTCGTCCTCCTGCAGGGTCTCGTAGATCCAGCGGATCGTGGGATGACGCAGGAGGCGTCCCGCGATGATCTCCTTGCGCGCCGGGATGCTCGCGTCCGCGAACGCCTGGCCGAGCGGGGTAAGCAGGATGTCGCCGGAGTCGACCTGCGCGAAGCCGAGGAGCTGGGCGGCCTCCACCACGGGAAGCAGGTCGTCCAGCTCGAGGTGCAGGCCGCTGCCGATGCGGTGCAGGTCGGCCCGCCCGCCCTCCTCGGCCACCTTCTCCATGAGCCCCGCAAGACCGTTGATGCGCGCGCTCGGGAGACGCTTCGTCAGCAGCGGCTGTCCCTGCCCGGCCCCCGCCGCCCCCGTCTCCGGTTTCGCGGGGCCGGACACGAGTGCATAGACCTTGTCGAGGGTCGCCATGAAGGCGGTGTCCTTGCGATGGCGCGGGTAGCGCAGGCCGACCGGCATCTCGGCGAGGACCCGCCCGGGATCCTTCCCCATGATGATCAGACGATCGGCCAGGAGCACGGCTTCCTCGATGTTGTGGGTCACCAGCAGGATCGCCTGCGTGGGGATCGATTTTCCCAGCCACAGCTCGAGGAGCTCGTTGCGCAGCGCCTCCGCCGAGAGCACGTCCAGCGCCGAGAACGGCTCGTCCAGGCAGAGAAGCTCGGGCTCGACGGCCATGGCGCGCGCGAACCCGACCTTCTGCCGCATGCCGCCGGAGAGCTCCCGCGGATAGGCCGACTCGAAGCCGTCCAGACCGACGAGATCGATGAGCCTCAGCGCCACCACGCGGCGATCGTCCGGGGGGAGGCCGCGCGCCTTGAGCGCGATCTCGACGTTCTCCTGCACGGTGAGCCAGGGGTACAGGGCGAAGGTCTGAAACACGATGGTGGCGTGCGGATTGATCCCGACGAGCGGTTCGCCGCGGTACAGGACGCGGCCCGAGGTGGCGGGGGTCAGACCGGTGATGATGCGGAGCAGAGTCGACTTGCCGCAGCCCGATGGACCGAGGAGGCCGACGAATTCGCCGGGACGAATCGTCAGGTCGACGTCCCGGACGGCGACGCACGCGCGCCCGCCGCCGGCATATTCCTTGCCCACTCCCCGGAGCTCCAGCAGGCTTCCGTTGCCCGAGACGCTCATGCGATCCTCGTCACTCCATCCGATAGCGCTCTTCCGCCAGCCGGTACATGGAGCGCCAGAAGGTGCGGTTGATCAGGACGACGGTGGCGATGAGGGCCAGCGTCGACGCCAGCAGCAGGGGATAATCGCCGCGCGAGGTCGCTCCCGCGATCAGGGCCCCGATGCCGGTCGTGGAGTGCGATCGCCCTCCGAACTCCGCGTGCTCGGCCACGATGCTGGCGTTCCACGCCCCGCCTCCCGCGGTGATCGCTCCGGTCACGACATAAGGAAAGATGGCGGGAAGGATGAGGACGCGCCAGCGATCCAAAAGCGGCAGCCGGAGCAGGTCGGTCGTGAAGCGCAGATCCTGAGGGATGGCCGAGGCCCCCGCGATTACGTTGAACAGGAGGTACCACTGGGTCCCCATCAGCATCAGCACGATGGCGGCGATGTTCAGGCCCCCCGGCACCGAGAGGAGCGCGACCACGATGACGGGGAACAGGGCCGTGGCCGGAATCGAGGCGACCACCTGGACGATCGGCTGCACGAACGTGGCGAGCCGGCGGTTCATGCCGATGGCGACGCCGGCCGGAACCGTCCACGCGAGAGCGATCAGGAGCGCCGCGGCGACGCGCAGGAACGTGGCGCCCAGCCCGCTGAGGAGCGGCCTCCAGGTGGCCATCGGCAGCGCCGCGAGCATCCCCATGGCGCGGTACGCGCCGTAGAGGACGAGGAGCGCGAGAGCGCCGGACGCCAGGAGCGTGATGGTCGAGGGACGCGCGGCACGGGCGCCGGCAGGCGCGTCCGGGGCATCCCGCAGGCGCCTCGAGAGCACCGTGTCGACGCGCTCGGCCAGGGGCTCGATCAGCCTCGCCCGCGCCCGGTCGAGGAGGACCGAGCGGGAGAGGAGATGACCGAACCAGGAGGTGAACGGCTCCTCGCCGGACAGGGTGTCGACCCGGAACTTGTCCGCCCAGGCCAGGAGCGGCCGCCAGAGCACCTGGTCGAGGACGACGATGGTGGCGACGAGCGTCACGATGCCGTAGAGCACGGCGCGGCTGTCCCCGCGGTTCGCCGCCTCCTGCAGGTAGGCCCCCAGTCCGGGCAGCCGGAAGTCGCGGGCCCCGACCGTGAAGATCTCAGCGGCCATGAGAAAGAACCAGCCCCCCGCCCAGCTCATCATGCTGTTCCAGATCAGACCGAGCGCCGAGAAGGGCATCTCGAGAGTCTTGAAGCGCAGCCAGGGGCCGAAGCGGAACACCGAGGCCGCCTCCCGGAGCTCGTTCGGGATCGTCGTCATCGACTGGTAGAAACTGTAGGTCATGTTCCAGGCCTGCGAGGTGAAGATGAGCAGGATCGCGGCGATCTCGGCGGCCGGCTTCTGCGGCAGGACCGCGCTGAGCCCGAGGAGCACCACCGGCAGGAAGGAGAGGATCGGCACGCTCTGCAGGACGTCCAGCACCGGGATCAGCACGCGGCGCGCGCTCCTGCTGCGCCCGGCCGCGTAGCCGTACACGAGCGTGAAGGCGAGGGAGAGACAGTAGGCCGCCGCCATCCGCGCCGTGGACAGCAGGGCGTAGACCGGGAGTGCGGAGGGCGCCAGGGAGATGATCGGGCCGCGCTGGACCGCCGGCGCGCGCCAGGCCATGGACACGCCGGCCGAAAGCAGGGCCGCCAGCGCGAGCAGCACGACGGCATCGCCCGCCGTCAGCCAGGGACGGCGGGAAAGTGCGGGGCCGAACCGAAAGCGCACGCGGACCTCCCCATCGAGCGTGCGCGGATTCTATCCCCGGATCGAGGTCGTCGTCATTCGAACTCGTGCGCGGAGATCGCGCAAATTGACTCTCCGCCGCGCGTGGTCTAAAATTTTGCGCTCGTATCACACGCCTTCCGGAGGGCCTTCCCGCGATGGAGCAGGACATCAAGAGGATCAACGATCTCGTCCAGAAAGAGTCGGTGTTCGTCGACCAGGTCCTGGGCGAGGTGCGCAAGGTCATCGTCGGCCAGAAGGCGCTCCTGGACCGGCTGCTGATCGGCCTTCTGGGCGGTGGTCACCTGCTGCTGGAAGGGGTCCCCGGCCTGGCGAAGACGCTGTCGGTGAAGACGCTGTCGGACGTCATCGATGCGAAGTTCCAGCGCATCCAGTTCACGCCCGACCTTCTTCCCGCCGACCTGATCGGCACGATGATCTACAACCAGAAGGACGGACAATTCGTGCCCCGCAAAGGGCCTCTGTTCGCCCACATCATCCTGGCGGACGAGATCAACCGCGCCCCGGCGAAGGTCCAGTCGGCCCTCCTGGAATCGATGCAGGAGATGCAGGTGACGATCGGGGACACCACGTACCCGCTGGCGCCGCCGTTCCTCGTGCTGGCGACGCAGAACCCGATCGAACAGGAGGGGACCTACCCCCTTCCGGAGGCCCAGGTCGATCGGTTCATGCTGAAGCTCAAGGTCGACTACCCGAACAAGACCGAGGAGCGGGAGATCCTCGACCGGATGACCGGCCCCGATCACTTCGACGTGCGCAGGGTCATCACGCCCGCCGACATCATGCGGGCCCGCGCCGTCGTGGGCCAGGTCTACATCGACAGCCGCATCAAGGACTACATCGTGGAGATCGTGTTCGCGACCCGCCGGCCCGAGGACTACAAGCTCGACATCAAGGGTCTGATCCAGTTCGGAGCGTCCCCCCGCGCGACGATCTTCCTGACCGTGGCGGCGAAGGCGCACGCGTTCATCCGGGGCCGCGGTTACGTGACGCCCGAGGACGTCAAATCGATCGCCTTCGACGTCATGCGGCACCGGATCATCCTGTCGTACGAGGCCGAGGCCGAGGACGTCACGACCGAGCAGATCATCCAGAGGGTGCTCGACACCATCGAGGTGCCCTAGGAACGCCGGGACGCACCGCACCGGTGAATTCCTGAGCCATGCTTCCAGCCGATCTCCTGAAGAAGGTGCGCCGCATCGAAATTCGCACCAGCCGCCTGGTGAACGAGTCCCTGGCGGGCGAGTACCACTCCGTGTTCAAGGGGCGCGGCATGGAGTTCTCCGAGGTGCGCGAATACCAGTTCGGCGACGACATCCGGAGCATCGACTGGAACGTCACGTCCCGCATGGGCCATCCGTACGTGAAGAAGCACGTGGAGGAGCGCGAGCTGACCGTTCTGCTCCTGGTCGACTTCTCGGCCTCGGGAGAGTTCGGCACGCGCCGGCAGTTCAAGCGTGAGATCGAGGCGGAGATCTGCGCCATCCTGGCGTTCTCGGCGATCAAGAACAGCGACCGGGTCGGTCTCATCGCGTTCACCGATCGGATCGAGACCTTCCTGCGGCCGCGCAAGGGGAAGGACCACGTCCTGCGCGTCATCCGCGAGATCCTCTATTTCCGTCCGCGCGGGAAGGCCACCGACCTGGGCATGGCGCTGCAGTTCATGTACAGGACCATCACCAAGCGCGCCGTGGTGTTCGTGGTGTCCGATTTCCTGGTGCAGGGTTACGAACAGCCGCTGCGCGTGGCGGCGCGCAAGCACGACGTCATCGCGATCACGGTCACCGATCCGCGCGAGGAGTCCCTGCCGCCGGTCGGCCTCCTGGACCTGGAGGACGCGGAGACGGGAGAACGGATCCTGGTGGACGCCTCCGATCGCCGGACGCGCGCGCGCTACCAGGCATGGGCCGTGCAGCGGCGGGCGGCCCGCGAGGCGCTGTTCCGCGGCAACGCGATCGACTGTCTCGAGCTGTTCACCGACCGCCCCTATGACGCGCCGCTCCTCCGGTTCTTCCACCGCCGGGCCCGGAGGATGAGCCGATGAGGAGGCCCGGCGCGGCACGAGGCGCGGCCGCGGCCGGCGCGGCCGCGATCGGGGCGCTCGGCCTGGCGCTCGTCCTGCCGGTCGCGGCCGGCGGGGCCGCCCCCGCACCGGCGCCGGGCTCCACGGCGGCCGGGCCGGCTCCAGGGACGGGGCCGGCCGGAGCGGGCGGCGCGGCGGCGCCGCAGCCCGAACAGACGCCCGCGGCCCCCGCGCAGGCGGGAGCGGTGCGGATCGAGGCGGCGGCCGATCGAAAGACCGTGACGGTCGGCGATCCGATCACGGTGACCGTCCGGCTGCTCCACCCGCCCGATGCCAGGGTGACGGCATTCGATCCCGAGCGCTCCCTCGGAGACCTGGCCGTACTCGGCAGGCAATCGTCCCAGACGACGCTTCCCGATGGCCGGGTGCAGGAGACGCGCGTGCTGCGCGTGGCGGGCTACCGGCTCGGCCCCTCGCGCATCCCGTCGATCGAGGCGACCGTCGTGGACGCCTCGGGCAGGGAGGCGAGGGTCGCCACAGTACCGGTGCCGTTCACCATCGGCTCCGTCCTGGCGGAAGGGGATACGCGCCCCGCCGACATCAAGAACCCCGCGGTCATGCCGGTGCCGCCCCTGTGGCCCTTCATCCTCCTGGCCGCCATCGCGGCCGCAGCCCTGGCCGTCTGGATCTGGCGTCGCAGACGGGCGCGTGGCGGACCGGTCGAGGCCGCCGCCCCGGCGTCGCCTCCGAGGCCGGCGCACGAGATCGCCTATGCCGAGCTGGAGCGCCTTCTCGCGTCGGGGCTCTTGGAGAAGGGGCGCGTGAAGGAGTTCTACATCGAGCTCGCGGAGATCGTGAGGCGTTACTTCGAGGCTCGTTTCGGGGTGGACACGTTCGAGCGCACCAGCGCCGAGATCCTGGAGGCGCTGCGGCTGGCACGGCTGCCCGCGAAGGGGATGGCGCTGACGGCGGAATTCTTCGGCTCCTGCGACCTGGTCAAGTTCGCGAAGCACATCCCGGCGTCCGACGACACCCGCGCGGTGGTCGAGAAGGCCTACCACCTGGTCGACGAGACGCGGCGGCGCGAGGCCGTGCCCGCCGACATCATGCCGGCCGTCGCTTCCGGCGCGGCCGCGGGCGGGACCCGATGACCTCGTTCCTGTTCGCCGCGCCCTACGCCGGGCTGGTCCTCCTGACCCTCCTCGCTCTCCTGGTGGTCCATCTCGCGCGTGGCCGCGTCGGGCGCGCCAGCCTCGTCTTCCCGCTGACGTCCCCCTTCCGTGCCATTCCGCCCGGCCTGGCCGTGCGGCTGCGCCACGTGCCGGTCGCTCTGCGGGTCCTGGGGCTGCTGCTCCTCGTCGTCGCGTTCGCGCGTCCCCAGACCGGCCGCCACGAGGAGGAGGTGCTCACCGAGGGGATCGACATCGCCCTGGCGGTGGACATCTCGGGCAGCATGCGCACCGAGGACTTCAAGCCGAAGAATCGCCTGGCCGTCGCCAAGGACGTGGTCGGTCAGTTCGTCCACGGACGGCGCAACGATCTTATCGGTCTGGTCGTCTTCGCCGCCAACGCCTACACGCGCTGTCCGCTGACGCTCGATTACGGTGTGCTGCAGGACCTCCTGTCCCAGGTCGACATCGCCTCCCGCGAGGAGGACGGCACCGCGATCGGCATGGGGCTGGCGACGGCGGTGGCGCGGCTCAAAGACGCCAAGGGGAAGAGCCGGGTGATCATCCTGCTCACCGACGGGCGCAACAACCGCGGACAGATCGATCCCTTGAGCGGCGCGCGCCTGGCGCAGGCCATGGGGATCAAGGTCTACACCATCGGGGTCGGGACGGAAGGGGAGGCGCCCTACCCGATCGACGATCCGATCCTCGGGCGGCGCTACATCAACGTCCAGGCGGACATCGACGAGCAGACGCTGCAGCAGATCGCCGACGCGACCGGCGGCCGGTACTTCCGGGCCACCGACGCGCGCGCTCTCAAGGAGATCTTCGCGACGATCGATCGGATGGAGCGGACCGAGATCAAGGTGCGCGGCTACACGCGCCACACCGAGCAGTTCGCCTGGTGTCTCTACCCGGGGGCCTTCCTCGTTCTCCTGGAACTGGCGCTGTCGTCCACCGTGCTGAGGAAGATCCCATGACACCCGCCGGTCCGGGGCGCGGTACCGGGGAGTACTGATGCGCTTCGCGGCTCCTGAATTTCTGTGGTGGCTTCTCGGAGTGCCTGTCCTGATCGGCCTGTTCGTGCTGTCACTGCGCCGCCGCCGGCTGGCGCTTCAGGCCTTCGGCGACCTGCCTCTCATGATGCGTCTGACCGGAAGCGCCAGCCTCGAGAGACGCATCATCAAGGCCGTGCTCGTGGTGCTCGCATCGGTCTTCCTGATCGTGGCCCTGGCGCGTCCTCAGTGGGGCGCGAAGCTCGAATCGGTCACGCGGCGCGGTGTCGACGTGATCGTCGCGGTCGACACCTCCCTGAGCATGCTGGCCGAGGACGTGAAACCGAACCGCATGGCGCAGGCGCGGGCCGCGGTGGGGTCCTTCATCGATCTCCTGCGCGGCGACCGCGTCGGCGTGGTGGCGTTCGCCGGGACGTCGTACGTGGCCTGCCCGCTGACGCTCGACTATACCGCGGCGCGGATGTTCGTCGACGTGCTCGACGTCGATCTCATCCCGATCCAGGGTACCGCGATCGCCGAGGCGATCCAGGCCGCCGTCGCCGCGTTCCGACCCGGGGAGCGGCGCTACAAGGTGCTGGTGCTGATCACCGACGGGGAGGATCACGAGGGAAATGTCGAGGCGGCCGCGCTCGCGGCGGCGGCGGAGGGGGTGGTCATCTACACCGTGGGGGTCGGCAGCCCCAGCGGCGAGCCGATCCCGCTGCGGAACGCGCGGGGCGACATCATCGGGTATAAAGAAGACCGCGGCCACCGCAAGGTGACGAGCCGTCTCGGCGAGGGGGATCTGGAGGCGACAGCACTGGCCACGGGTGGCAAGTACTTCCGGTCCTCCCCTGAGGGGGTGGAGCTGCGACGCGTGTACGAGGAGATCTCGCGCATGGATCAAAGGACCCTGTCCGGGCGTACCCTGACCGCCTACGAGGAGCGCTATCAGTTCCCTCTCGGTGTGGCGATTCTTCTGCTCGGGATCGACACCGCCCTGGGGGAGAGAAGGCGCAGGGTGGCGGCGCCGGTCCCGGAGCGCGGGGAGGATGCGGCATGAGACGAAGCGACGGTCGAACGGCGGGCCTCCTGCTGCTTCTGGCTCTCGTCTGTCCGATGCCGGCTGTGGCCGACCCGGCGGCCAGGAAGAACAACGAAGGGAACCGCCTCTACGAACAGAAGAGGCTCGACGACGCCCTCAAGATGTACGTCGACGCCCAGGCGTCCCGTCCCGGGGCGCCGGAGCTGCACTACAACATCGGCAACGTGCTGTTCCGCAAGAAGGAATACGACAAGGCGGTCGAGGAGTACCTGCGCGCCCAGGCCGCGCCCGACCCGGTCCTGTCGCAGGCCGCCCTGTTCAACCGCGGGAACGCCCTCATGATGCAGGGACGTCTGGAGGACGCGATCCAGGCGTACGTCCAGGCGCTCCGCGCGCGTCCCGACGACACCGACGCCAAGCGCAATCTCGAGCTCGCCCTGCGTCTCCTGGACCAGCAGAAGAAGAAGCAGCAGCAAAAACCGCAGCAGGACAAGGACCAGGATCAGAACAAGAGCCCGCAACAGCAGCAAGGGGAAGGGGGCGGGCGGCCGCCGCAGCAGCAGAAGAAGCCCGGCGAGATGAGCGAAGACGAGGCGCGGCAGGTGCTCGAGGCGCTGCAGCAGGAGGAGAAGGAGGGGATCAAGAAGCACGCGCGGGCCGCAGTCGGCGACCGGCGCCCGCCGGAGCAGGACTGGTGACGCCCCGCCGTACCGCCCTGGCCATCGTGATCGCCGTTCTGATCGCGGCGCTCCTGGGCGTCGATCCGGCGGCCGCCCAGGACGTGGGCGTGCGCGCCCGCGTCGACAGCACCAGCGTGGTCGAGGGCGGGCAGGTCGTCCTCACGGTCGAGATCTCCGGTCCTTCGCTCGGGGAGGTCGCCCCGCCGGACGTGTCCGGCATCACCGACTTCGATATCGTGGGCGGGCCGATGACCTCGAACCGTTTCCAGTGGATCAACGGCCGGACCTCCGCCACCCGCACCTACAGCTACGCGCTGCGCCCGCGCCAGACCGGGAGCCAGCGTATCCCTTCCCTCGGCCTCCTCGTGAATGGCCGCACCTACCGCACCGAGGCGATCGACGTGGAGGTCGCCCCGGCGGGCAGCGCGGGGCCGCCGGGCGCGCCCCAGGCGGCGCCACCCGGAGGGGGGATCCGCGGGGGGCCCGGGCGGTCCCAGGGAATCACCCGGCCCCAGCCGGCGCCGGCGGATGCCCCCCAGGTTCGCATCGTGGCCGATGTCGACGAGCGCACGGCCTACATAGGGCAGCAGGTCACTCTGCGCGTCCTCCTCGATACCCAGACCGAAATCCTGAACCTGGGGATGAAGGACACGCCGACGTTTCCCGGATTCTGGGCGGAGGAGATCAAGCTGCCGGAAAACCTCGAGCAGCGCAGGGTGCAGCGCGGGCCCGAATCGTACAGCGAGTACACTCTGATGAAGCGGGCCCTGTTTCCCACCGGCACCGGCACCCTGATGATCCCGGGCCTGACCTACCAGATCCAGGTCCGCAGGCGCAGCCAGGATCCGATCGAATCGTTCTTCTTCACGCCGACCGAGACGATCACGAGACGCACCGAGCCGATCGCGATCCATGTGCAGCCGCTGCCCGCGGCGCAGCGCCCGGAAGCCTTCTCGGGTGCGGTGGGGAACTTCACCCTCTCGGTCACGGCCGACCGCAGGGAATCGCAGGTCAACGACGCCGTCGGCGTGAAGGTGAAGGTCGCCGGCGAAGGGAACCTGAACGCCGTGAACGCCCTGCCGCTTCCCGATCTGAGCGACTTCAAGCAGTACGCGCCCAAGGTCAGCGCCTCCACGTCGGTGGCGGGCGACCGGATGCTCGGCGAGAAGATCTGGGACTACGTCCTCATCCCCCTGGCGCCGGGATCGCAGGCGATCCCGCCCGTCCGGTTCTCCTTCTTCGATCCGAAGGCCGGTGTCTACAGGAGCGTCGCGAGCCCGGCGATTCCGATCCAGGTGGCGCGCGGTCCGGAGGGGAGCGCGGGCGGGACCGTCGGCGGGGTGGTGCAGAGCGACGTGCGGCAGCTTCGGCGCGACATCCATTTCATCAAGCAGGCGCCGGACGGGCTCATGGACCGCTCGCGCCCCTTCTACCGCTCCCGCTGGTTCGCCGTGTTGATCCTCCTGCCCGTGGCGGCGGACTTCGGCGTGTTCGTGTTCTCCCGGACCCGCCACTCGCAGCGGGCCAACGCCCGCCAGCGCCGTGAGCGGCGCGCGCGGACGATGGCGCGCCGCCGTCTCAAGGACGCGCACCGGCGGATGGCGCCGGCGACCGCCCGGGCGTTCTACGCCGAGGTGGCCCGGGCCCTGACCGAGTTCGTCGCGGCCAAGTTCGACACCTCGGGCGCCGGCTTGACGCACGATCGGATCGAGGATTTCCTTGCCTCGCGCGGCGCCCCGGACGAGGAGCGGCGCCAGTTCCACAGGTGCCTCGAGGCCTGCGACTACGCGCGATTCGCACCCGCCTCGTCCGGCTCCGAGGAGATGCGCCGCACGCTGCAGGAAGCGGAGGAGATCATCGTCCGTCTCGAGCGGTCGCTCTCGACATGAGACGCTCCCTCCTGGCGCTCGGCGTGCTCCTGATCCTGTGCGGTCTGGCGCCGGTCTCGCCGGCGCTCGCCACGACCCCCTCGGAGCTCTTCCAGGGGGGCAACAGCCTGTACGAGCAGGGCAAGTTCCGCGACGCGGCCGAGGCGTACGAGAAGATCCTGGGTTACGGTGTCGCCGATCCGCGCGTCCTGTACAATCTCGCCAACGCCTACTTCAAGCTCGGCAGGCTCGGACCGGCGATTCTCAATTACGAGCGGGCGCTCAGGCTCGATCCCTCCGATCAGGACGCCCGCGACAACCTGGAGCTGGCGCGCGGGCAAATCCGCGATCGCATCGAGGATGCCGAGGTTCCCTATCCCGTCAAGGTGATGCAGGACCATCTCGACACGGTCCCGCCCGACTCTCTGAGCGCGGTCTTCCTGTGCCTGTACGTCATCACCTGCGGCTTCGTGGCGTGCCTGCCGCTCACGAGCGGCGAGGGGAGGAGGCGCCTTTTGGGATACGCCGCGGCGGCCACCGGGGTGCTGGCGCTTCTCGCGGGGGGGGCGCTCGTCGAGGCCATTCAGAGCCGGACGGCGGAGCGGGCCATCGTCATGACCGACAGGGTGGACGTCCTGAGCGGGCCCTCGGCGGAGAACACGGTCCTGTTCACGGTGCACGAAGGCACACGGCTCGAGGTGCGCAACCGGCGCGACGGCTGGTACCAGGTGAGCCTTCCGAACGCCATGAGCGGCTGGATCCCCTCGGGGATGGTGGAGCGGGTTTGACCGGCGGAGCCGCCCGCCCTCTCGGTCTCTACGTGCACGTGCCCTACTGCGCCGTGCGCTGCTCCTACTGCGACTTCTATCTGATGCCCGGACGGGGTCCGGACCTCCCGACCTTCGTCGAGGCCCTGTGCGGCGAGATCGCGCTGGCGGGCCGGGAGTCCGGGGCGCCCCCGGCCGACACGATTCACTTCGGCGGCGGCACACCGTCTCTCCTCCCTCCCACGCTCCTGTCCGCCGTGCTCGCATCGCTGAAGTCTTCATTCAGGGTCTCTGCGACGGCGGAGCTTGCCCTCGAGGCGAACCCCGAGGACCTCGACGCCGTCCGCCTGGATGGATACGCCGCAGCGGGCGTGAATCGCGTCTCGATCGGCGTCCAGTCGCTCGACGATGATCTCCTGAAGCTGATGCGCCGGCCGCACGACGCCCGCCGGGCCCTCGCCTCGGTGGATGCCGCGCGACTCTCGGCTGTGCGCAGCCTCGGGATCGATCTGATACTCGGCCTGCCGGGTCAGCAGCGGACCAGGGTGACCGACGACATCCGGCGCATCGTGGACCGCGGCGTCGATCACGTGTCTCTCTACCTGCTGGAGGTCCATGAAAGGACCCGGCTGGGACGGGAAGTCGCCCTCGGGCGCCGCACCCCGATGGGCGACGACGAGGCGGCGCACCTGTACGAGGACGCGGCCGATGAGCTTCTCAATCAGGGCTTCGAGCACTACGAGATCTCGAATTTCGCCCGTCCCGGACACCGGAGCAGGCACAACCTGAAGTACTGGACCGACGAGGAGTATCTGGGGTTCGGCCCGTCGGCGCATTCCTATGTCGGAGAGCGTCGCTGGGCGAACGCGGCGGATCTGCGCGACTACCTGGCGCGCCGCGGTGAGCGATGCGCGCGAGTCGAGGACGTGCGTTCCCGCGACCGGCGCGCCTTCGAGGCGCTGTTCGCGGGGCTGCGCCTGTCCGAGGGAGTCGATCTGGAGGCCCTGCGCGCCCGCTACGGCGACGCCTTCGTCCCGCCGGGGGAGGCCTGTCTCGGGGCGCTGGCGCAGTCCGGCCTGGTGGAGCGTGCTCCGGACCGTCTGCGACTGACGCGACGCGGAAGGCTCGTCAGCAACGAAATCTTCGAGCGTCTCATGCCGCCCGCCGATCAGTTGATGTAGCCCAGCGACTTCAGGCGCTGTCTCTCGTCCTCATCGATCGTCCGGGGCTCGCCCGCGGCCCCGGCGTCGTAATCGACGAAGCGCCGCAGCTCCCTCAGGAGTCGCTGAAGCACCTCCGGATCGGTCCCCGCGCCCTGGAGATTGCGCGTCTCCCCCGGGTCGGACGCGAGATCGTAGAGCTCCAGGATCTCCCCCGCGGGCCGGGGGATGTGAATCAGCTTGAAACGTCCGTCGAAGGCGGAGGACCACCGTCCCGAAGGCCCCGGGATGTAGTAGCGGCGGTTCTCCGGGTGGATCAACTGGTAGTCGCTCTCCGCGAACACGATGCTCCGCCCCGGAGCGGGGACCCAGACGCCCTGGTGTCCAGGACCCGCCCCCGCGGCCGGGATGAACAGGGGACGGCCGTCCACCGCCTGCATGCGGCTCAACCCGACGAGGGCGACGACGGTGGGAGCGATATCGACGTTCTCGGCCAGCGCGTCGACCTTCAGCCCCGGGGAGATCCGTCCGGGGAAACTGAGGAGGAGCGGAACGCGCAGCGTCGGCTGGTAGAGATACTCGCCGTGGGCGAAGTGGTAGCCGTGCTCCCCCAGGCTCTCGCCGTGGTCGGACGTCAGCACGACCAGGAGGGGCTGGAGCTCCGGCCTGGCCGCGTACTCGAGCAGGTCCGCGAGGGCGGCGTCCACCTGGGCGATCTCGCCGTCGTACAGCGCCGCCACATGCTCCACCTGCCGGGGTGGAAGCCGGTTGTCGAAGATCACCTGCCCCTTGGTCAGTCGTCCGGCTTCGAGATCCTCGTAGAGCGTGAAGGGTCCCGCGAAACCGGGATCGAAGACGCGGTCGAAGGGGGGGGCCGGCCTGTAGGTCCAGTGCGGGTCGAGATAGTGCACCCAGAGAAAGAACGGCCGGCCGCCCCCGCGGCCTCGCAGCCAGTCGAGGGCGCCCGCGCTCACCGGACCTGCCGAGTCGCCGTCCCAGCGCGCCTGGGGATTGTCGTACCGATCGAATCCCTGCTCGAATCCCTGGCCGGGCCGCAGGAAGAGGTTCGACACGAAGGCGGCCGTATCGTACCCCCCATCCCTGAGGATCTCGGCGAGAGTCAGGTTGGCGGGCGACAGCTTCGAGAACAGACCCCGCGCTCCGTGCGACTTGGGGTACCGCCCGGTCAGGATCGTGGCGACCGATTGCGTCGTCCGTGGCAGGGTCGTGTACATGCGCTCGAAGAGCGCCCCCTGCCCCGCCAGTCGATCGATGTGGGGCGTGGTCGGGCGCGCGTAGCCGTAGCAGCCCAGACGATCCGCGCGCAGGGTGTCGATGGTGATCAGCAGCACGTTCGGACGGGGAGGGCTCCGACCGCAGGACAGGAGGACGAGCACCGCGGGCAGCAGGAGAAGGGGACGTCGCATCCGCGGGCATTATAGCGCGTCGCGCAGGCGGGACGGCGGTTTCCGGGTGACGTCAGGCGCCCGCCTCGTGTACGATTCCGAACATGGACAGGATCGATCTCCGCTCCGACACCGTGACCCGGCCCACCCCCGCCATGCGGAAGGCGATGGCGGAGGCCGAGGTCGGAGACGACGTGTTTCGCGAGGACCCGACGGTCCGCCTTCTGGAGGAGCTCGCCGCCGCGCGTACGGGAAAGGAGGCGGCCCTGTTCGTTCCGACCGGAACGATGGGAAACCAGATCGCCGTGAACGTCTGGACGCGTCCCGGGCAGGAGGTCATCCTCGAGGAGCGCAGCCACATTTTCAACTACGAGATGGGAACGATGGCCGTGTTCTCCGGCGTCCTGCCGCGCCCGATCCGAGGCCAGGATGGCGTGCTGCAGGCGGAGGCGGTCGGCAGGGCCATCCGCCCTCCCGTCTACTATCTGACCCAGACGGGGCTCATCGCGGTCGAGAACACCCACAACATGGCCGGCGGGACGATCGTCCCCGCATCCGAGGCTGAGGCCATCTGCAATCTGGGGCGGGCGCGGCACATCCCGGTCCACCTGGACGGCGCCCGCCTGTTCAATGCGGCGGTGGCGCTCGGGCGGGACGCGGCCGACCTGGGGCGGCCATTCGACTCGGTCATGTTCTGCCTGTCCAAGGGGCTGGGCGCTCCGGTCGGCTCGGTCCTCTGCGGGCCGGCAGGCTTCATCGAGGAGGCGCTGCGGGTGCGCAAGAGGCTCGGGGGGGGCATGCGTCAGGCCGGGGTGCTGGCGGCGGCCGGTCTCGTGGCGCTGCGGGAGAATGTGAAGCGGCTGGCGGAGGACCACGCCAACGCGCGCCTGCTGGCGGAGGGGATCGGAGCCATCCGGGGACTGTCCGCCGACCCGGCCCGCGTGCAGACGAACATCGTCGTGTTCTCCGTCGCCCGGGGCGGCCTGACGGCGCACGACATCGTCGGCCGCTGGAAGGAGGCCGGTGTCCTGGCCCTGGCGATCGACGAGGCCCAGGTGCGCGCCGTCACGCATTACGACGTCGATCGCCGGGGGATAGAACGGGCGCTGGAGTGCCTGAATCTGCTGATGCGTGAAACGGCGAGGGACGCGTCCTGACAGGACCACCTCCTTGATCGGGGATCTTCGCTGCACTAGAATCGTTTTCTCTGCGCAACTCTCCCGGGGGCGTCGTTGGACTTCCAACTGAGCGAAGAACAAGAGCTGACCCGCCAGACCGTACGGCGCTTCGCCGAGAACGAGATCGCCCCCGTGGCGTTCCAACTCGACGAGACCCAGCAATTCCCCAGGGAGATCATGAAGAAGCTCGGAAAGATGGGGATGCTGGGGATTCTCTTCCCCGCCGAGTATGGAGGCGCCGGCCTCTCGTACATCGACTACGTCCTGATCATCGAGGAGCTGGCGCGGGTGGATGGCTCGATCGGCCTGTCGGTCGCCGCGCACAATTCCCTGTGCTCCAACCACATCTTCATGGCGGGAACGGAGGAGCAGAAGCGACGGTTCCTGGTTCCGCTCGCCAAGGGGGAGAAGATCGGCGCCTGGAGCCTGACGGAGCCGACCGCCGGCAGCGACGCCTCCGGCACGCGCGCCACCGCGCGACGCGACGGCAAGGACTGGGTCCTCGACGGCAGCAAGACGTTCGCGACACACGGCTCGGTGTGCGACGTGGCGGTCGTGTTCGCGGTCACCGACCGGAGCCGGGACAAGCACGGAATCTCCGCGTTCATCCTGGAAGGGGGCATGGCGGGGTTTCGCGCCGGACGCAAGGAGAACAAGATGGGCTGCCGCGCTTCCGACACGGCCGAGCTCGTCATGGAAGGATGCCGCGTGACCGACGCCAACCGCCTCGGCGGAGAAGGGCGGGGGTTCATCGATGCGTTGCGGATCCTGGACGGCGGCCGCATCGGCATCGGGGCGCTGGGGGTCGGGATCGCGCAAGGCGCCTTCGAGCAGGCGGTGAAGTACGCGCGCACGCGCCGACAGTTCGACCGGCCCATCGCCGACTTCCAGGCGGTGCAGTGGATGCTCGCCGATTCCGCCGTCGAGATTCATGCCGCGCGCCTTCTGGTGCAGCAAGCCGCGCATCTCAAGGACCGAGGGCAGGAGGTCACGCGCGCGGCGTCGATGGCGAAACTCTACTCCTCCGAGACTGCGGTGCGCGTCGCCAACCGCGCCGTGCAGATTCACGGGGGGTACGGGTATGTGAAGGAGTACCCGGTCGAGCGGGCCTACCGCGACGCCAAGATCTGCACCATCGGTGAAGGGACCTCCGAGATCCAGCGGCTGGTCATCGCGCGACAGCTCCTCGGGGAGACGCGCGAGCGGGCCTCCTGATGGAGGATCTGTCGAGGCGGCTGGTCGCGGGCGACCCGGTGGCGCTGGCGCGCGCCATCTCGCTCGTCGAGGAGGGGTCGTCCCGGGGAGAGGCGATCGTCGCGGACCTCTTTCCACGCACCGGGCGCGCCGCGATCCTCGGCGTGACCGGCCCACCCGGAGCCGGCAAGAGCAGTCTGGTCAACCGCCTGGTCGCGCACTACCGTTCCCAGGGGCGTACCCTGGGCGTCGTCGCCGTGGATCCTTCCAGCGCCTTCAGCGGCGGGGCGGTCCTGGGGGACCGCATCCGCATGCACGAGCACACGCTCGACCCGGCGGTCTTCATCCGCTCCATGGCGACCCGCGGCCGTTTCGGCGGCCTCAGCCGGGCCACGCGCGACGCCATCGATCTGATGGACGCCGCCGGCCGGGACCCGATCCTCCTGGAAACGGTGGGCGTCGGGCAGGACGAAGTCGACGTCGTGCGTGTCGCCGACACCGTCCTCGTGGTCCTGACTCCCGGGCAGGGAGACGACATCCAGGCGATCAAGGCAGGTCTTCTCGAGATCGCGGATGTGTTCGTGATCAACAAAGCGGACCATCCCGGGGCCGATCGTCTGGCGTCCGACCTGGAGGGGATGATGTCCCTGGCGGACAAGCGTGACTGGACCCCGCCGATCCTCGAATGCGTCGCGACGGAAGGGAAGGGGATCGAGCCGCTGGCGGAGGCGATCGCGCGCCATCGGGCGTTTCTGGAGGAGGGAAACCGGCTGGCGGAGCGGAGACGAGCCGGTCTCCGGGCGCGCTTCCTCGACATCCTGCGCGACCGCCTGATCACGCGCCTCATCTCGGGAGAGGTCGGTGAAGCCGAGCTGGAGCGCTGCGAGACGGCGCTTGTTGCGCGGCAGACCGACCCCTACACCGCGGCCCGCGAAGTGCTCCTGAGACTCGGGCCGGAGACGGAGGAGCGCGGCGGGGAGCCGCCCGGCGCACGTCTCGATCACATCGGCGTGGCCGTGCGGCGCATCGAGGAGCGTCTGCCGCTGTACCGGGACGTTCTCGGTCTCGAGCTTCGCGGCATCGAGCAGGTCGCAGGCGAAGGGGTGCGCGTCGCGCTCCTGCCGGCCGGCCGGACGCGGATCGAGCTCGTGGAGCCGGTCTCCGAGGGGTCTCCCGTCGGGCGGTTCCTCGAGGCGAGAGGGGAGGGGATCCACCACGTCTGTTTCGAGGTCGAGGATCTGGAGGCGGCGCTCGTGCGCGTCGGCGACGCGGGGTTCCAGGTGGTCGGGTCCCCCGGCCGCCCTGGCGCCGAGGGCTCGCGCATTGCGTTCATTCATCCGCGCGCGACCGGCGGCGTCCTGATCGAGCTGCGGGAGACCGGTGCCGGGCAGGAACGGACCGCCGCGAAGGAGACCCTCGGCCGATGAACAAAGTCGTGGCGAGCGCCGATGAGGCGATCCGTGACATCCCCGACGGGGCCACCCTGATGGTCGGAGGGTTCGGTCTCTGCGGCATTCCCGAGACTCTGATCAAGGCTCTGCAGCGCAAAGGGACGAAGGACCTGACCGTCATGAGCAACAACGCCGGGACCAGCGACTACGGTCTCGGCCTGCTGCTCAGGACGCGACAGATCCGCAAGATGATCTCCACCTACGTGGGCGAGAACGATCTGTTCGAGCGTCAGTTCCTGAGCGGGGAACTCCTGGTTGAACTGGTTCCGCAGGGGACATTCTCCGAGCGCATCCGCGCCGGCGGCGCCGGCATCGCGGCCTTCTTCACGCCGACCGGGTACGGCACGACGGTGGCGGAGGGGAAGGAGACCCGGCGCTTCGGAGAGCGGCATTACGTGCTGGAATCCTCGCTCACCGCGGATTTTGCCCTGGTGAAGGCGTACAGGGGAGATCGCCTCGGCAATCTTCAATACCGCAAGACGGCGCGCAACTTCAACCCGATCATGGCCACGGCGGCGCGCCTGACGATCGCGGAGGTGGAGCGCCTCGTGGAGCCGGGGGAGATCGACCCGGAGAGCGTTCATACCCCGGGCGTCTACGTGAAGCGCATCCTCCAGGGGACGAACTATGAAAAGCGAATCGAGCAGAGAACTCATCGTCCTGCGCGCGGCCGCTGAGCTCAGGGACGGCTACTACGTCAACCTGGGGATCGGCATGCCGACCCTGGTCGCGAACCATGTCCCGGAGGGCATGCATGTCACCTTCCAGTCGGAGAACGGCATGCTCGGAGTCGGTCCGTTCCCCCTCGAGGGGGAGGAGGACGCCGATCTCATCAACGCCGGAAAGCAGACCGTCACCGAGACCCCCGGCTGCTCCTACTTCAGCAGCGCCGATTCGTTCGCGATGATCCGCGGCGGCCACGTCGACCTGACGATCCTGGGCGCGCTCGAGGTGGACGAGGAGGGCAACCTCGCCAACTGGATGGTGCCCGGAAAGATGGTGAAGGGGATGGGCGGGGCCATGGACCTGGTGGCGGGGGCGAAGCGCGTGGTCGTGATGATGACCCACACCACCAAGGAAGGGGAGGCCAAGATTCTGCGGCGCTGCCGTCTGCCTCTCACGGGCCCCCGGGTGGTGGACCGGATCATCACCGACCAGGCGGTGATCGACGTGGAGGAAGGAACCCTGGTCCTGCGCGAGATCGCCCCGGGTGCGACGGTCGACGCGGTCGTCGCGGCGACCGAGGCCCGTCTGGTCCTCGATCCCCGCGGTATCGGCGTCATGCGGGCTCCGTGATCGTGACCGAATCGCCGCTTCGTCCCGGCTCGGTCGTCATCGCCTACATTCAGAATCCGCGTGAACGTTTCTGGGGGGTGTTACGCTCTCTCGACCCGACGGGTCTGGTCATCGAGGGTATCGATCTCAACTCCTTCGACGACTGGGTACGGCAGACGGCCGAAGGAGGCGAGGGTCTGAGTCTGTCGACCGTGTTCTTCCCGCTGCTCCGGATCGAGAAGCTCCTGCTCGACGACGACAACGGCTCGGTGCCGTCCCTGTCGAAGCAGTTCGAGCGGCGCGTGGGCCGGACCGTGCGCGAGTTCACCGGACGGGACTAGGAGCACCCTTCAGCGGTGGGTGCTCTCCCTATCGGGCTTGAGGGCGGTGCTGATGACCCGATCCCGGCCCGATTGCTTGGCCAGGTAGAGGGCCTGGTCGGCCTTTTCCAGAAACCCCTGAATCGTCCCGGGGTAGTCGGCGGGATAGGCCGCGATGCCGACGCTGATGGTCGCCCTCAGCACCCCGTCGCCGATGCGCACCTCGAGATTGCTGACGCGCGTGCGGATGCGCTCGGCGATGCGGGTCGCACCGTCCAGGTCGGTCTCGGGCAGGAGCACGCAGAACTCTTCGCCGCCGTAGCGACAGGGGATGTCGGCCGCGCGCATCGTCTCGCGTATCACCTCGCCTACCTTTTGAAGGTAGCGATCGCCCGCCAGGTGCCCCATGCGATCGTTGATCTCCTTGAAGGAATCCAGGTCGAGCATCAGAACGGTGAAGGTGCTCCCGTAGCGCCGGGCGCGCGCCTGCTCCTCCGACAGCTTGCGGAAGAAGAAATCCCGCAGGTAGAGTCGCGTGAGCTGGTCGACCGTGGCCATCTGGAAATTGCGCGCGTTCTCCAGCGCCACGGCCGCCTGCTGCGCGATGGTGGTGAACACCGACAGGTGATCGACGCTGTAGGCCCCCGGGCGCGGGCTCTCGACGCACAGGACGCCGATCGTCTCGCCGTTGAAGATCAAGGGGGTCGACATGATCGAGCGGATGCTCGTAGCGAGAATCACCGGGGCACACGGGATGGAGTCCCGGTCCACCAGGAGATCGTGCACCAGGAGCGGCCGCTTCGCCTCGACGACCCAGCTCGTGAACCCCTGCCCGAGCGCGCGTTCCGGGCGCGGCTGGACGACGCCGTCCCGGGCCGCGTACTCGACGTAGGACTCGTGCGGGATGCGGTGATACAGGGACAGGAACAGGTGGGGGGCATCGAGGATCCGCTGCACGTGCCGGCTCACCTGAGCGAAGACGACCTCAGGATCAAGACTCGTGCTGATCTCCCGCCCGATCGTGTTGAGGATGCGCAGCTCGCGCGAGCGATCCTGGAGCTGCTCGTTGGCTTCGCTCAGCTCGTTGCGAGCCTGGTTGAGTTTCTTCAGGAGCCCGCTGGCGAGCAGGATGGTGGCCGCCAACGGGACGAATCCCCAGATCCCGGCCGCGGCGTACAGGAGCGCCAGCCCCAGGGTGAGGGGCATCGTGAACACTTCGAGAGAGGGGAGGTAGCGCAGGTAGGTCGACAGATGCGGCCAGACCGGCTCACCCTTGAGAAGCATCGCCACCCCCATGATGGCGACGTTCGTCAGGTTGTACGCGACAAACAGCGCTGCCACGGCATAGACCGTACCCCAGCTGAGCCGGTGGAAGTCCCAGTTGCTCGCCAGGAGCACCGACAGGTACTGTCCGGCCAGCGCGGTCATCACCAGGCCGCCGGTGTTCAGGCTGAGGACCTGGAGGAACGGATTCTGCAGGCGCGACTCCCGGGCACGCAGGTGGCACCCGAGAACGGCCCCGCCGAACGCCACGATGAGCGGCAGGGGTTGAGGCAGCACGCACACCGCGGTCATCAGGTACGCCATGTCGAGGGAGATCGAAAGACTGGCGCGCGGGAAGATGGAGAAGCTGAAGTACCACGCGAACCCGATGAACATCGAGAAGACGAAGACCGGCAGGAGATCCTCGCGGATCCGTTCGTGCGCCAGCGCCACGTTCAAGGCGACGACCGCCGTCGCGCAGAGACCGAGCGCGTAGGCGTACACCCGGAACCGGCGCGCCTTGCGCGCGTCCTCCTTCATCCGGCTCAGCTCGTCGACCACCGCCAGTGTTCCCGCGACCGACACACGTCCCCCTGAGTCCCTGAAAGAACAAATTTAGGTGTCGCGTGCCGTGGTTGCAAGGAAGCGTGTGGCGGGTGCCAGTCGGGAGATTGACAGCCCCCCCGGGCAATCCCTAAACTGCAGTCGTTCCACTCGATCCGCATCAAGACAGCCCAGGGCGGCCCGGAAGCGCGAGGTTTCGGGGCCGTGAAGGGCGTGCGCTGGAAGGCAGGAGACGCGATGACCGGCCCGGGACCCGGTTCGTGACGGCGCGACAAGGGGACACCCTGACCCTCACCCTGCCCGCGGACCCGGACCTGGTTCTCCTGACCCGCCTGGTCAGCGACCACTTCTTTCGTCAGAACGGTCTGACCGCGGCCGCGGCCCGCCGGGGAGCCCGTGTCGTGGAGAGACGCTGCCGTCCGCTCCTGATCGCGGCGGCCCGGAAGGAGCGCGGGGGGCGCACGGCGTTCGTCATTCTCCTGCGGCCGCGCCCCGCCACTCTGGAAGTGTTCGGAAGAGCGCGCGGGGAATCGGAGATCTGTCTGATCCGTCTGACCCGGCCGGACCCCGCCTAGGAGCGTGTCCGCGTGGCGCCTCCTGCCTCCGGAATCGTCCTGGTGCTCGGCGCCGGCGGAGCCCGCGGCGTGGCCCATGCCGCCGTTCTGAGGCGATTGCGTGCCGCGAACGTGCCGATCGAGGCCATCGTCGGCTGCAGCGTCGGCGCCATCGTCGCCGCGATGCACGCGGCCGTGGGGATGCATCCGGACGAGATGCTCGAGGCGTCGCGCCGGCTCGACGCCTCGTCGCTCTTCGCGTTCGCCCTGTCGCGCTGGCGTGTGCCCTGGCTGTCCCGCGCCGCATCCGCACGGGCCGGGGCGATCCCCGGCTACCTCGATCGACTGGAGCGCGCCTCGTTCGAGCGGCTGCACCATGGGGTGAGGCGCCTGGGCATCCTGACCTTCGACCTCAGATCCCGGGAGGAGGTTTTCGTGGTGGGCGGACCGGGACTCCCCGCCAGCATCGGCATCTCCGATGCGGTCAAGGCTTCCGCGGCGATCCCGCTCCTGTTTCCGCCGCTCGTATCCCGCTCCGGCGGAAGGACGCGGTTCCTGGCTGACGCGGGCTGGTTCACCGCCGTGCCGGTCGAGCGCGCCTTCGCCCCGCCGCTCTGCGCCCGCCGTGTGATCGCTGTCGATCTGTCGCTCGTCGTCTGCCTGCGCCAGGCCCGCCGGGACTACTGGCGTTCCCTCGAGACGGCGTGCGGTGAGCGTCTCCTGGTGCTCCGCCCCGACGTGCGCGGCCGCGGAACGATGATCTCCTGGCCGGATGACCCCGCCCGGCTCATCGACGCCGGGGAGGCCGCGGTCGAGCGCGCGCTCGGGACGATCCGCTCCTGGCTGGGGGCGGAGCCCGCGCTGCGGGCCGGTTTGCTTGACTGAAGCGGGGGGGCTTGTTAGGATTCGCTTCCTTTCACGGAGCCTCCCATGAATGCGCTCGGAGTCATCGGCGGCAGCGGTCTGTACCGGATGGCCGGCCTGCAGGACAGGCAGGAGAAGACGATCACCACGCCCTTTGGCGACCCGAGCGGTGCCTACGTCCTGGGAACTCTCGGCGGACGGGACGTCGCCTTCCTGTCGCGCCACGGCGCCGGGCACAGGATGCTCCCCTCCGAGATCAATTTCCGTGCGAACATCTACGGTTTCAAATCGCTGGGGATCGAGCGCATCGTGTCCATCAGCGCGGTCGGCAGCCTGCGTGAGGAGATGCACCCGCTGGACGTGGTCGTGCCGGACCAGTTCATCGACATGACGCGGCACCGTCCTTCGACCTTCTTCGGCGCGGGTCTGGTGGCGCACGTCTCGCTCGCCGACCCGGTGTGCCCCGACCTGGGTGGGCTGCTCTTCGAGACGGCGGGGGCGTGCGGCGCGCGCGTCCACCGGGGCGGCGCCTACCTGTGCATCGAGGGGCCGCAGTTCTCCACGCGCGCCGAATCGCACCTGTTCCGCTCGTTCAAGGCCGACGTCATCGGCATGACAAACGCGCAGGAGGTGAAGCTGGCTCGCGAGGCGGAGATCTGCTACGCGACGCTCGCCATGGTGACCGACTACGACTGCTGGCGCCCCGAGGAGACCCCCGTCACGGTGGAGGAGGTGGTCGCCCGTCTCAACGACAACGCCGCGATGGCGCAGGCGATCCTGGCGCGGCTGGCCGGCCGCCTGACGGCCGACCGGACCTGTCCCTGCGCCTCCGCCCTCAAGAACGCCATCCTGACCGAGAGAAGTCGCATCCCCCGCGAGACCCGCGAACGGCTCGGTCTTCTGGTCGGAAAGTACCTGGAGTGAACGTGCCGCTCCTGGTGATCGGATCCGTGGCGTTCGACTCCGTGAAGACTCCATACGGGGCGGCCGACGAGGTTCTGGGCGGGTCCGCGACCTACTGCGCCGTCGCGGCGTCCTACTTCACCGACGTGCGCATGGTGGCCGTCGTCGGAACGGACTTCGGCGAGGCCCCGATGGGGCTCCTGCGCTCCCGCCGCATCGACGTGTCCGGCATCGAGGTCCTGGAAGGCCGGACATTCCGGTGGTCCGGCGAGTACTCCGACGACTTGAACGAGCGCACGACTCTCTCCACCCACCTCAATGTCTTCGAGTCCTTTCAGCCCCGGCTGCGCCCCGAGGACGCGGATGTGCCGAACCTGTTCCTGGGGAACATCGACCCGGATCTCCAGTCGCAGGTCCTGCGCCGGACGCGGCCGCGCCTGAGCGCGTGCGACACGATGAATTTCTGGATCGAAGGAAAGAACGAGGCCCTGAAGCGTCTTCTGGTGGAAGTGGACGGACTCATCATCAACGACTCGGAGGCGCGTCTTCTCGCGGGAGAGCTGAACACCGTCGTGGCGGCCCGTCGCCTCCTGTCGCTCGGCCTGCGCTTTCTCGTGATCAAGAGGGGAGAGTACGGCGCTGCGCTCTTCTCGGAGGGGCGCTACTTCGCGGTCCCTGCGTACCCGGTCGAGAGGCCGGTCGACCCCACCGGGGCCGGGGACAGCTTCGCGGGCGGGTTCATGGGGCACCTGGCGAGAAGCGGCGAGACCGGCGGTCGCGGATTGCGCGAGGCGATGATCTACGGCAGCGTCCTCGCGTCTTTCTGCGTCGAGGATTTCAGCCTCCGGCGTCTGGGCGCCCTGACGACTGCGGAAATCGACGGCCGGGCCGGGGAGCTGCGCGATTTCCTCAGCGTCGACGGGCCGTCCAGCGGCCGTCGATGATCCTCGGCCCTCACAGCGCCCACCGGGACTGGCCGGGCGGCCTGATCGCCCTCCCGGCCCTGCTGGCGCCGCTCGTGGTGCTCCTGGCCCGGGCCGGCCAGCGACCGCCCCTTCTGCCGATCCTCGCCACCGCGGCGGTCTATCCCGTGATGGCGGCTCTGCTCCTGCGCGGGCGGCGCGGCGCCGCGGCGCTGGCCGCGCTGCTCTGGGCCGCCGGGCTGTCCGCTTCCGTGATCGCCTTCACCCGCCGTGACCCCGCCTCCATGGAGCGCGTGGTCCTCAATGGCCCCGCCTACCGAGAGGAGATGTTCGCGTATATCAAGAGCGGCATCGGGCGCGAGACCGATCCCGCTCGATTCGTGCCGGAACACCTCCTGCACCTTCTGGCCTTCAGCCTGCTGTCGGCCGGCTCCGGTGGTCTGCTGGGGATAGCGCTCGGTGCCATTCTGGTCGGCTACATGTCCTTCTACGTCGGCTCGCTGGCCGCGGTCGGCGGCGCCCCGGGAACCGCGCTGCTGCTCGGCTGGCCGCCCTGGGCGGTCCTGCGTGTGGCCGCCTTCGTCCTCATCGGTCTCTGCCTGGCGGAACCGCTGCTGTTCGCCGCCGGTCGCAGGCTCGGCCGCCCTCCCGTCCCCCCGGCCTGCTCGCGGCGCGCCTGGTACCTCGTCGCCGGGGTGCTGCTCCTGTCCGACGTCGTCCTCAAGTCCGTCTTCGCCACCGCCTGGGCCGGCATCCTCCGTCCCTGCCTCGTTCCCTGACTCGGACACACTCCCAGGGCTCCGTTCTTGACAGCGCGCGCGGCCGGCCGCTACGATCCCTGGACCGCGGGAATACCGACTGGAGCGGATACGTGTCGATGCGCATTGTCGAAGGGAACCTGGACGGGAAGGGGCTCCGGATCGCCCTGGTGATGAGCCGGTTCAACGACTTCATCTCGGAGCGCCTCCTGGAAGGGGCGCTCGATTGTCTGCGCCGGCACGGTGTCGGGGACAAGGACATGACGGTGGTGCGCGTCCCGGGCGCCTTCGAGATTCCCGTGGCCGCGCGCCGCCTTGCGCTGTCGCGCAAATTCGACGCCGTGATCTGCCTCGGGTCTGTCATCCGGGGTGAGACCTCGCATTACGAGCAGGTCTGCGCCGAGGTGGCGCGCGGCGTCGCCTCTGTGGCGCTCGAGGCCGGGCTTCCTGTAACGTTCGGAGTCCTGACCACGGAGAGCCTGCACCAGGCCATCGAGCGGGCCGGGGCCAAGGGGGGCAACAAGGGCTGGGATGCCGCCCTGGCGGCCATCGAGATGGTCTCCCTGTTCCGCAGCCTGGAGTAGGAGCCTAGCCATGGGGAGCCGGCGGAAGGCGAGGGAGTTCGCGCTGCAGATGCTCTACCAGGCCGAGGCCTCGGGAACCCCGATGGCCGAGGTCGCGGCCTCGTTCTGGGAGGGCCGCGACGCCGTCGCGGAGGTGCGCGCCTTCGCCGACAGGCTGGCCGGCGGCACCCTCTCCTCCCTGGAGGAGATCGATGCGATCCTGACCGAGAACCTGGAGAACTGGCGTCTGGAGCGTCTGGCGATCGTCGACCGGAACATCCTGAGACTGGCCGTGTACGAGTTCCTCCACGAGACGGAAACGCCTCCCATCGTCGTGATCGACGAGGCGATCGAGGTCGCTCGGCGCTTCGGCGGAGAGGATTCCTCCCAGTTCGCCAACGGAATCCTCGATGCCGTGCGCAAGAAGCTCGAGGCCGCCGGCGCCCTGCACGGGTAGGGTCCCGCCACCCCGGCCGGTTACATTCCTGTCATCCAGGCTTCGCGGGTGGCCGTATTTTTAATCCGGCCTAGATTTTACCCCGTACTGCGTCCACGACCCGACCGCGGCCCGCGCGCCGCCGTCGAAATGACAGTCGTGGTGCGCGGCGCGGAGGCTACAGATCCTGACGACGCATCACGTCCAACACCCGGTGCGCTCCCTCCGGAGCGCCTTCCATGTCTGACGAGCGGTCCGGCCGTCCGGAGAGGGAGCGCAGCCTGCGCGAGTTCGTCGCCGAGGCGGACGAGATCCTCGAGGCGCTCTCCGATGCCGTACGCGATCTGGAGGCCGTCTTCGAGGCGGGGCGACCGCATCTCGATCTGATCAACACCCTGTTCCGGGGCGCTCATACGCTCAAGGGCTTCGCGGGGCTCCTGGGCTTTCCGGAGATCGCGTCGCTCACCCATGCGCTCGAAGATCTCCTGACACGTCTGCGCCTGGGCGGATCACTCGACGGTGCCATCCTCGACCTTCTGCACGACACGCTCGACTCGCTGCTCGGTGCCGTGCGCGACCTGCGCTCCGGATCCGCGGCGTTTTCCGGGCTGGGTCCGCTGACCGACCGTCTGGCGCGCGCCGCCGCCGCAATCATCATCCCGCAGGACGATCGTCCGGGGACGACCGGCCTGCCGGAGAGGATCCGCGCCTCCCTGACCGAATACGAGGAGAGACGCCTCCGACAGTGCCTGTCGCAGGGATTCCACCTGGCGCTGGTGCGCGTTCGCCCCGACCCGCAGAGCCTGGAGGAGGATCTCCAGAACGTCGCGCGGCGCGTGGGCGAAGTGGGCGAGCTCATCAGCACGCTGCCGGTCGTCGGGGAACGGGACGAGAGGATCGCCTTCGATCTCCTCGTGGCCAGCCCGAGACTTCTCTCGGACGATGACCTGCCGCGGACCATCGTGGAGGATCGCCGCGTCGTCTCCGGTCCGTCGTCCGCCGCGACGGGAGAGGCCGCGTCGCCGGACGGATCCGCTCCGGGGACGGAGGCCGCCGCGGATCGGCGTGGAGCGACCCAGTCGCTCCGGGTCCCGGTGGCGCGTCTGGACGGGGTCCTGTCACAGGTCGACGCACTGTCGATCGCCCTCGCCTCCCTGGAGCGCGAGATCGCCGCCGTGCGCGAGGCGCATCCCGACGACCACAGCACGCGCCAGATGGGACCGCTGTTGCGGATCGTTCTGGCCCGGCTGCGCGCGCTGCAACGCGGCGCCATCGAGGCCCGCCTCGTCCCGCTCGATCAGGAGTTCCGCAAGGTCGGCCGCGCCGTGGCGCGGGCCGCACGGGCGTCGGGGAAAGAGATCGACCTCCACACACTCGGGGCCGACACGGAGATCGACAAGTCGGTGATGGATGGCCTCGCCACGCCCCTGATGCATCTCGTGGTCAACGCCATCGATCATGGGATCGAATCTCCGGAGGAACGCGAGCGTCGACGGAAGCCCCGACGCGGGCAACTCGTCCTGAGCGCCTTCCGGCGCGGCCCGTCCGTGGTCATCGACGTCATCGATGACGGGCGTGGCATCGCGATCCGGGAGATCGAGGCCGCCGCCGCGGCCCGGGGCTTGTGGCCCGCGGATCGCGAGATGAGCCGGGAGGAGGCGCACGAGATGATCTTCCGTCCCGCGTTCAGCACCGCCAGCCACGTCAGCACGGTGTCCGGTCGCGGCGTCGGCATGGACGTGGTCCGCCGGGCGATCAGAGCGCTCAAGGGCTCGATCGTCGTGCGATCGGCCGAAGGACGCGGGACGACGTTCACGGTCATGGTGCCGATCAGTCTGTCCCTGGTGCCCGCGATCATCGTGCGCTCGGGTGATCAACGCTTCGCCATCCCGATCGCCTCGATCCGCGAAAACCTGCGGCTGGATGGCACACGTGTGCGTGAGTCGGAGGGAGGTCTCCTGTACGAGCGGCAGGACGGACAGCTGCCCCTCCTGCGGCTGGACCGCCTCCTGTCCGGCGCCGGGGGAGGTGCGACCGACCGCGCGACGCTCGGGCGGTACGCAATCGTCGCCGGCGGCGAAGGGCGGAAGTTTGGAATCGTCGTCGACGGTCTCGTCCGCCGCCAGGAGGTGGTGGTCAAGCCGATCGGTCGCTTCCTCGGGGACCTGCCGGGAGTCGCCGGGGCCGCGGACCTCGGGGACGCGACCGCCGTTCTCGTCCTCGACCCCGAGACGCTCATGTCCGGAGACCAGAATGCCGACGTCGACGCCTGATGGCGATGCGGCCGTCCCCGGCGATGGCGCCCGCGATCACGTGCTGCTGTTCACGATCGAAGGGCGCGAGTTCGCCGTGCGGGTCGATACGGTCATCGAAATCATGCGTCATCGTGCACCGACACGGGTGCCCGGGACCGCTCCGGCGGTGGAGGGAATCATCCCGGTGCGAGGACAGATGGTGACCCTTCTCGATCTGCGCCGGTGCCTCGCCCTCCCGCCGCGCCCGTCCGGAGAGGCGGCGCAGGTCATCGTCGTCCGGTCGGCCGACGATCGGCTCGGGCTGGTGGTGGACCGGGTGTCGGGGGTCGCGCCCCGTTCGAATCAGGTCGCCCCCCTGGACATCGCCGCGCTCCTGCGGGGGATGTCATGATCGTCGTCTGCCCCGGCTGCGCGCGGAACTACCGGATCCCCGACGGCGGGACCGCACCCCGCCGTGTCCGCTGCGGGGCCTGCAACCGCGTCTTCGCGACGGAGGAGAACATCCACGCCGGCGGTCCGGGCCCCCCGGCCCAGGCCTCCCCGGCAGCCGCGCGCCCCCAGCAGACCGCCGGCCGGGCGGGACGCACCTCACCGCTCGTCCTGGTGGGGGACGAGGCTCGCGAGTTCCGTGACCTGGTGCGACGGACCCTGGAGTCCCTGGGGTGCCGCGTGGAGGTCACCGGTGACGGTGAGGCGGCCTTCCGCTTCGCGGTGGCGCACCATCCCGATCTCATGGTGCTCAACGTGTACATGACGCGACTCCTGGGCGTGGCCGTCTGCGAGGGTGTGAAGGGAAGCCCGGACCTCAAGAGAACACGTGTGGCCCTGGTGGGGTCGGTGTTCAAGTCGGACCGGTTCGTGCGGCACCCGGGGAATCTCTACGGAGCCGACGACTACTTCGAGGACGTGATCCCCGCGGCCCAGCTGCGGGCGCGTCTCGCGACTCTCCTGGGCGTCGCTGCCGCGCCGGCCGCCGCGGGGAGGCGTGCCGGTGCGACGGAGGGTTCCGGCCCCTCCCCCCTGGGAACCCCCTCCACGACAGAGGTTGGGGTGCTCTCGGCCAACGGGGCGGACGAACCGATCGATCCGCGCTCGGAGATCCACCGTCTGGCGCGGATCATGGTCTCCGATCTCAAGATCTACCATCCCCAGGAATTCAGACGCGCCGTCCAAGAGCGGCGCTTCTCGGAAGCGTTCCGCGAAGAAATGATCCAGGCCAAGGACCTCATCGGCCGGCGCTTCCCCGGCATGCCCGACAGGATGGCGGTCCTGGCCGAGGCGTTGAAGGAGCAGATCACCCTGGAGCGCGCCGCGGTCTCCCGCCCGTCCGCCGAATCGTCCTCGTGAGCGCGCCGCAGGACGTGGGGGATGCCCGCCCGGCGGATCTGATCGTCATCGGCTGCTCCGCCGGCGGTCCGCCGGCCCTCCTCGAAATCCTGCCGCGCCTGCCGCGCGGCACCACCACAGCCATCCTCGTGGCGCAGCACATGCCGGGACGCTTCACCACCCTGTTCGCGGAGCGTCTCGCCCGGCTCTGCCCCCTGCCGGTGTCCGAGCCGAAGGACGGGGACCGCCTCCTGCCGGGCACGATCTGCATCGCCGCCGGCGGACGACAGACCACGCTCGACCGCCTTCCCCCCGGAATCGTCTTCCACGTCAGGCCGCGGGGGCCGGCGGAGCGCTACGCCCCCTCCGCGGACCTCCTGATGGTCTCGGCGGCGGAGCTGTTCGGCCCGCGCTCCCTGGGCATCCTCATGACCGGAATGGGGGGGGATGGTGTCGAGGGGCTGCGCGCCATCAAGGATCGGCGCGGGCGGACCATCGCGGAGTCGGAGGAGACCGCCGCCGTGTTCGGCATGCCGCGCGAGGCGATAAGGGCCGGTCTCGCGGACCTGGTCCTGCCACGCTCGGAGATCGCTCTGGAGATGGCCCGCCGCTGCCGGCGCTGACGCCCCCCGCCCGGTGCGGGCTCGTCGCCATTTCACTGTCAACGAAGCGGTTACAGGATTGCACCGGCTTCGCGCGGGACCTATATTCGCGGAGATGAACCGGAGCCGGGAAGGGAGCCCCCGGGGCGGGGAGCGCGACGACCTCTCGGCGCGCGGCGAAGAACTGCGCAACATGTTCAGCCGGGCCCGCGCCTTCACCGAGGAGTTGCTGCGGGAGAACGAGCGTCTGAGATTTCGGGTCGCCGGTCTCGAGCGCGAGCTCGATCAGCCGGGCGGCAAGACCTCCTCCTCTCCATCCGAGTCGGTGAAGGAGCTCACCGAGCGCCTGCACACTCTGGAGAAGGAACGGGACGATCTCCTGGCCCGTTTCCGGCAGGTCGAGGCGATGAACCGCAGCGTGGCGGCACGCTATGAGGAGATCGAAGCGCAGAACAACCACCTGGCGAACCTGTACGTCGCCTCGTACCAGCTGCACGCCACCCTGAACTTCGCCGAGGTCCTCGACACGGTCCGGGAGATCCTGATCAACCTCATCGGCGCAGAAGGGTTCGCGATCTTCTGGGTGGACGAGAGGGGTGGACGTCTGCGCCGCGAGCTCAGCCAGGGGATGGGCACGAGCGTCCCCGAGAAGGTGCGGCCCGAGGATGGACCCCTCAAGGACGCCTTCCAGGGTCAGTCGTACTACGCCGATCCCCTCCCGGAACGGGCCGGCGTGGACATCGCGCACCCGATCGCCTGCATTCCGCTGAAAATCGGCACGCGCGTCATCGGGCTGGTGGCGCTCTACCGCCTTCTGCAGCAGAAGGACCGCTTCGAGCCGCTGGACTTCGAGCTGTTCACCCTCCTGGCGGGGCACGCCGCGACGGCCCTGTTCAGCTCCAAGCTCTACCAGAGGTCGGAGAAGAAGCTGTCCGAGCTGCAGGGATTCCTCGACCTGCTCACGGCCCCCTCCCCACAGGGGACCTGACACCGATGAGCGCCACGACCTTTCTCATCGTCGAGGACTCGCCCACGATGCGGCAGCTCCTGGCGTTCTCCCTTCGGCGGTTGAAAGACTGTCGGATCATCGAAGCGGTGGACGGCGTCGACGCCCTGAAGAAGCTGACGACGGAGCGCGTCGACCTGGTCATCACCGACATCAACATGCCGATGATGGATGGTCTCAAGCTGGTCACGCTCATCCGCGCCAACGCGCGCACGAAGACGCTCCCGATCGTCATCGTGACCACGGAAGGGGCGGAGGAGGATCGCAAGCGGGGCCTGGCGCTCGGAGCCAACGCGTACGTCCCGAAACCGATTCAGCCTTCCGTGCTGCTCAAGACGGTCGCCGCGCTGCTCGAGCATCCCCTCTCCTGACGCACCGCTTCGCGTGCTCCCCCGGAGTGCGCGCGGCGGGGTCCCTGCATCCAGTAGCAGAGCGCGAACAGGCTCCAGAGGGCCCGCCCGTGGTCGCGGGCCCGCGCGCAATGCTCGTCGAGCCAGGCCCGGGGGACGCCGGGATCGAGGCCCGGGAGTTCGTGGAGCGCGCGGGGTGACACGATCTCGCTGAACAGCGGCTGCAGAGGCCCCGAAAGCCAGTCACCAACGGGCACCTCGAAGCCACGCTTGGGGGCCCGCAGGACGTGGGGCGGAACCAGGTCCCGGATCGCCCGCCGCAGGAGACGCTTGCCGGAGAAAAGACCGAAGTGGGTCCGTGAGGGGAGCGACAGCGCCAGCTCCACGAGCGCGGGATCGAGGAAGGGTGCCCGGACCTCCAGAGCGTGGGCCATGCTCGTGCGGTCCACCTTGGCCAGCATGTCGTCGGGCAGGGGCAGGTCGACCTCGACGGCGAGCGCGGCGTCCAGCCCGCCGCCGAACCTCCGGTAGCGCTCCTCCAGGAGCGACACCCCGAGGTCCTCGTCCGGAACCGCCGGCCGGAGCGCCCGGCGGGCCCCCCGTCCGCACACCGACATCCAGGCGGTGTGGGCGGCGGCCAGATCGGTCGTCGCCCCCTCGAGGAGCCGCCTCGCCTGCCGCACGACGCCGGGCGTGCCGCCCCCCTGGCGCGCCGGCAGCGGGGACAGGAGCGCCGCCAGGGCCGCTGCGGCGCGCGGCGGCAGGCGCCGCAGGAGTCTGTGAGCCGCCAGGCCGCGGAACATGCGGTATCCGCCGAACAGCTCGTCCCCCCCGTCACCCGAGAGGGCCACGGTCAGGTCGCGACGCGCGGCCCGGGAGATGATCGAGGAGGCGAGGGCCGAGGAGTCGGCGAACGGCTCGTCGAGCCGCCCGAGCACGAACGGGATCTCCGCCCGCAACGCCGCCGCATCGACCCGCACCTCGTGATGCAGCGTCGAGAAGATTCCGGCGGTCCTGCGGGCCCGGCTCGATTCGTCGAAGTAAGGCAGATCCGGGATCCCCATCGAGTAGGTGAGAGGCGGCGCGCCGCGCGACAGGCGCATGCAGGCGACGACGGCGGTCGAATCGAGTCCTCCGGACAGGAAGGCGCCGAGCGGCACGTCGGCCTCCAGACGCCGCCGAACGGACTCCAGAAGGGTGGCGCGAACCGCGTCCTCCGGATGGTCGGGGACGCGGGAGCCACGGTGATCCTCCAGCCGATAATAGCGCCCCACCCTGGGCGCCTCGTCCGGCAGCACCTCGAGGTACGAGGCGTGCGGCAGCTTGCGCACGCCCCTGTAGATGGACCAGGGGGCCGGGACGAATCCGAATGTGAGATAGAGCTCGAGCGCCTCGGGATCGATCTCGAGCGGTACGTCGCCGTTTCGAGCCAGCGCCCCCAGCTCGGACGCGAACATCAGGAGCCCCGCGGCGATCGCGTAGTACAGGGGCTTCTCGCCGAAACGATCGCGCGCCAGGATCAGGCGTCGCCCACGCGGGTCCCAGTAGGCGAGGGCGAACATCCCGTTGAATCGCGGCAGGGCCTCCAGACCCCAGGCGTCGAGCGCCTCGAGCACGACCTCCGTATCGCTGTGCGAGCGGAAGCGCGCGCCGCGCGCTTCGAGCTCGCTGCGCAACTCGTGCGCGTTGTAGATTTCGCCGTTGTAGACGAGCCAGGCGCCCGACTGCGAGCGCATCGGCTGCGCGGCGCGGCCGCTCAGATCGATCACCCTGAGGCGCCGGTGGCCGAGGCCGAGTCTCGTGGGGACCGGCGCTTCGCCGCGCCTCTCGCGCCCGGGGGTTCCCGACGGGTCGCTCCGGTCGGCAATCAGGATGACTGCCCCCTCGTCCGGGCCGCGATGACGGAGCGTCTCGGTCATGGCGCGCAGCGCCGTGTGCCGCACGGGGGCGCCGGACAGACTGAGGATGCCCGCCAGGCCGCACATTCAGGAGGCCCTCCGCGCGCAGGCCGGGGCCCCCTCGCGCAGATCGTGTCCCAGGGAGCGCAGGCACTTCGCGGTGGACTCCCAGGTGTGCAGCGCGGCCCAGCGGCGCGCCCCCTCCGAGAGACGTCGCAATTCGCCCGGATTGGAGAGGAGCCGATCGACGGCCTGGGCGAACGCATCCTTATCCTCCGCCGGGACCAGGAGTCCGCTCTCCCCCTCGGAGATCGCCTCGGGCACGCCTCCGGACCTCCCGGCGACGCTGGCGAGACCCAGGCTCGCCGCCTCCAGAAACGTCAGGCCGAACCCTTCCAGGCCGTCGTACTCTCCCGTAGCGCGGCTGAGCTGCACGAACAGAGTCGCGACGGCGTAGTGCGCCGCCAGCTCCTGTCTCGGGACGACGCCCGCGAAGCGCACGTGCCGTGACACGCATCGCTCGCGGGCCAGCCGCTCGAGGAATGGACGGTATGGTCCCTGCCCGACGATCAGGTACACGATGTCCGGATGGCGGGCCGCGAGACGCGGCAGCGCTTCGATCACCACGTCGTGCCCCTTCATCGGCACGAGGCGCGCCACCGACAGCAGCACGGGGCCGCGCGACAGGGCGTACCGGGCCCGCAGCTCGGCGAGAGCGGTCTCGTCCACCCGCGGCGCCGGCTCGACTCCCATGGGAAGCACGATCATCCGTCGGGCGGCGCCGGGGAGCAGTCGATCCACGAGCGAGGCGGTGAAACGGCTGTTGACCACGACGGTGTGCGCCCCGGAGAGGATCGAACGGGCCAGGGATCGCCAGGGGGCCCGCTCCGCGTAGTCGGCCAGATCGGCGCCGTGCACGAAGACGGCGTAGGGGAGGCGCCACACGCGGGCCAGCAGGCTCAGGGGGGCGCCGATCGACAGGAGCTGACCGCACACCAGGTAATCGAACCGGCGCCGCGCCAGCAGGAGGGCGAGATGGAGTCCCTCGAGAAGACCGCGCGCGACCCGGCTGATCGCTCCGCCGTGGGGCGGCAGCCAGCGACGCACGACCTCGACGGGAAGCGCAGCGTCGATCTCGGCGTCCCCCGGAGCGCTCGGCGCCAGCACGACCGCCTCGTCGCGCCCCAGGTAACGCGCCAGTGCATGGTACAGGGTCGCCTCGCCACCCAGGTGGGGCGGGAAGTCGTTGACCGCCAGGAGGAATGGGTGGTTCATCTCCGCCTCCTGCCGCCGCTCGCGACCGTCCCGCCCCCTGGGCCGGCTCTGCGCGCCGACCCCTCCAGGACGGCGACCACCATGAGGACCAAAGCACCGTGCACCAGGAAGATGACCGCTTCGGCGCCGTCGCCGCGGTGCAGACCCAGGGCGCAGAGCCCCAGTCCGAGCGCCAGGCTCAGGATCAGGACGAGGGCCCGCCTCGGATGACCGAGAAGATCGGTGAAGCGATGATGGATGTGGTCCCGCCCCACGTAATCGATCCACTGCTGAAAGCTGCGCACCCGCCCCGACATGACGCGGGACATCGTCGTCTGCAGCATGTCGTAGATGAGCACGCTGAAGATGAGCACCGGCGTGGCCAGCGACACGAGGGGATCCCCCTCGGCCCAGTCCTCCTTGATGGCGAGAGCGGCGAGCAGGAATCCGACGCTGGCGCTTCCCGAGTCACCGAGGAAGATGCGCGCGGGTCCGCCGAGGCGCAGGTTGTGCGGCAGGAACCCGAGGAGCGCCCCGCAGAGAGCGGCGCAGGCCGTCGCCAGACCCGTCTGGCCGCCGCCGTGCGCCACCAGCCCCAGGAGGAATGCGATGAGCGCGCCGAGCGAGCCCGCGAGACCGTCCATGCCGTCGATGAAGTTGTAGGCGTTCGTGATGCCGACGATCCACACGATCGAGAGCAGGACATTGCCGACGGCCCCGGCCGTCCCAGGCAGAAGATTGAGCCGCACACCGGCGGCGATCACGATCAGGGCGCAGGCCAGCTGCAGCACGAGACGCAGCCGGGCCGAGAGGCCCCGCGTGTCGTCGATAGCCCCCGCCAGCATCAGGGCCAGCGCCGAGGCGGCGATCGCGATCATCTCGCCGTCCACCCCGCCGGTCCGCCCCAGGGTCAGCACGAAAGCCGCGACGACCGCCACACCCCCGAGACGGGGTGTCGGTCGAGCGTGCCTCTTGCGCGCGTCCGGTCGATCGACAGCGCCGCCGCGGAGGGCGAGCAGCCGCACGAACGGCGTGAGACCGAACGCCGCGAGGAAGGCGAGCAAGGCCGATTCGAAGGGGCTCCCGGACGGCGGGCGCGCCAGCAGGATGATGCCGACGGAGAGCAGGGCTAGGACAGACACCGTTGCACCTCCGAGATCACCTTCTCGGCATCCGTGTCCGTGAGGGCGGGATAGAGCGGCAGCGAGACGAGCGTGCGCTGGGCACGCTCCGTGTTCGGGAAGGTCCCCTCGACGCGCGTCATCCGATGCAGTGGCCGGTACACCGGGTGCCGGGCGACGATTCCGGACTTCGCCAGGGATTCGATGAGCCGCCCGGCGTCGGGCACCCGCAGGATGTAACGGTACACCACGGGCTCCGTCCCTGCGGAGGACGCCGGCCGCTCGAGACCGAGGGGAAGGAGTCGTTCATCGTAGAGTCGCGCTAGCGCGCGGCGTCGGTCCAGGAATTCCGTCAGCCGCTCCATCTGGACCGCCGCCACCGAGGCGTGCAGGTCCCCCATGAGAGCATTGGTGCGCTGTCGATCGTCGTCCTTCTCGTCATGTCCGGCGAGATCGCGGACCTCGTCCACGGTCGCCGCACGGGGCGAGGCCAGACCGCCCCCGGGGCCGCCGCAGGTCAGGACCTTGGTCGGGGCGAAGGAGAATACCGCCGCGTCACCGCGCGCGCCGACCGGAGAGCCACGATCCCGCGCCCCGATGGCCTGCGCGCAGTCCTCGACGACCAGGATACCGAGCTCCCTGTACGGCTCCAGCGGCACCGGCTCGCCGAACGGATGGACGACGATGGCGGCGCGCGCCCTCCCGGGGGCGCGCCGGAGGATGTCCAAGGGGTCGAGGGCGAGGCTGTCCGACTCGATGTCGCACGGAAGGGGCACGGCACCCGCCCCCCGCACGGCGTGCAGGAGCGCCGCGCAGGTATAGCTCGGGATCGCCACCGTGTGGCCCGCGCCGATCCGGAGCGCCCGGAGCGCGAGCGTCAGCGCGGTCGTGCCCGACGACAGCAGCACGGCGGTGCCGCAACCGGAAAGGTCCGCGAGCAGCCTCCCGCCCCGGGACGCCTCAGGTCCGGGTGCGAGCCTCCCGGAACGCAGGACCCGCAGGGCCGCCTCCTCCTCCGCACGCCCCAGGAATGGGCGGGAATGCGGCACCCGGACCGGCGAGTCCGACCGCAAGGCCGCGACCACCCTCCCGCTCATGCGCCCCGCCGCCGGCGCGCCGGGGCCGGAGCCGCCGGGGCTCCCGTGACGTTGATGAACAGCCGCAGGGGCGCGAAACCCTCCGCCCATCGCACTCGCCCCTGCACCCCGCGGAAGTGCGCCGAGGCCTGGGCGATCTCGCAGATGGCCGTGCCCTCGATGCGGGTCTTCATCACCTGGCTGTGGTGGTGCCGCAGGGCCCCGATCTTGCGTTCGATCTCCTCGGCGATGTCGATGAACACCGTGGGCGTGAAGTTCACCGTGGTCGGCCCCTCGTAGAACAGGACGTTGCGTGCGTAACGCGTAGCCGAGACCGCCGCGCGCGCCACCTCGCGATGGTCCTGATGCGTGTCGTCCGGGTTGTTGACGAAGATGAAGTCCGGCCGGACACGACGCAGCACGCGCTCGATGCAGTCGATCAGGTGGCGCACGGAGGGCAGTAGCGTGTCGTGGTAGCCGCCCCAGTGCACGCGCCGCACCCCCAGGACCTTCGCGGCGCGGAGCTGCTCGTCGTGCCGCGTGCGCGCCCGGCCGCCGCGGGCCCCGTCGGTGACCACGAGCAGATCGATAGAGGCCCCCTTGCCGGCGTACTTGATGAGCGTTCCCCCGCAGCCGAACTCGATGTCGTCCGGGTGGGCCCCTATGGCGAGGATGTTCATGCCGCGACCTCGCGCGTTTCCCGGATCCGCTCGAGGCTCCCCGGTCCGCAATTCACGATCATGTCGATCGCCGACAGGTTGGCCTCGAACCCCGTGTAGGCCTGGGCATAGACGGGGTGCCGGAACGACTGGAACGACACTCTCACGCCGGCCGCGGCATAGGCGGCCATGTCCATGTAGGCGGCGCCCCCCTGACCGGCGAGATAGTCGGAGGCGCCGAAATGCCGGCACAAGGCAATCAGCCGCTCGTCGGCGCCTTCGGGCAGTCCCGGAACCTCCGACGCGAGCAGGAGGGGCGTGCGCACCCCGAGAAGGCGCGCGAGCAGCCGGATGACCTTGAGGTTGAGCGCCGCCAGGCTCGGATACGGCTCGTCGAAGATGGCGTCCATCTCCGGCAGGACCGTGTCCCTGAACGAACAGCGCGCGTGGTGGATTCGGAGCGCCTCGCGGTGCTTGCGGCGCCATGAGCCAATCTCGTCGATCTCCACCTCCCGGATCGTCATCGGGAAGCGGTAATGCACGGGGACGGTCAGCCACTGCCAGCCTGTGGCGGTGCGGATGCGGTTGCGGTTCTGCCATTCGTTCTTCTTGTACTGGACCAAGTCGAGAAGGACGAAGCGATCGACGCGGTCCATCTTGTCGAAGAAACCGAGCCACGGCAGGTACTGCGGCTGGTGGGCGGCGAGCCTCATGCCCCCTCCCTCGGCTCGGCGCCCGCCACCACGAAGATCGGGTTCCCGATCAGCCTGTAGGGATAGGCCCCCTCGACGTCGAGACGGTAGTAGGTCGGGTCCCGTGGCTCGTCCGGCACGATCCTCTCGAATGGGGGCGTGATACGGTCACTCCAGATCACCTCGCCCCGCCGCAGCAGGCGCGCGGTCACCTCATGACCGTCCCCGCCGGCAATGGCCAGACGCACCGTCAGGGGACCGATCCGGCGCAGAACGCCCCCCGCGCCCGCCGTCCTCCCGGCCCCCGCGGCCGCCTCCCATGCGACGAGGCGCAACGGAGGGCGATCGTACGGAGTCCAGCGCGCGTAGCAGCGTCCCGCGCGCAGCGCTTCGACCACACCGGCGTGCGTGCGCTCGCGTACGGAGCACACGTTCTGCAGGATGCGCAGATCGATGTCCTGCGTGGCCCGATGCTCGTCGATCTCGGCAATGGCGAACGGGGCGCTCAGGCGCTTCCCCTCCAGGTGATCGAGGAGAGCCCGGTCCCAGAGGCCCCCCGGCGGCAGCAGCATCTTGACCCCTTCCGGCAGGGCCCCGAAGGCGTCGGCGTCGGTCCGCACGACCATCTCGGGGTAGGGAGAGGTGGCGATGCGCAGGCCCAGCTCCTCCTTGTCGGCCGCAGCCTCCGGGTGCGCCCACGAGGTCAGCCCACCCAGCGAGCGCACGCGCTCCTCGAGACAGCGGAACGGAGCGTCGCCGGGGTCCACGCCGACCGGGCTCCATCTTTCGACCCGGAAGGGGAAGCCGGCGACCAAGATGGCGAGCGAGGCCGCACCGAGGAGTCCCTGGAGGATCGGCGCCCGCCTCCGCCGCAGCACGAACTTTCCGATGCGCGTCTCGCGGTAGCCTGGCTTCGCGAGGCGTCCCGTCGACCAGACGAGCGCCGCGGCCGGCAGGACGAAGAGCAGCGACCAGGGGCCGTACCGCCCCCCTCTGCGGTTCGCGGCGACCGGAAGATCCCGGAGGGCGTTCGAATCCTCGATGCCGATCACCAGGACGTGCCGGTGCCAGCCTTCGAGAGCCAGGGTGCGCTTGAGGAGGGAGCCGGTCCAGCGCGCGTACGGGCTCACCTCGAGACCAGGCAGCAGCAGCACCTCCGGAACCTGCTTCTCAGCGGCGGACAATGTCTCGAAGTACCGGTCGATGCCTCCCGAGAGGACCGACGCGCGCGACAGGGAGAGCCCGAGCACGTTGCCGATGGGCCAGGGGGCGTAGGTCACCTTCTCGAGGTAGTGATCGGTGATCACGAGAGCGTCCACTCCCGCCGTCCGCGCCGCCCGGGCCAGGTCCACGGGAACCGCCGCGCCGTCGGAGAGTGTCGTGTGCAGGTGGATCACTGTGACCATCTCCGTCACGGCGGGCGGAGCGGCGGCGGTCGACAGGTTCGCGGCCACGGACGCCGAAGGAGGCGGCCCGGCAAGGCAGGCGATCCCCAGGACGAGGAACGAGCGACGGGCCGTGGCGTCGATGCGGCCTCTCACCTCAGCACCTCGCGGTAGACGCGCAGCAGCGCATGCCCCATCCGCCCCGCGCCGAAGACGACGGCGCGGGAACGCGCGCGGCGCGCCAGGCTCGCGCGCAGCTCCGCGTCGTCCATCAGCCGCGCGATGGCGCGCGCGATCGCCTCGTCATCGCCGGGCGGGATGAGGAGACCCGCGCGACCCTCCTCCAGGACCTCCGGCATGCCGCCGACGTTGGTCGCCAGGACAGGAAGCCCGGCCGCCATCGCCTCGACCAGGGCGCGCCCCATCCCCTCGTTGCGCGACACCAGCGCGAACAGGTCCAGCGCCGGCAGGTAATCGGGCCCCGCCACCCAGGACGTGCTGACAGCGACCCGAGCCGAGGCTCCGGCGCGCCGCGCCGCATCGAGCAGGTCGTTCCTCAGCGGACCGTCCCCCGCGAGGAACAGACGAAGACGCGGCCGCGAGGACGCCGCGAGCAGGAAGCCCTGCAGGAGGTCGTCCACCCCTTTGATCGGCTCGAGACGGCAGAGCGTGCCGACCGCGAACTCGTCGTCACGCAGCCCGAGGCGCTCCCGGCACGCCGAGCGCCTTTTCGCCGACGTCCGGAACGGCCGCAGGTCGATCCCCGAGCGCACCACCGTGAACTGGCCGGGGCGCCCGACGCCCCTCGCGAGGTGCTCCTCGGCACCGCGCCAGGACAGGACGATGTGCCTCCGCGCCAGGGGTGCGAGGAGTCGCTCGGCGAGAATCACCAGGCGGGTGCCGATCGGGCCGTGGTACCCGTAGAACAGGTGACCGTGGGGCTGGTGGACGACCGGGACACGCGAGGACAGGGCCGCGGCGAGGCGGCCGAGCGCGCCCGCCTTCGATGTGTGAGTGTGGACGATATCGAAATGTCGGTTCCGCAGGAGTCTGAGGAGGAACAGGAGCGCCCCGACGTCGTGCCTGGGAGACAGGTCGCGGCGCAGGTGCGGGACATCGACGATCTCGAGTCCGGCCAGCCGTCGTGCTTCGACGAGGAGCGGGCTCGATTGGCGCGTCGGTCCGCAGGCGATCGTCACGCGATGGCCCCGCCGCGCGGCGGCGATCGCCTGGAGCAGGGTGCAGTCGGACGAGCCGCCGCGATCAAGACGGGTGATCACGTGCAGGATGGAGAGGCCCGGGAGGACGGCGCGGAGGGGCCGCCGGAGCCGATCGCCGATCACGCGCCGGGCGCCTCCGGCTGGAATCGGAACGGCCATGCTGCGGCGTGCAGATGGGTTCACAGCACCTCCTCCCGCGGCAGGCGGATCCGCAGGGCCGCCTCCGCCTGCCGGCAGACCTCCTCCGGCTCGATCGCGCGCAGGCAGGTATGGTGCCAGCAGCGGGCCCGGTTGCAGGGGGAGCAGGGGAGCTCTTTGCGCACCACGCGGTCGGCGGGGCCCCGCGGAGCGAAGCGGAGCGGATCGCTCGGCCCCATGACCGACACCGTCGGCACACCCAGAGCGGCCGCGACGTGCAGCGGGCCCGAGTTGTTCCCGACGAACAGGTCGCATGCCGAGACGAGGGCCATCATCTGGCGGATGGGGATGCCGCACGTCAGGAGGGCGTCGGGCGTCGCCGCGGTGATTCGATCCGCCAGGTGCTCCTCACCCGGGCCGCACAGCACGATACAGGCGGCGCCGGTCCTCTCGGTCAGTGCGGTGATGACCGCGGCGAAGCTCTCGGGCGACCAGCGCTGGCTGGGATAGAAGGCCCCGGGGTGCACGGCCACCCGGGGCGAGGCAGCTCCCAGGGAGGCCAGGCGGGCCTGCGCCGCCCCGCGCTCCTCCGCCGAGACGTAAAGGTCCGGCCGGAGCGCCTTCGCGGGAACACCGAGCGAGTCGAGGAGGGCGCGATTGAGATCGACGATATGCCGCCGTCGTTCGGCGCGCGGACCGCGCAGGCTGAAGCAGGCCTGTCGTCCCGCCGCCCGGAATCCCGCGCGCAGATGCGCGTGGGTCGCGCGGGCCAGGAGAGCGCCGCGCAGCTGCTCGTCCGGCGTGAAATCGATCACCAGGTCGAACCGTCCCGCCAGCCCCTCCGGAAGCCGCGAACCGGTCAGCGGAACCAGATGGTCCACGGCCGGATGCTGGCGCAGGAGCTCGATGGGCGCCGTGGGCGCGAGGACCGTGATCTCGGCCTTGCGGAAATACGCTCTCAGGTCTGTGAGGGCGGGGGTGGTCAGCGCCATGTCGCCGATCCGGTCGGTTCGCAGCACCAAGAGGCGCGTGACGCGCGACGGGGCCGGTGGACGACGTTCCCGGTGACGGAAGAGACCGGAGAGATGCAGGACGGGTGCGCGGAGCGCGAGGAGGATCGAGCGCGCCGCACGACGCAGCCGGTCGGCGATCATGCGGTCGGGGGGACGGATCGTCTGCAGGCGCACGTGCCCGCGGGGATCGATCATCGCGGCCTCCGCGCGAATGCGACGATGGCGTCAGTCAGGAGCCGCCCGCAGAGCGGCGAGAGGCAGAAGGCGACTGCGTCGATCGCCCGCTTCGCAGGGGTGAGCGCGCACAGGTCGGCGCGAATCTCGATCGACTCGAACCCTCGCCGTCGCAGGACCTCGCGCAGCGTGAACGGGCTGAAGTGACTGAGGTGAGGCTCCCGCGCGCCCTCCTCGTAGAGGGGCAGGGGCCGCCCGCGCGCGACGCGGTAGGCGGCGCGCATCGGCAGGTTGTCGAGGTTCGGCACCGCCGCGACCAGGAGACCTCCCGCACGCAGGCGCCCCCTCGCGGCGTCCAGCAGGTTCGTGGGGGAGACCAGGTGCTCCAGCACGTGCCACAGTGTCACGACGTCGAAGGGCCCTCTCAGCCCGGACACGGCCGCCAGATCACCCACCGCCACGGGACGGCCGAGTCGCTGCGAGGATCGGCGCGCTCCTTCGGGCGAGAACTCGATCCCCTCGACGGTCCAGCCGGCGTCGCGCGCCACTTTCAGGAACAGACCGTCGCCGCATCCCGCGTCCAGGAGAGCGCCCCTTCCCCGGCGCGCCTCGAGCAGACGCAGACGCCGGCGCCACATCCGGATCCGGGCCCGTTCCTCCCGCCGCTCCTGCCAGGGCTCGTAATACGCGGCACCGTACGAGGCATGGTCCACGGCGCAAGGCGGCACCGGGTCGACGAACACCAGCGCGCAGGCGGAGCAGCGAACGGTCGCGTGCTCCTGGTCGGCTCCCCGGGAGGACCGATCGAACATCCTGGCCTCGAGACCGCCGCAGCAGGGGCACGGGCGGTGTGCGCGGGTCCGTGATGGGGGTGCGTCGCGTCCCTCGGCTCCGGTGCGCGGAGCGCCGCCGGCGCGACCGTCCGGTTCGTTCATGGCGTCGCCTCCCGCGTGTGCCCTCCGCGTCCTTGGCGGGGCGAGCCGGGCACCCGTGCCGCCGGGGACGCAGGAAGGATCTCCTCGTAAACCGCCAGGATCTCCGCGACCATCCTCTCGATGCCGAAGACTTCGCGGGCCCGCGCGAGCCCGGCCTCGGCCAGCCGCTGTCTGGCTCCCGGATCGCGCGCCAGCGCCGCGGCCGCCCTGCCGAGGGCCTCCGGGTCCCGTGGGGGGACGAGGAGCCCGCTCCGGGTGGACTCGATGATCTCCGGCACCCCCCCGACCGCGGCCGCCACGACCGGCACCGAGGCGAACAGGGCCTCGATGAGCGCGCGTGGAAGAGCCTCGTGACGCGAAGGATGAAGGAGCAGGTCGAAGCCCCTCAGAAGGCTCGCCCCGTCGGGACGGGCGCCGGCGAGACGCACCGCGCCCGACATGCCGGTCGCCGTGGCGCGGAGCGACAGCGTGTGCGTCCAGGGGTCGCCGGGATCGACCGGGCCGAGAAAAACGAGAAGCGCCCCCGGCACGACGCGGCGAACCGCCGCGAACGCCGTGAGGGCCTCATCACGCCCCTTGTCCTCCTCGACGCGTCCGACCACGCCGCAGACGAAGGCGTCCTGGGGCAGGTCGAGACGGATCCGCGCCTGCGGGCGCGTCAGGAAATCGATGGGGGGCAGACCGGTCGGCACGACGCGCGTCCTGCGCGAGTCGCGCACTGGCGAGCTGCGCGCGGCCGCGGCGCGCGACACCGCGATGATCCGGTCGCTCAGCCGGACCAGGACACGGTCGGCGAGCACGGAGGATGGGCGCGAGGCGCGCACGTGGAAGACGTGCCGCCGGCCCGACAGGCGCGCCGCGCAGCCTCCGTACAGCGCCGTACGGGGCGAATCGCTGTGCAGGAGGTCGATGCTCCGACCGAGGACGAGGCGCCGCAGCCTGACGAGCGTCGCGATCGCCCCCCACCCCGCGCCCCTGGCGAATGCGGGCAGAGCGATCGGGGTCCACTCCACACCCGAGCGTTGCAGCGCCTCGGACAGAGTGCCGGGTCCGGGGACCACCACCAGGGGTCGGACGGAGGTGCCGAGCAGAGCCTCCGCCAGCTCGCAGAGGCTCAGCTGACCGCCACCGAACAGGTCGGAGCGGTCGCTCAGGAAGGCCACTCTCGCCTCAGGCGGCGTGGCGCGCATGCATCGCCTCCTCGTACAGGTCCTCGACGCGTCGCGCCATCGCCGCGGCGCGGAAGCGCTCCTCGACGCGCCGGTGTCCCTCGGCGCCGAGGGAGCGTCGGTTCTCCGGCCCCTCGAGGAGCCGGGTCACGGCGCGCGCCAGGGCCGCGGCGTCTCCCGGAGGGACGAGGACGCCGGTCCTGCCGTCCTCCACGACCTCGGGCAAACCGCCGACGCGGCTCGCCACCACCGGGATCCCCGCGTCCATCGCCTCGATCGCCGCCAGCCCGAATCCCTCCCGCGCGATGGAAGGGACGACGAGCAGGTCGAACGCCGGCAGAAGAGAACGCGCGTCGCGGCGCTCGCCCAGGAACAGGACCCGCGGCCGGCGCCTTAGACTCGCCGCGAGCGACTCCAGCGCGGGGCGATCGGGACCGTCTCCGATGAAGACGATCGTCGGAAGCGGTCGATCGGGCGGCAGATGCTCGAGCGACCGCAACAGGACCGCCTGGCCCTTGTGCGGTGCAAGAGAACCGAGACACCCGACGATCGGCGCCGCCGGGTGCCCGATGGCCGCCCGGGCCGTGCCTTCGCTCGATGCGGGGGCCGGGTCGATGCCGTTCGGGACGATCAGGAGCAGCGACGACGGAACAGCGAGATCGTGCCGGGCATGCTCGGCCACGGCCCTTGAGCAGCACAGGACGCGCCAGGTGACGCCGGCCAGCAGGCTCTCCAGCCGACGGTGTCTTCGCCGCAGCGTGGTATCGATGGTGTGCAGGTGATGGACGGCGATCGGAATTCCGGCCCACCATGCCGCCGCGCGTCCCAGGACCCCGGCGAAATGACCGTGCGAGTGGACGATGTCGGGCCCCATCTCGCGGAGAGCGTGGGCCGCCTTCAGGATGTCCCGCGGACGGTAGCCGGTGGCGCCCAGGACCCGCACGCGCACGTCCGCCGCCTCGATCTCGGCCGCCACGTGGCCGGCGCGGACCGCGCACAGGACCCCGACCTCGAAGCCACGTTCGCGTGCGTGCCGCGCCAGCGAGGCGACGACGTGCTCCAGCCCCCCGGTGTCGAGAGCCTCGACGAGGTGGACGACCCGGAGCGGACTCATCTCGTCCCCCCCCCGGCCCCGAATCGGGGCTCGGGCCCGGACCCTCGCTCCGGAGCGGGTCTCGCCACCGCGTCACCGGCCGCGAGACCGGCGTCCTTGGCCGTGGCCTGGGGATTGAGAAGCCTGCGGGCCCGGTGCTCGTACGTGTGCCGGGCGAGGACCTCGGCGCGCCCGCGGCGAGCCACACTTTCGCGCAGGTGGTCGTCTCGCAGGGCCTTCTCCACCTGCGCCCGCAGCTCCTCCCCGGATGAGAACGCCGCCAGGTGTTGTCCTTCGGTGAACAGCCGCAGGACGTCCCCCTGGCGATCGACCACCTGGTAGGCGCCGCAGGCGAGGATTTCGAATACCCGCGTGTTGGCGAGATCGCCCGAGGCATACTCCGGCCCGAACGAGCCGTAGTGAATGTTCACGGCCACGCGGCAGCGCGCGTAGAGCAGCCGCCACGTGGACGGCCGGAGCACGCCTCCGCGGATCATCGGGGCCACATGGGGGTCGTCCGCCGCGCGCTCCCAGCCCGGTCCCCAGACACCCACCGGCAGTCCGCGCAGGAAACGGAGCAGGATCTGGCGCTCGGGGTAGTGCGATCCGACGAAGACGACCTCGGGGCTCACGGCACCGGATGATCGGCGTGACCAAAGGTCCGAGTCCGCCCGATCGCCCGGCTCTTCGGGTCGATGCGAGCGGGGATCGCAGCCGAACGGCAGCCACACCGCGTTGCGATGCCCGGCTTCACGATGACGCCTCGCGGCATAGGACGAACCGAGGAAGAAGGCGTCGTAGCACGGGGAGACCGCGAGCCCTTCATGGAACTCGGCCGGGAAGTCGGAGAACCAGTTGACGCAACGCGTCCCCTCGCTGCGGATCGCCTCGATCGTCCGGCCCTCGAGGACCATTCCCTGGTTCACGATCACGAGCTCGGGGCGCTGGCGGCGGACGAGCCCGAGCAGACGCGCGTTGAGACGATTGCGGTCCAGCCGGTCCAGGAGCGGAATCCTGGCGCGCAACCGGCCCGGCAGGAGGAAGGCGCGGTGGTCGAACAGGATGACCGTGTGCCCCAGCCCGCGGAGGGCCGACGCCAGGTACTCGGGAAGCGCCTCGAAGAGGGGGTTCAGGGCGCCCGACAGGATGACTCTCATGCGCCCCCCCTGGGTCCCGGGACTTCCGCCGGCTCCGGCTCGGCCCGCAGACGCCCCGGGAGGAGGGCGGCGGCGAGGTCCTCGAGGTCCTGACGCAGGAGCGCGCCGGCCAGGAAGGCGACGAGGATCGTCACGCTGCAGAGCAGAATCCCTTCCGGGAGAAGCCGGAACAGCGCCTCGAGCCGCGTCGCCGCGACGAGGTCCTGGTCCCCCGAGAGCGCACGCGTGATCGTCGCCGCGACCAGTCCCGCACCTGAGGCGAGAATCGGTCCAGGCAGGTTTCGCAGGGCGGTCCCTGCAAGACCGGGGCTCGCTCCGCGCGCCCCGATGGCCAGGACCACAGAGGCCAGGGCCGCGCCGCACAGGGCCGCCGATGCCACCCCCACGGCCCCCCAGGCGGGAGACAGGAGGATCGCCAGCGCGACGCTGAGCAGGGAGCCCGTGAGCGCCGCCAGCGCCTCGGGTCCCGCCCGGCCACAGCCGCGCAGGACCAGACGCAGAGGTGAAGCGACGAACCCGCACAGGAGCGTCAGGGCGAGCAGGCGGGCCGTCGACGCCGCGACCGGGGGAACGTTCTGTCCGGTCCACGCCTTCAGAATCGACCCGGCATCGAGAAGGACGAGCGAGGCGCAGGGTATCGCCAGGAGCGCGACGTAGCGCGTGGCACGCTCTACGAGCGCGCGCAATCGTGCGGCATCGCCGAGCGCCGCCAGGCGTCCGGCGATCGGCTGGATCACCGGAAGAGGCAGAGCGGCGATCTGCAGGACCCCCGCGACCCGCGCACCCAGGTCATAGAGTCCGGCCGGCGCAAGACCGGCGCCAGCCGCCAGGATCAGCCGCGGGGCATGCGCCGTGAGAATCTCGGAGGCTCGGACGATTTGAAGTTTGAGTCCGAACGAAAAGAGGTCGTGCCACTCCTCGCGGCCGGAGAGGAACGGCACCACCCGCAGGCCGGGAACCAGGCGGTGCGCCAGGCGGGCCTCGACGAGCGACGCCCCCGCACCCACCAGGAGCGAATTGACCGCCATGCCGGAGAGGCCCCAGCCCGAGGCAAGCGCAGCGGCCGCCCCCATGCCCTCCACGAGCGAGGCGGCGGCGCCGATCCGGCCCAGGGCGTCGATTCTCTGCGCTCCCGACACCACCCCGCGGTAGGCCGAAAGGGTCGTGCGCAGGAGAACGGTCCCGAGCGTGCAGCCGAAGACGGTCCGGGCATGGGGGGCGAGCGGACCGGCCGGCGCCACGATCCCGAGCGCGGCCGGGCCAAGGAACAATGCCAGGCAGGCCACGACGGTCGCGATCGCGAGATGGAAGCCGGTCCCCGCGGCCAGCGTCCGGTTGAGCCTGGCCACGTCGGACAGGGCGATCGACTGGGAGGTGAACCGCGTATAGGAGGAGCCGACACCCAGGTCGAGAAGATTCGTGGTGTGCGCCAGAGACCACGAGGCGGCCCACATCCCGAGACCCTCGAGGCCGCACGTGCTCACGATGAGAGGCGTGAGGACGAGACCGACCAGCGCCGACGTCAGAGATTCCACGCCGCTCCAGGCGACTCCGCGCGCGGCGGCGCGCCGCTCGACGGAGACCGGCGCCCGGCGCCCAGGGTCTGGCACGCGCGGCGGCGTCACGGGGTCTCCGACGCGAAGGAGAGCGAGGCGACGACCAGCCCCGTCAAGAGCCAGAACGGCTCCATGATCCGGATCAGCATGAACGTGTTGGTCCCGACCGAATGCCCGAGGAGCCCCGCGAGTCCCGCGGTCATCCCCAGTCCGAGGGCGCGGTGCAGGGGATCGGGAAGAGTCAGGTAGGCGCGGTGGAAGCTCGTGGCGGCCGAGCCGACAAGGAGGAAGAAGGCCAGCAGGCCCAGGGCGCCCAGCTCCACCAGGATGCGGAAATACTGAGCGTCGAGAAATCCGTAGCCGGTGATGCCCCACCCGGCCAGCGGGTGCTGCACGAAGCCTCGCAGCGCGTCGCCCCAGGACGACAGACGGGCCGATGAGGACGGATCGAGCTTCAACCGTCCGGCCTGAGCCGACGGGTCCTCGCCCTGGAATGTGTACAGGACACGATCTTCGATGCTCTTCGGATGCACGAAGAACAGGAGGGTCGAGGCCACGATGACGGCGCCGATGAGGGTGCGTCTCTTCGGGCTCAGGAACACCAGGATGAAAAGCGACGCCGACAGTCCGATCCAGGAGCTGCGCGACAGGGTCGCCAGGAGAGGCGGGATCACGAACAGGGAGAGCAGGGCGGAGGCGCGCCTGAGACGGCGCATCTCCCCGGGCAGAGTGAGGGCCAGCGCGCAGGCGACGCTGAAGACCAGCACCAGGTAGCCGCCCAGTGTGTTGGGTTCTCCCTCGGGTCCTTCGAAGGGGGCCGACGGGCGGACCCCCGAGGGGATCTGCCACCAGGCGTAGGCGGCGATCAGCGCCGCGGTGACGAGGACGGCCAGGAGAAGCCGGCGGAGCTGCGCCCCCGTGCGGACGTAATTCACGGTGATGAAGAAGATGATGAAGTACTCGACGTATTTCGCCACGAAGCACAGGCCCAGGAGAGGTCGCACGCGCCCGGTCTCGATACCGATGAGCGTCGAGAGCAGGCAGCAGGCCGAGAAGGCGAAGATGCAGACGTTCAGGCGCGTCCGCCGAATCGCCCCGAGGTCCTTGTGGATCGCCATGCGCGCCACCCACGCGAAGCCCACGAGGAGCAGGACCAGGTCCTCGGTCCTCAGGATGACCGAACGACTTCCCTCCAGACCGCCGCCGCCGGCTCCCCCGAGAGGGAGCTCCGGCGACAGGAGCATCGACGCGATGAGGATGACCAGCCCGGCCTCCGCGTGCAGGAGGGTCGCCAGAAACAGCACGGCGGCCACGGTCGCGACGACCGGCACCTCGAGGGGAGCGCGGGTCACCCAGAGCGACAGGACGAGAAGCGATCCCAGGAGACCTGAGAGGAGCGCGGCCTTCCGGGCCGGGAGGGCGCCGACGGCGCCGGGCGCGGCGGACACGATGCTACCGTTCGCCGCCGGCCGCCTTGGCCTCGGGGCGGCCAGCGGGAGCCTGGCGGGGCGCCGTGTCCCCTCCATCCTGCGGCTGTTTGTCGTAGCGCTGGTAGATGTACTGCATCTCCGCGGTGTAGGTGCTGACCTCCGCCTTGACATCGTTCAGCACGATCCCGCGGATGGCGGCATGCACGTTGTCGAGATGCGTCTTGGCCCTCTTCAGGACGGCCCGGCCGATCCGCCCGAGCTGGTAGACCAGGATCACGCCGTCCACACGCGTCGACAGGACCACGGCGTCGGTCACGGGGAGAATCGGCGGCGAGTCGATGAGGATGACGTCGAACCTCGAGGCCACTTCGACGATGAAATCGGAGAACAGGGGAGACGCCAGGAGCTCGGAGGGGTTCGGCGGCAGCGCCCCCGCGGTGAGGATCCGGAGATTCTCAAGACCCGCGGAGGTGAGCATCGAGCGCATGTCGACGCGCCCGAGAAACACCTCCGAGAATCGGTGCAGGACGTCGTCCAGCCGGTTCATGCCCAGCACGACGTGCGTGAACCCGGGCTCGCGCGGGACGCCGAACAGGCGGCTGAGCGAGGGGTTTCTCAAATCGCAATCCCACACCAGCGTCTTCATTCCCATCTGGGCCATCGCGACTCCCAGGTTGGCGACGGTCGTGGATTTGCCTTCGCTGGGGGAGGCGGAGGTGAACAGGAACGTGCGGCCCGCCTTGCCGATCCGGGAGAACTCGATGTTGGTGCGCAGCGAGCGGAAGGCCTCGGCCGCGGGCGACTGCGGCGCGAACTGCGTCACCAGGGCGCCGAGACCCTCCAGGTTCGGGTCGGAGGCCAGGGCCGGGTTGCGCTGCAGGATGTCGCGTCGCGTGGCGTCGGGGTCGATGTGCGGCACGACGCCGATCACCGACAGGCCGAGGTACTGCTCCACGTCCTCGATGCTGCCGATCGAGGTGTCGAGAGTCTCCGCCAGGAAGGCCGCCACCAGCCCGAGGAGCAGACCGACGATGAGACCGACCAGCGATCGCAGGAGCCTCCCCGGCGCGTGTCTCGGGACGGCGGCCGTCGCCTCCTCGACGACGCTCAGCTCCTGCACCTTGTCGGCCTCCTTGATCAGGGCCTCCTGATGCTTGCGCATCAGCATCTCGTAGGCTTCGGCGTTCACCTGGACCTGGCGCTGCAGCTCGAGCAGCGTCTGCTCGGCGCGCGGGAAGCGGGCCAGCTTCGAGGTGAGCTCCCGCTTGCGGCCGCGCATCAGGTCGAGGGCGGTGGTCGTCTCGCGCCGCAGCCGGCCGGTGAGCACGTCGATCTGGTCCTTGATGGACCGGATTTCGGGGGCATCGTCCTTCATGAACGCGAGGAGCTGTCGCTTGCTGTCCTCGAGTCTCGCGAGCTCCTGCCGCAACCCGCCCAGCCCCTCCTCCGGCAGGTCGACCAGGAGCAGTTCGGGCGAAGAGCCCGGATCTCCGGGGTGGGCGAGCAGGTCGCTCAGGTGCTCCAGTGCGACCAGCCGCGCCTCGGTGTGCGCGGCCTCGTCCTGGAAGTACTGGATCTCCTTCGCGTCGGGCATGCTCGCTCCCACGTTGGCTTCCTTGAAGCGGGTGAGCTGTTCCTCGGCGGCCCGGAGCTTCGCGCTGACTTCGGCGACCTGTCTCTCGACGAACTCGCGCGCCTCGATCGCCTGGCGGTTGCGCTCGAACGTGTGCCCGATGATGTATTCCTGCATGACCGCGTTCACGAGCTGCACCGCCTCGTCCGGTCCAGGGCAGGCGCTCCTGATCTCGATGAGGCTGGTGTTGTCGATCGGCTTGGCCGTGTAGCTGGCCAGCATGGCATCGAGAGCCGCCGATAACGTCTTGTCGGCCAGGACGTTCTCGATGGTGGTGGAGACCGGGATGCGCCCGAGACGCTGCGCCGCCTTCAGGGCCACGGGCCTGCTGGTGATGATCTGCGCCTGCGTGGCGAGGTCGTCCCCGGGGCTCCAGGTGAAGGCCTCCAGGAACAGACCCGTGACGCTGTCCGTGCGGCTCCACTTGACGCGCGCCGTCGCTTCGTAGACGGACCCGGCGCGTGGCGTCAGGAGCAGGGTCAGGAGCCCCAGCGCCAGGCAGCACCCGGCCACGATCTTCCATCGACGGCGCAGGATCCGCAGATAGTCCTGAAGGTTGAGATCGTACTGGGCGCTCATGTCAGTTCTTCCTGAAATTGTCGATGATGTAGATCGACTCGATGATGCCGAGCGCCGGCGCGATGATCGACATCACCTCCTGCAGGGTCACTATGGCGCGCCGCGGCACGAACACGATGTCGCCCGGCTGCAGCGCCACGTCCGCCTTCATGTCCGCTTCCTTGAACATCTCCTTGAAGTTGGCGAGGGTGATCGCGGCGTGGCCGTCCGGGCCCCGCTTCAGAACGACCACCCCCTTGAGGTATCCCTTCTGGGTGAAGCCCCCCGCCCGCGAGATCGCCTCGACCAGGCCCATCTTGTCGATGATGTTGACCACCCCCGGCTGGTTGACCTCACCCAGGACGAACACCTTGCGGTTGCCCATGGAGAGCGACGGGATGAAGATCAGATCGCCGTTCGACAGCCACGGGTCATCGGTCTCCTCCCCCTGGAACACGGCGCGGAACAGGTTCAGCTCCCGGCGCTCGCCGGTGGGGCGGATGAACTGGATCCGCATGACATCGGCCTCCTGGGCCGGACCGCCGTGCGCCGACAGGAACGACACCAGCCGCGTCGGTCCCTCCAGGGCCCAGTTCCCGGGGCCGCTCTCGGCCCGCGCGGTGGTCTTCACCTCCCCCATCAGGCTGACGCGATGCCCGGCGTACTTGGTGATCAAGAGCTCGATGTGGGTCTCCTTGTAGATGGTGTGGAAGCGCGCCTCGAGGTCCTTCTTGAGATCGACGATCGTCCGGCCCGCCACCTGCATGGACCCGATTCCCATGACCGGCAGGAACGCCTCGCCGTCGGTCTGCACCGTCAGCTTCAGCTCGTCGATCTTCTGGCCGTTCCAGACCCGCAGGCTGAGCACGTCTCCCGGACCGAAGCGGTAATCGGCGGCGGGCGCGATCATCTGCTCCTGCGGCGCCGGGGCGGCGGTCCCTTCCTGCGCGGCCACGACTCCCAGGGCGCACAGCAGGACCGCCACGACCAGCGACACCGCGCGCAGGACCCGGCGTCCCCGCCGGACAAGGGCGCGCCGGCTTGCGGCAGCGGGGGTATCGAATGAGGGGTCGTCGATGGGCATGCGGCGGCCGTCGCGCTCGACGGCGATCACCCTTCCGAGCAGATCCTCGCGCAGGACGCCCGTGTCGGGGGCGCTCTCCGCATCCCCCTGCAGCCTGTAGATCCGTCGGCCTGTTCCCATTTCGACGTCGATCAGGCGGTGCAGGACGAGTACGCTTCCGGCAGAGCGCGCCAGGACGAGCTGTCCCGGGCGGGGGAGACCGAGGAACGGCGCGACCACCGCGACATCCCCCTCGACGAGCGCCGGGCGCATGCTCCGGCCGCGAACCGGGACGAGCATTCCGTGGCCGTCCGAAAGGAGGGCCTCGAGAACCGGAAGAGCGTCCCGTTCCACGCTCACACCGCCACCCGCTCCGCCGTCGTCCCTGAGGCGCGCTGGCGGATGTGCAGAAACGGCGCGCGCGCCAGGTCGATCACGCGGCGGTCTCCCTGCCCCTCACCCGAAACGGAGGCGGTGATTTCTACCCGCGGCCGGAAGTGGTTGTCCTCGTTCAACGACACGACGCGGGCCAGGTCACCGCTGGACAGCTCGACCAGGCAGCCGATGGGGAAGATGGGAACCGCCTTCAGGAGGGCGCGGAACAGCGTGGGGCTGAAGCGGCGCCCGTGCTGCTCCATGACGAGGGACGTCACGTCATGCAGGTCGATCGGAAGCCCGTTCCCCACCCCGTGGCGGTGCAGCTCCACCAGGCAGGCGAGCGCCACCACCTGGGAGCGCTGGTCCGCGCCGGCGCGCTCCTCGACACTGGGGAGATCGAATCGGATCAGGTGGTGCACCGATCGAACGGCCTCCGTCATCCCCGCTGCCTCGGCACCAAGCGATCGCAGGACCGCTCCAGGCTCGAGGCGGGAACCGGTCGGATCGACCGACTCCTCGGAGGAAACCGCCGGCATCTCGGCTTCGGGATCGGTCCCGGCCTTCACCATTCCGGCGTCGTGGAGCAGGGCCAGGAGGACCAGGCGTGTGTCCTCCGCGTTGCCAAGCGACGCCCAGATGCGCGACGCGATGAACCCGGAGTTCACGGAATGGCTGGCCAGCTGGAAGCCGCCTGCCGGCGCCAGGAGAGACGAGAGCGGCGCGTCCCTGGCCGAGCGCGCAGCGATCACCTGGGCGAGCGCCAGGACGCGTTTTCCGTCGGCCGGGCGCGCGGAGCGGCTGTCCTTGAGAATCTGGGCCAGTGCCTGCGCCTCGGCGAGAGCCGGCTCGGAGGGTGTCTCCGGGGCGGCCGTGCCGCCGACACCACGCGATGAGGTGTCGCGTGAAGCCGCGGCGCGCGGGGTCTCGCCGGGCACCCGGGGTCCATCTTCGGTCGACGCGGGTCCCGCCCCGGCGTGCACTTGGATCTCTCTCAGGGTCCGCATCGGTCGCTGGGCACCGGGCAGGGTCATGACGTCCTCGACCGAGACCTGGCCCTGCGCCACCCGGCGCCAGCCTTCCTCCCGCAAACGCGGAAGCGACAGTGTTCCCGCCTCGGGATCGACGAACTCCTGCACGCCGGTGAGGCCGGCGCTGCCGGTGCGGGAGCAGTCGGCGCAGCCCTCGCCCCGTGCGATCGGCAGACCACCCTTGCGTTCGAACTCGTCCACATCACGGCGATGGAAGCCGAGTCGCCGCGCCTGCTCCGCGGGAATCGTGCTCCAGTGCAGGCAGCCGCGGCAGGGTGTGCGCACGATCGTCTGTCCCAGGACGGCGACGGGAACCGCGGGGGCCGATCCGTCCGCCAGCCCGCGTGCGACGCTCCTCGCCAGGGCCTCCGGATCGGCCGCGGGGGCGCCAGCCAGGACGAGACAGCCGGTCGATGCCAGCCGGGCGGCCAGGACCAGATCGGACGTCCCCTCGAGGTGCTCCACCAGGATGAACTCCGGGGCGGAGGCCATGAGGCTTTCGGGGAACGGCCAATCACCCGGCGTCTCGGCGAGCCAGGGAAGTTCGGGAAGGGCCGGCCGGAGGCGCGGACCGATCCGACCGCCCGTGCGTCCGCGCGACGACAGCGTGCGCGCCAGCAGATCCAGCGTCGTCGTACGCCCGGTTGCCGGTCCGCCCGAGACCAGGAGGATGCCGGCGCGCCGCTCCAGGCTCTCCAGGAGCAGCTCCAGGACGGCGGGCGAGAGGCCGATGTCGTTCAGGGTGGCGGGTGGGGCCGTCTCGACGACTCCGGAGATGCGCACGCGGTACTCGTTCGGCCTTGCCGCCGGTCGCACGCTCAGCAGGACCCGGCGCGCGCGCCCACCGGCGGTCTTGACGACGCCGCGTGGCGCATGCTGGAACACCGCCGCGAGAAACCCGAGCGCGTCTTTGGGGGCCACGGGATACGGCTGCTCCTCGTCGGCTGCGGTGAGGAGCGTCGCCCTCAGGCCGTCGCGACCCGGCCGCAGGCTCAGCTCGGTGTGATCTCCTCCCATGAGACGCGACAGGGCCGGCGCCAGCAGGTCCGACCGCGTGACGACGCGCGGCCAGGCGCCGGCGTCGGACGGCGGTTGCAGCTCGGCGCCACGCACCTCTTCGTCGCTGACGGGGATCGCCACGACGCCGACCTGCGCACCCCAGTAGCGGCGCGGAATGCGCAGGCTCTCGATTCCCCGCGGGGTCGCCACGAACGCCACGTCCTGACGGTCCGCGAGAAGGACGGGCAGGGGCAGGGACCCTTTAGCGGTTCCTCTGTCCGGTGTTCCGTCTGCGCTCACCATCGGCCTCCTTGGACGTGCGACCCTCGTCGTGCGGCTCGAGGGTCACGATCTTGGCGAGGAGAGTCCGCTCGAGATAGCGGAAGTCGAGCGGCTTCTGGATGAAGTCGAAGGCGCCCAGATCGAGGGCCATGAGGGCCTGATCCTGATCGGCGTGTCCGCTGATCATGATGACGGCCGCCCCGATCGACGCCTGGCGGAGGCGCTTGAGCGTTTCGATGCCGTTCATCCCCGGCATGGCGATGTCCAGCAGGATGACCTGGGGCTTGAGACGCTTCGCCATCTCGAGCGCCTCCTGACCGTCTTCGGCTCCTTCGGCCTCGTAGCCGTGCTCCGACAGGAACTCGATCAGCACTTCGCGGATGGCGAGCTCGTCGTCCACCACCAGGATCTGGGTCATTCGTCGCCCCTCGTGCGGGCGGGTCCCTCGATCAGAGCCCTGCCCCGTGCCGTCGCATCCCCCTCATCCAGGGATGACAGGACGCAGTCGACCGCCGTTCGATCGGGGAGGAACTGCAGGCGTCTCACCGGCACGCTTTCGGACAGCCGCGCCAGGAAGCGCACGGCGAACTCGAGACCTTTCTGGTCCCACATCGCGGGGAAGGCGCGCACCATCATCTGGGCCACGGCGGTGGAGGGCTTGATCTCCAGGATGCGGTTGCG
>Ga0137397_10000095_pt1 | contig 56990 bp, 70 predicted proteins | sample czorhiz116metaG_FD_106658 | JGI IMG/M metagenome (GOLD analysis project Ga0137397, IMG submission 106658) | Vadose zone soil microbial communities from Angelo Coast Range Reserve, California, USA - czorhiz1.16 metaG | ecosystem: Environmental > Terrestrial > Soil > Vadose zone | place: USA... | reverse complement strand
GACATGCACGCCTCTGCGAGCACGGGATCGACAGATTGTTCGCCAGCAACTTTAGAGCGAGGATCCAAGCCGTGGGGAGTGTGTTGGCCCCTGCTGAGGGGCACGGGCAGAACACCGAAGCGAAGACGACATGCGAAGAGCATGATACGGAAACAGAGGACCGCCTTTGCACAGACATCAGACTAATATCGCAGCGTAGCGACCTGGATGAGCCACGGGCTAAACAGAGGTAATAGTTGCCCGCTCCAATATCCGAGGTCACCTGCCAGCACTCGACACGTCAAAGGCATTTTGGTCCGATGTTGTTACTCTTTGTTCGAGGCACAATCAAGATCACAGTGACCCGAGGTTCCTAGGCGCGATCATGGTGTACCTGCAGTCCGAGTGGGGAGTGGTACGGGTCGCAACCGTGCAAACTTCAGGTCACATGACCCCTTCCTCGGCTTTCTTCGAGTCATCAATACTCACAGAATCGTTATGTCACGCTAGAATCTCGTTGATTTGAGGTCGGCAGGCCGGTTATGTGAGGAAAGAGCGCTAGACGTGGCATATTCTGAAATGGCCAGCGGTGAGTGTTAGTTAACCGTGAGGTGTTGCGTCGCCTCAGGCCCTCTGCATTGGATATTCCGACCACGTTTGCTCATTGCCAGTTGGCAGTTCACACAACAATCGTCTTGCAAACTTAGTTTTGAGGCGCTACCAGCGGCTTGTATTCTTGATCCTTCTCCAGACTTGGGTGATCCAGTAGTGGTCCTTACATAGAATACCCAGGACTCTTAAGTGACTCATCTCGAGACCGCATCGACAAAGGGTCTATTCCTCTGTGTTATGCTCCGGCAATCACTTCTCTCGTTGCGTTGTCGCTGCAGTGACGTCGGTCCTCCAATCACTAGGTCAGTTCCATGGTCGTGCAATCCCTCGTTGCCAAGCCAAACGCAAGCACGTTCGTCGGAAGTCTCGATCCCTGGATTTGGCAGGAACATACTCTCACGGATGAGAACAATCCTAACACTCTCGTATCGATTCACCGGGTATCTTAATTATGACGTGTGATCCCATGATGCTGTACCCCTCGGATTAACCGAACACTAGTGGGGATAGAAATCCTTTGATCTAGTGTCGGCGAAAAGTTTCTCCTCGCTAAGACCTCCATCAGCAAGTCTTTCAAGCATGTCATAAATGGAGATACTCACGCGAAGGTCCACAGACTCTGGGGATTATTGTATGTTTTCTCCGTGTACGGGAAGCGGTCTGCAGGTAGGAATCAGGATCAGTGCCTGTGAGCTTGTTATATTTCCATCCATACATTGCGGCGTCTCGGAGAAGTAGGCGATGGGTGTATTCTCATTGCGGAAGCTGTAAGCTGCGAAGCAAGCTCGCTCTCAAAATTCGAGGTGGCGCTTCTATGAATGGGCTCACCGGTCCTCCAATTGTGGCGCATGTTTCCGCTAACAAGTCTATGATCGCGATTAGCCGAGCCCCTTCTATGACGAGTACAGGACTCACAAGTCCGGGGGGGCAAGAGGATCCTATGTGTGAACAGTCAACGAGCCCATCTGTGAAATAAGCGTCTCCACTCACGTCCTTGAGGCCCGCAGTCTTGATTTCACTGTCCAAATCGCTCCATTCGAGCACTTGGTTTCCTGCCATACCTGGGAAAACAGACATAAGCGCTCACAGTCCCTGCTATGTCACAGAAAGAAATACATACCCTTGAATTCCATTGGCCGGTCCAGATGGCCGCCAAACGTGGTTATCTTGGTATGGTGATGTTCAAACATGATAGTGGTGAAGAGGGCGCAAGTGGATGCGCAATGTCCGTTACTGACTGGAACAATGGACTTGGCGGATGTCAAAATATCGGTCTGGGAAACTCTTACTGATGGCGACGTTGCTGGAGCGACAAAAACTGAGAAAATCAAAAGGAGAGAAGATGTCAAACACATACTCGAGATCAAAAGGGGACGTTGAGGGAATGGTCACATTCGGAGTCCGACACATATCCTAGTCAATGCATCAGATGGGAGCCGTAATAGACAGAAGCCATTTTCAACCTGGAACCGCTGAGAGGTCGGCTGGTTATGGTGATTAATATGATAAGCAATGGACGGGTCGTTGTAGTTGTAGTTCTCGGGGATTTTTGTGCCGTTCACGAATCGCCCTGCGACGGAGTGAGCATGCATGTAAATACTCTCAGGAAGAGCTTACAATTGTCGCCTGTATAGGAGACGAATGACCCATTAAGGTGTTGTGCGATTTCCGATTTCAATATTTTCTGAGCGAGTGGATTGGCGCGAGAAGTAGACTGGAACCATCTAAACGAAGCAGTTCAGATGTACAACCCAGCCTCTACATTCGGAGCTCGTACGGGAGGCTAGAATGTTTACCGACAAGGTACCGATAGAGGAACATTCCCAAGCAAACGTATCCACCTGCGAGAGGTAATGTCAGATTTTTTGACGTTTGATATGAACTGTGTACGAACCCCCGTTATTGGTCACGTCGATCAAGAGATTCTCGACGCCGTGTGCCTTTAACTCGTTGACTGCAGCCTTAACATCGAATTGGAACTGAGCCAAGTCGTCTTGAAAAGAGCCAACGAACATCTAACACGGGCAAGAAGTCAGTGGGCCATCATGAGCGGAACCAAACCACAGTGGGGCGCACGCACCACCCCGGTCTTGTTCCCGGGAAGAACGAAGGACTTTATTACACCAGTACTACCTTTGGTGGGTTTCAGGGTAGGCATGAATGGACCAGGAAGGCCGACAGCCGTCGTTGGGCGATCAGCAGGATGCAGTAGCGCTGCACGGGCGAGATGAGGTCGGCTCTCGAAGCCGTCATTGGGGACAGATTTCCGATCTACTCCGTTTGTGGTATTAGTTGCGGCGCAATTGTTTGCCCAGCTAAACAAGTCTTTGTGAAGTCACAAGCAGTTATAGGAGGGAAATTGACGGACTATGATCGCACATCGGTGAAGTCGTTACCAATGAAAGAGGCGACAAAAGGAACGTCGATAAGCTCAGGTGTGTCTGAGGATGAGTTCGCGGGAGTAAGTAAGAATTCTAGGCTAGTCTGTTTCAGGAATATCGGGCCAGCAAGGTCTCCAACTCGTTGAGAGAGGGTGGTATTGGATATCAAATAGCTGCTGACGACGCTGTTCACCCTGACGTTGTGGTCAAGGAAATTTCCAGACACGGTGCGGGCAATTTCGTCTATGTACTGAAGAGCAGGGAGTCCACCGATTTTGATTACTTTCGCACCGGCAAGACGCTTCCAGTCGAAACGTTTCGCAGCCAGGAAGCCAGTGAAGTTCTTGCCGAGTTGATTTAGGAGCTCAACAGAATCCGGAGCGATGAAGACACCTTTGTCCAGAATAACAACAGGGGTCGGAAGGATGTTTTGGTAAGTGTTGTAGCAGTTTGGGTACCAACCTAATGACAAAACAGAATGATGATCATGTCTACGAGCAAGGCCATGTGTGGGTAGACGGACGTACGCGTATGTCCGTCATTCAGCTGCGTCGTGAAGTCCCAGAGGGCTAGATTAAAATCATAATCGGTCTGAATGGCGACAAACAATGAGCGGGTTCGCTTTCGGAGAAAATGCGGACAGTGCTCACCGCATATCGCGTGGAGTTGATCCGCCTGATCTCCGCGCGTATGTCCGTGGTCGACTCTTGAAACGGTGGGGGGGAGTGCAAATAAAAGTCCTCAAACGTGTAAAAGTCGAAAACGCGCGAAACGACAGACAAGACGTTCTGCCTAAGAGTCTCGTTGAACGGGAATGACTTCTGGCAGGCTATCGCATCCCCTGGATCAACGAAGTGCCGGCCGGCAACTTTGGCGCAGGGGTCGTGCCTGTGGGGGGGAGGAGCGGCAGCGAACGACACCTTACCGCTCAGGAGGAGGACAAGCAGGATCGCATAACGAGTGAAATGAAAAGGAGCGAATGTCATGGCGGCCGAATGGCCTGGTAACGAGCGTGGCGACGCGAAGGGATAGTGAACATCTTCCACAGGTCGGCTGGACTAAATGCCATCCTGCCCGTGTGTCCCGTTGAGCATGAAACTGAAGACGATGCAGATCGTGGTTCGAGTTCTCATCGTACGTCAACCAGAAATTTTTCAGAGACAAGGCATCCTTGTTGGTGGGACACTTCGCCGAGGTGGTACTGTAAAGCTTCTTGATGGCAATTATGCAGTAAGCTTCGCAGCCGTTCGTCGATGCCGTAATGCTCCTGGAACGCTTCAAGTTGATGGCTCTAGAAAAACTGGCCGTCCATACCAGCAGTGTTCACATCATTTCGACCATTGTAGAACGATGTTTGGTTTGGGAAAATCACGGGTAAAGATCAAGTATCTCCGCATGGGCCAGAAGTCGGGCTCGGAGTTAGGGAGGAAGCGTCGTTACAAAGTCGCTAGGTATTATCACGTACACAGCCTGAGTGTCCCATGAAAAGTCAATACAAAAGCCGAATCGCTGTCCGAGGATAGATCAAATGTCTCATCACCGTACAATCCCAAGACCGCGGGCAGCCCAACGGGCCAACGAGCAGGACCCACGAATCCCACTTCTTCCACTCCGCTCACCTCCAGAACCTCTCAGACATCCCCCTTTGCCATGCCCGTCTCGCGACCATCGTTTCGCCAGCGAGTATACGGTTACAACACACCTCATCCCCGCTGCATTCCCGCGTTCCTCGCTGTTCGTCCCTGTGCCTGTCTTCAAGTTGCCTGATCACAAGAGCAGAGATGAGCGCGATTCTCGCATTGAGCTATACAAAAACGAGCTTCTCTCGCATCAAGCTCAGCATGGTCCAGACCATTCTGGAATGCAGCCTATGGTACTGTGGAGCGCGTTGAATCGTTATGTTCGCAAGGGTAACGGGGGTGGCCTGACACTTGTACTGTTGCACGCGAATGGGATGCATAAAGAGGTAGGTGTACATACCTGATTCTAGCGGCGGCGTCTTTCAAGTTCATCGTACCAACTATTCTAGACATTTGAGCCCACACTCCGACATTTATTACAAGCCGCTGATGAAGACAAGCAATACCGTATCGATGAAGTTTGGGCCCTTGACGCCGTACAACACGGCGACTCTGGACTAGTCAACGTGCAGAACCTCGGATCTCTATGTGGGTTACCTGTCTTTACAGCTCTGCGATTGAGGTCGATGATATGTAGTCCTTTGGAGTGACCACGCCCGTGATATCCTGAACTTCATATTACACTTCCTTCCCGAAACGGTGACACCCTCTGCTCTCCCAACTTATCTCCCGAGAGTCCCTCATGAAGTCAGTGATGCACGGGAGAAGCATGGCTTCACTAATCGTGAACTCGTCGTCGTCGGTCACTCATTCGGTGGATGTGCTGCGTGTGTATTACTGTCTCCCAGAAAAGCCGTCCCCTCTGACACGCAAACTTACTTAGGGTACTTGCCGCGCACTCTGCTCCTGCGCCGTTCTCGGGGCTAGTGCTCGTCGACCCCGTAATCATGCCCTCATCTTACACATCTTACGCCCGGCATGGCCCTTTACGACAATATCTCATTGGTGCACTCGGTCGACGCAGCGTCTGGCCGAGCCGGTGGGCCACACATTCGCATCCAAGACTCATATTTCGATTCTCACATGTATATATTTCAGGGAAGAGGCAAACTCCTTGTTAAGCAAGTCTCCGTTCTTTAGCACTTGGGATCCGGATGTGCTCAGGAGCTACGTCGACTACGCCCTTGTCGAGGATCTTAATGGGCAGGTCAGCCTCAAGTGCACAAATTTCCAGGTACGCACGCACGCCACTGGCACAGGGGTGGCACCTGCTGCAACCAGGTACAGGAAGCGGTGGTATTTGCAGATGATATACGCTGCATCGAGGCGTGGTCGGTTCTGCCACAGATTGACAAGCGGATTGCGATGAAGTGGCTTGTTCCGGACTGTGAAGCAAGCGTTCTTCGGAGCTACGAACTTGTGCAAGAGGCGGTTTGGCGAAGACCCGAGAACGTGACCAACGCTGTAGTCTCGAAAGCGGCGCACCTCGTAAGCCTGATTTAGCACAAAGTTGGATTCTTACGCTCACGCCTTCATGTCACACGAACTTGAAGATGGTCCAAGACAGTCCGCGGGAAGTTGGTAAGCTACTTTTGTGTGTCGACGTCGGGACACTCAGCGCCTCTGTGTATTCTAGCACAAGGGCTTCACGAATTCTTGCTGGAGAAGAATTCTAGCAGTCTGAGAAGTAATCTGTGACACCAAGGAGTTGGAGCCCACGGAACAATCGGGACGGGAGAAGTACTAGTGAGGCGGTGTTGCATCTAAGGTTTTGATGAGCCATGAATGTTTCGAGTCGTGTGAAGCGCCGAGCCTTGCTTGTTCCCGAGGACGGCTACAGTAGAGTGGATGTACAAATAGAAAGCATTTCGGATATTGTATCATGCGGGTGGCGATGAGATGATGAAAAATCCAGTGAAACAACCCGAGGCTAACAAGGCACGTTAACGAGTTGAGTTCGGTTGCACCGCTTAACAAGCTCTTCCCCTTCTTCCCTCTTCTCGACCACGAGACTGTGGGTAAGCCTTGTCGCCGAGCGCCCCGCTTTTTCTCCCTCATCCATTATCCCCACCGTCGTATCTCTGCGTAACCTCTCCTCACATCCATAATCGCCCACGTCTCATCCATGTCATGTCAAAATACTCGCTCAATACGGCCCCAGGCGATCCTTGCCACCTTTGCGACGCTTTCATTTCTCTTTCCCGCACAGGTATGGGCAGCTCCTCTCGTGCGAAGGGATGGCAATAGCAGTGGTAGCAAGATAGTGGTGCGCCTCTCGATCACAGACTCGTTTCTCCCCCTTTAATGACCTGCCAATCTCAGGCCCCCATTATCGCAGCTTTCGTCTTCCTTGTCGCCGTTCCAATAGTGTTGTATAGGGATACACTGCTGTCGAAGCTCCGGCATGTCACCTTCCGCTCCATGCTGGGACGACGGCCGGCCTCGACGACGGCTGTTCGGGATCTTACCGCGGAGGAAATTGCAGGTACAGCTGCGACGAACCAGGCTAATGCTGCCGCTGCCACTCGCACAGAGCGACGGACCAGGCGCACCAGGCGCACCCCCAGCCAAATCTCTACACGCTCGCTTCCGATGTATATGAAAGAACCGGGCGAGCTCGAGCTCGTAATCATTCAGTGAGAGCCACCTCGGTCTTGGAACAATGATTGGAGTCTTACCTGTATTGTTCGCACAGAGGCTCGCAGGACATGGAGGATGCTCCGTTGACGGCGCAGATCGTCATGCCATCTGTCACAGAAGATGAGAGTGAAAGTGGGAATTCACATTCACATTCTCGTAACCCATCGCAGGTGTCTTCTTATGTCGTCGTCAATGACGACTCTCATGTCCAAACTCCTCTACTCGAATCTGACGAATCTAACGAGAATACTCACGAACACGAAAACTCTAACCCTTCCATCCCCTCCCGGTCAGTGGATATCTCAGACCTTCGGCACAACGACCCATCCTCCCCACCTGCGGATATTTCTGGATTTGCGGACCCCCGAGGTGAAGCCCCACCGTATTTCGAAGTCATGGGGGGCCCGTCAGATGTCAGGGCAGCGTCTGGGGAGCTTTCCCGTGTTGACACCACAGATACGTTGCCTATTGCCCCGGATTCCCCGCCTGCGCTTCACTCCGGAACACCACCAGCGCGGAGGCGCTCCGTGTTCCGGGGTCTGATTCATGCGGCCTCGCGCGCCCTTTCAAACCCACATCCTTCCGCCCAACCCGTGACTATCTCTCGGGCTCCTCGGCCTTCCCGGGATGTCGCTGTTTCCCCTCCACCGCGTCCGTCAAATCTGTCCAACCGACCGGCGGGCGCACGTTCTCCACTTGTAGGCCATCGTACGACACCATCGAATTCCGAATCTATTCTCAGCGTCACATCCTCCACATTTGGCGCGCGTTCCCGATCAGCAACTAATGTTGTTGGCGGGCTCACCTCTCCATCACTTATATCAATCGCATCAATCTCCGCTCCCCTGACGCATACAGCCGTGCGCACCGACTTTGTGTACCCGCGGTCGGGTCCAACTCCCGAGCAGCTCAAGCTCATCTCATCAATTGAGTCAGTGAGCAAATTCGGTGTGCCCTATGGTCCCGATGCGGTCGCGTATGCCTCGGCATCGCTTGTCAACCTACACGGTCCACCCCCCGAATTCGAGGAGCGTCCATCCCTTGACGGTTTGCCTGGTCCAAGTGTCGCGGCAACGCGTGCACGCGCCCGATCGTCACTGTCACAGGACGTCAATGCACCCGAGTCGCGGTTATCATTCTCGTCGGCCCAGTCTGCTTCTAGGGTGACCACTGTCACCAGTGCATCTGCAGCTGATGAACCAGAAGCCGCAGCATCTTCTCCCGAACCCGAAGCACCGATTCTTAGCGACGTTGCACCACCGGCCGAGCTTGAGCACTCTGACGAGAAAGAGAAACCAGATGAAGACCACTTCGTCGAGAGGGTTCCTCCCCGGCCACCATCGCCATCTCCTACACAAGAGACGACCTCGACTGCGGCGACCGTGATTAATGCAACTGTACCCGAGCTCGGCGCGGCTTCCGAGTCACCAGATGAAAACGCAACATCGGGCAGCAGTCGACCTGTCTTAACAGTCGCGACACGTAACCCTGCCGCTCCGTCATCCTTCCGCATCCCATCGGCCCCGTTAGGCCACTCGCACGTCGCCTCGCGGTCGAGTTCTATCGACACATTCCGCACGGCTGCATCTAAATTTGAACAGGTTCGGGGGTTGGAGCACGGGACTTCAGACACGGAGCACGAGACGGACACATTTACGGATGCGGAGAGCGACGCAGAGACCGGGGCTGAGACGCAGCCCGCAACTCCGCATGCCGTCTCTATAGGGAGTGCGGTGCTCGGCCCTGAACAGCCTGCTCTGAGGGTCTGAGGTCAGTTTGCACTCAATCGAATTAAAAACAAACAGCAGAATAAGATGATTTTTTGCGTACCTTGTATTCTTTTTCTTGGATATATTTCTCTGGCGGACTGTCTGTGACTCGAGGTCCAGTACTTGCCTTGCTCTCATCTATCTTTGCGTTAAATTTTTTACTAGTTCATATTGTACACACTCTGCATATGCTTTATTCGTGCGGAAGGGTTAGGATAGAATGTACACAGTCCAGGTAACCTACTGCGCTGATAGTACGCCAATCGACTTTCCCTGTGCTGCTGCTCTCATCACGTGTTACATGCACACACTTTCTTTCGACGTAACCATAGTCTTTTGTTCGTCCCCTCCACAAAAACAAAATGGCTAGCGGCAAAATAATAATCCGACCACGCAAAATTCACAACCCCAACGCTCCAACTCCCTCCCGCGTCAAGGTGCGCAACGCGAGCACACCGGCAGAAGACCGCGACACGCCTACGAACGACAATGACCGCGACGAAAACAACAACAATAACGACGACGACGACGATGCGCTGACAACGAACGCCGCCACGCCCGCGCACGACGAGGGGGAAGATGAGGGCAGCGCGGCCGACGAGCCCGTGGAGGAAGTTGTGCCAATGCCACGGCCGCGCGGCCGCCCACGCGGACGAGGACGCGGCGCGCTGATAGGGAGCGACCGAGCGGGGCGCGGACGCGGACGCGGACGAGGAAGGGGACGAGGACGGGGTTCACGCGGCGGTGCTGGTGCTGCTGGCGCTGGGGGAGGGATCATGATTCGCCTCCCGGGACGCGGTGCTGGTGCTGCTGGTGGCGGCGCGGACGCGGCGGGTGGTACCGGTACTGGCGCGCCCGACGACGAATCGGCCGCGGCAATGGCAACGGGGGCCGAGGATGGTACGCCTGGCGCTGAGGGCGGCGCGGGGGCGTTGGTGGATGAGGAGGTTATGGGAGGGGGCAAGCCGTTCCGCGTTGTGCAGGGAAAGGTGTACGTCATTGAGGGCGACGAGTTCGTCACGGAGGACGACCCCAAGGGCGACACCAAGATCGATAAGAACGGGAATTTACTCGGCGGTGCGTTGCCTGTCCTCCCTTCGTTCCTCACCTTCTCCCCCTCCCCCTTTCCCTATCCCCAGCGACTATGTGTATGCGCCTCAACTCAGACGCTTTACTTGTGCCCCATCCCCCTCCATAGGTCGTAGGTTTAAGGCGCAGACATTCAATCTACCCAGTCGGCACCCCGAGCGGATGTTTATGCTTGCGATCGACGCGGCGCGGACATCGGGGTTTCGCGACTCGCTGTACTACTTCCGCCGCAATCCACTCGCGTTCAAGCTCAATGCCACGCAGCCCGAAAAAGAGTTTCTCATCGAGATTGGAAAGCTCGGCTCGCATCTACGCACGCGTAGCGTCACGCTCATCACCGCGCGTAGCGCGTTCAAATTGCATGGCGCGAAAACACTTATTGGTGCGGTATATCTCTACCCCTTCCTATCGCAAATTGAACCTTGAAAAAAATAATCTTACAAATAATGATTAGAGGGGCGGTGGGTCGTGGATGACTACTACGAAAACAAGGTGCTAGCCGAAATCACCGAAAAGGGTCTCAAACCGGGCGACCTCGTTGGTGAGCTCGCTGACCCTAACGCGCCCTCCGCCGCGGCCCTCGCAGCCGCCGAACTTGCCAACGCGCAAAAGGCGGACCGCTCGGGCGGCACCCAGGGCATCTACCGCGCGGGTGGGCCGACGACGCTCTTCGGTGGACCCGGTTGGGGCCCCTACAGCGACGGCCCGCTGAATGCGGTGCGCAAGTCGCTCTTGAACCGGGACGGCCTGAACGAGGAGAACTGGATGTTCGTCGCAGCGCAGCGCGCGGCCGAGGCGAACGCTGACTGGGCAAAGCAGCGTCGACGCGCGCTCGTGCCCTACGGCGGTATCTTTGGCGCCATGTCTTCCGCAGGGGCCGCGCCTGACGAGGAGGAGGAGGAGGAAGAGGGAGGTGCTGCTGGTGCTGTTGCTGTTGCTGGTGCGGAGGGCAAGGAGGGCAGAGGGAAAGGCAAGGGACAGGAACAAGAAGAACACGAGCGTACGCAGGAACAACGCGAAAATGACGCGGGCACACGGAGGCGCAAGCGTGCGCGACGGGAAGAAAAAGTACCTAGGGGGATGTACGAACCCCACTCCGGCATCGTCCTCTGTGAGTTTTTTTTTGTTTATTTATTTTACCTCTTCTTCCCTCCTTCCCCTTCGTCTTTGCTCATTTATCGTCTGTGTTGTGTTGCAGATCGCGCGGATACGCAGCCAAGGCAGGCTCGGTGGGAGGGCTTGAAGGATTCGGCGGAAAAGCGACAAGTGCTCGGGGGAACCAAGGCAGGTAATGGCGCGTGGGCCCTCGCTTGGGTTGACACCGTCATGGAAGCCCCAGCTAGCGAAGAGGATCATGCGTTGGGTCGTGCTGCCGCGGAGGAGCGCAAGCGGCTACTAGAACTTGCGGCAGCCAACTTGAATTCATAACACTGCGCGCTTGAGCTTTGTTGCCGACTTCATTGTATTTGGTCATGTCTTCAATCGCATCTCCCTTCCCGCACCGAGGGCAAGCAATTGTCAACATGGAGTGTATACAGACATAAGGTATCCACCGAGGACATCCAAACAACAGATATGTATAGGTAAGATGGATAATTTCAGAGCCAAGAAAAAAACAGCGAGGCATGCGACATGCAAACAGATAGCGAGAAACATATAGACAATATAAACAAGGTATCAGGCCCAAGCACCGCTCAGCGCTGATCATGGGAACTACGTGTTCTCGTCGTGCCCAAACGCTCGGCGACCCTGGCACGATGGTTCCTATTCTTAAGATGCACCTCGAAATTGCTCATGCCATCACCAGGAATATATAGCTAACCTGATGGTCAGCGCCAGGCACAGAAGTCACAGTTACTACGAACCTTCCCGGGACAGTCTAGACATTTCACTCGCCACTCTTGCTCACCGCTAGGTGCCGTGCGCGGCCAAATATCAAACTTGTCGTCCGGATATTTCGCATTCATCGCGGCACGTGCTTCAACGAGTGAATGCGGTGGCATATCCTATAGCGGTCATGAGAGGGGAAAAACGTGCAGTAAATTTTCACGAACCTCGGCTGTGTGTGCTGGTGATTTTGGCCGATCAGAGTGCCCAGAAAGTGGAGCGGAAACGTCATCGGTCGCGGGCGGCGGCATAGGCGTATTCGAATCTGACTTCGAGTGACCAGTGCCGTTTAGCTTCATCTTCTGAATCAAAGGTGACTCTGATGCACTCGAACTACCGGACGAAACAGGTGAAACCGGCCGCTCGTTGTCGACATGTCGACGTGCAGTCCCAGAGGGGCCCCGCCGAGGTACCTCAACCACTGGTTCAGTCTTGCTAGGCGTCTCAGGCTCCGGTGCCGTTGCAGGCGCAGGCTCATCTTGATCGACAACTGGCGTGTTCGCGGCGCGTGCTGCAGCCCCACCCTTCTTTTTGGGGTAAATCTTTGATTTATCAGTTTCCGTGCGCAGGCCAAGGTGGTACTCGGGATCAGGGTTATACAAGACCGGCCTTGGCCGTCGGTGGCGATGCCAGAATTTACCTGCAGCACACGTAGTTATTAGATACTCACACAAAAAAACGGTCATTCTAGGTTCCGTACCACAGGTGCCACATTGGGACTTGTCACCGAGCGGGCCCTTGCGACGGCCAATGGCAATATCTTCTGGACAACCACAATTCGAACAGTGCCAAATCCCATTGATGAAGTTCGGGTGCTGGCCGTCCGCAAACTCCTTCTCTTTCGCCTCTCTTTCAAGTTCCTTGGCACGCTTAGCTGAAATGACTCTTGGGAGTCTGTTGTCCTGAGGGGGAGGAACGGGCATTGGTGCAGGGGGATCATTTTCCAAAGGAGGTGGAAGTTTTGAGGCATCTGCCGCTGTAGACATTGTTGGTGCCGAAACGTGAGCACGAGGATGAACGACAGTCGAAGGATATGATGGGGGCTTAAACAGTCCTTTCGTCTTCTTCTCTTTAGGCGCAGATGGAGTAGGCATAGTAGGCGTAGCCATGGGTAACGTTGGCGTGATGACGGCAGTGCCATTCTCTGAAGCTACCATATTGGCGATCGTAAGCGAGGCAGCTGCAGCCGCAGCTCTCCGCGACGTAGGTGCAGCCGCAGCCTGCGCCAGCGCAAGGACGGCAGGATCCACGTCTGGGAAGCCAATCGCAGGTGTGCGAAGGGTCTTGATAGGTTCACGATCAGGAAGTGCGACACCACGTCTCCCACGGGTGGCTCTTTTCTTCCGCTTGGTCATCTCCTTCTCGCGCTCTTTCTCATTGCGTTCCATCTCACCATCGCTGAGGTAATTTAATATCGGAGTAAACGCTTGTACTTGATCCATGGGCCGGGCCACCGAGGCAACAGGGGAGAGGAAGGACATGCGCAGGTCATCATCTTGTACAGCAGAGCCATCTGACGGATGCCCAACAAGGAAGAGGGACTTTTGGTATGTCTGAACTTGCTCTCGTATTGAATGTGCAATAGCGGTCCTAAGAAAGAGTCAGAATACTGGGGGACGCAAAACTGCGTTGTTTACTCACTGAAACTCGCCACCTAAACCAAGTTCCCGTGCGTACACCTCAGCAAACTGTTCAGGCGAAGCGCCAGGGTTTTCAATATCCCACTCAAACTGATCATCAAGCTTCATCGATCCGACACCGATATCGAGCTGTTACGTATCACGGCATTCAAACATCAGCTTCCCGGCATTGCGAATGGCGCACTACGTACCCTAATGAGGATACGCATCTCCTCTAGCTGCTCCTTCTCATCAATCTCAATATCGGCCACAGTGGCAGGTGCGTCCGGATCGCGCTCGACTTTCACATTGGCATCAACCTTGCGTCGCTTCCTGCCAGTGACGAGTACTTCCTTTGGCTTCTTCGCAAGAGTTGGAAGGTCCTTGCGCCACTTGTCCCACCATCCTTTCTCGTTTTCATCAAGACGACCTCGCACTAATGGCTCCACCTCGGTTTCAGGTACAAAATCTGTTATGTGTGCCTGGAAATCGCTGAGTTGATCCTGGATTGACTTGACGATAACAGGCGAATAGCTAGGCGCCAACGCATAATCGTCAACGAGGGACTGTGCAAAAATCTCCGGTGTAATAACGGGATCTTTCGACGGCTATCAGCTTTATGAACAAAGTAGTGCCATGGCGAAATACCTACCGTTGAGATTCCATACAAATGCCTCACGCATTCGATGGTGCTCGACATCGAATTCTAAACGAACGGGAACGAGGATTTCTTCGCGCTTCGCCTCTTCGGTATCAACTTTGCCAGGCCTAACAGCAGGATCAGGTGTGTTAATATTCTGCATGTGACGCGGGTACTCACAACCTGAATCCTTCCCGTCTACCCCTCTTTCTGTTGTCTCGAAAGCGCTGACCAGGGTAGGTTATGCCGAATTTCGTCCTCAACTTTTTCCCGTCTGAGACCTCCCACCACATATCGCTATTCTCAGCTCGTGACACCCGCAGTTCTTCTGCCATGCGTTCTTTCATGCCACGATAGACCGCTTCGTATTCCTTGTCGCGGGCCTGCCAGCCCTTCACCTCCTTCACTTCCTCTTCAGTCAATGGCTTGATGTCTTCAGGCGGCACGAGGGTGACACGCATTGTCTTGGCGCCCACAGGTGCAGAACTTGGCGCTGCTGTGGGGAGAGTAGGCAAGGTAGTCGCCGATGACGTCGCAGACGTCGGTGCAGTCGGGGGGTGAGGGTGAGGAACCGGGACAGTTGCATCTGGAACAACAGGGTGGCCTGGCACTTCCGGCATTCCAGTATTTATCGTCAGAGGGTCGGCGCTTTGCATTTGCATCTGCATTTGCGCAGGAGTCACGATGGTCTGCGGCATCCTCTGCACTACGGGACTTTGAAGTGGCGCTTGCACGTCTCCGAAGCCGGGGGTACCAAGGCCTACCTGCCGTTGTCTCATGCCCGCACCGCCAATCCCTACGTTCGGCACGCCAGGAGTCTGGAACGGCGCAGTGCCAGCTGCCATGGGAGTTTGCGGAACTTGAAGAGGAAGAGAAGTGTGAGGAGTCGTAATCTGCTGCGAGAAAAAATCAGGGCCCTCATCGAGGCCCTGTGATAGCTGAGAAACTTGGCCGCCTAGTGAATTCACGCGCGAAGGTACAACGTGAGGTGGACCCATTAGCCCGCCACCTGCGCCACCAAGCAGTGTTGGATTCGGCGAGCCCATGGATTGTGGCATAGCCATGAGCCCACCTGCACCGACGTTGCCAGGATTATTCATGCTAATCCCTGTTAAGCCACTCCCACCAAGGCCGCCAAACTGAGACGAAGGTTGTGCATCGAGAACGCCTTGTCCCGTAAGCCGTCGTTTCCGACCTGGTGAGCTGGGAACTGGGGTGCTCGGGACTGGAGTGAATCCCTGCGGTGTCTGCACTTGTGGCTGCTGCTGCTGCTGCTGCTGCGGAGTAGGCTGTTGCTGCTGCTGAAGCTGTAGTTGCTGTTGAAGGAATTGCGGAACGGCATGAGTGGGGGTATGAACTTGCGGCTGTTGCTGCTGTTGTTGGAGAGGGAGTGAGGGCTGGATTGGTGTCGGTGGCTTCGGTGTACTGTTAGGCTGGCCCTGGGCGAACATATTGAATCCGCTGGACGTTCTTAGCCGACTTGGAGGGCGCTGCATTCCTCCAAGCTGACCGACGTTCCCCAAGGCCGGCGAAGGCGGTGTCACCACTGCTGGAGTTCCAGAACGATGCGACATCGATTGAGAGGTTCCTGGACGCGATGATGGTGGGCGGGGAGGCGGTGGTGGCATCATCTGAAACTGTGAATTCTGTTGGGGAAACTGCTGCGCTTGGGGAGACTGTTGAGAAAACTGCTGTGAATGTGTGGCAGAGGACGTAGACGAGGGGCGGTCGAAAAAGTTTGGCGTGTTGTGCATGCTTTGCTGTTGTGCGAGAACGCTTTGGAGGCCGTTTGGTTGACCCGCATTAAATTGAGACTGATCCTGAAGAAACCTCTGTTGCGCTAGTTGTTGCATTTGTTGCCGTTGGTCAAACTGGGGTTGCCCCTGGGCCATTTGTCCCATCTGTCTCTGCTGTTGCAACATACGTTGCTGTTGCTAGCGATCGGAAGATTGGGAGAAAAGAAAAAGGAAAGCGTTAGTTAGAGCAAATACGTCAGACTCAACTATGCCCACCGATAGCTTCGCCTGCATTTGCCGCGCCTCGATTTGCTGTGGGGTCATTTGTTGCAGCTGAGCCAGGTGCTGTGGGTTAAAACCCATCGCATTCGCGTTGATGCTACCCATGCCGGCCATGCTGGCATTAGCCATGTTGCCCATACCGCCCATGTTGAGCGCGCCTTGGTTAACACCATTCATCCCCCCTCCGATGTTGGCCTGCATGGCATTTCCGCCCTGCATCTGAAGAAGCATCGCGGGGTTAAGTGATTGGCCGAGCTGCTGTTGGGTCATGGCGGACACTCCACGACCATTCAACAGCTGTTGAGGGTTCATATTCAGGCCCTGCTGCTGCTGCTGCTGCTGCTGGAACATCTGGGCGTTCATGAGCGCCGGGTTGTTGACGTTCTTCTGAAACTGTGGATTTTGACTCTGACTCTGGAGGGTTTGAAGCATAGATGGGGTGAGAAACTGTTGCTGGCCTCCTTGCGCCTGAGGAAATCCATTGGTATTGATGTTCATTGAGAATCGTGGGCCGGGAAGTTATACGGCTAAATGCAGGACCCACTCGGGGGTGGGAGGCAGCGCCTGGAAGGGGCTAAGTCAGCAAAGCGATATAGCCGATTAGCCATCGGAGGGAATACCTAGATGGAAAGCTAGGAGGGGGAGAAGGGACGTTGAGCACGTGCACGGATGGGGAACGGATGAAAATGAAAGGATACCTAGGATAGAGTGAGAGGTCGGACCGTGGGCGGGGAGGAGGGGAAGGAGGGAAACCTGATTGGGAGGGGGAATAACGGATTAGCATATAGACGACGGTATTGGGGCAAGGGACATTCGATGGAATATGAGATTGAGAATGAAATAGATGGGAAAGGGAATAGGAGAGGCCGACGGTTCGGGGAGGGCGCACGGACCAGGGGAGGAGGGAGCGAGGGAAAGATGAATCGGAAGAACCCAAAAAAGCTTACGTTTTGAGAGGAAGGGAGGACGGAGGTAAGCTGGCCGTAGGAGTGGTACGTGTGGGATGGGGATGTAACGCTCGCTCGGAGAGCCGAGGCTTGGGAGGGAGAGAGGGGACGATCAATGATGATGCGATGCTACGACAGAGGCTACTCGGTATCGCCCACCCGCAACTTAGAGGGAATACAGGACTGATATATTTTCCTTGTTCCAGAAAATGTGTGAGAGAGAAAATGAGGCGTGGCTTGCCGTTTTCTAACTGACTCGAACGGTGGGGGAGCTGGGTGGGGCGGCGGGGGAGGTGTTTAGCTCAGCCAGCAAGAAACAACAGCCAGTCACGGATTCAACGTGACGGTGAGGTCACGTCACGCTCACACCCTGGCCACTACGGGATCGAGTATCGTACAAGACTCATACTACACTTTTTACCTACGGGAAAAAGGGAGGGACGGGACGAGGAGGACGGGAAGGGAGAGGGAAAGGGGAAGATAGACGGGCGGGATACATGAATGCGGCTGGCGACGGCTTGAAGGCCACTCCATCCTGTAAGGAGATCTCAGATCGACCCCGGGTCTGGTCACCCAAATGAAGAACGTCCACTCGCTTTTTCCTCCCTCGCACTGCACCACTCAACCTTCCCTTTCTATATCCGTCCGCCTTCTAGCCGCTGACAACCTGCCCTTGCCCTCCCTTTTTCGGTCCATGTATTCAGTCCCTGTTTGGTTCTCATACCTCGACCTTTGCTGATCCAAAACAAAATATATCCCGGTCTGCTGACCGACCGTAGATATCGTCCATCGAGATGACGACGCATCCATCCCATCATCTGGTGGAAAATTCCAAATCCCGATTCGACCGACACAAGGCACCCACGGCGCTTCCCCACGGAGTTTCTCGCATTCCTCGCTCGTTTCTTCTCGAGCAAAGATAATCGCAAACCTCTATTTGTCCCGTCCCTGCACGCCACTCGCGTAAAATTGTTCGGGGTGACATGTCCACGTATATTATTGCACCGCCGATAATCAGCCATTTCACTACCTGTATTCTAGTGCGACGCGCCCGCAAGGTGGCCCGCCTTGCTGTTCTGCCAAGCGTCTCTCTTCTTAGCCCACGCATAGACGCTGTAGCCTGCGCAGTATATGTCGGTCAAAGATGAGGCAAATAAACATAATAAAACACTCACCGATCCCCACCGGGATGACCCAGTAAGGCAGTTGAGCAGCGAGGCGACGATAGCCATTGAAAAGGTAGCTGCGGAACATGTGGCTAGTGGCGCTCTGGCGGAAGGGTGACACGCCTGATGACACGCCTTGAGTCTCGATTCAACAAGTTGAGGAAAACCCAGCGTACCGTAGGTGACCACCCCGCGTTGCCGCTGCAATCCGTGGTGATAATCACCCCACCACACATTCTATGTGTCATGGCACGCATATGAGTTGTTGGGAAAGCTGAGACAAACAGAGTCATGACTCACGTAGACCTTGGCTTTGTAGACACGTCAATCCTTGACGGAGAATTAGAGGAGAAACGAGTCACTCACGCCCAGGCATTTCACTCATGGCAGCGGGTGTCACTCTCATCTTGGAAGTGTTGTTGTTGCTAGAAGAAAATCGCTCTCGGTGTTAGCGTTGCTGGTTGGCGTTGGAGGAAACAAACGGAGCGCCCGTGACACCGCTGGGCAGGTCGTCAACGGACCGGACTTTCCATTCGCAGTTACCGCACTTCCCGCTCGTCTGCGACTGAGACCAGCCCCTAGAAAGCGAGTCGGTTGCCTTCTACCAGCTTCATAAAAGACAACACCGTGGACATGTCAATTCACTCGGAGACTACCACTCTGCTTCGCGAGATGGAACTCGTTTACCAGTCCATCACATCATATCAGCCCGCAATCACAAAACCTCCCATCTTGGACTCATCCTTTGATACCGTAGTCGATCGAAATAGCCAGCACCTACACGGTCTGCGACCCTTTCTCGAGGCAGTGAAACGAGATATAGACGTCGTCAAGCAGGTGCCCCTCCCCCGCGCCCTCTGATTGGCCTTGCGAATGACCTCAGTTAAATGCCCTTCACAGTAGTTCCTTGCGGATCCCGACGCCACCCTCTTGCCACCACCCTCGACGAATGCGCCCTACCTCATCGCCGTGTGGAAAGAAGTGTTGTCGTCCCCGCCGCCCGTAATTGCGATCGGCAAAACGTTCAGCGAACGGTCACAAGTCACGACCGACGGCGAGGGAAAAAAACAGGCGCGCACGCAAACCTCCGGCAAATCAACCGCGAGTGTCAAGGTTGACGTCGTCGCCAATAATGGCCATACTTGGATCCGTGTCAACACGCACGTAATGCCCCCCTTGTGTTTGCCTTCCGTGATTTCTAATTTTTCCATTCCTACCGTTTAGTGCCAAAAATTCAAGGCTGCTCGCAGAGTTCCGCGAGTTAGATTCTTATCTCACAGACTCCGACAGCGAGGGTGACTCCACATCTGATGGCATGGCTCGTTCATCACGAGCGCAAATGCAAACGGAATTTGACAACAGCCTCTTGCGCACGGCACGCGCGCTCCTCGCTGCTGCGCGTGATAACCCAGTCTTTGGCACCAACACACCACCGAAGATAGTCTTCTGCCTCACGCGAATAGACCCTGACGCCACAGATGAATGCGGAAATGATCCAAGGATCGCACTTACAATCGAGTCACTGCGTAAGATGGGTCTCTCAATACAGTTAGGCGAGCGTGGCTCGATCAAACAGCTCGCGGATTCTACACCCGTGTTGCCCGCCCTTCCAGCACTCATTCCGACACATCAGATCAACCTCGACCTCTCCATCCTGATCGCACTTGTCTCAGACCTTACCCATGCACGGCTTCCGAAGTCCGTAGACGCAGCGCATGAGCGCTTCATTCCATCCACAGCGTATGTGGAGTGGAAGCGTTCACGCCTCCGTGTGAAAAGTGGCGGCTATAACGACAGCACGAACGCGCTTAGGGAGGATAGTGACGATCCCTTTGACACCACCCAGCATTCTCGCGCGCTTGCCGAACAGCTGCAACAGGAGATGCACAAGGGGATATTTCAGGAAATTCACGAGCGGCTACTCTCCCTTCGGGGGCAATTGAGTAGAGATGGCCCCACCTGTGATTCCGTTTTGAATGCCGAAGGTGCGCCTCCGCAAGTCGAGTTTTGGACCACGCCCGAGGCGCGGGACCGCTTCCTGCGCATTGTCAGCAAGGTCGGCGGGCCAACCGAGAAGCGCCGTGCAAGTGCGCTCTTCCCCTCGTCGCCCGTGGATTGCGGCAGCGGCCTCGGTCTCTCCTCTCTAGCCGAGCAAGAAGCGCAGTACTGGGCGCATTCACGCTATCCGCGCGGTCTCCTCCCTCTGCTTCCGATTCGAGTATTCCCCACCCCCGAGCCCGCGCCACCCGCGCCGCGACCCAGCTCGCCACCCCCCCGCGCGGGGTTCTTCAGCGCGCTGGAGGTAACGTGTCGCGCGCTGCTCGCGGCGGGTGGGGCGCTACACCCACGTGAGCTGGAGGCCGAAGGTGCAGGCAAACGCGAGGGGGATATTCAGCGGGCGCCAGTCGTGCGCACGAACGTGCAGCTCACGACCCATACGGTGCAGAGCATGCTGTGCGGCGCGACGCGTGGATGGACGACGCTCACGGCGAACCGGGCCAGCGTCAAGGTGATGGTGCGCGAGATGATGAAGACGCGCGGGCATGGGGTCGACATGCGGAGTCAAGGCGCTGGAGCGGAAAATCACGCGGCTGTTGCGCTGTGGGTCATCGATCCGAGGAGCTTGGCGGAGGGTATGAGGTCGGACTTTGTCGGTTCTGCGCCGGTTTAGCCCCCAGATCAAATAAGTGAGACAACGGCAGCAACCACTGGCGGTGTTGATGTTCTTTGCATGATTTCGTTCCCTCCTTATGACGATGTGCATGAACTGTGAAATCGAGACGGAAAAGCTGTGCGAAATTAGCAGCAAGTTTCATCAGAGGGAAAGTCTTCACCCCCGTTCACACACCAGCAGATTATGGGAAATGTCAAACGGCAGCTATGATCGGATTGCGCTTGACGTACGTGTTACTATGACCTTATTGTTTCGTCTCGGATAGCTTAAGTTACGCTGGCGAATCAAGAAGGGCGGACACGCCGCCGCAAGGATGCAAATATATTCAATATCGTGGCTGAAGCTGAAGAGCACATGCAACTTTGGGGGGAGTCTGGATCGGAAAATAACACGACGGATTTGGCAGTGAAGTGACGGCCATGTCTACGAACACGAATTTGGAAATTGGAGACCGTACTTGACCCCGATCCACAATCTTGGCCTGCATTTCATTTTTTGATTTCGAGGGTCCAGCCAAGTCCATCGCTTCAGGGCTGTACGGTCGTAACGTTTGTACGTTACTGCGAAAATTGTGCTGCCGCTGTGCTGTATATATGTCCCACGGATATATATACAGTTCAGTCGCGGAGACGAGAACGTCGTTGTACAAAGAATCATTAATCATTGACCCACGACCACAAGGGTTGAAAAGGACGACCGAATGGAGTCAGAGTTGCATCTGCAAGCGACGGCGACAACGACAACGACAACGACGACAACGCCCAGGATCAAGCCACCACCACAATTAACGGCCATCTCTGCGCCGTTCAGTTATACGCCAAGCGATGACGGAACCGACGAGAATCTCCTCATCCTCCTCCACGGTCTCGGTTCGCACCTGCCCTTTCTTTCCCTTTCCTCACTTTATTTTCTTTCTTTCTTTTCATGACCATGATGAATGGTGTTGATTGATGAAAAACCCATTTCGATTTTTTTTTTGGCGCATTTTCCCATAACATAACGAAGAAATGAATTACCCATACTACAGGAGACACGCACGTCCCCTTCAGCAAACTCGGCCGTTCTTTCAAGCTTCCCCAGACGGCTACGCTGGCTCTGCGTGCACCGGAGCAGTGCGTCCATAACTCCCTATTGGAATTTCAATAATTGAAACAACCCCCTCCCCTTTCACCGAACAACACAAAGGATTCCATATCTGTACGAGAACGCGTTCCAGTGGTACCCTTCCTTCGACGCGCTCGGCGATCTTCTCGCGCACCCCAATCCGACCACGGCGATCGATTACATTGCCAAGGTGCTCGACCACCTCGTGAACGATTGTGGGTGGTCCGCTCCACGAATTCATCTCCTTGGCTTTGCCCAAGGCGGGAGCGTCGCGGCCGAATCCGCGCTCAGCTGGTGGCGGCGTGGTCTCCAGCAACAACAGGGGCAAAAATCTGACAGTAGCACGTCTGTGCAGCCGCTCGGAACAGTCGTGACAGTCGGCGGTCCCTTGCTCTCATATCCTACTCTGCCAGCCGCCTGTCCAACGCCAACGCTGGTATTTCACCGTCCACCACCGACAGAGCCATCTCTGCCAGGCGACGCCCTCGCAGCTTTCAGAAAAGGATTTTCGCGTGTCATAGATGTCAAAAGGAGTGGAGAAGGCATGCCTCGCTCAAAGGACGAATGGTATCCGATCATGGAGCTGTGGAGCGAGCGGCTCGGGCGAAGACAAATGGATGGGCTCTACGAAGTGATGACTTCAATCTGACATGTGCGAGATGTTAACCCAGTCGTAATTTATATGTATGACGAGCTACGAATAAATGACGATATGCGTCGTGTCAGTCACGAACTGTGAAGCGTTGAAGGGCATGGTGTGATCGCGGGAACAATTGATAAGAAGACTGTTGCGTACATATATTAGGTGGGTGATAGTTACATTGTTGTGGCCACGTCCCCAGGATAGCGGTGTCAGGGAGAGCGGAGATCGGTGATAACCGCTACGGCAAAAGTTATGGAATGGTGAAGATGTTGGAAGACTCGGATAGGACTAGCGTCAACATGGCCGCCCTTGACTATGCCTAACTTGCCCTGCAAATGCGATAAAGAAACCCTCTTTCTCGGACGGCTATATATCGTCTTCAGCAGAGGAACTGGCGCGTGGATATATCGGTGCCTTTGATGCTTTTTGGCTGGATCTCTTGTATGGACCCCGCTTCCATTCTGTCATGGGAAACATATCCGTCATCCATCCTCCTAGCCCACTGTGGCACGTACGATTTCTAGGTTTGCTTCCATCAAAAAAGTTCGCGCTATCCAAGTCATGGAGTGGCGTCATCACAGGGGCTTCGGGAACATCACTTGTGATGTCGCTGGGACCTGCTCAGTGGGTGAATGGTGAATGTTATACAAGGGAGCAACCCAGTCTGACGAACCCACGCGTGGGCCATAGATAGCCTCTAGACGCGAGTTCACATTCCGTATGGCACTGATGTGGTCAATTTCCTCTTCACGCTTATGACAGACGGTACTTACTTGCTATCGACTAGCCCAGTTGCACTGACAACGTTGAGAACACTCTCCCAGCCAATGGGATGGCGTCGATGTTGTGTGCTCTTGTCTACCGGCGGACAATAAGATGCCAGGGCCGATAGGATACGTTCCAGGTGGGATGAAGATACGTCAGCCAAGACGCGCAAAGAAGAAGGGGGTAACAGCGCTTCGACTTGGTCTTCACTGGGCACATTATGGTCCATACTGTGGGACTCTGAAGAGGTGCTTGCGGAGAGCGGGTTCAAAGTCGATAAATTATAAAGTAGGGCCTGCCTGGCGAGTGAATGCACTTCATCTTCGAACCTCCACTCGGGGACATGAACGTCCTCGGCGAGAAGAGGCCACCGAGTCCAAGTATTGCGCGACGTTCGAGAAGTGCCCAAAGCTGACGAATGGCCCTTGTCTTCGATGAATGATACGTCCCCACGATCCACATGCCGCGATGACGTGGGGGATACGTGCCGGCCCTTCTCTTCTTCATTTGCAGGGTCAACATCCCATGGTGACGGTGCAGAATCTAGTCGGGTGAGCTGTGAAGCGATATCCAGGGTGTCCGTCGCACGCAAGGCGCGAACTAGGGAGGCATATTCCGAAATTTCCGAGTGCAAAGATGCGGGGACTATCTTCCTTTTTTTCTGCTTCCCCATGTCCTCGCGTCTCGGTTCAAGGGCACGGGCACGTAAATGCGCTAATTTAATTAATCGCGGTTCGCATTCCACGTGGACGTGGGAGTTGATTGGTCATATGCTATACAGCTCTGCTAGCCTCAATTCCCGAGGACGTACGATCACCGCCATCAAGTGCTCTCTTGACCAAGCCATGTATGTCGTCCATTTTCTTTACCTCAGCCTTTTTTAATTTGATACCCAGCATGAGAGAGAAGTGGAAGAAAAAGAGATCTCGCCGACTCAGACGTAAACGCCGAAAAATGCGCGCCCGTTCCAGTGCGTATAATAGATATGTCCCCTTAGAAAGTACACTCACCCATCTTGCTCAGAGTGACGGCCGATTGAACTGCTAAGTGCGCGGGTGAAAGTGTCAATGTCTTTCAGAGGCAGGGCGGGGGCTGTTCGGCACCTATCTCCCATTCGTCGTGACAACCGCGTCACTTTGCTGCATGCCTTGGATCTGGCAGCAGCATTCCTGACTGTCAAGCCGAGTTGGGGTGGTTAATTGGCCAAAGTGTTTTGTATCACGTATAACAGCATCGTGGTGTATCTGTTGTCCTTCTTATCTGCGAGAAGCCCGATATGAGAGACTGAGACATGCTGAGCGTTTCTTGTTCCACCTGCCAGTCTGCACTGTATTTTCCTTTTTCTCTTGCGTCTCTGAGACATTCTCGTACACCATGCGCCATCTTATCTGCGTGTCTTGATCCGCGCTCCGGTCATTCTTGCACAGGTGATGTGAATCGGCTCATACAGTGAATAGTGATGGCAAAGTGTGCCAGTGGGCCGTTGGTTCACGTCCTCGCAATGCGATCTCCTTCAAGATGGCATCCAAGTGACATAGATATCAACGAGTAAATAGAATACTTGTCCGGAGACGTGGTGGCCGCCTTGCCCTGTGACCTTCATCCAACAGTGCTTTACCTCTAGATCGGGTTTACGATATACCTTGCGGCATGCTTTTACACTTCGCTGGTTCTCGGCTAGAGCCTCACCCGGCCAGAGCTGTCATGCGCAAACACATTCATCTCCTGTGGTTGCTTCTTAGAACCTCTCAGTGGATTCCTCCATCCACGAGGTCTCGTGAGAGCCCGACAATAATAAAAAACAGATACGAGACGGTCCGCTGCGCTTCTTGATAACAGCACTCGTCTGTAATTCGATCTTTTGTCTTGTTCACATGGTTCACGCGTCCTCTTCGAGAAGCCAGGTCTTTCCCCCAGTCATTTTGTCCACCACGGCACGTCTCTAAAATGGACTAGAAGCTGGGCCACAGCCATTTTCTCCACGAGGAAAAAATGGAGGGTGTTCTGCCTACTTCTTGAAGTTTACGGTCCTCGCTTCACAACTCCTCCCTCCACGTGGCGATATGCATGCTTTCCGTCGGGTCGTGCAGATCGGCGATACTTCACAACGGTGGATCTTTGTATAGGTCATTGTAGTTGGTGGTGGAGCGGCGGATCTGCGCGGAAGATTTGGCTGAGAACAAATCCAGCAGTTTGTAGGTCCCGGCATGACTTTAACACATCCTCGTCGAAATTTGCTAAATCGAGAGGTTGACACTACACCGACGTCCGAGTCGGCTTGCTCTCTTTACCATTTTAGGTGCTTCTCTGGCACGTCGGCATCCTTTCTGCATGGAAGTGTTTGAAGGACGCTGGTAGCAACCACCCCCCAACCCCTGGCTGATGGCCTCACGAATGTTGATTACCAAGGAGCTATTGCAAACCCTCTCTATTTCACAATTGTGTACTGGTCCTGATTCCCTTTCTTTCTGGCTGAATCAGAAGAAGTTGTCCTATCGTTCCCAAATCCAGGGCATTCGAAGGTTTAAGACCACGATGCGAAGACCAGCCCATGAGCCCGTAATTTCAACCAGCCAACAGAGAATGTCGTTCGACCCTCCATATGCCGTTACCGTCATCGTTTAAAATGCTTAAACACAGGGATGCGTTCCCCAACTCCCACTTGTACAAGATTTCTTTGCCCGAGACTCACCTTCATGTTCCTCCAATTCGTCCTCTTCCTCGTGGCTAGTGCTTTTGCTGCGCCCATTGCCCCAGATCCTTGTGTCACGATCGCTGGCTCACTGTTTGCAACACCTACAGACACCCTATCCTGTTTGAGGTCCTTTCCATTCAATGAGACTCTCCGGCAGAATATTTTGAGCATTGTGTCGAGGGTCATCGACTTCTACACCTTCGAGCATTACTACCCAGAGTTCACGCCTCCTTTCCCGAACAACTTTAATATACGTGCAGAACTGTTCCGGATAAACTCCACATCGTATGCCGTGAGTTCGCGCGCTTGACTTGATCATCTACACTACTGATGCGTTCTTCAGACGGATTACGATTTCAACCTTGATTTGTATAATTCCATCAATCGATTGAACGATGGGCACACATGTGAGTGACATTCGTTCAATTAGTGATACTATTAAATACCTTTATCGCCGCTATCATAGTATGGCTTCCGCACTGTTACGTGACTTGGGAAGCTCTGCTTCCGGTTCCTATCGTTTCAATATCTGTTGACGGCGTGGAAGGCGTGTACATCGCCCCCGATATCATCGACTTTATACGCTTGATTCCTCCTGGCTTTACCAGCTTCTACGAGTCGATCGGTTTCGATTGGCAGCGACTCGCGGGCGCGCGCGTCCTCCAGATCGAAGGCACGAACCCGTATGACTACATAGACTGGGTCGCGGACACGGTAACCGGCAATTACCTAGACCACGGTGTTCGCGTGAACAGCGTGTTCACTGGCTATAGGCTTGTTGGTTCTTCGTTCTCACAAAGGTTTGGGGACCTGGCTGGAAGGTTGTTCAATCCGATCGAGAACTTGACGTTCTCATTGGTACCTGATAGAGCCAATCACTCAGAAACCGTCACGGTTCCATTTTTGGACGTATTTACGGGGAACAGTTTCTCAGACCGGGACTCATAGTAAGTCTTCCTTATCTTGCATGGGTTCCCATCGTTTTAGCATCTGCCACAGTTGGGCGAACAATTGTGCTGCTGATCGTAGTACAAATGGTGTGGATAGGAAGTCGACATCAGATACTCTCCGACTCAATACTATACTTCGAGCTAAAGGGATCACACGTCTGCCTTCAGATGCAGTCGGGTTACCTTCCAAATATCAGCCAACGTTATCACCAGTGAATAGTAATGCAAGTGATATGGTTTCATATATCCTTTCAGACGGCATTACAGGCATCGTGAGCTGCCCTACTGTTTCTAAAGTCCCCTTCCCTTGTTGACCACTAGTAGCTGTTTATAGGATCTTTTCAACATGATGATCCTGAAAATTTCCAAGTTGATGTGGTCACCACGATCACTTCCCTCAAGGCCGCAGGGGCCACGCGGCTTCTCATAGACCTTACCAACAATCCCGGTGGGCTTATCTGCGAAGGCCTTTTTTTGCACCAGTACTTGTCTGGGCTGGACTTTGGATACTCGTAAGGACTTGATGCTTTCCCGGGACTATTGCCTATTTAGACAGACGACTACACCTTAGCGGTTTTCAGAGCACTATTCGAGCCAACCCACTTGCACAGAAGATAGTTAGCCAAGTTATAGCTCAAGGCATTAGCGAGGGCTTCTACGCCCCGGATCAGTGTAAAAATGCCGCCAAAACATTCCCGAGTCACCGATAGCTGATTTTTCCTAGGGGCGTCTGTCAACGATACCTTGTTCCTTAATGATTTCAACTACATTGACCCGTCGGTTTCAGTCACTGTCAATGGCCGGCAAGATGCCATATCCCAGCGCCTCCATGTGGGCAATCTATTCAGAGCCTTCCTGCATTTTCTTTACGGGCGTGTCCTATCTTAGGATGTTTGCACATACTCTGTTACGATCCCAAGCTTACCTACGTTCGATCCGACTAGTATGGTCGCCATTGGTACTCGTTTTGATGGGGTTGCCCACGCACACTTCGTTGACTCTGACTTTAGTAACCAATGGGAACTGCGGGTCGACATGTGCCTTGTTCAGCACGCTGATGAAGGAACATCACAACGCAACGATTGCAGTGTTTGGAGGGCGACCCGGACAGAGCATTGAGTTCAAGGGTAACGTCATCATCCCCATTTTCCAGCGCCCTTTCTCTACAATGAGACCATAGGCATGGCTGGAAATCAGGTCTTGGAGTGGATAGACCTGGACTCTGAGATAAAGACCGCAGGGCTCAAAAACGTGAGTGCGGCTTTCTATATGCCACTCGCGGATAATATTCAAATATGGAATAATCAGGATCCCTTGGCTCCTCCTGATCTGTGAGTGTATTGTACATCCTGGTTACACCCATTTTCTCAGCATCTGGCAGTTTAGTTTCTGCTAACATGCGGTACTTGAAGTCTCGAGCCACTCGACGACCATCATGATTGACTTTCACTTACCTACAGTCACAATTGGCGGACAGCATACAGTTATCTCAAAGAAGATACACCTATCGGTAAGGGAACAGTAAACCTGATATGATCTCAGCGACGTCACCCTAATTTCTGCACATTTCAGCATATTACTCTGAGCCTCCGACTCGTTCGTCAGCCCCTTCAGTTCCGGTTATCTGGCACTGAAAACGCTCATGAACAGTTCGCTTCCCATACACTGTCGACACGTACAATAATCCGCAAAATCTTTGGACTTTTGCGTAAGTAGAACGCCAGCAGGCATGAAATACTGTATGCTAAAATTTCATTAGAGCCCGGGAGATTTTCGGCTAGAGGAGTGGGTTACTTGAAATAGACGGGCATCGGATTTTGTATTATCGAAAATGATCCATTAGGCAAGATTTGGGCGTCTCGGACATGCTTACAACCTTTCCCTGTATAGCGATAGTATGATGGAGCTTTTGTTTCATTATTCATACATGCCATGCACAGGTGCCAGTGACATGGGCTACGGTATGGTCTTGGAGTGGGTATTCGAGGCCCTAAGGTAGACCTGCCCACCAGCGGGCGTACTACCCGATGAGATATCCACCCTTGAAGCCGAAGTTACGACTGAGTAGGTTGACTACACTTCAGTTGGTTGGGGACGAGAGCGTGCTAGCTGGCACTAGAACGACCGGGTCCGCTTTTCGGAGCCAAGCCGTCTACGAGATTCCGGAGCTCTCGGGCGGCGCTTGGAGAAATGGATAAAAAGCCGGGTGCCGAAATTTGATCTATCTCCCACATCTGCTCCCACCGCTCACATTCACCTTCTGGATTTACGTTTTTTTTTCTGAAATATGGGTATCCTTGATATCGTTCCTGTACGATCCGACTTATTTGGCCCGATTTCGTAGAATCTCTCCTGATATGATAAATTAATAGCCCGGCGTCATCACTGGTGACAACGTTCACAAACTTTTCGAATATGCGAAGCAACATAAGGTCAGATCAATTTTGAATCGGGATCCTGCTGTCACGCTAAGGACTCTATGGTGGCCTCCTGCAGTTTGCTATTCCTGTACGTAACCTTTTGTCCTCCACGTATCGTCTATTAACTTTCCCACATTGCAGGCTATTGTAAGCGAGAAATCAATCTTATCGTATCGCCATACTCACGCTCAAATCGCCGCAGAACGTGACATCATCTTCTACCGCCAATGCGGCACTCGAAGCTGCCCGGTCAGCACTACCCTTTGAGAGCCTCTCTCATGTCTGATCTCGAAGCAGTGATATCAAGTCGCCCATTATTCTTCAAGTCTCGCAGGGCGGCAGCGCCTATTTCGCGGGGAAGGGTCTAGCCAATGACAAGCAACAAGCTTCTATTGTCGGTGCCGTCGCTGCTGCGCACCACATCCGAACAATGTCCAAGGCCTATGGCATGTACGCCCCGACTTTGGGTGCACAATTGTTTGGCCCTTCTGACTCGCGGTTCTGTTGACAGTCCAGTAGTCCTGCATTCTGATCACTGTGCTGAAAAGCTCCTCCCTTGGTTCGATGGGATGCTCGAAGCCGACGAAGAATACTATAAGACACACCAAGAGCCCCTGTTCTCTTCCCACATGCTTGATCTCTCCGAGGAAACGAAGGAGAGGAATATCGCAACGTGCGTCAAATACTTCAAACGCATGGCGCCTTTGGGTATCTGGCTTGAGATGGAAATCGGCATCACGGGCGGTGAAGAAGATGGCGTTGACAACACCGCTGTCGACAACAACAGTCTGTACACGCAACCGGAGGACGTGTACGACATATACGCCGCACTTTCTGCAATCGGCCCCAATTTCAGCATAGCGGCTGCATTTGGAAATGTGCATGGTGTTTACAAACCGGGAAATGTACGGCTGCACCCCGAACTTCTTGCGAAACACCAGGCATATACCAAAGGAAAGATTGGCGGAAAGCTTGATTTACCTCTGTGAGTATCGGGGCTGTTCGCGCCACTTGAGCTTGCCACGCTCAATGTCTCCTAGCTTCCTCGTCTTCCACGGCGGTTCAGGTTCCACCAAAGAGGAAATTCAGACCGCCGTTAACAACGGGGTCGTCAAGATGAACGTGGATACTGGTTCGTCTCGCTTTATCGACTTGCATGTGATAGTTCTGACAGTCCCGAAGACACCCAATTCGCATATCTTTGCGGCATTCGGGTAGATATGACCCTTCTTGGACTATTTCTGGTTAAGTCTGACGAACCATGTTCAGGACTTTATCCTCAAAAAGAAGCATTATCTTCTTTCCCAGGTCGGTAACCCAGAAGGCCCCGACAAGCCTAACAAGAAGGTAATTCTTGCTTGTTTTGTGAGAATAGATGCATGACTGAACGTGATATTAGTTCTATGACCCCCGTGTCTGGGTCCGTGAAGGCGAAAAGACACTCACAGAGCGTGTCAAAGTTGCGTGCCAAGATCTTGGCAACGTGAGTAAGTAGAATTTCTCCCTCACCTTTTCCAAACCATTGCTAATTGTCGCGTGATAGATCGACTTTGATCTCATTACCGATTCCCCCCCTTGTTCTGTGCGATTACTAGTGACTATTATAACTCAACACAATGGGAGACGGGGGTGTGGAAGTACTATATTTGTAGATTCTGAATTCTGTGGTCTTGACAAAAATGAAGTTTGTAGGCCCACCAAGTTCGAAAGGAGCCTTGATGACCAGAGAAATGCTATATACGAGCACGGCTTCACGTGCACTGTTGGATATTCAGCCATCTACCAACTCGGTCATTACGAACCACCCAAGCAAAAAGGAACGAAAAGCAGTGACGAGAGTGGGATTCGAACCCACGCCCCCGAAGAGACCAGATCCTTAGTCTGGCGCCTTAGACCGCTCGGCCATCTCGCCTTCAAAAGTAGATTTATTTTTGGTCATCTCGTTGGGACAAGGCATGGCCTTCGTCATGTGGCGGGCTTACGCATGATGCGCGTAGTAACGCTAGAAGATACTTGTACAACTCTCGTGCAAGTATAAATATAGGAACTGTGCCATGCTGTCAAAGCACAAGCACCGCATTTCCGAACTTTGTTGATGAAACAATCGACGGTATACCGTGAGAAGGGTATCCAGGGTAGGAATAATCATGTCGGCCTGTCAATTGCGAAGAGATCCAAGTCTGTTCAATTCTAATCAGCCTGGTTCCTCTTACCTGTCTGTGAATGACAAACGTTTATTGACACCGGAATTAGTGGGTGGGGTTGTCTCCTATGTGGGCCAAATGGGGATTCATCTGTCTCGTCTTCGATGGTTGCGCGATTAACGCGGGTTCTGGCCGCATGATTCGCGCTGGCTCCACATCACCGCGACCACTCATGTCAAGGCTACGGTCATCGTCAAAGGAGTTATCATCAGAGCGGCTTGTGCGGCAGCACGGCATGCATATGTAACTGCCTCCTGCATCATTTTCAGAACTCAGCATCTGAGCCTACACAGAAACACATGTTGACGTACGAGAACCACAGGTTGAGCAGAACAAACTGCCTGAGAATCAAGAGGCCTATTAGGTATGAGTTATACTCTTCGAGTGAAACCACCCACAGATGCCCACGCAGAGACAAGCGCAGCAATCGAGGTCAGACATGTGTACTAGCAAAGGCGGCTTGATTGAAGGGGTCTCGACGAAAGAGGGATGTCTAATGGAATTCGTCTAGGGTGTTGAAGGAGTTTGGTGGTTCAGAATGTCGACCCCGGCCCTTTTTAAAGTCTTCCATCGTAACCGCTACTAGCGCCAGGCGCATCATGTGGGCTGCCAGTGTTCTATTCAAATAAGAAGATCAGATGCATCTCCAAGCGACCCGGAGGCAATGCTGTATTAAGACGTAGCATTGGGAAGGTAGCCTAAAAGGAGTGCGGTCAGATCCATTGCAGGAGCGTGGCCATTTGAAACCGTACGCATCATACGCCGTCGTTAACGCACAGCCCCCGTGAACACTTCCTACTGATGATATCTATCCCTTTTCCATCAGGGCACAGAAAATTAGTTCATTTCGAAAACATGTCCGCGGAGGTAAGGTACGGCGTGTGATGATCACTCTCCGTGCCAAGTCACAGGCGCTTACCCAGATTGCCACCGCGTCCATGAAATAGGCGTCCTCTTTGCTTGGTAACACGTATCGGTGTCTAGGAGTTTCGGGTAACTACTTTCGGATAGGGATAGGAATATCTAGTGGCAACGCTACCGTCCTCGGATCCCCAAGGTATTGAACACGCGAGCCAGGTGGCATCAGCTGGAGGGAACTCGATCACGGTTTCCAGGTGAGACGCACTGGCAGGGTCGCAAATCCCTTTCTGAGCTCCAATATAGAGGCCAGGGTGGGTTATGTCTGACAGAGAAATGGATTACGCACAAACTTGGTTGCTACTAGTACACTCTGAGAGTAGGAGGCTGACGCCTGAGCCTACTTGAACGACTACCGTTCTAATCGGATGCATCACCCTTTGCATACATGTTGGGAACAGAAGGCACACAATGTAACATCACTGCGTGTCGAGGATAGCAGGGGTAACATGTCAACGGAATTGCTAAAGTATACACATGGCAGGCGTACATTGCCAATGTGTGATGGGCCAAGGCAGAGGCTGCATCTAATCAATCACGGTTACCCCAAAGGGGAAAACTTATGATGAAGAAACTATGCAGTATCACTGGATATCGTATCAGGCAGATGCGCAGCCAGAACGGTGTCAAACTTCTCGGGTGGTGCATCATCTGAAACCAAAAGATCTTCCCAGTTCTCGTTTCCCGAAGGCAAAAGGAACCAGTTTGGCGACGGCGTCGGCCGGATATGCGAGAAATCTTGCACATCGGAATGTTTACCCTAAAGGTATATGTCAAGAATAAGAGACTAACATATGTCGGAGATGCTTACGATGCGTGGTAAGGCCTCGTCTACGGATGCGTGGAGTAGAGACACGAACGATGGGTATTCGGCAAAAGCGATAGCAGAGCAACTCTCGATAGCTGGATTGGACATTGCAGCGAGGTATACGCGAACGTTATTCGAGTGGTCCATGCGAAACTACGAGAATAAGTAAGGGCGGGCCACCACACCGACGAGAGGATACCTGCTTGATGACAAGAGACGATCACTGTGCACCGATGCAAATTGTGCAGGAGGACACTGCCTTTCACATTTGGCAATATCAGAATTGTGTCTCTCAGATCGCGGGCGTGGAGGGCTGTCAAGCAGAGCCGATTTAGGGGGGACACAGTCCCAGCTGTACCACATAAGTCTAGGATGCAACGATCCAGATCCGAAATTGTCAGATCAAACGACGGGGTCCCGGCCACAAGTGTCGAGATAGATTGTAAAGACAGTCTGCAGTGGGAGTGGGAGCTTAACTTATGAAAGGTGGACGCGCCAGGTACGGCGTCTCCTTCTCCTAGTGCATTGGCGCTGCATGAGGAAGGGGGCAGCGATGGCGCCGTAGAACGCTGGGGCTTATTTGCCTTGCGCTTGAACGCGAATTTCGGCTTGGGCATGGAGGCAGAACGAACCTCCTCCAAAGTCTGCTCCAACAAGCTTATTTGCTGTGTGGGGATGAATCCTGTTTCATCGATATTACGAATAGTATGAGAACGCACCGCTTGGCACTGTCGTTGATCATATGCAGGCAAGAAGCTCATTGCGTCCGACAAGCTTTTTCCGAGCTTTACGATATCCCTAGCCAGTTCCTCCCAACCATCATGGGATGTTGTATTGTTTTTGGATGCCTCCAAACGTGCGGCCAGGCCTTCATCGATGCCATTAGAGAGGAGAAAAGATAGGAGTCAGACGGGACGCAAACTGGTACGAAAAGCCTGAAATTGTGAATAGAATTGTTGCTGGAGAGTTTTGTCAGTCAGCTCCGACATTGTTGTTGAAAGGGGTCGTGATTCTTGTGCGAACAAATGCATCGAGTTGATTGGAAAACAATATCCGAAAGGGTTTCCACCACGCATCATCTCGTCCTCAAGTACCATGCACGATAACCTTATTTTCATCTTTTTCATCACCTCATTTTTACTAAGAAGCCAGAGATGCGCTATGTTACAGAGAGATATCATACTGGGAAAACTACTTAACGGCCGTATCTAGGGGAAAGCGATAAGAATAACTTGAATGTGGGCCAAACTGAATGAAGAGCACATACTTCTGCAACTCCCATTCGCGGTTGTCCAAAGGACAAACATTCCTAGTCTTCAGCCAGCGTGAGATGCAATGGAAGTGGAAGGCATGCTACAGACGTAACGTCAGGTATGCACATAATGGAGGAAGTAAGGACATACGTTGCAAATCCCCCATGCCGCATTACACTCTTCACTTGTAGCTGAGACTTGATTGGCTTGACAATCAATGCCTGAATAGAAATGGACGTTAGCATGCGCCGAACGTTGAACCAATCGGCGGTACGGACAAAGGTCCATGATATGATTGCGGCAGATCGCGCAATTGTCAACGACGATATCTGTGATGGTTCGTCTTTGATCAGCACTTACTTGAAGAAGACGAAGAGCTCACCCCATGCCCACAATGCTACGGCATTCCACTGTTCGCAGGTCATTGGGGTTAAAACTGTCAGAGATCGTGGATGTTTGAACAGACCTTTTTAACTTCAAATCGCTTTTTTGAATCGTCTTTCTTAGATGCCACTGCGGGCGTGTCTACATCGACGTCCATATCGGCCATGATTTAGCAGGTCAGTGTTGTGTGCGGATGAATGAGGTGCTGGTGAGTATCAAGGTCAAACAGATCACGTTATTTGTCCATGTGTGATATAGACGCGATCACATGACGAGATAACGTGATGGTTAAATGTTGAACTTTGGATCGTGTGCACCGTGACTGACACTCACTGTTGTCTGTATTTCTCCCTGCAACACATGTACTAATCCTCTCAAGCGTTCTAACGGAATTTACTCATGTCAAGTTACTCATCTGACGCGTCGAGATCAGGGCGTCGCTCCCCGCTCTTCGGCACTGCAACTTTTTCAACTTTGACTCAATCCGAGTCCTCCCCGACAAGGTATTCGTATTCTTCGCGCTCAGGTGAGATCAGATCTTCCACTAAGAGTATTGTCAAATCATCACTTCTGAACGTCTCGAGTTCGAACATGCTATCATTTTTGTTGTTGTGAGATGTGGTTTTTGTTCTTTGCTTATACGATCTCGCAGGAATCTCCTCAGACGACAGTGATATCTCTGGGCATGATATGCGTCGAATCACAGTCTCACCTTCGCTCCCTGACAGATATTCTCGCTCAGACTCGCATCCTAGGACCGAGGATGACACCACCAGAGATGAAGCTGAAGTAGAGGCTGCTTTGAACGCTCTCGACAACGAGCTGGACCGGACAGAAGATGCCCTAACCGAGTGGTCGCATGGGTCTTCTGTCACCCCTTCCTCTTATCTCAGTGGTTCTGCGTCCTCCCCCTCCTTTACGACCTCATCGTCTGTTTACATACCTTTCACAAACACTTTACGGGATGCTCGCATCCTCAGTACCATTACTGAGCGTACTGAGAATCTATCCTCACGTCCCACGTCGTACAATCTTTCGGCGCCCGGCTCCAGGCCTGTTTCTGACGCGATCAGGCATTCCGCCGAGTCACTTCATTCCCGAAGTGGCACTGAACCCGCGCCCGGAGCCATCACTTCAAGTCGTCGCACTGGGGACCTCATAGCATTCTTCGAGGATAAAACGTCATCATCTGATAGCTCCTCGCGCCCTTACTCCCCTTATGGCCACAGAAGGACGGGTTCAGTGCCAGCTGGTCCTCGGTCACCCAGTCCCTACACGCAAACGAGCAAATCCATACCGACTTTTGGCACTACCACCTATGGGTATGGGAGTTCCAACTCGCGCCCTTCTTCCCCCAGCAAGAGCTGGATATCTCAGTCGCAATCTTACACATCTGGTACCCCGTCACGCCCTTTCCTTTCCCCCCCTCCCCGTAGTTATACCACGGGGTCGGATTCTAAGCTAGGTAGCCCCTATACTTCAAGTGAAACCCCTACCTACTCGAACACGTTCACCTCCACCTCGTATGGGCCCACCGACACCAGTGTTACGACTCAAACTACGTCATTAAGACGCCCACAGACGTCGCCACGGTCGCCTTTGGCCTCGGTGCGGAATATCGTTGCCGCGTGGAAGAGTCGCTCGCCCTCCATCGACAAATCGTCTCAAGTTAGTTCCAGTAAATCACCTACAGATGCGACGCCAGAAGAGGGATTCTTCAGCGTCCGGCGCCGGGCGGAGAGAGGTTTCCAACGAGAAAGAGCTTCGATGGGTGGTAACTCTGGTCCAGGCACGTTTAGGAGAAGTGATTCTTCCTATCAAGAGGATGTCAACAGATCTAGTACTCCGAGGACAAACACATCGCTTACGCCAAGTGGCATTCCGCCATTTGACCTTACCGAATTAGGGACGTTTGCCAAAAGCAGTCAAGAGGTACGTCCCGACCGTTGTCGATCACCTTATATCATCCGATTGTTGGGATGTTCCCGCATGCACTCTTTTCCTCTATTGTGCTTTCTGTTCCTATGGACTAATCACTTTCTGTTCCAGCCTCTGCGCATCGGACTTCTGTGGTACCTCAATGTGCACGCGCCACCTCCATATAGGTGGCAAAGATGTCAAGCAGTCTTGTATCCCAACATGCTTTTACTCTCCTGGATTGCGCAAGGCGGTGGGCGGGGGATTATAACTCTGGATCTACTTAATTGCACAGAAGTTCGTTCAGTGGCTTCGCCAACACATCCGAGTGCACAAGATGACGTTGGCACAATTGCTGCGAAGGCACAGACCGCAAATGCTCGGGCAGAGGGCTTCGGCGATTTGGGTTTGATGGAGACACTGTGTCCCTTTCAACTATTTTACAGTGATGGCGTAGAGAGGCTGGGTGCTGAGTCGGCTAGAGAGCGTGTACGCTGGGTCAGCGCCATTTGGTATGTCCCACATTGTTTTTATTAGTATTATTAATCTCATCGCGTGTTTAGGGAGGTTCTCGATCGCTCAGTCACAGTCCCCGATCGGTCGGAAACACAATCACCTACAGGCTCAATGCGTACAATCCGCTCGGTGGCGAGCGCGAGCACTCACTCTGGATCTGGGGTGTCTGGCTCGCGTTCTACGACATTCCTCCCGCCCATGGATAGCATTCCTGATCTTTCCGACTTCCAATCTCTTTCGGGGTCTAGCGCAGGATCTTTATCTCGCCAGCCGTCGTTGCGCTCGCGCGCTGCTGATGACGCTGCAATCTCCAACCAGACCATCGTCTATCCTGGGGACCCGCGGGTGATTGCTCCTAGTCGCAGCAGTTCAATACGTCGCACAACATCTATGACAGACCTCGGCGAGGAATTTGAATCGGCCCTACGACGAGCCAAGGACGCGCGACCTGGTCTGGGTTTTGGTCTAGGACTAGTAGGTGCCATCGTTGGAGAAGGTTCGCCTGTCACAGTATCAAGCGGGCCGACGCTCCGGCGCGATATCATCGTTACACCACCACCAAGCGCTGGTCGTGGTGGGTCTCGTGCGCGACTTGTTGGCTCAGAGTCTGTAGCTTCAATATCGGATGACGCTTTCTTCTCGTCCGGAGCGAGGGCCAGTGGCGAACATTCCATTTTTCACTCTATTTCTTCGGTTCATTCAGGTACACATATCACAACACCGGCCACTGATACCAGCTCTTCGATACCCACGGAGGAGACGTCGGGCTCTGGAACGGTGGTCCCGCCAGCATACCGAAGAGAAAGTACCTCGGCCGATACCGGGCTTTCAACTATTACCCCCGACTCGCCTTCGAGGGCCACGGGACTCACTCGATCTCGGGCTGTGAGGACAAGGAGGGACGCTGCAAGTTCTGTCAGTTTCTCATCTTCGTCGTTCTCTGGGTTAGAATCATCCTCGGACAAAGAGAACACATCGAGGCGCAATCCTTCCAGGTCACAGTCCGAGTACTCGCGTAGCGATGAATTCAGTACTCTGGAAAGCTACTCTAGGTCAACTCACTCGGGATCTGCCAATAACACACCCCTTCCGAGCTCGTCTTCTGGACATTCTTCCAGATATGATAGTCATCCGACTACTACGGCAACGGCGTCCAGCTCCACGCCCTATGAGACTGCGCGTTCCCCTTCTATCATGTCCTTTGCTTCTCTGCCAAGCATTCCCTCGCTTTACGAAACTGCCGCGGTATGTTCCACGGAATCGGAGGCCACGAAGAGTGTTTCCTCGGGCGACTTCATCACTGCGATAGCAAGCCCCAAAGTCGGGTCCGTTTCCGACTATATCACGGCACCGGTTTGCGAGAGCGAACCAACATCGCCGTTTACAACCGCAGAAGTATGTCCGACAGAAGTATCAACCGAATATGACGATGCGGAGTGTCGCTGCAAGCCGGAAAAGGTTGTCGTCTCGGAAGTTGCGGAACCTGAGCCGGTTGGACGAGTCATCACCCAACCCGTCGAAGGGTTAGTCCCTCCGCCTGGTGGAGAGGTAGTCCACGTCATCCCCCCTGCGCCAGCTGTAGGGGAGGTACAGATCCCTGCTCCAGAGCCCGCCACGCCGGTCGAACCTATTCTGGGGCCACGAGTCATTTTCATTGAACCAGAATCCCCCACCTCACTGGACCTCTCCACCACCCGCTCTCCTTCTGACCTAGATATTTCGTTGGTTTCCACGACGAGGATTGCCAGGGATGTCCCATTGCCAGGGAGCCCCTCTGTTCTACCGAGGGAGTTACGCTCTGAACGGGAGGCGCCTCCGCGGCCTGTGTCTGCTGTCCCACCATCCTTGCCTGGTCCCTCGCGGATTGGCACTCCTGAGTTACCAACGACGACGACGTCAGTCACCGAGTCAACGCCGAGTACCATGACATCATCGCGTCGAGTGCCTTCCAGTCCCTATATCCCAGAGTCTCTATGGGCAGCCGAAACTGATGACACCTACGAGTCGTCAATTCTGCGGGCTTCCCCCTCAGTGCAGTCCATGGCCTTTCCTGAGGGTCCAGATATCTCGTTCGATACGTCATTCTTGCGGCCCACAGCTTCCGCATATTCTTCTCGAGAGCAAAGCCGACTGAGTAGGATTGACGAGAGCCCTTCAAGCGAGTCACCATCAATCACCTATTCTTCCGCGTCACCTTCCCTAACGCCTGTGTCGGTCTCTGCATCTGTCACACCCTCATCTCCATCCCTCCCTCCTACTGTGCCTTCACCTTCACTGCAAGTTCTGACTTCCACAACGGTGGTAACTCCCGTACAATCGCCTGAAAGTTCACCGGTCACCTTGACTAGGTCAATCTCCACTTCGACAGTGTCTTCCATCTCGCTGAGAACGGACATCCTGGACAATAGGTCCCTGTTTGAAGACATCTTGGAGGAGGTTCCGACAGAGTCAACGCTGCTATCCACATATATGTCATCCCCCCCAAGAGCGGTATGGTATTTGTCAGGATGTTTATGTGAAACTTACGCTGTTCCACAGATTTCGCCTGCACGTGTACCTCTACCCAGGTCGCCTTCGTTGTTGTCAACGCCGGCAGCTAGTCTCAGTGTCAGCATGACTAGCCCTCGTGGCAGTGTCCCGTCCATCCATTCCGACTTGATGACTATACCATCAGAAAGGCCGCCATCCGAGAGGCCAAGCGTCATCATCACAGATGACATCAACCGCCTTCTCCAGCATTTACATGGGCTTGAGAACGACAGACAACGTGACAACCAAGGCATTCATGATCATCTTGGGGAGATTCAGAATGAGCTTCGAAATCTTGCTGATTACATTCGTGAGAAGGAGGCGCCTGCGGTGGCTCTTCCTGTAAATTACAAGGACCGTTCCGTTGGCGGAAGCAGTGTTATATCTTTGCTTGAACCTCGCGGGGCACCTGAATATCCTTTGGAGCCTCCCGTCGTGGCTGGGAAAGCGAGTCCGCGACTCGTTCCCATACCACTGACACCTCCCCCGCATCGCCCAGATTCTCCGAGTTCTTGGAGTTCCAGTATATCATTCTTGTCGTCCCATCACTCTGATGATCTCAGCTTGATGGAAACCGAGCCGTTTATCCAGCAACCATCTTCCCCTACGCCATCTACCCCCATATCATCTTCTCCTCCGTCATCTTCAATTTCGTCGTCACCGTCCAGCTCTCCCTCATCCAGAACTCTTCCCCTGACACCCATATCGCAATCTCCTCCCTCATCAGGCGAATATCTCTCTCGGACTTCAACGGACATTACTCGGCGAGTATCCCCTACACCATCAGTAGTTTCGAGCGTTACTGTCAGACCTGCGCCGGGCATAGATCGCGAAGCCCTGGACCGTATCCGCGGAGTATTAGATGCAGTTAAAGCCCAAACTGATACCCTGAGGGACGGCCAATTATCGACAAATAATCTTTTGGATGAGCTCTATCAACGCTGTCCCCTGCCGCAAGACAACAGGGATCTCGTGGAGAGGTTGCAACGGCTCGAGGACTTGATTAACAGGCTGGCTGATGCGCAGAGGCGTGCGGCGGCGCTGACTTCGGAAGGAGAGTCCTTGTTCGATTCCGGGTCTGACACCTCCACTGCGATTAGGCGTCTCAGGGAAAGGTGGGAGAGAATGAGGCGAGGGACGCCACCACTTATTGCGCCGACACCACTACGCCCACGAACATCACTGGATGATATGATGGCAGAACTTCTACGTCCTCCCCAGCCTCCAGCTGCAGTGCAGATCCAGCCACCACCCGCATTCGTTCCATTAAGCTTCAGGCCTGATGCCCGTGGACCGCGACCTCGAAGTGCCAGCCCCACACTCCCCACTGAGTTGCCCCCACCACGCCCATACACAGTTCCTATCGCCGAGCCCCTCGCGCCGCGTGATTTGGGTCGCCGACGGCCATCGCGGATAGGGAGACCCCCTCCCAGGTCCAGTGCGCTGGTACCAAGTCAGTATCCAAGTCAGTATCCCCCATTGCAACCGGAGACACCCACCACAAGGTTTGATATTGGTCGCCGGCAACGCCCCGATGACACTGGACCGGACTTCCTCGACGAAGTTCGTCGAAGGCGAGCGGGGAGACAGCCTCCTGCCGCTGAACCTCCGGCTGTATGTCTTCGTGATTTTTTCTATGATGCACTCTTATGCGCTGTGTAGCCTCCCCCACCTCCCGCTGAACCTGGACGTGCCACTGCGCCAGGTTTTATCGAGTCGGGTCCGTGGTATCAAGTACCCCCTCCGCCCGTATGTAATTCTTGTTATCTGCTGGGCCTCTGGCTAACCATATTCCAGCCACCTGGTCCCTCTGTAGCTGGGCCACAAATTATTCCGCCGGGAGTTCCACCTCCTCCATTCACACAGGTACGGATGTCTCCTGAACTGCGATGAACTTTGCTAACACTGAATTTGTCCTAGTCTGTCATTCTTCCACCAATCTTTAACGATATGATGGCCATGGTCCGAGTACGTTCTCTCGCTGAGACACTTGGGAAGTGCAATAATCTGTCTTCACGCAGGAAAATCGATTCATGCACTTAGCCTCTTTGGAACAGCAGCGCGAGCTGATGAGGTATATGAACTCGTTGAATGAATGGTTGGGCCACGACGTAGAAGACCGTCACGCAGAACTGCGTGGTATCTCTGCTCGCATTGATCGACTTGGTGACGACTTAAATCGCCTGGGCTTATCTCGAGGACCTTGTAGGTTGCACTACACCTATGTTTGAGCATGTCACTAATCAGGGTCCTCTTCAGTCCCGCCTCCAGGGGCTGGAATGGAGCCAGGTGGTTTTGTAGTGCCAGGTGGACCTGGAGCACCAGGTCCTACAGGCCTCTCCGCAATCCCAGTCCGCCCAGGAACTGTACCGCCAGGTGGTACCTTTATGCCCCCGCAGGTCACGTACCCTCAGCCCACTCAGCCATACGCCGGAGTGGTACCCCCCGTGGTGCCTCATGGATATAGGACGCCAACTCCAAGCGAGTCTCCGGTATTTCCCTCCCCTCCTTCCCGCGAGGGAGGAGGAATATTCATACCTCCGGACCTACCTCCAGCCCGGGGGAGCATGGGTATACCCCCCCAAGTATACCGGCCTCCTATTCCCGAAGAAGAACTGTTCATACCCCCGTCTCCAAGCAGGACGCCTACCTCTCCCCCACGTTCACCGTCTTTGATCCCTGTTGTTCCTGGTCCCCACATCATGCCGCAGCACCCTGCACCTCCGGTTCTGGTGTACCCCCCTTCTCAACCTTCCAGAGTGACCAGGACTCCAAGCAGCGAACGATCGCGAACCCCAAGTCCCCTGCCCGGTTTCGGTTTCCCTAGTGCTGGCCAGCCCACAATAATCAACATCCCCCAGCAGCCCGGTCTTATTCCTCCAGCAATCCCTCTAGCCCCTTCTACGCAACCCCCGTTCGATCGTCGTGGTGAACCGCCTATGTTAGCTCCGGGTATGATGCCACCTGTCCAGTTTGTGCCAACCGGCCGCGGCGAGCGTTCAGAGCCCTCTGATTTTGAACGTCGAGAACCTCCTCAGCAACCAGGTCAGCAACCAATAATAATTCAACCTCCCGCACAAACGGTCACACCTGGGCCATTCGGTCCTCCGATCGGTCCTATTGGTCCGGGTATGGTCCCCATAGTAGGAGCACCTCCTCGCTCACGCTCACGTACATATTCACCTTCCCTTACAACAAGTCGCACACCTCCACCGCGGGGCTCCTTTTACGCACCTCCTTTGCCTCAACCTTCCATGTTCCCTGCTCCATTTCCCGTTGGTGCTCCACAAGCTGGGTTTCTGCCTGGAGGCGTTGGTCCCATGGCGGGCCATGTGCCCCCCATTAACCTAGTAGCCCCGTCACGGGGCTCACCATCGTATCGCAGTCCCACGCGAGAGGGGTCTCCAAGACTATATCCTTCTCCGTCTCGAGCGCCTTCACGCTACTCGGATCGCGTCCAGCCTATCCCCGCAATGATGCCAGTCCCAACTGCCGTCCACGTCGAGCACTCACCGTATCCCAGCTACCGCCGAGGAAGAACACGATACTCTGGCTCAAGGACTCAGTCTTCTGAACGAGACCGCGATGGTTCTCGTGAAAGGCGCCGCCGGCGCCGAGGACGCCGAGGATCTCCCGATCGCTCAAGAACTCCGTCATTCGAATCTGAGGAAAGAGAACCTCGGCGACGTTCTCGGTACGGTTCACCAAGTCAAGTTTTTCCCGCCCCAGTCGGCTTAGGTCCTGCGTTTGATCGCGGAGTTGGCCCTACTGTTCTCCCTCCGCCCGCAGTAACACATGTACACACATACCCCCCTCGGTCACCAACCGGGGTGTCGGAACCCCTTACGGAACGAGAGTTTGAGCCTGAGCCACTACCGCATCCTTACCCACCATCTACTCAGTACCTGCCATCAGAGCAAGTCGTGGTGCCTGGCAGAGCACCATCAGGCCGTACTCGAGCATCTCGCGCCCCAACTATTGTCGAAGTTTCTGGTCCCGAGCCAATACATGTTCTTCCCCCTGGGCACGGACGGCCACGTACCGAATCTTTTCGTAAGTATTCCATGTATACACAACGTCTCTTGCTAATTGGATTCCAAAGCCTATCAACCTCCTATATCTGGACCTGTGTCTAGACCTGGATCGCCCTCGTTCGAGAGACAAGTGCCCGGTCCGGGTGTCCCATTCGTTGCTGTCGGTCCCTCTGAAGTCTCACGTCGACCTGGCCGGTCAGCCGTTCCTCCAATTGAAGAGATGCCGGAACCAGGGACATACGGTCATATCCCGCCCGGATCGGTGACCCCAGTATCGGAGGAACCACCATACGAATTTGGCGAAGAACCGCGTGGTGCTCCAGGAATGTCACGAGCTCCCACGACAAGGGGTGCTCCCGGTGAAGTGCCGCGTGGTGCTCCTGGCGAAATGCCGCGTGGTGCTCCTGGCGAAATGCCGCGCGGTGCTCCTGGCGAAATGCCGCGTGGTGCTCCTGGCGAAATGCCGCGTGGTGCTCCTGGCGAAATGCCGCGTGGTGCCCCCGGCGAAGTACCGCGTGGTGCTTCAGAATCGGAACTAGGAGAAATACCAGAACCAGAGACACGTGGTCATATTCGTCCCGAATCATTGACCCCCCCTTCAGAGGAGGAACCTGGTGAATTCCCGCGCGGTGTTCCAGGACCTGAATGGTCACGCGCCCCAACAGCAAGGGGTGTTCCCGGTGCTGCCCCCCGTGTTCCATCTGGTCCTGGTGGACTCGAGTACGATGACGCCGAACGAGAGCGGCACGAGCGCTTTGGGGAGATTGAGCGCCGGTTGGCTGACGCGACTCAAGACGCTGCAGAATCCGAGATGCGTCGTGAATATGACTTCCAGGAGAGAGAAGCCGCACGTGATCGTCATTTCGCGGAAAAAGAAGCAGGACGGGACCGTCAATTTGGGGATAATGAGGCAAGGAGAAAGGAAATGCCCTCGACTCTCGCGCGGCAGCCGGCGCCTGGTGAGCCGCTTGCTGGTGAGCCATTGCCTGCAGACGTACTGGGAGCGCCAGAACGAGCGGAATCTGTCATCACAGACATTCGCCGTGCAGCTGCAGAGTCGGCTGCTCGCCACGCAGACGATATCAGAGACATTGTGCAAGGTGAGCGAGAGGAGATGGCAAGACAAATCGAGGCCGAACGGGAAGAAGCACGGGCTGCACGAGAAACACTCGAGCAGCACTTACAAGCGGAACGCAAGAGGGCGGACGACGAACGAGATGCTCGTGTGCGTGAGTTGGAAGAGGAACTCGCTCGTGTGCGAGCCGAGTTGGATCACGAGAGGCAGCAGCATGACCATGATGAGGAAATGCGACGTGAGGCCGAATCTCAGAGGAACCAAGAACGCGACGAGGAGACGAGACAGCAACTAAGTGAGATCACCGACATTCTCCTTGCTCATCGGGAGGAGTTTGCACGGAAGAAGGAGACCGTAGACGAACGATGGAGAGAAAAACAGGAATGGCGTGATGAGACCAACAGACAGTTCCAGGGTCTTTTCAACATGATCCAGGGTGTCATCGATAACTGTGCGGAAGCGAAGGCGAGGTGTGAAGAAGAGCGTCGCGAAGCGGCGGAAAGACCCAGTAAGCCAATATCCTTCATTCATCCTCATGTGTTCACCTTTTTCCTAGCTACACAAGACGTCATGGACGAGTTGCAACGACTGCGCGACCTCTTCGACTCGTTGACAAACAGTGAGTAGCTATTCGCAAGTGGAACGATGCAGAGCTGAGGAAGGTCCACAGCATGGCGTGAGGAAACAGAGAGACAACACGGAGAGTTGTTGGATACAGTGCGGTCAACAGCGAATTTGCAAGTTCCATTTAACGTGCAGGGGGTAAGCGTCCTTTCGCATGATAGAAATAATGACTAACCGGACGTTTTAAAAGTATCTCGACGAATTCAGTAAATCTTTGGCGACAGAAGTGCGCATGCTTCTTGGCGAAGTCGGTAAACTCCGTGAGGAACGACGAAATATTCAATTTGAAGTTGGCACCCTCATGTGTCTACGAAGCAAGTACGAAGCGGGTGGTATGTTTGATCCAGATTGGTGAGTTCATTGTTTCGTTGCATAGCTTCCTTTGACTTAATCGATTAAATTTTCCTAGGAAACCAAGCACAGGTCCCCTTGGCCCGCAACCACCAGCTGACTTACCGCCCGACGACGAGCCTCCTGCACCTCCTCCCGAAGCTCGCCCGGGCGGATGGCGTCCCGTTCCACAACGAGGATTCAGGCGCCTGCGTAAAAAGTCTGAGGGTCGGCCAGCGGGACCTGTAGTCGAAGCCGCGCCACCACCGCCACCACCAACAGCGCCACCGCCTGAGCGTGCGCAGACCACCTCGTGGGCAACCTGGCAACGTAAATATACCCCCAAACTTTTCCTGCTATACATCCTAACTAACACTTGCGAATAGCACAATCTGATGCCCAATACACGCCACCTCCTAGTGAACCCACGATCCATCTAGTAGAACCACAGCAACAACCCCGCGGTCTCTTTGGTCCGCGTTCGCCTCGTTCATCTTGACGAAATCATGCTTTCAGCCATTTATCTTTCATCTACTCTGTCATATATACTTGTGCCCGATACGCTTGTGCTCACGACTCACGACCTTCGCAAGTACCTCTATGGTGTCCCATCAGTATTTTATTCATTTGACCTTCGTGCTACCTGTACGCGATATCTATACTGGATTTTTTTCATTACAATATACGCTATGTTTCTGGGAAGTGCCCTGAGTGAGCAGCTTGCATGTATTTGCTAAGCGCTGATTATGAGTCGTCACAGGGTTGGGACATGCACTCAAAACGCCAGGCCGAGACACTCCCACAACGATTAGGTAGTGCGGGAGAGTACGTATTCCAATGCCCTAGCGCATAGGACGAAGGGGAAATGCACTGCAACTACCGGCAGAATTTAACAGCGCCTAGCCCTCATGGCAGTGCGGAGTGTGTCCTGGAATTTTATTACCCACGAGATTCGAAGTCACGTCGAACTTGAATTGCATGAGCGGGTACACCGAGTGTATATTACGCATTTGCGGTCCTACTCTCCTCGCGTGCACGCATTTCTAGAAGGCGTTGGAGCTTCGACGCAAGCCCTTCGGTGAGCTGGGTGATACCATGGGCAGTGCAAACACGATACGAAGGCATAGCCTGGTACGTCTCTGTGAGAATCTACAAATGCTCGTCGGTGAGCGAGACGACACAGAGACTGGGCTAAGAAGAGATCTACTTTTCCGTTTTCCACTCGAACGGAAGCAAGAATGTCATCCGGATCGCCGATGCGATTCAAAGGTGGAACGTTGCGTTCATCTATGTCACGGTCGCGTAACGAAGGGGTGAACGTCGGCTGCAGGGAGTCTCTAAACCAAAGCTTACCATGTATGTGCATCCAGCCGTCGCCAAGTTGGAGTGCGCCGGCCGCCTGGATGTCGTCGACGGCCTCCGTAAGCCCCTCGGATACGGCCTTGTGAAGGAGCGGGAGGAAGCGCGCTATAAAATTGCCAACGGAGCGGGTCAGCGGTTCGCCGGGGCGCGAGACCTCAAGCGAGAAGGGGAAGAGGAGCGCGCACGATTCTCTACAAAGTCGTTCAGGCCGGCATCGCGGTCGTCTCCGGGAGTCTCGGCGGGGAGCCAGCCGAACACGGTGCTCGACTCAGAGGACGACGGCGGGTTTGCGAGGAGGGATACGGCGAAGGCGGGGCGCGTATCGGAGAGTGGCGTGGGTGGCTGGACGAGATGGTAGAAGAGTCCTCTTCGCGAGGGGTCTTCGAACGAGGTGGAGGTGGTGGCCTGAGGGGATGGATGCCCATCCGAATCGTCCGAAAGGACGCGCGCGAACGTGAAACGCCGCCGGAGAGTGAAAGGCGCAAATCGTCGTGGTCCGTGGCTTGCAAACGCGGGCGTAGCAGGGAGGGCCGGAGGGGGTCGGTGCCACCAGGCACGTCTGGTGGTTGGCGATAGTATGAGGGCACCCGTACCCTGTTTGCTTAAGACTCGAAAGACATTTGCCCACATCCGGTGGGAGGGTGACTACGAGGTGACTGCGAGGCAGGCGGACGCCAGCCAGCGGAGAAATGGCGACAAGTCGATGTTCCCACGGGTAGTTTAAACCTCATCTACGCAACCGACAAGTCACTGGCCATGGCGTATGTCGCTGTTGAATCAGACGAGGTATTTCCTTTCCATTTTGTCTCCTTTCATTCCTATCTCACATCCACCTTTTCCGTAGCGCCTGGAGGAGAGCGATGCTAAAAGTCAGTGTTCACTCGCTTGGTACGACGTAGCGTTCCTGAACGTTAACGGCTTGCCCCTCCAGCGTTCAGCCAGCCTCCTCCTATCGGTGGCCCTTCTTTTCAGAGAGAGGGTCAAGGAAGAGGTGCGTCCTACTTACTGTTTGCGTACTAATAGCATACATCTGAACGTCCTGTTGCAGGCTATATCTCTGACGCTGGCAACGCATCCTTCTGGAACGTCGACTACTATCAACACCATTTCGACGTCGACACCAAAACTGTCAGTCCCCTCCCAATCAACCCTCTCCCACCCTCGGCTGAATTCACTCCGCTTTAGGTACTCTTTCGTTGCGTCAACACCCTCAATCCCTTCTCGCCAACATACACGTCCGCTCACCTCACGCCCGCGCCCGACCTCTACGGGCCATTCTGGACGCTCACAACACTCATCTTCGCCCTCTTCGTCACGTCCTCTCTCGCGCACTCAATCGTCTCCTACCTTTCGTCGAACCCAGTCGAGTACGACTTTGCGTTGCTGAGCACGGCCGTCGGGCTCGTGTATGCATATGGCATCGGCGTGCCCGTGCTGTTCTGGCTCGTCCTGCGATACGCGGGCATTAGCGAGGGCTGGGCCATGGTTGAAGCCGTGACGGTATGGGGCTACTCCATGTTCGTCTGGATTCCGGTGTCGGTGCGCGCTATCTGTTTCGCTTATGGGCCTCAGGGAAGTTTGCTAATGAAGTTTGGTTCAGATCCTCTGCATCATTCCGATCGCCCTCCTTCGCTGGATATTATCTGGTATTGGGTTCGTTGTGTCGGGTTATTTCCTCGTGGCGAACATCTACCCGGTCCTTGTCTCTGTACGTCATTCTTGTTTGGGCTTTGCGCTGCACAACCTAAATCCTTTCAATGCAGGCGGACCAGAAGTCTGTGCGGCTTTTAATTGTTGTGGTTGTGGCGCTACATGCGGTCGTTGCGCTCTTATTCAAAGTCTTATTCTTTAGTTACTACGTAGAGGCCAACATCGGCCCCGCCGACCCAACTCTGTAGCAGCTCGCGTGCAACGATGACACCATGATATTCTCTGAACATTCAGCTCGCGTGATTGCAAATTTTTGGGCCGAGTTGTGGTCAATAAGAGCATTAATCGGGTGTATCTGCATACCAGGTCTAACGGCACAATAACATTTATGTATTTACATCCCATCTTACTATCTTATCTAGAAAAAATACCCTTTCATCTGCTAGCATTGCCATGGAATGACTCCAGATATTCCAAATGGGTCCCTTTCAGGAATCTCCCGGAATCGCTCGTCCACATCCGGGACTGGAATGGGGAAGCGGTGACCATCTTGCTCTGCGAAAAAAAACGTCAGTCCGAGAGAAAAACATCCTCGAGGGTCGCCTGCACCAAATGCACAAAGCAAGAAAAAGCAGTACTCACTCTCCGTCGGCGTGGGCGCAAACTGGAACAAATAAATCATCGTGGGCTTGTCCACGCATACACCGCACATGCTCATGCTCCAGTCGTCCCACTCGATCGCGACAAGGCCGTGAGAGAACTTCTCGCGAATCGCGCGCAAGGGCAGCGCGAGCTGGGCGACTGCTGCGGGATTCTCACGCCTCTTGAGGGCTGAATCTACCCACCCGCGCTCCGCTTCACCTGCCGCGCGGCGCTCCTCGTCCTCTGGCCACCGCGCGTGCGGCGCAGGCGGTGCCACGAGGTCCGCGTACGCCCACAAGTCATGCAGCGCTGGTGTCGCACGCCGGTCGCCAGCCTGAATGCCCACAAGCAGCGGTCGGGTCGTCCCTGGGAGTATGCGCAGTGCGCCGAGGGTCGCATTCGCGCTGTACTTGTACGAGATGATCTTGAAGAAGGGACCGTACAGCTGGAAGCGGAAGGTCGTGTCCTGCAGTGGGGCGGGTGGCGGCGAAGGCGGCTGGGGGCTCCCTTCCTGCGGCGTTACGGGGGTAGTGGGTCCATCGACTGCCATGGCGTCCTCTGGGTCAGCTTGAAGCGCTGCCGCGACCTCACCCTCTTCGCCAGCACCCGCGGCGACGGCTGCCGCCTGTATCTCAGCCTGCCACTCGCTGTCGAGACGGAACTGGCCGACTTCGGTCTTTGGTATACGCTCCGGCCACAAACGGAACTGCACCGTGTGCCAGGGGTCTCGCATAACAACAAAAACTGACACAGGCGGCGGCTCCGCATGTGCCGTCAGCACCGCAGCCGCGTCCTCGCCGTCAGTGGACGAGGGCACGGCAGAAATGCTAACATGTGTGAGGGGCGATGCTGTAGCAATGGTGTGGACGGAGCGTGGCCAGGAAACTTGCACGTCGTCGGCTTGGGGGGACCCACTATCCTCAGGAATTTTGTACAACTCGAGAGCCAAGGGCATCGTGGCGTCTTTTCGATCCGTACGCACGACGAGTAGTTCCCGCTGAGGTGCGAGGATGCGAATAGCACGAATATCGTACGTGAATAAACCCTGTGGCAGAGCACAGGCGTCTAACTACGGGATCGGAGGTGAAGTGGGCTGAAATCTCACGTCTGGGTGGAGTTCCGACACTTCCTCCTCGTATCCGAACAGCGCGCCAACTCGGATGAGACGGACGTTGCGGGACACCAAGTTCTTGAAAATTATCAGCCGTTCTTGAACGGCGATAACGTAGGGCGCGCCGTCGAGTGCATCGAGGTCTGTAAGGTCGAAGGCGGTGTTGGAGCGGATAACGGTGACATTGTGGAATGGCGGAAGCTGGGTGTCGATACGCGCCGTATACGCGCTTGACCCTGGAGGAAAGCGTGGGTCCTCGGCGACGTGAAGGGCGGACAGGGGACAGTGGAGCACGTTAAGTTCATAGCGCACTGGAACAGGGAAGTCTATGACATGATCTTCACTAAAGTCAGAAATGTCGATCCTGTATGAATTTTCAGTTAATGTGGGCGTCGGCGCAATAAGAGGAAAGACGTACCCTGCCATACGATCTGATGCTCGTTTGGGTTCGCGACGCACGTAGCTAATCATGATACCCATCTCCGTGCCATATCGCATATATTTGGCCTCGAGCTTGTACGCCTTTGAAGAGGTGGCGATCTTTGCCACAGGATACGCTATCCTGACGCGATGTTCCATCATCAGGAGTACCAATGCGTATCGATTTGTTCCTTCGCGGACTGATGCAACAACGTATTTTCCGCCGGGGACAACCTTCATAGACATCACGTCCGCGAATACACAGAACCTCCAAGCTTTGTAGGCTTTGGGCATGGTACTCCGCCAGTTTGCTTCTGCTGCAAGGGCACGGATGACCAGGCGTTCTGCCTCGAGGCTGCTGAGTGCGGGGAAGGAGTAGCGGATTGTGGGAGGGAGGGGTGGAAGTGGAAGATGGAACGTGCGCAGGATGCGTTTCCAAACCATTGGCTGGTGAGTTAGATCGTAGAAAAGCCTGCACACCTGGATCAGACATCTCAGCATATAATTTACCGCTACGCATCGCGAAGCCATACCGTTCTCAGACGTAGAATGTCCCGAACGCAGAGATGAATGAGAATAAGATCGACGAGTGTGTCATTCGGGAGAGACAAAAGCGTCAACTTCTTGCGCGAAACCGTGTGACGCAGCACTGTCCGACATGTGAGATGATGAGACGTAGAAGACATTGTGAGCTGTAAGACGGTGAACAAACCTGAGATATTCAATGTTAAATAGGCCATGGGGAGTGGCCAGGATGATGGTTAGCGGAGGGAACCCATGAAGGACACAATAATCTTCTTGTATTTTTTCCATAAGCGGGGACACAAAGAGAGTAGATCGTAGAACCTCGTATCCAGGCCGATGCTTTTTCTTTGAATATCGAAAACAAAACGTCGAAGCGGGCCAAAAGATGATAAACGACGAAAGCCAAAGCCAAGCACAGCCTGCCCCGTCACCTTCCGTTTCGGGGAACAACAACTCGGTCCGGCCCGCGCCGACGCGGCCACAACTTTGTTTTCTCGTTCTCACTCGCTCACTCTCAGCCGTGCCCTGCTGTCATCATGTTGTCCGCCCTCCGCTTCACACACCGTCATCCTCTTATCACAATAACAAGGGCCCTGTCAACAGCCGTCACATCTCACAGAAATCCCTTGTCTGCTCTAGCTCCCGGCACGTCAACAACTTTTGCTGCCGCTTCACCAACGCCACCGCCTCCGATCTTGGACATACCCCCAGCGGAGGACCCTCTCCTTCAATTCGTGACAAACACCATCATGCGCCACGGGAAACGCAAGCGCGCGTCCCGCATTGTCTCGCGTATGCTCCTTTGGGTGCATTCTCTTACCCGCGCGCCACCACTCGAGATCGTCCGTGAAGCCCTGCTCCTCGCCGCCCCTGCTGTGCGCAGCATGTCGCACACCCATGGCGGCAAGATTGTCTCCCGCCCTATCGCGCTCAGCGAGAAGCAGCGCACGCGGTATGCCGTAAAATGGATCCTCAAAGCGAGCGACAACCGACAGGGGCAGACCCTAGAGGAGCGGCTTGCGAGAGAGATTATCGCCACCATACAAGGAACCAGCTCAGTCTTGGCTGAGAAAGAGAGGGTGCATACATTTTCTATGGTTAATAGGTGCGTCTTGCGGATCAGCTCCCTACGCTATGGCCGAGCTTACGCTATGTCAGGGGGAACGCAGGAACGCGGGTTTGAGGAAGTGGTCCCTCAGCTGTCTTCAGTCCTTTGCTTCAATAGACGTGGGACTTATGTTTCTACCGCCTCTAGCAACGCGTACCCGTATTTCGTCACAGACACTACTTCCAATCAAAAGCCCGCCGGCAATGTGACCTCCAGGGCACCATGGCACGACAAAGGGTCCAGGTACTAAGATCCTGTGGCAGCTCTTGGTGAACATGCTCGTACAAAGAGTGCTTCACTAGTGTCAGAACTACTTTATATTGCTGCCATACATAAACTGCGCTCTATATGACCGGCGGTGGAAAAAATACAGGGTATATGGGATATAGGGTCATCTGATACGGCGGGTGTGACATGAAGACAACGAGTGGTGACGGCGTATAGTACGGCACTGACGCATTGTGCGGCAGAAACACTGGTGGTGCAATATTCTGAGACACCTGACTTGTAGGCATCGCGGATAACACAGTCGGTTCCACACTGGCTGTAACACCTGCCAGTGGGGTATATACCTGGGGATGGGGAAGAGCAGCAGAACTCTCTGCAACTTGAGTCAAAGTATGTCGGCCCCTAGCTTGAGGATAAATAAGGGGGGGAAGAGCAGCAAAGGCAGCCCTAAGTTGGGAAGAGCTGAGAGTCTCCCTATGAGCAGGCTCAGATGGTGGTGATATGCGGGTTCCAGGATCAGTGCATCTGTTGGATTGCTTGTCAGGGACTTCTGAGTACTCATCCTCTTGACTTGACACAGCCTCATTGGCACCTTCTAAGGGAGCCATCAGCTCCTCGTCCTTTACGGGATTGCCTTCAGGGTGCTCGTAACTGGGTTGGTCACTCGAATTAGGTCGAGCTTCCTCCTGCTTGATGGTCCTCCGTATTCGGTATATATCAGACATTGTAATGTAATGGCCGCGTTCATGTTCGCTGTACTCGCTGCGCAGACGCGTTAACTGTTGGACACGTCAGGTTGAACAGCCGATGAGTTACGTCTTACTTACGATTTCTCTCGGTTTCATCTGCCTCCGGAGGAGACTCGAGACATAAGTACGCGTCGAGTCCTGTAAACGCGTGAACCTCAGGTTTGCGACTCCCGTGGCATGATCGTGTTCAGCCCTGTACCAGCCAAGGACAGTCGGAAGGTGGTGGTATGTCTTGACTATGATCCTGCACCTGCATCCCGTCCGCTTGCTTGGTCGTGACTGGATCCTGCCCACGCGTTTCCTGATGTATTTGGGTTTGCCACCGGTTCCCTGCCGCGAACAGACATAGATCCGCTTCTCGTGCCAAAGTGGGCTGCCGGCAGAATAGGTTCGGACGAGGAGTAGCTCAATCCCGTGCTCGAGTTCTTGGTTTGTGCGCCAGGTTTGGAACTCGTCCAGGGAGTTCCACTCGTGAGTAGGACTTCGTCGCTTCCTGTCGCGCGTGATGCTTCCGTTTCGCTCGGACGTTGCAGGGTCAATAACTTCGGCCAGAGGAGGAGCAGTAATTATCCGATAATCGACAGGACTGACACGAGCCGCACGACGACGCCGCTCAGGGATGTCGAGTTCGAGGGTGTGAAGACAGCTTTCGAAAGTCGGTGTGGTTGCTGGAGATGAGAACTTCGAAGCGAGCCTCACGCGGTAGACAGGAAGCATTGTCATGGCACAGGAAAGGAGAGAGCGCGTTGGAATGAACAGAAATCCCCCCTCTTAAAGTGGCCCGGGCTGCGGCTGCTGTCAGTGTGGCCCTGACATCCACCACTTTTATGTAAGGTGAGGGGTGCGACAGTGGTGCGACAGTGGTAAAGCGAGGTATTATTTTGTGGTCATACAAGTTGCTATCCACATGCCGTTGGAGAGTGGATGAAAACGTGGACCAGGTTTCCTGCGTTAGATGTTAGTCGACCAACGGGGTACAAAACACTATTGTACAGGGTCACAATGGCAAAAAGGTGCGTATAACGTGGGTATAACGTGCCACAAGCCCAGTGGGCAGAAGGGCGATTTGAATGTTAAGACAATCGGAAAAGACTTGCTCACGCCAGGTATCAGGTCTCTATTGAATTGTAGCACCAACTCACATCTTTGTCCAGGAAAGGGTGCAATTCATTTTCGTATTGTCATTTGCCGAAGGAACAGCGACTTTAGAGTACAATTATGAACATCGGTATTGCTTTTCGTTGCTGACATAACGTCGATCAACAGATGTGTCCCAATTCGGTTCTGTCAGTACGATGTCGAAGTCAATCACCGAGCAGTCACTGGCAAGCGCTGTCATGAGCCCGACCTTTGTTTGCATAGTTGACCGCGACCTTGGGCGCCTGGAGCTGCTTCTGGTAGCGCCAGGGTGCACGGTCCAGGTGCCACACGAGGTGAGCTATTATTACGATCCAAGGACGTCGTTCAGTGACTCGTTGCCCCCCTCAAAGCCGTGTCGGGCGAATGTTATTTGAATCCTCCTAGCAAAGGAGAACACCCTTCGTTCTTCCCCTCTGCGGCCATCCCATGAGCCGTTCCGCAGGCACGTTCTTCTCTCGTTTCATCTATTCCGTGCTTCTGCCTGCCATGCTCAGTAGGGCGCTGCTTGCCGCAGCTGCCCCGGCTTGGTTTGGCTTCTCCACCGATCCATGCCCCAACATCGCCGGGCTGCCATTCGTCGATCCCGCAGACGCAATTGCCTGCCAAAAGTCGTTCCCGTTCAACGAGACTCTGCGGCAGAACGTACTCTCCGTCGTCTCGCGCGTCTTTGATTTCTATACCTTCGAGGACTTTTACTTTAAGTCTCTCCGGCCGTTCCAAGAGTCGACGTCAAACATACGCTGGCAGATTTGGCGGATCAGCCAGACGCGATACGATGTGAGTGCGTTCCCCGCACCTTCAGAGATGACCCGCTGATGCTCCATCGCTGTCTAAGAGCGACTATTCTTTTAACTTAGACTTGTGGGACTTCACGAACCAGTTGAACGATGGACATACGCGTACGTCTATGTTCTTCCCAAGCCTGCTCGCTCGTAACCTCGCTCCGTCACACAGGCTGGTTACCAGATTGCTACACCACCTATCAAAACATTTTACCTGCTCCCATTGTCCTTCTTGACGGAGACATTTTCATCGCCCCCGATACCGATGTTCTCTTCGATCAACTTGGCTCTGACTTTACCGACTACCTTGCAGAGATGGGTTTTGACTGGAAGCGCCTCGCTGGTGCCAAGGTGCTGAGGATCGGCCGATATAGAGCCCGTGACTACATCCACAAAGTTGCCCACATTGACTCTGGGAACTTCCTTGACCACAATGTCAGGGTGAACAGTGTCATCAGCAGCTACCAGATGCTCAATGGAACATTCTCTCGACGCCTCGGCGACCTTGCCTCTTCACAAGTCTTGAAGAAAACGAGCCTCCTGTTCACAATAATCCCGGCCAACTCGACCACGGGCCTACCTGAGAAGGTCGATGTTCCGTTTGTCGCTGCTTTTGTCGGAGTCCCGTTCGATGATGGGCAATCTTAGTATGTCACATACCCCCTAAGCTGCTCACAAAGTCACAGGGTTTCTTTAGTTGGGATAATAACTGCGCCGCGACCAATTACACGAACGGGGTAGACGCGAGATCGAGTGTTGGCGCTTCCAGACCTCGTCGTCCTCGTGCGGCGTTTTCAAAGTCCAGGGCTGGATCAGTGACGGAACTGGATCTTCCTTCCCCATTTTTGCCTACTCTGCAACCTATCAATGGGAGTTCTGGAATGGTGAAGTCCTTCATTCTCCCTGAAAATAAGACGGGAGTAGTGCGTGCCATTTTTTACGCTTCACGTTTGCACGCATGATGACGTGTATTTTTGACGCCTCTTCAAGATGTTTGTCGGTTCTTTCGACTCTAATGATAATAACGATACCTATCACTACTTCCAAGTTGATGTTCGGGATGCAATCAACCAGTTTAAGTCATCCGGAGTAGCTAGCCTTTT